>Ga0116129_1001030_pt1 | contig 15863 bp, 14 predicted proteins | sample June2015DPH_17_2_FD_89732 | JGI IMG/M metagenome (GOLD analysis project Ga0116129, IMG submission 89732) | Peatland microbial communities from SPRUCE experiment site at the Marcell Experimental Forest, Minnesota, USA - June2015DPH_17_10 | ecosystem: Environmental > Terrestrial > Soil > Wetlands...
CCTCGATTCATTGAGAGGGTTCGTGGAGAGGACCCGCGCAAGCAAAAGCCGGCGTTGCCGCCGGCTTTCGTGTTTGTTCCGATCCGCCTTTTAAATCGGTAGCGCGCTATTAAAGCGCGGCCTCCAACGCCGCAGCTTCCTGTCTGGCGATCGTGCCTTTGACGGCCGACTGCACCTTCTCGAAAGCGCGGACCTCGATCTGCCGCACGCGTTCGCGCGACACGCCGAATTCGGCGGCGAGGTCTTCCAGCGTCATCGGTTCTTCCGCCAGGCGCCGCGCCTCGAAGATGCGGCGTTCGCGCGGATTGAGCACGCCGATCGCGCCGGTCAGCGCCGAGCGGCGATGATCGAACTCTTCGTGTTCGGCCATCAGGGCTTCCTGGTTGGGCGAGTTATCGACCAGCCAGTCCTGCCATTCGCCGGCTTCGCCGTCGTCGCGGATCGGTGCGTTGAGCGAGGCATCGCCGCCGAGACGGCGGTTCATGTCGACAACGTCCTGATCGGTCACGCCGAGGCGCTTGGCGATCAGCTTGACCTGATCGGGATGCAGATCGCCTTCGTCAAGCGCGGAGATCTTGCTCTTGGCCTTGCGCAGGTTGAAGAACAGTTTCTTCTGGTTCGCGGTGGTGCCCATTTTCACGAGCGACCAGGAACGCAGGATGTACTCTTGTATGGATGCCTTGATCCACCACATAGCGTAGGTAGCGAGCCGGAACCCCTTTTCGGGTTCGAACCGCTTCACCGCCTGCATCAGGCCGACATTGCCTTCCGAGACGACCTCGGAAATCGGCAATCCGTAGCCGCGATAGCCCATGGCGATCTTGGCCACGAGCCTGAGATGGCTGGTGACGAGTTGATGTGCCGCGTTACGATCGTCGTGTTCGCGCAAGCGCCGGGCGAGCATGTATTCCTGCTCGGGTTCCAGCATCGGAAACTTGCGGATTTCGGCGAGGTAACGGGACAGGCCGGATTCTCCATTGAGAATCGGCAGGGTAGCTGTGCGGGCCATTGAGCGCCCTCCACTTGGTTCAGGCCCCCGATAGCGGCGGGCCAGGCAGGCGACTTCTTTGTTAAAGCCAGTCGCTCCGCGATGTTCCGCGTTGGATATTCAACGCAGCCGCAACATACACCAAATCGGGACCCTTTTGAAAGTTAAACCCCCGTCACGTCCCCGTGTGGCTGCCATAACCAATTGGCATATCAAGACTTTTCTAGCCAGCCTGCGTCATAGCGCCGCCTTCAGGGCCTGGCGCAAAAGGGCCAGATCCTCCGGCAAATCCGAATTCCACTCCAGAACCGCCCCGGTTTTGGGGTGCTCCAGGGCCAAGAGGTATGCGTGTAGCGCTTGGCGATCGAGGCCGGCCAAAGCCGCCTGGCTTTGCGGGCCGAGGCGGACAGCCTTGGTCTTGAAGTGGGGGCCATAGATCGGGTCACCCATCAGGGGATGTCCGATATGGGCGAGATGCACCCGGATCTGATGGGTGCGGCCGGTCTCGAGTTCGCAAGCAAGAAGCGATGCTACCGGCTTGCCGTCGGGGCCATTGAAACTCTCGACGATTTCCCAATGGGTGACCGCCTCGCGGCCGCCTTCGCGCACCGCCATCTTTTCCCGCGCATGGGGATGGCGGTCGATCGGCGCATCGACCGTGCCGCGCTGCCGGTTCGGCACTCCCCAGATAAAGGCGAGGTAGCCGCGCCGCATCTCGCCGGTCTTGCCATGGTCGGCGAATTGCGCCGAGAGCGACCGATGGGCCGCGTCGTTCTTGGCGACCACCAAAAGCCCGGAGGTGTCCTTGTCCAGCCGGTGCACGATGCCCGGCCGTTTCACCCCGCCAATACCCGAGAGGCTTTCACCGCAATGGGCAATCAGCGCATTGACCAGCGTACCGGTCTCGTGCCCCGCGCTCGGATGCACCACGAGGCCAGGGGGCTTGTCGATGACGACGAGGTCGTCGTCCTCGTAGACAATATCCAGCGCAATATCTTCGGCCAAAGGCTCCGCGGCCACCGGTTCCGGCACGTCGATTGTGATCGTATCGCCCTGGCCGACATGATAAGCGGGGTCGCGGACGGGGGTGTTCTTCACCGCGACCTGGCCGGCCAGAATCAGCGCCTTGAGGCGGGATCGCGACAGCTCGCTCACGCGCGCGGCCAGCACGCGGTCGAGCCGGGGCGATCCTTCGCTGCCTTCGACGGTGACTTCCAGCCGCTGATTGTTACTCAAAGTGACCGTTACCCAAATTCTGTTCCAAAAAACTCTGTTCCAAAGATGAGCCTGATGACCGACACCGTTGCGCCCGAACCGACCCCCGAACAGGCCGCGTTATTCGCGCGGGTGCGGAAGCTGATGCTGATCGCGGGCCTGACTACGGGGCTTGCGGTTGCCGCCGTTCTGGTCGCCATCGGCTACCGTCTTTTCAGGGCGGAGGGAAGCGTCAACACGGCCGAGATGACGGCCGTTCTGCCGAAGGACGCGAAGATCGTCTCGATCGCCGCTGCCGGGGATCGGCTGGTGCTGACCTTAGAGGTGGGCGGGACGACCGAAATCCGCACCTTTGATACGCATACATTCAAACCCACAGGCCGCCTGAGGTTTGTGAACGAGCCATAATACTTTCTTCTCCCTCCCCCTTGAGGGGTCCGAGGCGAGCAAGCTCGCTCTCGAGGTCGATGCGAGTGCAACGAGCATCGGGGTGGGGGTTCAAAAAATCATTCTCGGTTTGGATTTTTTCGATGGAGGGGGCGCCCCACCCTGGCTCCCACTTTCGTGCTGGCCTTCCCTCCCCACGCGTTCCGCGGGGGGAAGGACAAGAACAAAAACCCCGTCTTGCCGCGCGCCGAATTCAAGGGTATTCCCTTGGACCCTAAGCTCCCATCGTCTAGCGGTTAGGACGCGGCCCTCTCAAGGCTGAAACAGGGGTTCAATTCCCCTTGGGAGCGCCAGTAAAATCAACGCTTGGATAATCCTCTCCGCGTTCATCGAATACGCGTCGAATATACGTCGGCGAACGATGGCGAATGCTTGGGGCAGTTTCTCCATCTGCGATCGAGACGGCCGGCTCAAAGATCTCGTTCGATCCCGCCACTGTGGCGCAGCGTGATTTCGTGAAGCGGCTTGCTGCAAGTCTTGTTGCGCCGTGTCTTGTTGGATGCGGAGCTACGCAGGCGCAGCTTCATGTACTGCAAATTGCGGGAACGGCAAAGACAACCCTCGCGAGGTACAAACGGTGCATGAAGTGTCGAGAGCGGGCAGCGGTTACGCGCTGCACTTCTCTCTGAGCATGAGCAAGAGCTTCAGCATGGAGCAGGCGTTGCGCAGGAAATTTTGGATGCGAGTAATTCGCTCGCAGCCTCACTTGCGACACGACAAGCTGTGTTGATCAGCTCGCAACGTATTTTTTTCGCGCAGCATCCGGAGTTCGTGCGCGATCCGAATGTCAGTGCGGTGCACTGCGCGACTCTCAACAATCACGCGACTCTCAACGATCACTGTCTTGCACTCTCATCTGAAGACAGCCGCCGCATCTCTCCCAGCTAATCTCTTTGCAGGAGAAACTATTCGCCTGCGAGCGTTCGGACGACTTGAGGATGCGTTGTTTGAGATAGTCAGCTTGAGCGTAACTTCTTCCCAGGGAACTAGAGGTGTTGTGACACCCAATTCCTTTGCGATAAAGAAATTTTGAGTTCACGCGCGTGCTCATTTGTGGGCCTTAGTGGGCCACTTGGCGCCGCCATTTCGTGCGGCGGATTGGACATCGCTTCTAGCTGGCCTCACCTTTGCGCGTTCCGCGCGAGGTCACGCTGTGTCGCAATGGCCGATTGCGGTGACGGCACTTTATCGAGAGTCTGCTCACCGCGAGAGATAATCCAAGACATGCACGACGGACGTCTGACACGCCGGCAGCAATGTGCGTTTAGCTGCACGGAACCAACCAGCTACAGGAGAAGAGAAGTTATGGATACGCTTTCACGCCGCCAGATGATCGCAGCGACTGCTGCCGGAGGCCTCCTTACGACAACTGCAGGTGTGAACGCGCAATCCCGACCGTTCCAACCCAAGCCGGGGGACGGTGGCTTTGGACAACAGGTGTCGGAGCTGCCTCCCGGTGACAAAGTGGCCTACCACGATCCCAAGGAGGTGGGTGACCTGCCCGAATTCCGATTTTCTCTCGACGGCAGTCGCCCGAAGGTGACGTCAGGGGGCTGGGCGAAGGAGGCCACGGTCAACCAGTTCCCAATCAGCAAGGGGATCGCTGGCGTCCACATGTTCCTCGATCCAGGCGCTTCTCGCGAGTTGCACTGGCACGCCATCGCTGCCGAATGGGCCTATGTCATCGACGGGCGCTGCCAGACGGTCATTCTTGACCCGTCAGGGGCGAGCGAGATCAACAACTACGGACCGGGCGATCTATGGTTTTTCCCGAAGGGCCACGGTCACTCCATCCAGACCATCGGCGACAAGCCCTGCCACTTCATTCTCTCCTTCGACAACGGCGCCTTTTCCGAGCACGGCACCTTCGCCATCACGGACTGGATCGACGTAACGCCAAAGGACATGCTGGCGCTCAACTTCGGCGTGCCGAAGGATATCTTCGACGCCCTTCCGAAGGGCGAGGTCTACATCCAGTCGGGCCCGGTGTTGCCTGCGTCGGAAGCGCTCGACGCGCCCTGGCCCAAGGAGTCGACGCACAAGTTCAGCCTGCTGCACGATAACCGCGCGGTGCGTGACTTCGATGGCGGCACGTTCCGCCTCGCAACGGTCGATGAGTGGCCCATCTCAAAATCCATGTCGGGCGGCGTCATGACCATCAAGCCGGGCGCCATGCGAAACCTGCATTGGAACGTGAACGCGAACGAGTGGCACTACTATCTGCGCGGCAAGGGGCAAGTGGCGTTGTTCGGCTCGGGCGGCCGCGCAAAGATCGCCGAGTTCAATCCGGGCGACGTCGCCTATATTCCGCAGGGCTTCGGGCACGCGATCAAGAACGTCGGCAGTGAAGATCTGGAAATCGTGCAGACCTGGGACAGCGGCAAGTTCGAAGAGATCGACCTCACGAAGTGGGTGCAGTCCAGCCCGCGTTACCTGCTGGCCAACAACTTTGCCGGGGTACCCGACGCGACGATTGCCAAGCTCAAGCAGCGCGGGTAGCGCCGAGCGGAGCAGTGCCTGCCTTCCCGTAAGCAGCGCTGAAATGCAGAAGTTGGCGGGCGCAATGTCGAGGTCATCCTCAATTGCGCCCGTCTGGCGCTCAGAGGGTGCCGCTGAAATTTGGCGCCGTGTCACCTGCGGCGACAGTTGTCTGTCCGCGAGGCAGCGTGTAATTTCGCGCGGATGTCCATAATTTCACGCGAAATGACCGCACCCGGATTGGGTTTCGCATCGGCCCTCGCTGTGGCCGTGCTCTGTTTTGGCGTCCCGGCGGCGCGCGCGCAATCCGTACCCTATTGGACGACCACCGCCGGCTTCGGCTCGGGCCTGACATCGGACCCGAACGCAAACGTCTACGGCAACTTCGCCTCGCGCTACAATTTCGACAACGGCTGGTTTGTCGGCAGCGAGCGCGGCAACCTGGGTCTGGGCCTCGGCAACTTCGGCCAGCCGGGCGCCTTCGGCAACGGCGCCTCGTTCACATACGAAGGCGCCCAGGCCGGCTACAACTTCAAGAGCGCGCCCGTTTCGGTCTATGCCGGCTTCGACACCTTGAAGTATAACGCGCCGCCCATCATCGGCAGCCCGTTCGCGGCTCTGGACTCCATGTCCTCGAGCACCGCGCCCGGCTACGGCGTGCATGCGGGCGTCGAAATCCGCCCCACCTCGAACCTCAGCCTGTCATTTGGAGCGAGCTTCTCGCAGCAACCCTCCGACCTCAATTCCGCGCTGCTGCCCGGCGCTTCGCCGCTGGCGTTTGGCCACCGCTGACGTATTCGTCGAGCGCGACGAAACTATCGTCCCATCTTGGAACCATTGTTCTCTCCCGTCTCTTAGTTCCGACCACCCGCAACGGGTCCTCAACCACGATTGGAACGAACATGGCCAAGAAGACGATGCTGCTGAGCGACCTCTTTCACGAGACGCTCAAGGATATCTATTTCGCCGAGAACAAGATCCTCAAAACCCTTCCCAAGATGGCGAAGGCCGCGCAGTCGAAAGACCTGCAGAAGGCTTTCACGAAACATCTCAAGGAGACGGAAGGCCAGGTGAAACGCCTCAACCAGGTCTTCAAGATCATCGGCAAGCCGGTGCGGGGAAAAACCTGTGCCGCCATCAACGGCATCACCGAAGAAGGTGCCGAGATCATGAAGGACTTCAAGGGAATGCCGGCGCTCGACGCGGGCCTTCTCGCGGCAGCTCAGGCGGTCGAACACTACGAGATGTCGCGTTACGGCACGCTTCGTACATGGGCCGAAGAGCTTGGAATGGGCGACGCAGCCAGGCTTTTGCAGGCGACACTCGACGAAGAGGAAGCGACCGATTCCGCGCTTACCAAGCTTGCCGAGTCCCTGGTCAATGTCGAGGCCGAGCAAAAATTGGCGGCTTGAACGGGTACTCCAGTGATTATCCAGGGAGTGTAGTCAATGGCTGACATCAAAGAGCACATGGAAGTCATCGGCGCGGACGGCGTTCACGTCGGCACCGTCGATAAGGTCGAGGGGAACCGGATCAAGCTGACCAGGAAGGACAGCGGAGAAGGTTCGCACAGGGGCCATCACCACTATATCGACCGCGGCCTGGTGGCAGGCGTTGAAGGCAACAAGGTGCGGCTCTCCGCCATCGGTGCGGTCGCCGTCACGCTGGAAGAAGAGAAGAAATAAAAAATAGCTACCATTTGAAGCCGCCCGACACCGTCGGGCGGCTTTTTGTTTTGCGGCGATGGAATCGATGTCCCCTAGCGCTTCCCGCAAGGTGAGAGGTGAACAGAGCGCGCGGCACGACCAACCAGCGCCGAAAGTCTGATCCTAAAATGGCGAGAAACGACCCTGATTACGGTTGCCAAGGACGGCAACAGGCGCGATCCTCCGCTCCCAAAGCGAGACCGGAACAACAGGTCGAAAAAATAGCTCGGGAGGAAAAAAATGACAGGATTGAACAGGCGTGCCTTTGTCACGGCCGCCGCTGCAGGCGCGATCGCCGCGCCTTATCTGTCTCGCAAAGCCTTCGCGGACGAACCGATCAAGCTGCGCTGCTCGTTCGACACCGCGCCCTCCCATCCGCGCAACCAGGCGGTTGTCGATTACGTCGCCAAGCTGGAGGAAGCGAGCCAGGGCAGGATCAAGGGCGAAGTGTTTCATTCCGGCCAGTTGTTCGCCGATCTCAACGTCACCAAGGCGCTGCTCCAGGGCCAGGTCGATATGGCTGCGCCCGGCACCTGGACCATGACGGGGCTCGTGCCCGATTGCGATTTCTGCCAGTTGCCCGCGCTGTACAGCCCGCCGATCGAGCTGTTTCGCCGCTGCGCTGATGGCGCGCCGGGCGAACTCGTCAACAAGCAGCTCGAGGGCAAGGTTCGCTCGCATGTCATCGGGGCGTGGCTCGAACTCGGCAACGAGAACTGGTACACGACGAAGAAAGAGGTGCGCTCGCTCGAAGACCTCAACGGGTTGAAGCTTCGCAGTCCGGGCGGGGCCGGCATTTCCTGGCGCATCGGCTTCGTGCACGGCATTCCCAACGTCACGCCATGGCCGAACGTGCCGCTCGCGCTTTCGCAAGGCACCTTCGACGGTTTCGTCTCCAGCGACGAGAGCGTGAACTCGGCAAAACTCTGGGAAGCCGGCGTGAAATATTCCTACGCGGATCATCAATTCTTCGCCAATTACATTCCGATGGTCAGCGATGCCTTCTGGTCCAGGCTTGGCGAGGCCGATCGCAAGCTGATGCGCGACATCTGGGCCGCCAATATCGAACGCTACCGGGCGATGTCCGTGAAGTCGCAAGCCGATGCCCGCGCGGCGATGCAGGCCAACGGCGTGACCTTCACCGACCCGCCGGAGGATCAGGTGGCGGCAGATCGCAAGCGCATGATCGCGGCGCAGGCCGATCTCATCCGCGACACGAAACTCTCCGCCGACATCGTCAAGCTGGTGAGCGACACCGTCGGCAGCAGCCATAGCTAAGATCAAGATAAAGGCGAGTGGGGGAGTTCACCGGTGCGCGATACGTGGTGGGACAAGGCCGAGCGGATTCTGATCGGCCTGCTGGGCCTTGCCGCGATGATCGTCGGTCTCGTGCAGGTCGTCGGGCGTTATATCGCTCCGCGCTATGCCATCTCCTGGGCCGAGGAGGTGATCGTCTATCTCGTGGTCTGGGGCATCATGCTCGCGGCCTCGCAACTGGTGCGCACCGATGGCCATGTGCGGCCTGATTTGGTGCTCCGCGCCGTCTCGCCACGCGTGCAGCGCTGGATGGAAGTGGCCAATTGTCTCGTCGCGCTCGCGTTCTGCATCGGGCTTGCCTGGTACGGCTGGAGCATCGTCGAGACCTCCTGGATGCTGGACGAGCGAAGTTCATCGGACGTGCAGTTTCCGATGTGGCTTTATTCGGCGGCGGTGCCGACCGGCGCGGCGCTGATGTCCGGCCGCTACCTGATCCGGCTCTATCGCTATCTCTTCGCCTTCGATCCCGCGACCATGACGGTCGGCCATATCCCCGCGCATGAGCTTGGAGCGGGGATGGACGGCGCGACTTCCCTGCGGCCGGAATAGCGCGATGAAGCCGGACTTGATTGTCGCAATGAAGGCGAGCGTGTCCTCTTCTTATCCCTCCCCCTTGCGGGGAGGGTCGACACGAGCAAAGCGAGTGTCGGGGTGGGGGTACCAAAAAGATCCCCCACCCCGGCTCGCATTCGCTCGCCGACCCTCCCCACACTTCGCTTCGCTCGCGGGGGAGGGATAGCCACTCATGATAGTCATTCTCTTCCTGGTGCTGTTCTTCGGCCTGCTTGCCGCCGGCATGCCGATCTTCCTGGTGCTGGGGCTGTGCGCAGCGGTGCTTTACCTCGCCTCCGGCGAACCGCTGATCGGCGTGGCGCAAGTCATCATCGACCATCTGAATTCGCCGACGCTGATGTCGTTGCCGTTGTTCGTGATGGCGGCGACATTCATGCGCCATGGCGGCGTGGCGAAAGCGCTCGTCGATTTGTCCGCCGCCTGGCTTGGCGGCGTCAGGGGTTCGCTCGGGCTGGTCACGGTGGTTGCGTGTACGCTGTTCGCGGCGATCTCCGGCTCGTCGGTCGCTACTGCGCTTGCGATGGGCACCATCCTGCTGCCGGCGATGATCGAGAAAGGCTATCCGCGCAGCTTCGCGCTCGGCGTCGTCGGCGCGTCCGGCACCATCGGCATCGTGATCCCGCCGTCGCTGGCGCTGATCCTCTACGGCATCGTTGCCGAGCAGTCGGTGCCACGCCTGTTCCTGGCCGGCGTGCTGCCCGGCCTGTTACAGGCCGCGGTGTTCTTCGCCTGGGTCTGGTATGACGCGCGGCGGCGCAAATTCCCGGTCGAACCAAGCCTGCCATTGGCCGAACGCGTTCGCGTAACGGCGAGGGCGATTCCCGCGCTGATCGTGCCCGTCATCGTGCTGGTCGGCATTTACGGCGGCGTCGTCACCGTGACAGAAGCCGCGGCCATTGCCGCGGTCGTGTCGATGATCGTGAGCCTCGTCTATTACCGCGGCTTCCATTGGTCGGAAACGTTGTGGGTGGTGGCCGACGCGCTGAAAAGCGCGGGCGCGATCATGCTGATCGTCGCCACTGCCTTGGCGTTCGGCCACTGGATGACGGCCTCCGGCGTTCCGGCCGAACTCGTCAAATGGGTGCTGGCGCAGAACATGGCGCCGTGGCAATTCCTGCTCACGATCAACGTGCTGTTGCTGGTGCTGGGCTGTTTCCTCGAAGTGATCGCGACGCTGTTGTTGGTGCTGCCGATTCTCGCGCCGGTGTTGCCCGTGCTCGGCGTCGACCCCGTGCACTTCTCGATCATCTTTACCCACAACATGGAGATCGCGCTGGTTCATCCGCCGGTCGGCCTGAACCTGTTCGTACTGTCGACGATTTCGCACGCACCCATCGGCGAAGTCGTGCGCGGCGTATTGCCGTTTCTTATTCTCTTGCTGACAGTGCTGATGATCATCACCTACGTGCCCGCGCTCACGCTCTGGCTGCCGCACCTGGTGTACGGGAATTAGGCCCCTCTGCGTGCGCGAACTGTCCCTCACGCAAAAACGCAATCGTCTGATCGATCGCGCCACGATTGAGCAACATCAGGGAATGCGAGGCCTTCAGAACGATATGATCGGCCATGCCATCAAGCTTCGTGCTGGCGACGGACACCTTGCCGTCATTGGGGCGTGGCACGATGAAGAAGGACGAAACGGGCGCGATTGTTCTGTTGCCGGCGATGATGCCGACCTCGCAACGGGGCAGCGGAAGTCCGGCGAGAAGCTCGATATGCCTGGTCCCGAGCTGTTGGCCAGCCGGCCCAAAGAAGGCCTGAAACAGCGCCACGTCCTTCAGGACATCGGCGACCTCGCTGCCGTTGTTCGGCGGTCCGAGCATGACGATGCGTTGCAGCCGGCGCGGGCGATAACTGGCCAGATAGGCGCGCGCGAGAAGGCCGCCCATCGAGCGGGTGACGAAGTGAAGCGCACTGACGCTTTCGGAAAATTCGGCGATGGCCGGGTGGATGTCGTCGACCAGCGCCTCGATCGGGCGCTTGCGGCTTGCGTAATCGAGATTGAGCGTCGCAAAACCCGCTCTCTGCAACGCCCGCTCCATTTTACGGAGCAGGCGTGATGTTCCTGCAAGCCCGTGCAGCAACACCACGCCCTGCGGGGATGGCGTTGTTGAGCTCACGCTACCTCGCGTTCGGCGCTTGTGGCCATTTCCTTTGCGAGCGCCGTCGCCGCGACATAGTCGGTCTTGCCGGAGCCGAGCAGCGGCACCTTGTCGACCACGCGAATGTCGGCAGGCACGGCGAGTTCAGGCGCGCCGGTAGTTTTGGCCTGGCGCTGCATCGCGGCGCGTTCGGCATCCTTCTGCGTGGTGAGCAGGACAATGCGCTCGCCCTTGCGCTGGTCGGGAATCGACACCGCAACCGACATCGCCAGCGGCCACAGCGCGCTCGCCATGCTCTCCACCACCGACAGCGACACCATTTCACCGGCGATCTTGGCAAAGCGCTTGGCGCGGCCCTTGATGGTGATGAATCCGGCCGCATCGATGGCGACGATATCGCCGGTGTCGTGCCAGCCGTCGGTCAACGGCTCCAGCACGCCGGGATTCTCCGCGCGAAGATAGCCGAGCATCACGTTTGGACCACGGACCGAGAGCCGTCCGCCGTCATCGATGCCGGGCACCGGATCAAGGCGGGCTTCCATCAGTGGCGAGAGACGCCCGACGGTGCCCGGCCGGTTCGCCATCGGCGTATTCATCGCAAGCACGGGAGCAGTCTCGGTGACACCATAGCCTTCGAGAATGCGGATGCCGTAGCGTTCCATGTAGACCTGCCGCGTGCGGTCCTTCACGGCTTCCGCGCCGGCGAGCACCAGCCGCAAGGTGCGGAAGTCGTAGGCGTGGGCCGAGCGCGCATAGCCGGTGAGGAACGTGTCGGTGCCGAACAGGATGGTGGCGCCGGTCTGGTAGATCAGCTCCGGCACGATCCGGTAATGCAGCGGCGTCGGATACATGAAGATGGGAATGCCGGCGAGCAGCGGCATCATCATGCCGCCCGTCAATCCAAAGGAATGGAACACCGGCAGCACGTTGAACACCTTGTCGTTGGCATTGGCGTCGACGCGCGCCAGCGCCTGCGCCGCATTGGCCAGGATATTGCGATGGGAAAGCACGACGCCTTTGGGTGTGCCTTCCGAGCCCGAGGTGAACAGCACGACGGCAGGATCGTTGGCCTCGCGCGCGACCCGCGGTTCGACCCCGGCCAGCAGGCCCGCCACCTTGTCGGCGAGGCCGATGCCGGCGCGGACGTCTTCGAGGTAGACAATCTTTGCATCGCTCGCGATCGCGGCGATGAGTTTGTCGAGCTTGCCCTTCTCGATGAAGGACTTCGAGGTCAAAACGGTCTTGACCTGCGCGGCCTTCATCGCGGCCTGTACGTTGGAGGGGCCGGCGGAGAAATTCAGCATCGCCGGGACGCGGCCGATGGTCTGAAGCGCCATGAACACGACGGCGACGCCGGCCGAATTCGGCAGCAGCACGCCGACATTCTCGCCGACGGACGTGCCTTGCTCGAGCTTGCGGCTCAAGACCTGCGCGCCTGTGATCAGCTTGCGGTAGGTGAGGCTGGTGCCGAGCGCGTCCTGGATCACGGGCTTGCCGGTGTCGCGATCGCGGTAAGCGTGCGCGAGGCCCTGGAACAAGGTCTGGTCCAGCATCGAGTTCTTGACCATCGCGTCGATCATGACGTCCTGCAACGCGGCGCCGGCCGCATTTCGCCGCGCCTTGCCTTTCAACGAGGGGTCGACCGGCAGTTTGACCGGCGGCAGGATCGAGATCGTCACCTTGGGGAACAGGCTGCGCTTGATCTCGCCATTCTTCAGATAGCTCAGATAGGACCGCTGCGCGCCCTCGATTCTCACGGGGACCACGACCGCATCGGCCTTGTCCGCGATCATTGCGGTACCGTCATAGACCTTCATCAGCGAACCCGAGACGGTGATGCGCCCTTCGGGAAAGATCACGACCGGCTCACCGGCGGCGACCAGCTTGATGAGGTCGCGCGCGGCGAGCGGCTTGGACGGATCCATGGTGTAGTGGCGGATCTGCCGCAGGAACGGCTTGGCCCACCAGGCTTTCGCGATGCCGGTGTCGACCGCAAAGCTCGCGTCGATCGGCAGCGTTGCATGTACCAGCGGCCCGTCGATCAGGCTGACGTGGTTGGGGGTGATCAGCATCCGCGTGCCGGGGGCGGGGAGGTTTTCGATCCCTCTGACCTCGACGCGAAACATCGCGCGGAACAGCAGCGCACCGAAATCGCGCACGCCTTCCTTGCCCCATTTGCTGAGCACGAAGAAGATCGAGCCGAACGAGGCAACCGCAAGGCCGAAGAAGATCCAGGCAATCGAAAGACCGGCGGCCTGAAGGAGCGCTACGAACAGCGATCCGACCACCATGAAAGCCGCTTGCAATATATTGCCCGCCGCGATCACGCGCGCACGTTCGGAAGGCGCCGACCAGGCCTGCACGGCGGCAAAGGACGGTACGACGAACAGACCGCCGCCGAAGGCGAAGATCGCAAAGTCGGCGATCATGTGCAGGCCGCTGAACGAGGCCGCGAATGCCGCCGGCGTGATGCCGGATCCGGTGGTGGCGTGGCCGATCGCCCAGGCGATGTCGAGGCCGGCAATGCCCATCACAATCGCACCGATCGGCACCAGCGCCAGATTCGGCCGGACGTGGGACAATTGCGCGGCAAACAGCGAACCGGCGGCGATGCCGATCGCAAAGATCGCAAGGCACAGCGTCACCACGGCTTCGGTGCCGCCGACGACATCCTTGATCAGGGCGGGCAGCAGCGAGAGCACGACGGCGCCGGCAAGCCAGAACCAGGACACGATCACCATGCCGTCCCACAGCCGCGGTTCGGCATAGAGCGACTTCAGAAGGCGAATGGTCGACGTCCAGGGATTGGTAGTGACGACAAGATCGGCCGCCGACGGCGTCGTGTGCGGAATGCGCGAGGCAAATCCCCAGGACAGCAGCGCGAGCAGCATGATCGCCGAGGTCACCCAACCCATATGGGTCGAGCTGGAGACGAGCAGGCCGCCGGCAATGGTGCCGATCAGGATCGCCATGAAAGTCGCGCCTTCGACCAGCGCGTTGCCGGTTGCGAGTTCGCCGACCGACAATTGGTCCGGCAACATCGCATATTTCACCGGGCCGAACAGCGCTGCGACGATGCCAAACAGGGCCAACGCCACGAACAGAAGCGGGATCGAATGCAGGAAGAAGCCCAGGGCCGCGAATCCCGCGGCGAAGATTTCGGCAAACTTCAGCCGCCGCGCCACGACGGATTTGACGTATTTGTCGGCGAGCTCGCCGCCGAGGCCTGAGAGAATGAAGAAGGGAAAGATGAAGACCGCGCCGGCGACCGTCACCAGGGCATCCCCGTGCCCGGCCGTTGCACCATAGAGCAGCATGATGACTAGTGCGTTCTTCAGAACGTTGTCGTTAAGCGCGGAGCAGAACTGGGCCCAGAACAGCGGCGCAAAACGGCGCGACGACATCAGATCCTTGATCATGGACGCTTCCTGTTGTGGCAGTGAATGGTAGCATGAAGGGTTGGAAGACACGAATTGAGTATCGACGAACGTATGGCGGATTGATGTGGCTTCAGGATTTGACATTCGCTTGACGAACTCGCGGCCAGGTGGGTAGCGAATGCCAAATCCACTCCACTAGTGCGGTGAATTGGAAGTTCCTATCAGTTTCGCGGTAACCTCGTCATAGGAACTTCAAATTCTAAACCGCACTAGAAACCTTAGTTTGCTAGTGCTCCTTGGATTCCGAAGTTCGCATAAAATGGTGCGGCCAATGCTGGCGAACTTCGGAATCGGAGCACTAGGTGCTGAGTAATTTTTCCGTCCTGGCTTCTTCGATCCGGTTGATCATGCGCGTCGTCTCATGAAGATCGCGAAGGGTCTTGGCGAGCGTGAAGCAGGACTGAATCACCATTCCCATGCCCATCGCGAAATAAGCGCGCACCCACCAATCGAGCGGAAGCGCAAAGATGCCTCCACCAATCATCAGGACAGATGCCGCGAAGGATATGTATGAAAAGTTGACCCAGGCGCCGGTAGGCCGATCGAGATGGGCAAGATGCTGTGACATGGTAGGTCCTTTGTTAAGGATTGGAGTGGGATTCGATCAGTTGCGAGACTTCAGGTCCGGCAGCGGCGCGAAGCCTTGCCAGGACGTCGGAGGCGCGAACCTGCAAGGGCTCGCCGAAGCCGGCATCAGACAGGCGTTCGATCAGTTGTTCCGCGGGCGGCGCCATTTCCTGGCGCACGGCGCGGGCGTCGTGATTGTTGGCGACGACTTTCGCCAGCGCTGCTTCCGCTTCGCTGAAGCTGTCGAGGCCGGTTTCGGAAGTATGGGTCGTGGCGGTCAGGGCGTCGCCAATTCGGGCAAGCCGGCGTCCGCGGTCCAGCTCCGACAGGCGGAGCCGCTGGGCGTCGATTTCGCGGCGGGCCAGCGCGACCTCTGCCGCAAAACGCTGCGAAGCCCGTTCCGAGGCGTTGATGTCGGAGGTCATCGCCGCAATCGCTTCGGCGGCCTGGGTGGCGAGGTCGTCGCGGCCGGCGCGCAGCGCCGCTATTGCCCGCTGTTCGAGGTCGCTGGTTTTCGCAATCAATGCCAGGCGGCGCTCGGTTTCCCGCGCCTCCTCCGCCATCGCGACCGCGAGTGCGCGCCGGGCGGAGGTGTGGGCGTGATGCGCGGCCCCGATCGAACGCTCCAGGCTCGCCATGGGAGAAGAACTGCGATGCGAGAGGCCGTGCAGCGCATCCAGCAAGCGGATGAGAAATTCGCGCATGGGCGTCGACTCACGTCAAATGATTCAAGGAGCGAAAGGGAAACAGGCAGCGGCGCGGGGAGGTCCGCCGCGACGACGCTGGTACGCGCCTGCTTGAACGAAATGGGGTGAAGCTCGCTTTCCTGCGACGATCGGACAAAACGCCCGCGACGTCGCAGGCTCGGGCCATTCGCTCGATGGGCGCCGTGGCGATTTTGAAGAGAATTTTACCGAAGCCGGTTGCCAGCGCGTAGGCATCGCCGACAAAGGTCAGGGCCAGTTTCTCGACAAGGAGCATTTGCATGTTGAGCTTCTCCGGGTTAAATTGAACATTGTTCAAAAGTGGA
>Ga0116129_1001032_pt1 | contig 15854 bp, 17 predicted proteins | sample June2015DPH_17_2_FD_89732 | JGI IMG/M metagenome (GOLD analysis project Ga0116129, IMG submission 89732) | Peatland microbial communities from SPRUCE experiment site at the Marcell Experimental Forest, Minnesota, USA - June2015DPH_17_10 | ecosystem: Environmental > Terrestrial > Soil > Wetlands...
CGGTTGGTTTTCCAGCCCGTAGGGCAACCAGGCATAGGAAATCGAGACAGGCCGGCGCCATCGTTCATAGGCACAGCATAGAGTATGGCGTTGAAAGCAACGACGGCGCGGGCATCCACAGATCACACGAGGCGCATCGGCACCGCAATTGCACATCGTGACACCGCCTTCGTATCGATCAACGAAGTCCTGCAGAACCGGATGTCACGGAGTTGCAGATCGCGGAGCCCGCGATCAATTGCGGCTAAAATTCCCTGCAATATCGCAACCATGTGGTGCTTCGCACGTTGAAGCCCTTGGTATCGTACAAGGGAGTAACGGACATGTTTCGCAAGACAATGACGGCATTGGCCGCGATTGCGGCCTTCGGCATGGTAACCGTCGCTTCTTCGCCGGCCGATGCGCGCGGCGGCTTCGGCGGTTTCCGTGGCGGCGGCTGGGGCTGGGGTGGTCGCGGCATCGGCTTCGGCCTGGCAGGCTTGGGCCTGGGCCTCGGCCTCGCTGCTGCCTACGGCGGGTATTACGGCGGATACGGCTATCCCGCCGGCTATTACGGCGGATATGGCTATCCCGTCGGCTATTACGGCGGATACGGCTATCCGGGCTACTACGGGCGCTACCCGGCCTACTACGGCGGCTACCCGGGCGGCGGCTATGGCTACCCGGGCTATTACGGCAGATACGGCTACTATTAAGGCTATCTGGGCTATTTGCGGCGGTCCGGGCTTCGCCTCGTCCCGCACGCTCACGGTTGAGCCGCCGCAGCCCGAACCCGTGGGAGAGATGGCGGATCAGCGGACAGCGTAATCCGCCATCTCTCCGCCGCATCATTCTCATGTCGGCCTGCCGAAACCGCGGGTTACCTATCTGCCGCCGGCCTCAACTCTTGCCCTTGACCTTGAAGATCACCGGCAAGGTGAAGTTCAGTCCCTCATCGGCCACCAGCGGCGGCGGCTGCGGCACCGGATCGGAGCGCCGCACCATGGCGAGCGCCGCCTCGTCGAAGGCCGCGTCGCCCGATCCCTTTTCGATTGTAGCCGAAAGAATATGACCCATGCGGTCGATCGCGAAGCTGACGACAATCTCGGCGCTCCTTTGCGAGCGATCCGCCGGATAGCGCTTGTGCTTGTCCAGATAAGCGACCAGCTCCTTCTCCCAGGTCACACGCATGCGCCGCGTGCTCTCTCCGGTGCCCTGGGCGGGAGCGACCGAGCGCGGCCCTTCGGGAGCGACCTCGGAGGTCGGCATTGCGGTCGCCTCGGAAGCGGCCGATTCCGCCGAGGCGGAAGTTTGCACGGCGGCGATTTTCGGATCGTCGTCCTTTGGCTTCTGCGAATCGTTCGGCGCCACTTCCCGATCCGGATCCTCGGTTTCGGTCGGCACCTCCTTCGGCAGTTCGGTCTCCTTGACCTCGGCCTTCTGCTCGGCGAGCGCGGGCGAAGCGACGGCAGCGTCGGTGTCGGGACCGGCCGGCAGATCGGTCGCTTCAAGACGGGGCGACATCATCTCCAGCCCGATCTCGATCGCCGGTGTGCCGAGGGAATCGTCCGGTTCCTCGCCGCGCAGATTCGCGAGCGCGAGCGCGCCGCCGCCGATATGAAGCGCGAGCGCGCCCACGGCTGCCAGAACCCACAGCCGCCGCGATGGCTTTTGTTCGGTTTCGAGCTCGGGCATCGCTATCCAGCCGCCGCTCAAGGTTTCGGATTTTCAGGCGCTGACGGCAACGCGGCACTATCCGGAACGCCCTCGAGCGCCACCAGCTTGATCTTGACGTAACCTCCGGCACGCAGGATTTCCAGCACGCTCATCAGCTCGCCATAGGGCACCGCGCGGTCGGCGCGCAGGAAGATGACGCGATCCTTGCTGGCGTCAGCCATCGCGTCGAGCGAGCGGACCAGATCGACCCGCTTGACCAGGGTTTCTCCGATCGCCACTGCAAGATCGGGCTTGATGCTGACATAGGTCGGCTTGTCCGGCTTCTTCTGCGGGGTCGCGGTCGAGGACGGCAGATCGACCGGAAGGTCGACGGTCGACAGCGGCGCCGCCACCATGAAGATAATCAAAAGAACCAGAATGACGTCGATGAACGGGGTGACGTTGATCTCGTGCGTTTCCGAAAAACCATCGTCGTCGTCGAGTTCGCTGTCTGCGATCGAAGCACCCATCGCCTACTCCGCCGCGCGCGAACGCGTAGCACCCGGAGAACTGACATGGGTGCGGTCGAGATCGCGCGACAACAGCCGCGCCGCCGCGCCCGACGAGCGGCCGACCAGTTCCAGGTAGCCTTTGGTAACGCGCGCGAAATAATTGTAGATGATGACGGCGGGGATCGCCGCGACCAGGCCGAGCGCGGTGGCGAGCAGCGCTTCGGCGATGCCGGGCGCCACCACCGCCAGATTGGTGGTTTGCGACTTCGAGATGCCGATAAAACTGTTCATGATGCCCCACACCGTGCCGAACAGTCCGACGAACGGCGAAGTCGCGCCGATGGTCGCAAGCAGTCCCATGCCGAGCCGGATCCGGCGCGCTTCGGCGCGCACGATCTCGGCAAAGCTCGAGTCCGCGCGTTCCTTGATGCCGCTGTCACTGGAAATGCCCGCCGACAGCCGCGCCTCGCGCATTGCCGCCGCCAGCAGCGACGACAGGACGTTGTCCTTTGCGCCCAGCGCGAATTGCGCTTCCGCCAGCGATCTGGCGTCGCTTATCTTGCGCAGCGCCGTCACCAGCTTGCGCCGGACCAGCGACAGCTCGATCATCTTTGCGATGAAGATGGTCCATGTCACCAGCGAGGCGAAGGCAAGCCCGATCATGACCGCCTTGACCAGTACGTCCGCCGCCAGGAACATCGACCATGGCGAAAGCTCGTGCAGCCCCACGGTTGTGGAATTCAGCGCCCTGGCGCCGCCTTCACCCGGAGCCGATGACACATCGGAGGCCGCGGGCATTGGCGCCGACGGAACCAGCGCCGGCGATGCCGGGGCCTGCACCGGGGCGGGAACCTGCTGCGCCGCGGGCGCGGACTTCTGCTGCGCCAGCGACGGTGACGCGGGCGATAGCATCGCCAGCACAACCACCACCGAAAATACCGCTCGAAATGATGATGTGTTCATAGTTCGGTCCAGTGGCGGATCAGGTTGTGATAGATACCGGTCAATTTGACCGTTTCAGGGTCATCTCGCCCAAGCCGCTCCGCCAGGGCCTGAACCGCCATGTCGCGGTCGAACATCAGGGGCTGCGAGCGCGAACATTCCGTATCATGCCCCACAGCAAGGAAGCAACGCGCCCGCACCGCGTGGCATCCAGATCAAAGCGATTCTAAATCCCGGCCTGGTATCGCCCGACCAGGCGATCGAGCAGCCGCGCCAGTGAGATCGGTTGCAGTTCGAGCACATCCGCAAGATCGACCTGCGACAACCCCTCCCGATGCTGCAACCGGAGCAATACGATCCACTGCGAGCGCGCGGCGCCACGGTCCCTGGCGCGGTGGTCGACGTAGTTGCACAGCAGGCGATAGCTTTCTACAAGTTGTGCAAGGAACTGGCGTTTCAGGTCGAGAGACATGGACGGAGGCGGTTCCTCAAAGCTTTCTGATCGTTTATAATTTGTGCTTACATATCAAGTGCGCGCATATTATATTTAACGGTTTCGTGAACTACTGGAAATCGCGATACACCTAATTTTGAACGATCGAAGTTTTGAGCCCGCGACCATGAAACTCACGAGCTTACATGGCCAGATCGCGAACAATTCTTTGGATTTTGCCGATCGCAGCGGTCGCAGCGGGGGGCTATTTTGGCTGGCAGCGATTTGGCGGCGAGGATCAGGCCTCACAGGTCCAGAAAAGAAGCGCGGCTCGCAATGCGATTCCCGTAACCACCGTAACGGTCCAAAAGGCGGATTTTCCGGTCTATTTGACCGGGCTTGGCACCGTCCAGGGCTTCAATACCGTTCTGGTGCGAACCCGCGTGGACGGCCAGATCGACAAGATCGCCTTCACCGAGGGACAATCGGTCAATCAGGGCGACCTGCTTGCCGAGATCGACCCCCGGCCCTACCAGGCGGTGCTCAATCAGGCCAAGGCCAAGAAGGCCCAGGACGAAGCCAATATCGCCAACGCCCATCTCGACCTGGAGCGCTATACCAGGCTCGGCGAATTTGCGACCCGGCAGCAGCTCGACACCCAGCGCTCCACGGTTGAACAACTGACCGCTCAGATCGCGGCCGACGACGCAGCTATCTTCAATGCGCAAACCCAACTCGACTACACCGCCATCAAGTCGCCCATCCCGGGTGTCGCCGGGCTTCGCCACGTCGACGTGGGCAATATCGTCAATGCCGCCACCCAGACCGGGATCGTGATGGTTGCGCAGATCGAGCCGATTGCGGTGATCTTCACGGCGCCGGAAGACCAGCTGCCTTATATCGGTGAAGCGCAATCCAGGCAGTCGCTGAAAGTGATCGCGATCACGACCGACGGCAAGAAGCCGCTTGCGGAAGGAAAGCTGGCGGTGCTCAACAATCAGGTCGACACCAGCAGCGGCACCATTCGCCTCAAGGCGTTGTTCGACAACAAGGACCATGCGTTGTGGCCGGGCCAGTCGGTGTCGACGCGACTGCTGGTGAAGACACTGAAGGACGCCACGGTGGTTCCAGACGACGCGATCCAGCATGGCACCGACGGCCTCTATGCCTATGTCGTCAATTCCGACAACAAGGCCGAGCTTCGCAAGGTCAAGGTCACCCAATCGATCGACGGGCGCTCGGTGGTCGATGAAGGTTTGTCGCCGGGACTGCAGGTGATCACGGGAGGTCAATACAAGGTTCAGCCCGGCAGCCTGGTCAGTACGGCGGTGGCGAATTCGGATCCGGCGCAACCGAAGGTCCAGCAGGAATGAGCGACGGGATTTCAGCACCCTTCATTCGCTATCCCATCGGCACCTCGCTGATGATGGCCGGCATTCTGTTCGTCGGCCTCGTTGCCTACCCGCTGCTGCCGGTGGCGCCGCTGCCGCAGGTAGACTTCCCGACTATCCAGATCACCGCGAACTTGCCGGGCGCCAGCCCGGAGACCATGGCCTCCTCGGTGGCCCAGCCGCTGGAGCGGCAGTTCGCGCAGATCCCCGGCATCGCCCAGATGACCTCGACGAGCTACCTGGGAACGACGGCGGTCACGATTCAGTTTGACTTGAACCGCAGCATCGACGGCGCCGCCAACGACGTCCAGGGCGCGATCAACGCAGCCAGCGGCCAGTTGCCGAAGAACCTTCCCTCGCCGCCGAACTACCGCAAGGTCAATCCGGCCGACTCGCCGATCCTGCTGTTATCGGCGTCCTCCGACTCGCTGCCCCTGACCACCGTCAGCGACGCGGTCGACGCCCAGCTCTCCCAGCAGATCAGCCAGATTTCCGGCGTGGCGCAGGTCACGATCGGCGGCCAGCAAAAGCCGTCGATCCGTGTCCAGGTCGATCCGGCAAAGCTGGTCGCCAAAGGCCTGTCGCTGGAGGACGTCCGCAACCAGATCATGAACGTAACGGTCGACAGCCCGAAGGGAAACATCGACGGCGATACCCGCGCCTACACCATCTACGCCAACGACCAGATGCTCGATTCCAAGGACTGGAACGACGTCATCGTCGCCTATCGAAATGGCGGCCCGTTGCGGATTCGCGATATCGGCCAGGCCGTCACCGGACCGGAAGACGCCAAGCAGGCGGCGTGGACCAACGGCAAGCGCGGGGTATTCCTGGTGGTCTACAAGCAGCCCGGCGCCAACGTCATCGACACCGTGGACAAGATCAAGGCGATGCTGCCGAGGCTGGTCGCCGCGATCCCGCCGGCGATCAAGATCGAAATCGTCAGCGATCGCACCCAGACCATTCGCGCCGCCATCGAGGACGTGCAATTCACCCTGCTGCTGACCATTGCGCTGGTGGTCATGGTGATCTTCCTGTTTCTGCGCAGCGTCTGGGCGACGATCATCCCCAGCGTCACGGTGCCGCTGGCATTGCTCGGCGCCTGCGCGCTGATGTGGGTGTTCGGCTACACGCTCGACAACCTTTCGCTGATGGCGTTGACCATCGCCGTCGGTTTCGTGGTCGACGACGCCATCGTGATGCTGGAAAACATCCAGCGCTATATCGAGGAAGGCGAGAAGCCGCTTGCCGCCGCGTTCAAGGGCGCCAGCGAGATCGGTTTCACCATTGTGTCGATCAGCCTTTCGCTGGTCGCGGTGCTGATTCCGCTGCTGCTGATGGGCGGCATCATCGGGCGCCTGTTCCGCGAGTTCGCGGTGGTGCTGGCAATGACGATCTTCGTGTCGATGGTGGTGTCGCTGACGCTGACGCCGATGATGGCCTCGCGCTTCCTGCGCGAGCACAGCAAAACCCGCCGGCACGGCCGCCTCTACCGGTGGAGCGAGCGCGGTTTCGACGCGATGCTGCATGCCTATGAGCGCAGCCTCGACCTCGCCCTGCGCTGGCGATCGACGACGCTGGCGATTTTCTTCGCCACGCTCGGATTGTCGATCTATCTCTTCGTCATCATTCCGAAGGGCTTCTTTCCCCAGCAGGATATCGGCCTGATCGTCGGCACGTCCGAAGCGGCGCAGGATATTTCCTTCGCCGCAATGCTCGACCGGCAGGAGACACTCGGCAAGATCGTGATGGCCGACCCCGATGTCGCCACGGTGGCGATGGCGATCGGCGGCAACGGCAGGGCCGTCAACAACGGCAGCCTGTACATCACGCTGAAACCGCGCAATGAACGCAACGCGAATGCCCAGCAGATCATCTCCCGCCTGCGTCCGGAGCTCGAAAAGGTCAAGGGCGCCAACCTGTTCCTGCAGGCGGCGCAGGACGTGCGGCTCGGCGGCCGGCCGACGCGCACGCAATTCGAATACACCCTGCAGGATCCCAACCTCGACGAATTGAACGAATGGGCGCCGAAGATACTGAAAAAGATGAAGACGCTGCCGGAACTGCGCGACGTCGCGACCGATCAGCAGTCCGAAGGCACGACGCTGCAGCTCACCATCAATCGCGACACCGCGTCGCGCTACGGCATCCTGCCGCAGCTGATCGACGACACGCTTTACGACGCGTTCGGCCAGCGCGAGGTCACCCAGTATTTCACGCAGATCAACAGCTACCACGTGATCCTGGAAATCCTGCCGAAGCTGCAAGGCAGCCTCGACTCCCTGAACAACCTCTACATCAAGTCACCGTTGACGAACGACGAGGTGCCGTTGTCGACGTTCGCTACCTGGACCACCGTTCCCGTCCGTCCGCTCTCGATCAGCCACCAGGGCCAGTTTCCCGCGATCACGATCAGCTTCAACCTCGGGCGGGGCGTAGCCCTTGGGCAAGCGACCGATTCGATCCAGCAGGCGGTGACCGCGATGGGGGCGCCAGCCACGCTCAACTCGAGCTTCCAGGGTACCGCGCAGGCGTTCCAGCAATCGCTCGGCACCGTTCCGCTGCTGATCATGGCGGCGCTTGTCGTGGTCTACCTGATCCTCGGCATTCTCTACGAAAGCTACATTCACCCGATCACGATCCTGTCTACGCTGCCCTCGGCCGGCGTCGGCGCGCTCGCGATCCTGATGGCGTTTGGCTACGACTTCAGCCTGATCGCATTGATCGCCATCATTCTGTTGATCGGCATCGTCAAGAAGAACGGCATCATGATGGTCGACTTCGCCATCGCGGCCGAGCGCGACGAACATCTGTCGCCGGTGGAATCGATCCGGCAGGCCGCCCTCCTGCGGTTTCGCCCCATCATGATGACGACCATGGCGGCCTTGCTCGGCGGCGTGCCGCTGATGCTGGGTACCGGCACCGGAGCGGAAATCCGCCAGCCGCTCGGCTATGCGATGGTCGGCGGCCTGATCGTCAGCCAGGCGCTGACGCTGTTCACGACGCCGGTGATATATCTCTATCTCGACAACCTCTCGAATGCCTTCGCAGGCTGGGGACGATCCCGGGATGCCGATGAGGAACACCCCGAGAGCGAAGGATCCATCAAGCAGGCCGCCGAGTGACTTGACATGGCGACAGTTACCCGCTTTGGCCGCCCAGCGAATTCGAACGGCAATTGATCGGTATCGCTTCGCCCCAGCCATCCTGCGCGGTGCTGCGCGTCAGCCGCTGCCGAGATAGGCATGCTGGACTTGCGGGTCTTGCGCGAGCGCGGCCGCGGTGCCGGACAACACGCTCTTTCCGACCTGCAGCACCGTGGCAAAATCCGAGACCTCGAGCGCCAGCTCGATCGATTGCTCCGCAAGCAGGATCGTCAACCCTTCCCGGTGCAGCCGGCCGAAAGTCTCGTACATCGATTCGACCACGGCCGGCGCCAGGCCCAGCGACGGCTCGTCCAGCATCAACAGCCTGGGATCGCTCATCAGCGCCCGACCGACCGCCAGCATCTGCCGCTCGCCGCCGGACATGGTGCCGGCGCGCTGGCGGCGCCGCTCCGCCAGTTTTGGGAAGATTCCGTAGACGCGATCGAGCAGCGTTGCGGCACGCGCCCGGTCGCGCAGCGGCGTTGCTCCCAGCAACAGATTATTCTCCACACTTTGCCGCACGAACAAGCGCCAGCCTTCGGGCGACAGCGCCAGCCCCTTGCGAACGATCGAAAACGCGCTCTGTCCGCCGATCGCTTCGCCGCGAAAGCTGATGCTGCCGGAATGCACCGGGATCAGGCCGGCGATGGCGTTGAGGACAGTGGTCTTGCCGCCGCCATTGGACCCGAGCAGCGCGACCACGCCGCCTTCGGGCACCTCGAGCGAAACATCCGATACCCCGATCAGGTCGCCGTAGCGGACTTCCAGATGCTCGATCTTGAGCAAGGGCGCGGTCATGTCGCGGGTCCGCCCATCAGCTCGACGGGCGTATGGCCCCTGGCGGCCATGGCGGCGCGCTTGCCGAGATAGGCTTCGATCACGGCCGGGTTGCCGGTGACCTCGCGCGGGCTGCCGCGCGCGATTTCCCTGCCCTGGTGAAACACCACGATGCGGCTCGCCAGCGACATGATGACTTCCATGATGTGCTCGACGATGACGAGCGTGATGCCGGAACGATGGATGTCGCGCACCAGGTCGATCGCAAGCTGCACCTCGCGCTGGGTGAGACCCGCCATGGCCTCGTCGAGCAGCAGTACCTTGGGTTCGGTCGCCAGCGCACGGGCGATTTCCAGCCTTTTACGGCCGGGCGTTCCCAGCGAGCGCGCCGGCGCATCCGCCAGCCGGCCCATGCCGACGCGCTCCAGCACGGCGCGCGCTTTTGTCTCGGCCTCGGCGCGATGGGAGCTGCGCAGAAACGCGCCGATCATCACGTTCTCCAGCACCGACATGCCCTCGAATGTCTGCGGCACCTGGAAGGTGCGGGCGAGACCAAGTTGCGCGCGCGCCTCCGGCGCCAGTCTGGTGATGTCCTGACCCTCGAACAACACCTTGCCGGAGGTCGAGGCGAGATCGCCGGTCAGGCAGTTGAACAGCGTGGATTTGCCGGCGCCGTTCGGCCCGATCAGGCCGAGGATATCGCCCCGCTCCAGGGTCACGGAGGCCGCATCGACCGCCCTGAAACTGCCAAAGGCTTTGGTGATATTGCGGGCTTCAAGGAGCATGGATAGCTCCCGACGTGGCCGATGACGCCGGCGTCTTGCCGCGCTTGGCCCAGAGCCGCTTGATCAATGTCAGAATGCCGCCCGGCTGAAAACGGGCGATCAACACGATGATGGCGCCATAGACCACGAAGGTCAGGCCCGCGCCCTTGCCGCCGAGCAGATTGTTGGAGATCTCCTCCAGCGGCACCAGCATCGCGGCACCCACCAGCGGCCCAAACAACAGCCCGGCGCCGCCGAGTGCGGCCATGATCAGGATTTTCACGGAGATCAGGATGCCAAGCCCCGATTCCGGATCGACGAATCCGAACATCATGGCGTAAAGCGCGCCGGCGACGCTGGTCAACCCGGCGCTCAGCATGAAGGCGTAGAGCTTGATGCGGCTCGCAGGCGCGCCGAGCGAACGCGCCGCGCGCTCGGAATCCTTGATGGCGCGGAGATAAAATCCCATCCGGCTATTGGCCATCCACCAGGTGATGCCGAGCGTGATCAGGAGCACGATGAGGAACAGATAGTAATAAGGCAGCGCCGAAATGAAGGAGAGATCGAACACGCTGCGCGGCACGGTCGGGCCAGAGAGGCCGACCCCGGCGCCGAGATAGTCGGTGTTGCTGACGATCAGTCTGGCGAGTTCGGCCACCGCGATGGTCGCCATGCTGAAATAATGGCCTGACAGCCGCAGCGTCGGCGCCCCGATCACGGCTGCTATCGCGACGCTGACGACAATGCCGGCGGGAATTCCGACCAGCGGCGGCAGCGCGAAATGCGCGTACGCCGCCATCGAGGCATAGGCGCCGCAGCCGAAGAACACCACATGCCCCACCGATACCTGGCCGGCGTAGCCGCCGACGATGTTCCACGCCGACGCCGCGATCGCGTAGAGCAAAACCAGCGCGCCAAGCCGCTGCTGGAACGGCGTCGAAAACATCAGCGGATAGGCGATCAGCAGCACCAGCGCGACCGAGGACCAGGCAAGACGCCGCATCAGATCTTGCCCATCAAGCCTTGCGGCCGGAACCAGAGAAAACACAGGAACAGCGAATACACCACGATGTCCTTGTAGACGGCGCCGATCAAATAGGCCGACAGCGACTCGATGACACCGATCAACAGGCCGGCCACCAGCGCGCCGGGAACGCTGCCGAAGCCGCCGAGCGACACCGTGACGAAGGCGACAATGCCAAGGGTCTCGCCCACCGTCGGCACGATGTAGAAGAACGTCGCGATCAGGGCGCCGGCAATGCCGGTGGCCGCGGCCGCGATCGCCCAGGCAATCGCCTGCATGGCATCCGGGCGGATACCCATCAGCTGGGCCGCTGTGGAATCCTCGGCAACCGCCAGCATCCTCGAGCCGAGCGAGGTGCGGGTCAGCAAGAGATGCAGGCCCCCTGCCACCAACAGCGCGACCGCGCCGGCCAACAGGCGCGAGGCCTCAATTCGGATGCCCCATATGTCGAAGGTGCCGCCGACGATATTTCCCGGCAGCGACAGGAAGTTGGCGCCGAAGGCCCAGAACACCGAGTAGCGCAGCAACAGCGCAAGCCCGAAGGTGCCGAGGATCTGGGCCAGCATCGGTCCCTTCATGATGCTGCGGATCAGCCCGAAATAGACTGTTATGCCGAGGGTGGCGAGCGCCAGCGCCGCGACCGGCACGCCGGCAAGCGGTCCGGCGCCGAGCAGGGTCCAGACCACGAACGCCACATACATGCCGAGCATGACAAAATCGCCATGGGCGAAATTGACGATGTTCATCATGCCCCAGATCAGGGTGAGGCCGGAGGAGAACAGCGCGTAGACCGCACCCAGCAACAGTCCGCCGACGATCACCTGAACGATAACTAAAGACATGGAGCCGATGCAGCCGGGGTGAACCTTGGAAATCGAGCTACGGGATCAGGCCGATAGTCCACGCCAACGCCAATCCCGGCAAGCCTGAAAAGAAGGCGGGGACCCGACCCTCGATCCATCACCAGCCCTTGTAGGGCAGCACAGGCGCCTTCTCGGCACTGGCTTTCGGCCACACCGCGACGTAATTCTCGCCGTCCTGCAACTGGATTAACAGACCCGAGGCCAGGCTGTTCTGGCCCTTGTCGTCGAACTTGACGCCCTTGTAACCCATCATCAGCTGATCGGGCTTGAGGTCGGTGGCCTTCAGCGCCGCCTGGATTTTCGCGGGATCGGTCGAGCCGGCGCGGTCGATGGCCTCGCACAGAACGAAGAAGGCCTGCATCTGACGCGCCGCGGTATCGTCCATCTCGTCGCCGCTCTTCTTCTTGTACATCTCGGCGATGACAGCCGTCGGCGAGCCCGGCGCGCCGACGCTCCATGACGAGCGATTGAACACGCCGACCGAAATCTTGCCGACCGATTTGACGAAGGACGGATCGGAATAGCCGGAGTCATCCGCGATCATCATCGGCGGCTTGTAGTCGAGCGCCTGCATGGTCTTGGCAAACAAAATGGCGTCCGAGGTGTAGGAGACCATGATCACCACGTCGGGCTTGTTCTCCCTGAGCTGCAACACCTGGCTCTGCACGTCGGTGGCGTTGACGGCATAGGCGATATCGAGCGCGACGTTCTGGCCGCCTTCTTTAAACACGCTGGTGACGACGTTGGCGACCGAAGTGCCGTATTCGGTGTTGTCGTGCACCAGGGCGACATTGTCGGTCCTGGCGCCGCCGGCCTTCATCTCCTTGAGGAAGTCAAAATAGAGTTTTGCAAAGTCGGCCGCCACCGGCGTCGTGCGGAAGAACCATTTGAAGCCGCGCTCGGTAAGATTGGCCGCGACCGACTCGCCGTTGACGAAGGGAATGCCGTATTTTTCCGCAATCGCGCTTGCGGTCAGCGTAATGCCGGATTGGTAGGCGCCGGTGAGCGCGACCACCTTTTCTTCGGTGATCAGCCGCAGCGCCTGGTTCTGCCCGGTGGCGGGGCTGCCCTGGTTATCGGCGAAAACCACCTCGACCTTGGCTCCGCCGAGCCCGGCATTCCCAGCCAGCGGAAAATTGCCCAGCTCCGGATGGGCGTTGTTGATGATATCGACAGCGGTCTCGATCGCCGCCTTGGCATGCACGCCGATGCTGGCGGCGTTGCCGCTGAACGGAAAGATCGCGCCGATCTTGACCGTCTTGTCCTGCGCGGACGCCGCGCCCAGGAGCGAAATGAAGAGCGAGATGGAGAGCCCAACCAACAGCGCGGTCGACATCGTGGCAGCGGAAAGCAGCCCGTGGATGTGTTTCAATCGCATGTTGATCGTCTCCGAAAGGTGCCTACCCGATACCAGGCTCTGAAGGCCGGAATACGCGAGAGATCGCCGCCGCCGCTCCCTCCCGCCGCTCCCTTGTGTGTTGGCATGCCAGCATTGCATGCCGGCCTGGCAGGGGCAACGGGCCGCGCGCGACCGCTACAGCTTTATCAATTGGTTTGGGTACTGCCTCAGTCATTGCCGCAAGGACAGTCCGCGCCACGCGGCTCCGCCGGTCCCGGATTTCGCGAAGCTCAATTCCGGGCGACCAGTTGATCCACATCAGGCTTTGGTGGCGGGTATCGCCTCGACCGCGGCGCCTGGGGATCGTAACCAGCGGCGGAGTCCGTCAGCGCGAAGAAGTCGCCATCGATGAGACGGCAGCAAGCCCTGGGTGCCATTCGATCACCTCGGCCAATGCGTTGGCTCGAACTGTCGAGCCGTTTCCGGGTCGCGGGCCCCTGGCGGGGCGGTACACACAACCTCCTTCAGCGTTGGTGATGCATCGCGAACGCGGCATCGAAATCGCGTTCGGAGAGAGCCTAATATTTATTTTACTCTGTTACGCCCCGACTTGAACGTCGTTATCTCTTGGCCACCATGCATCACGACAAACGCGGGAGAACGAACGAAGGAGAAAGATAATGCGAAAGACGATCCTTAGCCTGCTCGGCTCGACTCTGATTGTCGCGTCGATGGCAAATGCGGCCATGGCGGCCCAGCACCTCACCCGACACCACGAAACGTATGCGAGCGAAAAAGGTCGGCATGCCTTTGGCTCACATGATGCGTATGCCTTTTGGCCGAAAGATCAGAATCCCTTTGGCACAGTTCTTCCCTGGCCGACCGGGCGTATTCCACCCGACGATTCGCGCCAGTTCGGCAATGGCCTTTGACGTCGCCTCAAACGGGAAGGCTGTGTGATGTCGAGAATGTTCCGGGTGGTTATCGGCTTTTTCGCAATGGCTGGGTTTCTGGTCGCTGTGGGTGACGTCCCTGAAGCTGTCTCTGGTGGAATAGGCGACCACGTCATCAAGTTCGACGCCATTGGTTGTAGAGATCGCACTTTGTTCGAACGTATAGCTCGGCTATTGGTCGACAACGATACGGCTGCTTACGAGAAGCTTGCCGTAGCTGGGGAAGTCTCCGGTCAGTGCAATTTTTTCAAACAGGGGCAGGTGGTTTTCATGGAAGAGCACAAGATGCCCGGGGGTATGACTTGTGCTCGGCCACAGGGGGAGACGAGTTGCTTCTGGACCTACAGCGATGCAGTTGAACGCGGCCGTTGAAGTAAGCCGTGGGTCAGACAGGCGCGGCCGAATGGCGACAATTTTCGCGGTGCAAGCTGCGTAAGATTGCACCGGCGCGCGAAGCAGCCGGCGGCGTGACCAGAGCAGACGCGGGAAAAGCTGCGGCTAAGTGCCATTAGTGCTTTTACGCTTGTCTGTTGACTCCCGCTGCCGGTTCGGAGAGAATCCAGCATATTTTGTTTTACTGTCTTACGCCCCGACTTGAACGTCGTTATCTCTTCGTCAGCGTGCATCACGACAAACGAGGGAGAAAAACAATGCGAAAGACGATCCTTAGCTTGCTTGGCTCGACTCTGATTGTCGCGTCGATGGCAAATGCAGCCATGGCGGCCGAGCGCCACACCCGACACCACAAGACATACACGAGCCAAGGGGCTCGGAATGCCTATGGCTGGCAAAATCGGAATGCCCTTGCCTCGGAAAATCGGACTGTCGTTTGGCCGAAAGATCAGAATGTCTTTGGCCGGGACGCTCCCTGGCCGACGGGGCGCATTCTACCTGACGATCCGCGCCAGTTCGGCAACTACTGACTTCGCCTCAAGGTTTGCGCGCCAAGGCGCATAAGACCGTCCGCTGATGCTGTCCTCCAACGGGGGCGCTGCCGCCTGCGAGCACGGGACGGCCAGCTACTCCTCCCGGTGGTGTCGGTGCACCATGGTGAGCGTGAGGTCCCAGGCGTTGCGGATATTGACGATCGTCAATAGTAAAAGCGCCCCAGCGAGCGCATCCAGGCCAAAATGCTGTTTCAGGTAGATCGACACGGCGGCGGCAAGCAGCGCGAGATAGCCAAGGACAGGCAGGACGCCGTAGGCCAGGTAGTCCTCCATATGGTTTGTCATATCGGTGCGCACGACCTGGACCGTGATGTAGGTTGAGATGCTTGCACCAATCAGGGCGGTGGCGCCGATCAAAGCGGCGAAGAACTTCGCGTTATGTGCCGGAAACAAGGCGACCGCGGACAAGAAGAACACGCTGGTGAAATGGATCACGACCGGGCTCATGAACGTGCGCGTGGGCGCCCGGCGCTCTTCGGTCAAAAAGCCGGTGCCAAGCGAGACGGCAACGAACAGCAACGCAAGCAGGGTCGCTCCGGCCGTCCCCACCAACAGGTAGAAGTCGTGCCATTCCTTCAACGCCTCGACTGGCCACATGAATTACTTGAGTCCTCTACCGCGAAAATCCACCAGAATTTACCAACGTCAAAATAGGCTTCGCGTGGTGACCGGCGCCGGCAAAGACTAGACCGCGAACACCGGCCCGGCTATATGGACGCTACAAGTGGCCGCGTTTGGAAAATTCCCTGGCCATCTTGGAAAACCTCCGAAAAAAGCGATGTAAAATCAGCTACTTCGGTGGGGAATGGTGTAACGGTAGCACAACAGACTCTGACTCTGTTTGTCTAGGTTCGAATCCTAGTTCCCCAGCCACCACTACGCTAACGTCTTGAGCATCTTGTGTCTTTCGGTCCGGCAACGCCGCTCTTGCCGAGACACAGTCGATATGCTCCCACAATGCTCCCACAATGCTCCCACATAACGAAGAAACGCGGCGTGTATTACTACCGCCGTCGTGTCCCAGAAAGCCTCGGCAGAGAGGTTGCACTGTCGCTGCGGACGCGCGTATTCCGCGTGGCGGAGTGCCTAGCAACCGGGCTAGACCAAGAGTTTGAAAGGCTCACACAA
>Ga0116129_1001033_pt1 | contig 15845 bp, 10 predicted proteins | sample June2015DPH_17_2_FD_89732 | JGI IMG/M metagenome (GOLD analysis project Ga0116129, IMG submission 89732) | Peatland microbial communities from SPRUCE experiment site at the Marcell Experimental Forest, Minnesota, USA - June2015DPH_17_10 | ecosystem: Environmental > Terrestrial > Soil > Wetlands...
CGCGGCCATTTCACCGGGCACTATCTATCGGCCTGCGCCCTTTCCCATGCCTCGACCGGCGACGCCGCTATCAAATCCAAGGGAGATGAAATGGTCGCCGATCTCGCCAAATGTCAGGCCGCGACCGGCTATCTCAGCGCCTTTCCCACCGAGTGGTTCGATCGTCTCGATGCTCGTAAGTCCGTCTGGGCGCCTTTTTATACCGTCCACAAAATCATGGCCGGCATGTACGATATGTACAATCTCACCGGCAACAAGCAGGCGCTCCAAGTCCTCCAAGGCATGGCAAACTGGGCCGACGGTTACACCAAGTCGAAACCCGAAGCCCATATGCAGGATATTTTGAACACCGAATACGGAGGCATGAATGAGGTGCTCTACAACCTCGCCGCCGCAACTGGGGACCACCGCTGGGCCACCGTCGGCGATCGCTTTACGAAAAAGATTTTCTTCAACCCCTTAGCCTCCCGCCGAGATGAACTGCGCGGCCTCCACGTCAACACCCACATCCCGCAAGTGATCGGAGCCGCCCGCCGCTACGAACTATCGGGCGATATGCGCTTCCACGACGTTGCTGATTATTTCTGGTATGAAGTCGTCAGCGCCCGCGCCTACGTCACCGGAGGCACCAGCAACAACGAAGAATGGGGCGGGCAGCCGCGCCAGCTTGCCGCGGAGCTGAAACGCAGCGTCGCCACCGCCGAGTGTTGCTGCGCCTACAACATGATGAAGCTCACCCGGCAGCTCTACACCTGGACCGGAGATCCGCGCTACTTCGATTACTATGAGCGCGCCCTTTTCAACCATCGCCTCGGCACCATTCGCCCCGATACCGGCGCCACGCAATACTATCTTTCGCTCACTCCCGGCACCTGGAAAACCTTCAACACCGAAGACAAATCGTTCTGGTGCTGCACCGGCACCGGCGTCGAGGAATTTTCAAAACTCAACGACAGCATCTATTGGAAGGACGATCGCGGAGTCTACGTAAACCTCTTCATCGCGTCCGATTTGAACTGGACCGAAAAAGGTTTTCGATTGAAGCAGGAAACAAAATTTCCGGAGGTTCCCAGCACCACGCTGCACATCAGCGTCGACAAGCCGATGCAGCTTGCGCTGAGTCTGCGAATCCCGGAATGGCTAGCCAACCCCTCGATAAAAATCAACGGCAAGCTTATCGACGAATCAGCCAGCCCCGGCAGCTATCTCACGCTACATCGGACATGGAAGACCGGCGACCGCGTCGAAATGGATTTGCCCATGCGCCTTCGCATTGAGGCGATGCCCGACGATCCGAAAACGCAAGCAGTCCTCTACGGACCCATCGTGCTCGCCGGCGATCTCGGCACCAAAGGACTCGCCCCGGAGCTGATCGTCGGCCCCAACGCGCCGCCGTTTCGAAAAGCCGGTCCCATCGACATCCCCGCCCTCGAAATGTCGTCGATCAAACCTGGGGACCGGCCTCTCGTTTTTCAGATGAACGGAACTGAGCTCAAGCCGCTCAGCCGAATTCTGGACCGCCGCTACACGGTCTATTGGCAAATTTAAGGTCGTGTAAGCTCTCTTCGGGCATCACCTATGCGCGCTTATGCCCGATTAAGACCGGCTATTTCCAGTGCCCGTCGTGAAAAGCGTACTGATTTCCCTTCCGCTCCCATCGCGGCGCGACGTAGTGAGCGTTCGCGCGAGGCGGCTTCTCCCACCGTCCGGCATGCCAAACGTGATGGCCGCCTTCATAACCCCAATACCCGCCAATCCAAACATTTCCAGGTCCTGGAGTGGGGCCATAAGCTTCCACCTGCAATGGCGGTGGAGGCACCGGCGCGTAGTAAGTGACTCCGGCGCCACATCCTGCCAGCGAAATAACTAGCGCTAACAACCATGTTTTCTTCATGTTTGAGTTCGATTGCACGTTGCTTGCCAACATTATATTTCAATTACTTACCAATACCGACGGGTGCAATTTCTGCCGAGAATTGAATCTTCGATCCGTCCGGGCCCCCGAAGTAAACATGCTGCGTCGCCTTGACGAAATCCGTCGAGAGAGCTTTCGCGATGTCCATGAATTTTTGAGGGTTACGATCCGTCAGCGGGAACCAGGAGCTCTGAATCTGGATCATGATTCGATGCCCTTCCCGGAACGTATGAGCCACATCCGGTAACTTGAAGATAATGTGATCCGGCTTGCCCGGCTCAAAGGGCACCGGCTTCTCGAAACTCTTCCGGAATTTCCCCCTAAATGGTTCACCGCGAATGAGTTGCTGATAGCCGCCCATCGGGATGCCATTGGCATTGACTGTTGAAACAGGCCCCGGCGGCGTACCCGGCGTGGGTGCCGGCGCATCATAATTCGGATAATCGCCCGGATAAACATCGATCACCTTGACCACAAAATCGGAATCGGTGCTGGTCGTCGAAACCTTCAAATCCACCGAAATCGGCCCATAAATGGTGACGTCGTGATCCAGGGGCTCGGTTTTATAGACCAAAACGTCCGGCCGCATGGAGGCAAACCTTTGATCCTCCGTCATATACGAGTTTAAGACGGCGGTCGGAATCACGTGCCCCAGGTAAGGAACCGGCTTGTTCGGATCGGCCACATATTCGTCAAAAGCCGCCTCAGATGGCTGATTCCAGGACAGTTTCCCTTTCGCGTCCAGGAACATCGTGCCATTGGCCGATTCCTTCGGAGGCCACGTATCGAATTTCCTCCACTCGTTCAAACCAGTCTGAAACAGGTAAGCCTTGGGGAATTTGCCGTCGCCCTTCCCCTTCAAGTAATACAAAAAGAAAGGGAACTCAATCTTTTCCCGGTAATACTGCCCCGTATTCGATCCAAATGTCACGTTCCCCAAACGGTCGCCCGGCCCGCGCGCGAATCCTCCATGATTCCAAGGTCCCATCACCAGCATGTCCGTCGCGGGCGGCGAATGCTTTTCCATGAAATCGAACTGGCGCAGCAGACCTTGCGGATCTTCGGTGTCATACCAGCCGCCGACGAGCATGACCGCGGGCTTGATGCCCTTTAAATACTTCCAGATGGCGCGCGATTGCCAGGTTTCGTCGTAGGTCGAATGCTGGATATTCAACAGCCACAGCGGCTGCTTGCCTTTGAAATACTTCTCGTCGGCATTCGCCAGACCGCCCATATTGAGGAAAAAATCATACCCATCCGGAGTGCCGAAATCGAGCGGCGTGGGAGCCGGAGGCGGAGGCGCGGGATCGCCTTCCCGCAGCCTGAATCCCTGATAAAAACGGAACCGGTGATTCAGCATAAACGCCCCGTTATGATACACATCGTCGCCCATGTAGTAGTCGGTGACGGGAGCCTGCGGCGACACTGCGACCAAGGCCGGATGCGCGTCGATCATTCCGGCAGCCGCATAAAATCCCGGCTGCGAAATGCCCCACATGCCGACCTTTCCGGTATTGCCGGGGACGTTCTTGACCAACCAATCGATGGTGTCGTAAGTATCTGAAGCCTCATCGACATCCTTGGGCCCCTTATTGGGATTATGGGGACGAATCAACACATATTCGCCCTCGCTCATGAATCGCCCGCGGACGTCCTGATAGACGAAAATGAACTTTTCGCGCCCAAACAACTCCGAGGGTCCCAGGTTGGCGCGAAACTTGTCTGGTCCGTACGGGGCAACATTATAGCCGGTCCTCTGCATGATCATCGGATAGGTTTTCGCGTCGGAAAAAACATCCTTCGGAACATAAACCGAGGTAAAAAGCTTCTTGCCGTCCCGCATCGGAATCCGGTATTCGAATTTCGAGTAATTCTCCCGAACGAACCCAGCAGTGATGGGCTGCGCAGGCGCAGAAGCAGCGCTAAATAGAACAATCAACAATAAATTACGCATATGTTAGAACCCTGGTCCTGCCGGGGCATGGAGTTCGTATTCCTTGGGTGGTTCGGCATTCATCAGATAACGCACGAAATAATCCCAACGCCGCCGCACCATGTACGCTTCATTGCCGAAGCCGTGATTCCGGTTCGGCAGCAGCAGCAGGTCGAAATCTTTGTTCGCTTTGATCAATTCATTCACCACCAGCAACGTGTTATACGGAGGAACGTTGGTATCCATTGTTCCATGCGCCAGCAGCAGATGGCCTTTCAGATTTTTCGCAAAGTTCTGATTCGCCTGGCTATCGTAGTTATCGCCGCCGCTGGACTTCGTTTCGAGCAGTCCCTGCCATTTCTCGCCCCAGTCGTCTTCATATTCGCGATTATCGTGATTCCCTGCCTCGGAGATTCCGACCTTGAAAAAATCGGGATAGCGGAACATCGCTCCCGCCGCAGCGTAACCGCCGCCGGAGTGTCCGTAGATCCCGGCGCGATCGATATCGATCCAAGGATATTTCGCCGCCAACTCCTTCATTCCGATGACCTGATCGGGCAAAGTGTTGTCGCCCATATCGCCGTAGTAGGCTTCGTGAAATTTCTTCGACCGCCAAGGCGTCCCCATGCCGTCGATCTCGACTACGATAAAGCCAAGTTCCGCAAGGGCTTGCGTATCGCCACGGGCAGCCGAGAAACTGCGCCCCCCGACGCTGCCGGTTTGCGGACCGGGATATATATGGTTGATAATCGGATACTTTTTGGATGGATCGAAATTGGTTGGTCTGAACATCAGGCCGTAAATATCGGTTTGGCCGTCGCGAGCTTTCACTGTGAACGGAATCGCCGGTTTCCAGCCTGTGGCCAGCAGTTTCGAGATGTCGGCTTTTTCAAGCGCAACGATCAGCTTCCCATTGGAGTCGCGCAGCACGCTGACGGGAGGTACGTCCGGGGTCGAATAAGTGTCGGTAAAATATTTTCCGTCAGGCGATAAATTGATGTCGTGATTGGCGTTTTCCGGCGTGAGCAGGGCCAAATTTTTACCGTCGAATCCGACGCGATAGAAATGGGTGAAATAAGGATCGCTGCCCTTCTCGCGACCGACCCCTTGAAAAAAGATGGTGCGCGTTTTCTCGTCGACGTTGACCACCTGCGTGACATTTCCTTCGCCGGTGGTGATTCGGTTCTTCAACTTGCCTGTCGAGGCGTCATAGAGATAGAGATGGCCCCAGTTGTCGCGCTCAGAAAACCAGATGATCTCATTCGAGGCGGGAAGATAATGCCAGTTCACGCGGCCGTTGCCGGATTCGAAAAACGTCTCGACGTTTTCTGCAAACACATCGCGAATATCGCCGGTGGCGGCGTCAGCGATGCGCATCTGTTCCTCACGATGGCCGCGGGAGGTGGAAACGAACGCGAGATGGGTGGAATCGTCGCTCCACTGCACGTCTGACCACTCGCCTCCGCGGCATGCGATATGGTCACAAAGGGTCGAGCGATGCTGATCCGGAGGCATCTTCAACCGGACGACTTTGGGAGCGTCGATATCGATGATCACCCGCTGAATCATCGGCACATGCGGGTCGCCCGGCAGAGGATATTTCCAGGCCTTCAATTCCGGATGGCCGACTTTGGTGCTGACCAGATACATTTCGCCGACTTCGCGCTGGTCTTGTTGAAAGGTGGCGATTTTTTTCGAATCGGGCGACCAGACGAGAATCGCCCGATCGCTGGTGGTCCAGCCGGCGTTATCGGTGGCATAGCCGAAATCTTTCACGCCATCGAAGGTGAGCTGCGTTTCCTTGGTGGTACCGGCGTCGCGAACCCACAGGTTGTAATCGCGAAGGAAGGCGGTGTGCTTTTTATCGGGCGACAGAGCGTCGTTGCGCACGGGCGCTCCTCCACGCCCTCCGCGTCCGCGAACGGCTGAAGCGGCTCCTTCAGAAACGCACGCCGCGCCGGCGACGTCGCATTTCCATTTCTTCGATGCCGCGCTGAAGAGAACGGACTGGCCATCGCCTGAGAACTCGATTTCCTGGAAGGGGAGTTGATGCGCGGTGTAGGTTGCTGCCGCTGCTTTCGAAAGCGCGGCGGCGAGTTTTACGTGATCGAACGCGGGCAGGCGGGTGCCGCGGGCGGGATCGACGAGGACGAACTCCGAGGCTCCATCGGGGAGGGTGTTGCGGTACCAGAAGAGATCGTGAGGGAGCCAATCCGGTCGCACTGCATTTTGAGATACCAGCGAATTGACGTTGTACGGCATGAATTTCTCGGCGTGCGCGTAGTCGGCTGGGGTGAAGACTTGCTGGGCGGCTAGGATCGAGAGGGAGAAGAAGAAGTATTTGTACATACGGAATCCTTTATTTTACGCGGGGCGCGGGAATTCTACGGAGGCTCCGCTCCCTGCGGTCACAGCTCGTAGGGATCTATCTCTGGCAGCGCATGGCGCCGCCCCGTGCCAGGCGTCCGGGCTGCGCCCGGATGGACCGATTGGCAATCGGTCCGCAGGTTGGCAACCTGCCCCACAACGGACCATGGTTTTCATTGCTATCGCTAATTGGCAGGTCATGGGTCATTTTAACTGGCTCGCTTGGGCATTGCCGTAGAGCACGCCGTTGAAGAGCAACTTAAAAGTGGCGTGCGGCTCGCCTCGGAAGGTTACTTCGGGACCCATTACCAAGACTTTTCCCTCGCCGACTTTGGCTTCCGCGATGGCGGTTCCACCATCGAGATATTCCTGGCCCCAGGCCCAGCCGCTATCGAGCGTTTCTTTTCCTGCAAAGGTCGCTACGGGTTTCACACCGGCGCCGAGGGTGAACACAGGGCTGTTATCGAAGAACATTTCTACTGTCTTCGGCATGCCGTAGGCGAGGGGATTGGTGTTGTCGATGGTGGCGCGCATCAGTGATCCGGGGATATAAAATTTGTCGCGCGGCAGATTGGCAAGCTGATTTGAGACCGGGACGCCGAGCAATTCCGCCATCGTTGTCGAGCTGCCGACGGTCACGATGGCTCCGCCCGATTCGACGAATTTTTTGATCTCCGGCATGGTCTTTTCTTCCGTAATTCTTCCGATTGCGGCGCGGAATTCTTCGGGAACGGTGGATGGGTCGACCGCGCCGCCGCGGCCGCCTCCGGCTCCTCGGCCTCCGACGCCACGGCGCATGGCTCCGTCGGTGAAGACGAGAACATCGAATTTACTGCGTAAATTCCCGGCGTCGAGGGTGGTGGGATAGACGATCTCAAAGGGAAATTCGAATTGCTCAAATAGCCAGCGCGTCCAACCGGAGGGCATCAGGCCGCCGTATTGGTCGTATAAACCGATGCGCACCGGCTTGATCTTTAGGGCATCGCCGGATGGCGCTTTCGACACTGCGTGAACGATGATTCCCAGTTCGCGAGCGCCTTTTTCCAGCACGGGACGCACGGCTGAGGACGCGGGAACCCAAATCGTGCCGGTGCCTAAATCCTGCCCATCCGCTGTGAGCGGGGACTGGAGCCAATACACGTCGGCATTGCTCTTCAGCAGGCGATTCACCAGGACGAACGAGTTGTTGATGCGATGGCTGATCAAATATCCAGCGGGATTCGCGGCGCCGACGATGGAGCCGGGCTCGGGCTGCTGTAAGCCATTCAGCTTGACGAAGGGGCCATCGAAACCGTCGAGAATTCGATCGTATTCGACGCCCATTTGCATGGCGAGGGTCCAGCCGGCGATATCGTAAGGCTGCACGGGAGGACCGCCGGGATAGGCGGCTTCATGAGGATGGTCCTGCGGCTCGAACATTTCGCGCACCATGGGGCGGAACGCCTGGGCCGATTTGACTACATAGGATCCGGCTGGATATTTTTTGCCCGCCACTTCGAACGCGGAGGAAGCCTTCAACACAGTGAGGCCGTTCTTCAGCAGCGAGTTGATGAACTTAGTTGCGGTAGCGAAATCCGGCTGATCTGAAGGCATGATGTAGCCGCGCGGATCGCGAAACTTGGGATCGTGGAGGACTGTTTCGTATAGCTCCGATGGAACGGGAGCCTCGCCGCGACCGCCGCCGGGCGCATCGCCTCCACCGACGGCGGCGCCTCCACGGCCACGCGCAGGCAGCTTCGCCGCCGCTTCACGCAGGGCGTCGATCCGTTTCGGGGTGATGGTCCAGTTGTCGCGACTGCCTCGTTCAATGGAGTTCATGCCCATGCGATAAAAATTGTAGAGCAGCGTCTCGCGGTTCTTCGAGGCGTAGTCGAGGATGGCGCGATTGTTCTCCATCTCATAATCGATCGACTGGCGGTAATGCCACTCCTGCGGAGCGACGGGCAGCGGGAGATCGCTGATGTAGAGCTGCTTTTCAGGGATCAGAGGAATCGACATCGGCGTGGGTGCGCCGATGATTTCGGTAAGAATCGAGATCGTATTGTGATAGGTGCAGGTGTTGCGCATGCCTCCGTCCCACCAGCCATCGTAGTTGGCTTGGGTGCGCATGCCGGATCCGCCTTTACCCTGCGCGACGAGCCTTTCGTGCATCGCGGTGCCCACGGCTTGAATGCCGAGCGTGACCAGCGCGTCCAGATTATGGTTCACGGGATCGCGAAAGGGAGGGATGAAAATCACTTCGCCGGCCGGTCCCGACTGGTGATGGTTGTACATGATCTGCGGATTCCACTCGATGAAAAGCTGGCGGTTCATATTGGCCGTTTCCGGCATGTTGGAGGTGAGCGAGTCGCGATTATTATCGTGGCCGATATATTTTTCCCAGAGCCGGGGCACGCCGTTGAGGGTGCGTTTTTTCTCGTCCTTTTCGCGCATATACCAGTTGGCGACCAGCTCCTGGCCATCGGGATTGGCAAGCACGCAGAGCAGAATATCGTCGTTGAGAAGACGCATGGTCTCGGGATCGGTACGGCTGAGCATCTGATAAACCATCTCGATTTCCTGCTGGGAGCCGACGGTTTCGGTGGCGTGCAAGCCTCCGTCGACCCAGACGACGGCCTTGCCTTCGCGAGCCAGGGCTCGGGCGGATTCTTCATTTAATCCTTCGGCATGGGCCAGGCGCTGGGAGATCTGCTGATAGTGGGCAAGGTTCCGGATGTTCGCTGGGGAGGAGATTACGGCCATCCATTGATGGCGGCCTTCGGCGGTGAGACCGATATCGACCAGCTTCATGCGGTCTGATTCGGAGGCGAGTTTCTTCCAGTAAGATTCGAGCTGGGTATAGTTGGCGACCTGGTAATCGTCGCCAATGTTGAATCCCAAGGCTTGCTTGGGGGTGGTGATTTTCGGGGTTTGTGCGAACAGGGCACCGGCAGTGAGGTAGAGGAGGAGCGCACGGTTCATAATTCCATCTACCTTACACGATTTGGGGAGGGCGGCGGGGAGTAATGCGAAGAGCCGCCTGAAAAGAGCGGCCTCACACGGCGGTCTGGGCGAGAAAGTTAGATCTCTGGGTAAAATTCGAAAAATGCGTCCAGGGATTGTTCCAACTGGGCGCGAATTTCTTTTTCGCCGCCGTCGATCAGGTGCATGGTGACGTGCGCGGTCTTGCCGTTCTTCAGCTTGATTTCCGCCTCGCCGACGCTTTCCAGTTCGTCGGCGGGCAGGAGGCGCATGCCGTAGATCAGGGCGAGTTTCGCCATGATTACTGCTTGACGAGAACGATATTCATATCGAAATCGCCTTGCGGAGCGGAGATGCTGAGCGCCTGGGTGAGCGTCTTGCCGTCTTCAGAGAGCGAGTACTTACTGACCAGCTTGACATCGGCGCCGCCGAAGTTCGCGGCACTTTTCACGACGAGGACCTTGCCTTCCCACTGGGCGGTGCTCTTGACGTCGTTGCCCATCATTTGGTTGGTGGTCTCTTTGCCATCGGTCGAATACTTAGAGGTCGTCGTCTGATCGTTACTGGTGGTTTCGATCGAGAGATCGGGGTCCTTGTGGTCGATTTTAGACGTCATTGAAGTGGGCGGAGGCGTGGGACCGAAGGTGCTCTTATCGGCATCCATCTTCCAGTTGCCGGAAAAATCGGGTTTGTCGGCGGCCATGGCCAGGTTGGCGGCGGCCGCGATCACGAACAGGGTGCTCATCAACTTTTTCATACATGTCCTCTTGAGAAAATTTATTGTTTATCGAAAACCAAAACAAGGTCAAACTCGCCCTGCGGAGCGACGATATGGTTGTTCACGGTCATCATCTTGCCGTCCGGAGAGAGGCTCCAGATCTCGTGAAATTTTAGTTCGGCGCCTTGCATATCCCGAACGCTATCCACTACCAGTTTATCGCCATCCCACTTGGCCGTGCCTTTAGAGCCTTTATTTTCCGCTGGTTTACCGTCGGTTGTATACTTCAGCTCCGTGGTCGCTTCGCCCTGCGCGCCCTTCTGATAGGTGGAAATCTGGATGGATGGATCGTTGTGATTAATCGTCCGGGTCATGGCCTCGGGCTGGGGAACGGGCCCGTAGTCGGATTTAGAAAGGTTCAGCTTCCAGACTCCCGTCAAGTTGGTCGCGGCCTGCGCCTGGGCGGCCAGAAAGGTCATCGCGAGCATGGCAATGACTGTGAAACATTTTTTGATCATAAAGAGTCCTTGAGAAGTGTGACGTCCGAGCTTCTTAAAAGTATACCAAGGCTAAGGATTTTTTAGCCACGGGGGGCTTGACAAAGCTACGACTCTCATTAGAATAGGGATATTCTGCTTCTATGCCGGGTTGCGAACATACACGCACGGAACTGATGATGCGACGGGACGGGATCGACTATATGCGATGCCTGGACTGCGATCAGGTCTTCGAAGCCGAGGACCTGGAACAGCTTCCAGCATATGACGAGGATGCTATCGAAGAAGTAGCGCCTCGGCGCAAACGGGCGTCTTAACGGTCCGACCCCACTTTTCCGCGAACGATAACTCCATTAGAAAGTTCACGATCGTGATCATGGGGACGAATGCCATTAGGGGCGTCAGAATGGCCGTCCAGGGCTTTTCCCGCACCATCGACGCGCCGATGGAGCAAACGGCGCGGGTGAGTTTCAATACGTCGCCCGACTCGCCGAGGGCCTGGGTACGGCCCGCTTTCAGTCCTTCGAGAAACTCCTGCCGGGTGCTTGCGCCGGCGACTTTGGTGTAGGTCCGGCCCAGCGAATGCAAGGTATGGGCGTCGCTGCCGCCGATCGGAATCAGGCTGTTGCGCTCCGCAAACGCGGCAGCGTGGCGATTGGCGACCGCGAGCATCTGGCCGTTGTGGGTCTCGACGGCGGGGAAATTTTTGGCAAAATCCTCGAAATCGGCCTCGGTTCTGGGCCCGGTCAGGCCGGAAAAGACGTGATTAATGCTGAAAAGCAGGCGCTTTTCGTTCAAATAAGCGATCAACCGGGGAAGATCGTCGCGCCGGAGCTGCAACGCGGCATGGTCGCGCTCTTCGATGCCATAGACGCCCATGTGGAGGTGCGTGCCATGTTCGGTGGAACAGCTCACTTCCTCGCTGAGGAAGAAATCGGGGTAGCGGCGAAGAGGCTCGACAGCATCGATCGAATCGTGATCGGTAACGGTGACCAGGTCCATGCCGCGGCGCTTGAGGGTTTCGTAAACTTCGCGAGGATCGTTATAACTTTCACGGCAGATGCGCTTCATGACCGGCACGGTGCACATGCCGGAGTGGTGGGTGTGGACATGCAGGTCGCATTTCATGCCCCATTGTGATCCGCGGAGTGTTACAAAACGGCAGCGGCTAAAAAAACATTTGTTACATTGTTTGTTTTTTTAAGAAACCGGCCGCGCCTTCTTTTCCGAGGTACTTTTCGAGCTGCGGACGGCTCATTTTCATCAGGTCCACGACCACTAATCCATCGACGACGTGCGAGAAGGCGCGATCGACGTTGAAGGCGAGCATCTGGCCGCCGCAATTCAGATATTGGCGCAGCAGGACAGGGATGCCTTTTCCATCGGGCTCGAGGTCGGCGACGGCGTCTGAAAGTTCGTCGACATTTTCGAGCAGATGGGCGAGCACATGCGGGTCGCAGCCGCGCAGGCGGGGGGCGCGGAACTGGTGCCGGGGCTCTACGAAACGAGCCAGGTTTCCGTTGCCGCAGCGCTCCTCTAAATAGGCGACGATGAGCGCGCGAGAGGCTTCGCTGTAGTCGCGGCTGATGCTGACGGGTCCGAACAGGACGCGGTAGCGGGGATTCCTGGCGACATATCTCCCGATGCCTTTCCAGAGGAGCAGCAGGGCGGAAAAGCTCTTCTGATATTCGAGGCGCACGAAGGATCGGCCGAGTTCGAGCGCGGGGCTCTTGCTATCGAGCAGGCCTTCGCGAAACCGGAACAGGGTGCGGGTGTAGAGATCCGGCACCACGTCCGTGCCCGCCAGCCGATAGGCGCCGGCGATTTCGTTGCTATCTGTGTTCCAGAGGAAGAGATGCTGATAATCGCGGTCGAAGGCGTCGAGGTCGATCGAGCGGCCAGTGCCCTCGCCCGCCTGGCGGAAAGTGATCTCGCGCAGCCGCCCGATTTCGCGGAGGACATTTGGGATCTGTTCGGCAGTGGCGATGTAGACTTCATAGCCTCCGTTTTCGATCAGCTTGCATGCGGCTGGCAATCCCTCGATCTCATCACGAAGCGTTAACGGGCGAACGGCGGGGATCATGGCTGCCGGTTTCAGGCCCACGCGCCAGAGCTTTTTCGGATGACGCCGCCCGATATCGAGAAGGTGAGTGCGCTGGCGCAGATAGTCGGTAGCCGCGCCTTCGCTGGTGAGGCGAGTCAGGCTCTGCGGCTTGATCGGCCGGCCGATGGAGATGCGGATTTTCCCGCCGCGCTTGTTGGCCAGTTCCCGCGGCAGAAGCATGGTGCGGAGGCGCGGATGAATCAAGCCGGCCACCTGAAACATGGCGCTGTTCACGCCGTGAAAGAACATGGGCAGGGAGACTGCGCCGGTCATCTGAATGATGCGGGTAACTTTGTCGTCCCACTTCGAATCGGAGATTTCGAGCGCCGGCAAACGCAGCGAGGAGACTTCGCCGGCCGGAAACACGACCAGCATGCCGCCTTTCTTAACCCAATCGATACTCTGCCGTAACGATCTCCAATTTTCGCGGGCCGCATCGCCAAGCGTGTTTACGGGGAACACATATTCGCCCAAGCCAGGCACATTCGAGAGCATGGAATTGGCGAGAAACTTCACGTCCGGGCGGACACGCAGCAGCAGGGAGCCGAGGATTACGCCCTCCACCATCCCAAATGGGTGATTCGCGACCGCGACCACGGGGCCGCGCTTGGGAACGCGGTGCAGATCGCCGGGAGCGCATTCGCAAGCAACGCCGAGTCCTTCGAGTAGCTTTTCAAAGAGCTGCTGGCCAGTGGGCTGGCGAACGGCGTCGGTCCAGGCGACGTCCAGTTCCTGGGGCAACAGGAACCGTTCGAAAAACCAGCCCGCCGCGGCGTGAATCTGCGTCTCGGAGAGCAGCGCGCGGGCCGCATCGGAAACCGGGTGGGGAGTGGTCATGAAAATTCCTCCATGAACAGAATAGGGAAGGAATGTTTCGGAGCGATGCCGGAGCGACAAACATTTGGAAACACACGGCGCTCATGAGATGCTCAAAGGGGAAATGGGATCCGCGCCTCAGCACATACCGCTGCGCATCGTATCGATTGGGGGCGGCAACGGCCTTTCGACGCTGCTGCGCGGCCTGAAACGCTATGCCAAGGCGGGCGAGGGGATTCTGGACATCACGGCGGTGGTGACGGTGACCGACGATGGAGGCAGTTCGGGCCGCCTGCGCCGCGATTTCGACGTGCTTCCGCCGGGCGATATTCGCAATTGCATGGTAGCGCTCTCCGAAGATGAAGCTCTACTGAGCAAACTGTTTCAATATCGTTTCTCGACCGGCCGCGGACTGAAAGGCCACAGCTTCGGCAACTTATTCCTGACCGCGATGACGCACCTGACCGGGGATTTCTACCAGGCGGTGCGATTTTCCGCCGAGGTGCTGGCGGTGCTGGGAAATATTTATCCTTCGACTGCGTCGAATGTGGTGATTGAGGCGACGCTCGCCAACGGGAGCAAGGTGGCGGGAGAATCGCGCATCAGCCGCAGCCGCTCCCGCATTGAAAAGATCGCGATTCGTCCCAGGCGGCCGAAGCCGATGCCGGAGACGCTGGAGGCGATCGCCAACGCGGACCTGATCACTTTGGGCCCCGGATCGCTGTTCACGAGCGTGATTCCGAATTTGCTGGTGGACGGGATTCCGGAGGCGATCGCAGCGTCCCCGGCGATGAAGGCGTACTTCGTCAATCTGATGTCCCAGCCGGGAGAGACCACGAATTTTCGCGCGTCCGATCATGTGGCGGCTATTTATCGCCATACGAAACTGCCGATCCTGGACCTGTGCGTGGTCAATACGCATGCGATTCGCGGCAAAGTACTGGATCGTTATCAGGCCAACGCGGCGCGGCCGGTGGAGAACGATCTGGAGAACCTGGAGCGTATGGGGTTGAAGGTGATTGCCGCCGATCTATTGCGCATAGCCGGCAAACGCGTGCCGGAAAAAATTCGCCACGACAGCAGCGTGATCGGCGCGATTGCGTTCGAACTGGCGCAAAAAGGCTATAGAAGGAAGTCGAAGAGAAAATGAATCATACGGTCGTTATTCTGGCCGCCGGATTGGGAACGCGCATGCGCTCCAAGCAGGCGAAAGTGCTGCATCGCGCGGGCGGGCTCGCGCTGGTCGAGCAAGTGGTGACTGCCGCGCGCACGCTTGCTCCCTATGGCCGCATCGTTGTGGTGACCGGTCATCAGGCGGATCAAGTAGAGGCGCTGCTACAGCCGTTGGGAATCGGATTCGCGCGCCAAGAAGGGCAGCGCGGCACAGGCCATGCGTTGGCGTCGTGCCGCGACGTGGTTCCTCACGATGGCTTGCTGACTGTTCTTTACGGCGATACGCCGCTACTAACGGCGGCGACGCTAGAACGTTTGCGGGACACGCAAACCGATTCCGGTGCAGCCGCGACGCTGATTACGACGACGCTTAGCGATCCTACCGGCTATGGACGAGTTCTGCTCAACGAGGCCGGCGACGTCACCGCGATTGTGGAGGAGAAGGCATGCACATCGGAACAGCGGAAGATCCAACTGATTAATTCCGGCATCTACTGTTTTCGTTCGGAGCTGCTGTGGCAACACATCGGCGAGATTGAGCCGAATCCGGCGTCGGGCGAACTATATCTTACGGACATGGCGGAGATCCTGGAACGTCACGGTCACGCGGTGCGCCCAATGCATGTCGAAGATGCGACGGAATTGCTCGGCATCAACACACGGGTGGAGCTGGCCCATGCCGATCGAATTTTGCGCGATCGCAAGAACGAAGAGTTGATGCTCTCCGGCGTCACGATCGAGAGGCCGGAGACGGTGACCATCGACATGCGCGTGCAGGCCGGCACGGACACGCTGATCGAGCCATTCGCACGGATCTTAGGTGCGACACATATCGGCGAGGATTGCGTGATCGGCTTGGGGTCCATTCTTGAAAACGCGATTCTGGGGGACGGTGTGCAAGTCGGTCCGTATACGCTGATTAAGGATTCTCGGGTCGATTCAGCGGCGCAAGTGGGTCCATTCGCGCGTCTGCGCATGGACGCGCATGTGGGACACGATGCGCGCGTCGGCAATTTCGTCGAGTTGAAGAAAACTCACCTCGGTGACGGCGCCAAGAGCCAACACCTGGCTTATCTCGGCGATTCGGAAATCGGCGCGCGGGTCAACATCGGCGCGGGTACCATCACCTGCAATTACGACGGCGAGAAGAAGCATCAAACGACGATCGGAGCGAACTCGTTTATCGGCAGCAACTCGACTCTGGTGGCGCCGATTGAGATCGGCGAGGGAAGTTACATCGGCGCGGGCAGCGTAATTACGGATGCGGTTCCGGCCGACGCGCTGGCGCTGGGCCGGGCGCGGCAGGTGGTGAAGCCGGGGTGGAAAAAGCGGCCTAAGAAATAGTACGAGGCACTTACTTC
>Ga0116129_1001034_pt1 | contig 15844 bp, 12 predicted proteins | sample June2015DPH_17_2_FD_89732 | JGI IMG/M metagenome (GOLD analysis project Ga0116129, IMG submission 89732) | Peatland microbial communities from SPRUCE experiment site at the Marcell Experimental Forest, Minnesota, USA - June2015DPH_17_10 | ecosystem: Environmental > Terrestrial > Soil > Wetlands...
CGCCCCAGGCGGTCAGGCGGTGAACCTCGCAGCCTTCCGGTTTCAGATGGCTCGGCTTGTTCGGATAGGCGAAGAAGGCGATCGGGTCGTTGGCCTCGACCAGGATGATGTTCTTGAAGTCTTTCAAGAGCGGCAGCGCCTGCTCGATCACATAGGGAATGCGGTCGATCGAGAACCGGCCGCGGCCGCGCGCCATGCGCGGGTGATAGGTCTGGCCCATCACCTTGCAGCCGGTCTTGCCGGCGATCTGCTGCGCCAGCGCCAGCCCGCGCTCGGTCAGCGCGCTGCCGGTAATCAGCAGAAGATTCTGAGTGCCGCCGGAGTGCAGGATCTTCGCCGCTTTCTCGACCGCGCCGGCGGAAAAGCCGGGCTGCTGCTTCGGCGGCTGAACCTGCGCGATGCCGTCGGCTTCGTTCCAGGCGGTGTCGGCGGGCAAAATCAGCGTGGCGATCTGCGGCGGCGCGCTCTTGGCGGCCGCAATCGCGGCGGCGCCGTCGGCTGCGACCGACTTGGCATTCGGCGAGGTGCGCACCCATTCCGACATCGGCCGCGCCAGGCCCTCGATATCGGAGGTGAGCGGCGCGTTGTAGCCGATGTGATAGGTCGCGTGCTGGCCGACGATATTAACGATGCCGGAATGCGCCTTCTTGGCGTTGTGCAGGTTGGCAAGCCCGTTGGCGAGGCCGGGCCCGAGATGCAGCAGCGTCGAGGCCGGCGTACCCTTCATGCGGAAATAGCCGTCGGCGGCCCCCGTCACCACGCCCTCGAACAGGCCGAGCACGCAACGCATGCCCTCGACGCGGTCGAGCGCGGCGACGAAATGCATCTCGGAGGTGCCGGGATTGGTGAAACAGACGTCGACCCCGCCCGCGACCAGGGTCCGCACCAGACTTTCCGCACCGTTCATCCCTTAACTCCGTTCGCGTTCAAGGCCTCAACTGCCTCAAGATCAATCATTCCTGACGCTATCAGTCAAAGGGTTCACGGCAGGTTTGCGTGCATGGTTACCATCGCCGCCGCGGGCGGCTCAGATTTTTAACCGCGCGCTTTGAAATCCGTCACGTTTGCTTGCGAAAATGGTCCCGATATGGCCTGCTTACGTGTCAATCTTTAGTTGCGAGGAACCCATGACCCGTACTTTTGCCTATCTAGCCGTAGGATTGATGTTACTGGCAGGGACGCTGCCGGCCCGCGCCACCATGGACGACGACTTTTTCAATTTCGGACGTCAATTCCGACAACAGCAATTCCAACAGCCGCAATTTCAACAGCAGCCGATGCAGCGCGGCGTACCCTATTACGGTCCCGGCTCCGATTATGTCGGTGGCGGCTCAAGTCCGATACCGCGCGAACGGGTCAGCGCGCCGGTCGCGATGGCGCCGGGCAGCATCCTCATCTCGACCTCCGAGCGGCGGCTTTATCTGATCCTGGGCAATGGCGAGGCGCTGCGTTACGGCATCGGCGTCGGCCGCGACGGCTTCCGCTGGACCGGCACCCACCGTGTCACCGCGAAAAAGGAATGGCCGAGCTGGACCCCGCCCGCGCAGATGCGCGCCCGGCGTCCCGACCTGCCGCGCTACATGGCCGGCGGCATCGAAAACCCGCTCGGCGCCCGCGCGATATATCTAGGCTCGACGCTCTACCGCATCCACGGCTCCAATGAACCGGAGACGATCGGTCACGCCGTCTCCTCCGGCTGCTTCCGCATGACCAATGAGGACGTCACCGATCTCTATAGCCGCGTCTCGGTCGGCACGCTGGTGGTGGTGCGGTAGGGTTCCATCCCCGTCATTGCGAGGCGCAACACGACGAAGCAATCCAGAGCTGCAGTAAAAAGGCTGGATTGCTTCGCTGGCGCTCGCAATGACAACTGCGGAGCAATCTCAACGACCCGATTTGCAGACCGCCTTCAGCGCCGTCCATTCCGGCGCGGTGGTGCACAAGCGGGATTTGAGAGTAACGTCTGCTGTGATCGCAACAACTACCGCAATGAGCGGCGGTTAAGCAACAAAGGCACCAGAGCCGTCGAGATTAGCCACCCGGCGGCAATTAACAACAGAACAAATGTTACCCGCGCGGGGACTGGATTTTCGATTAGCGTAGCCAGTTGAATCCCGTGTACGCGAAGCCACGTCAGAGCGCTTGCCAAAGCCGAACCGAAAAGGAAGGCCAGGACACTCACGACAACGATGTGCGATTTGGCGAGATGACGATGAATTGACGCCACAATGCGAAGAAGCTTGTAACCGCCCAACACGCTCATGGCGAGACAGAAACAACCGAGCGCAACCAAAATCCAATTCAAAGTTGACATAGGGTCTCTGACACCAGCAAAGCGGTCACCGGCAGCGCTGGCAAGCATATAACCAGCACCTCCAGCGTTTATGAGGAGCATCCGCGCTTCGCTCCAAGCAGCCTTCATCTCGGACGTACTGAAATCCAACGTCATTGGCTCAGGCTCTCTTTTTAGGGGTTGGCAATGCGAGTGAGGATATTGGGCCCTTCCGTTCCCGGCTCCAGCTCAGGCTCATTGCGGGCGACGCTGCTTCCCGGAGCGCACTCGGGCGCGGGCCTCCGCGCGACAATCTTGTCGGTACTCCCGTCAAACATGACTGCCTCGCCGTCGACGAATATGGCCTGGTGATGACGCCCCGGTGTATTCCCGACGGTGAAATTCCAGCACCAAACCTTCCTACCGTTATGCTCCCGAGTTCCGAACGTGGTGTACCAAACGTCACTGAGAAAAGCCTGAGCAACTAGTCGATCGATAGCTTTCTTTTCCCAGGGCCGAGCATCTTCGCGCATATGACGGCGCGCCGCGAGATCGGGAATGCCGGCCGCGAGAATATCCAGCGCAGCGGGATACGCCGCGATAGGCACGCGTCGTACATCCCGCCATCCAGCGATGTAACGAGCGCTCAGCATTTGAGCGCATTCCCAACGATTGCCCCATGTCCAACTGTTGTCCACGCTTCGGCTCAGTCGGCGGCTTAGTTTGGGGCTACTCAAATGCTCGCGCTCCAGTTGATCCAGCCTTGCGTTGAATTTTTCATTATCAAGCTTGCCGCCACCATTCTCGTACGCCTCCTCGATCATGCGCGCGGCGTCCTCGAACACTGCAAGATGCTCGTCTGCACCGATGGAAGCGAGACCCGATCGCACGCCGCCGACGAAGTTCCTGTTCCAACCCGAATTGACGACGAACTGCAAGAAGCCACCGTTCAGAACTTGCCCGACGAAATAGTTCACCCGTGAAACGTTAATTACCTTCGCCGGCATCTCGTCGTCCCGAACGTGCCGTTCCCAAAGACCGTGGGCAAACCCAGTGACCTCATCGATCTTGGTCTGGATTTCCATGAACTCGGCGGCGAGCGGATCAACACCCATGCGACGCATACGAACTGCGACGCCATCCATGCCGAGCGAGGTCTTGATCCGCTGCAGCGCGCTCGACGGTTTGACCGGCAAAATGATGTCGTGGACCAAAGGCTGCGTAGACACATCCTGCGGAGCGCAAGTGGAATTCTGTTACAAGGCAATTATCAGTTGTGACTTCTAGTGACAACTGACTGTGAGACCGGCCTTTAGCTAGCCTTGCAGACTGCCTTCAACGCCGTCCACTCGTCCTCCGTCAGGAGCGGCGGACCGCTCGCGGGACGATCTTCGTCGCTGAGGTGCTTCAGGCGGTCTTCGGTCAGCGGATGGTTTGCCAGGATCGACAAGGTCTTGTCCGCCTGGTTGCCGGTGATGCGGAAAATCAGCTCGCCCATCGCTTTGGTCGGCCGGCCAAGCCGGTGCATCACTTGAATCGAAAAATCATCGGCCCCCTGCTCGGCCTCGCGCGTATAGGAGGCGGTGATGAGCGAGCGCGAAGCAAAAACCAGTGTGCTGGCCCCGGTGACATCGCCGAACAACAGCCCGATCAGGAACGAGGTCCCGCCGCTATAGATCATGTTGCGCGTATTGTCGCGATGGCTGACATGACCCAGCTCATGCGCGAGGACACCAGCTATCTCGTCCGGGTTTTCGGCTTTCGCCAATAGTCCGCTGAACAAATAGACCTTGCCTCCGGGCAACGCGAAGGCGTTCGGAACCGGCGTGTCCAGCACGTCCGCCCGGACCGGCACATCGATTCCGGCAGCGGTGGAGAGCTCTTTCATCAACTTGAAGAAGGCGGCGCGTCCCGCCGGATTGCTGTTGCATGCCTTTCCGCCGAACAGGACCCCGATTTGCCCTTCGGCGGCGTCGCCAATGCGCCGCTCCAGCGCGTTCGGCACCAGCGGGGCAAGGCGATCCGCGGCATAGGGAAGCCCGAACCAGATCACCGCGGCGATCGATAGCGTAGCCGCCACGGACCAGCCTACAATGGCGGCGACGCCGTGACGGCCGGCCGCATGGTCGTTCAGTTGGGGACAACGGGCGCTCAATGCCGCGACAAGCGCGGTATCGCGAACTTCCAACCGCGCCAGCGAAGGCGCGCTCAGACAACTCAGGCGAAGGCCGGCAGCGCTGTCAGCGCTGCGGATGTCCGTGAATGGCCAGATCGCAAGCGTTGTCCCGTTCTCGCTGATCTCAAGCCGTTCGTTGAGCGCGAGCTGCACCTGATGGCGGCGGCTCGATGTGCCGTCGTAAAAAACGCAGGCGCCGTGGGGCGGCGGCGCCGAACCAGCCGCTGGTTCGCCCTGTGCGATCTCGCTAGAATCCGACGACATCCAAACTGTCCGCAAAGCCTTCGCCGAGCGCAGTCGCCAATTCCCCCTTGACTGAAACATCCGTCGCCACGTCGATATTGGTGATCTTCGTGGACGAGAGCACCCTCTCCCAGAGATCACGCAGCAAATAAACGCGTGTCACAACGGTCATCGCCAGGAGAAATACAAGGTATCCTGCCCCTCCGAGCACAAGCATCGCAACGCTGCCGTAAAATTTTCCCGCAGTGGAAAAGACCGCGTATGGCGCCACTCCGATCTGCTTCATGACCGCACTGCAAACATAGATAAAGGTCGTCACAGCAATAAGAAGCGGCAAGCTCCAGCCGATGACCTTCCAGTAAAGACCATGCAGTCCGCTGATCGGGAGATCCGATTCCAGGGAAACCTCGCCGAAGCGAATGCCCGAAACCCACCAGCGCCATTCGACCGCTTTAAAAGCGCTGTAAAGAAAGGGCACCGCCAGCAGCATCGGAAATGCCGCAGAGGGAGGGATATGAGTTTGCCCCGGCCAATTCCTGGCAACCACGATCGAAAACAACAAGACTGGCATGAGAACCAATAGCCAGATCCACCAGCCACGCTTGAAAAGGTCCCAGCCGCGCCCCTCAAAGCGTCCGGGAAGATCCCCGTAGTGACAGTGCCGCATCTTATAACGTTCGAGCGCTGCCTGACGCCATGGCAGGAGCGCACCGAGCGTCAACACCGTCAGCAGGCCCCATCCCGCGGCCCGCATCGCATAGGCCCATCCGGAACCATCCATCCAGAAACGCACGCCGCGCCATATGGTGCGGGTGAGGCGATAGCGCCGCGCACGATAGACCGCGAACTGACCGAACAAATAGAAGAATAGGAAAACTGGCGTGCCGAGGAAGGCTTTGACACGTGCCGCTTCGATGCCGATCAAGAAATAGACGAGATAGATCGGCAGCAGGATCGCCATCGCGAACAGAAATCCGACCAGCAATTCCCGGCCGCGTCCGGTATATTCCACGGCGTCGCCGTCGATGGAGGTGTACGACCACAGATGACGACGAATGTCGGTGGCGAGCCAGAACCGGTAGAAGCCGAAAGTAATCAATTCGAGCGCGGCGCCATTCCGTACCAACCGGAAGAACTCCCCGCGATCTCCTGAAAACTCCACACCCACCGACGAGGCCGGCAATGGCGGCGGCGTCGGAAAGTGCGGCACCGAACTCATCTCGTTCACGACAACCGCCCCCGATGAAAATGCGGAGCAGTGAAACCGCAGATTGCGTGGATGTCAACGCTCGCGCGCCGTAATTAATTTGTCACTTATGCGGACTTCTCAAACAACTCGCGGCCGATCAGCATGCGGCGGATTTCCGATGTACCGGCGCCGATCTCGTAAAGCTTGGCGTCGCGCAGCAGCCGTCCGGTCGGGTAATCGTTGATATAGCCGTTGCCGCCGAGCAACTGGATCGCATCCAGCGCGCATTGCGTAGCCTTTTCCGCCGCATAAAGGATGGCGCCGGCGGCGTCCTCGCGCGTTGTCTCGCCGCGGTCGCAGGCCTTTGCGACCGCATAGACGTAGGCGCGCGAGGCATTCATGGTCGTGTACATGTCGGCGATCTTGCCCTGCACCAGCTGGAAACTGCCGATCGGCTCGCCGAACTGCTTGCGCTCGTGCACGTAAGGCAGCACCACGTCCATGCAGGCCTGCATGATGCCGAGCGGTCCCGCCGCCAGCACCGCGCGCTCGTAATCGAGGCCGGACATCAAGATGTTGACGCCGCGGCCAACCTGGCCGAGCACGTTTTCCTCCGGCACTTCGCAATTGTCGAACACGAGTTCGGCGGTGTCGGAGCCGCGCATGCCGAGCTTGTCGAGCTTTTGCGCCGTGGAAAATCCCTTCATGCCTTTTTCGATGATGAAGGCGGTGATGCCGCGCGCACCCGCGGCCGGATCGGTCTTGGCATAGACCACCAGCGTCTCGGCAACGGGACCATTGGTGATCCACATCTTGGAGCCGTTGAGGACATAACGGTCGCCCTTCTTCTCGGCACGCGTCGACATCGACACCACATCGGAGCCGGAACCCGGCTCCGACATCGCGAGTGCGCCGACATGTTCGCCGGAAATCAGTTTGGGCAGATATTTCTGCTTCTGCGTGTCGGTGCCGTTGCGCCTGATCTGGTTGACGCAGAGGTTGGAATGCGCGCCATAAGATAACCCAACCGCAGCCGACGCCCGTGAAATCTCTTCCATCGCGACGCAATGTTCGAGATAGCCAAGTCCCGAGCCGCCATATTCCTCCTCGACCGTAATGCCGTGCAGGCCGAGCGCGCCGAGCTTCGGCCAGAGGTCCCTCGGAAACTGGTTGCTCTTGTCGATTTCGGCGGCGCGCGGCGCGATCTCGTTATTCGAAAAATCGTGAACGGTCTCACGCAGCGCATCCGCGGTTTCGCCAAGATCGAAATTGAACATCCGGTATGCGTTGGGAATCATGGCGGTCGTCCTTGGGCAATCGCGCTTTCTACTAATCTTACTGTGGCATAAGACCCTCATGGTGAGGAGGCGCCCTTTTCCGGGCCTCGTCCTTCGAGACGCTTGCTCGCGCAAGCTCCTCTGGATGAGGGGATAGGCTGGTTATGACGCAGTAAGACTAACTCATCATGGCTTAATCCCTGAAGCCTGCCTTGTCACGGCCGACAGAGGTAGGCACGGGCGCGATCCCTGGCATGCCATGAGGTCTCGGCAGCCACCCACATCCCCCGAAACTCGCTCTTGCCCTGATGCGCACAAGGGGATGTAATTTGGTCAAAAGTCACCACTTTCCGAAACAACGGAAGCGGGCACCTCTAGGGAAGAACGGCCATGAACATCCAGACATCGCCCGACCAACGAGAACTCCTGCGCGCCGCGCGCGAGGCCGCCTATTCCACGCCGCTGGAGGATTTCCATCCCGGCGCGCCGCAATTGTTCCGCAACGATACGCTGTGGCCCTATTTCGAGCGCCTGCGCAAGGAAGAGCCGGTGCATTACTGCACCAAGTCGCCGATCGAGCCCTATTGGTCGGTCACCAGATACAACGACATCATGCATGTCGACACCAACCACAGCATTTTCTCATCCGACGTATCACTTGGCGGTATTTCGATCCGGGACGTTCCGCCCGGCTATGACTGGCCGAGTTTCATCGCGATGGACCAGCCCCGACACTCGGCCCAGCGCAAGACCGTGTCGCCGATGTTCACGCCGGCGCATCTGGACGAACTCGCGATCCTGATCCGCCAACGCACCGCGCGGGTGCTGGATTCGCTGCCGCGCAACGAGACTTTCAATTTCGTCGATCTGGTCTCGATCGAGTTGACCACGCAAATGCTGGCGACGCTGTTCGACTTCCCCTTCGAGGAGCGGCGCAAGCTGACCCGCTGGTCGGACGTCTCGACCGCGCTGCCGAAAAGCGGCGTCGTTGAATCGGCGGAACAGCGCCGCGCCGAGATGGACGAATGCGCCGCCTATTTCACCAAGCTCTGGAACGAGCGCGTCAACACCGAGCCGCGCAACGACCTGATCTCGATGATGGCGCACAACGAGGCCACGCGTTACATGGACCCCGACAATCTGATGGGGAACATCATCCTGTTGATCGTCGGCGGCAACGACACCACCCGCAATACCATGAGCGGGTCGGTGCTCGCGCTCAACGAAAATCCGGACCAGTACAAGAAGCTCCGCGAAAATCCTGATCTGATCGACACCATGGTGCCGGAGGTCATTCGCTGGCAGACGCCGCTCGCCCATATGCGGCGTACCGCGCTCGTCGATACCGAGCTTGGCGGCAAGACCATCCGCAAAGGTGACCGCGTCGTGATGTGGTACGTCTCCGGCAACCGCGACGAGGAAGTGATCGACCGGCCGGATGAGTTCATCATCGACCGGGCGCGCCCGAAGATTCATCTATCGTTCGGCTTCGGCATCCACCGCTGCGTCGGCATGCGGCTCGCCGAACTGCAATTGAAGATCGTCTGGCAGGAAATTTTGAAGCGGTTCGAACGGATCGAGGTGGTCGGCGAACCCAAGCGGGTCTATTCCAGCTTTGTGCGCGGCATCGAGTCCTTGCCGGTGCGCATACCTGCGTAGACCGCACCGGAAGCTGGGAACTATTCCCTTGAACGCGCCTCTGGACCCGCTTATCCCGGAGGCCGTATCCTCGCATCGACCTGTAAGCCGAGAGAAAATGACCGCCCCCGAACAAGACGAACATACCGATATCCGCGACGCCGTTGCCAAACTCTGTGCGCAATTCGGCGGCGAATACTGGCGCAAGCTCGATCGCGAAATGGCCTACCCCAAGGCCTTTGTCGATGCGCTCACGGAGTCCGGCTATCTCTCGGTGCTAATTCCGGAAGAATATGGCGGGGCGGGCTTAAAGCTGTCGGCAGCAACCGCCATCCTGGAAGAGATTCACCGCGCGGGCTGCAACGCCGGGGCCTGCCACGCCCAGATGTACACCATGGGCACGGTACTGCGGCACGGCAGCGAGGCGCAGAAGGCCAAGTGGCTGCCGAAGGTCGCGAGCGGCGAACTGCGATTGCAGGCGTTTGGCGTCACGGAACCGACCAGCGGCACCGATACATCCTCGCTGAAAACCTTTGCCCGGCGCGAAGGCAATGACAGCTATATCGTCAACGGCCAGAAAATCTGGACCAGCCGCGCCGAATATTCCGACCTGATGATCCTGCTCGCGCGCACAACGCCGAAGGAGCAGGCGGCAAAACGCACCGACGGCCTTTCGGTCTTCATCGTCGACATGCGGGAAGCGAGGCAAGCCGGGCTCTCGATCCGCCCGATCCGCACCATGATGAACCACTCCACAACGGAAGTGTTCTTCACCGACATGAAGGTGCCGGCGGAGAATTTGATCGGCGAGGAAGGCAAGGGCTTCCGCTACATCCTCTCCGGCATGAATACCGAGCGCATCCTGATTGCAGCCGAATGCATCGGCGACGCCAAATGGTTTATCGAGAAGGCCTCGACCTACGCCCGGGAGCGCGCCGTGTTCGGCCGCCCGATCGGCCAAAATCAAGGCATCCAGTTTCCGATCGCGAAAGCCTATGCGGCGATGCGCGCGGCCGAATTGATGGTGAAGGAAGCCACGCGCAAATATGAGGCCGGGCTCGATTGCGGCGCGGAAGCCAACATGGCCAAGATGCTGGCGGCGGATGCTTCCTGGGAGGCCGCAAATGCCTGCGTGCAGACGCATGGCGGCTTTGGCTTTGCCGAGGAATACGATGTCGAGCGCAAGTTCCGGGAAACGCGGCTCTATCAGGTGGCGCCGATCTCGACCAATCTGGTGTTGTCCTACATCGCCGAGCATGTCCTCGGCATGCCGCGCTCTTACTGAGACGAAATGGCGAAAGGGGCTGCGGCGACGCGTTCCACGCGGCCATCCTTCGAGACGCCCGCCTGCGGCGGGCTCCTCAGGATGAGGACTTTCGACGCGGCAAGCTGTAAAACCCTCATGGTGAGGAGCGTCGCATTTTGCGGCGCGTCTCGAACCATGAGGCCGACGCAAACGATGAGATGCTGCCATGCTGCCGCTTGAAGGAATAACCGTCATCGCCGTCGAACAGGCCGTTGCCGCGCCGTTCTGCTCGTCGCGGCTGGCGGACGCCGGCGCCCACGTGATCAAGGTGGAGCGGCCGGAGGGCGATTTCGCCCGCGGCTATGATGCCGCCGCCAAGGGGCAAAGCAGCTATTTCGTCTGGCTCAACCGCGGCAAGGATTCCGAGGTCGTCGACCTCGCCACCAAAGAGGGCCGCAGCCAACTGGAACGGCTGATCGCGGGCGCTGACGTGCTGTTGCAAAATCTCAAGCCGGGCTCGATGGACAAGCTCGGATTTTCACTCGATCGCCTGAAGAAGGATTATCCGTCGCTCGTTTGCTGCACCATCACCGGTTACGGCGATGAGGGGCCCTACGCGCATCGCAAGGCCTATGATCTGCTGATCCAGGCCGAAAGCGGCTTGGCCTCGATCACCGGCGGGCCGGAGAGTCCCTCACGCGTGGGGTTGTCGATCGTCGATATCGCCACCGGCGCCACGGCGCATGCCTCGATCCTGGAAGCCCTGATCGCGCGTTCGCGCACCGGCAAGGGCGCCGATATCCGCATTTCGATGTTCGACGTGATGGCCGACTGGATGGCCGTGCCGCTGATCAATTCCGAAGCCGGCCAGCCGCCGAAGCGCATCGGTCTCGCGCATCCCTCGATCGCGCCCTACGGCGTGTTCCGTTCCAAAGACGGCAAGGACATCCTGATCTCGATCCAGAGCGAGCGGGAATGGAAAAAACTGTGCGCGGAGGTGCTGGCACAGCCCGACCTGCCGAACGACCCGCGTTTTTCGAACATGGTCGAGCGCGTCAAGAACCGCCAACTGACCGACGGCATCGTCGGCAACAGTTTTGCGTCGATGACGCGGGATGAGCTGTTGCAGCTTCTGTCGGACGCCGACATTGCCTTTGCCGAGGTCAACACCATGGCGGACCTCGCGCAACACCCGCATTTGCGGCGCATCGAAGTGAACACGCCGAACGGCGTGGTGAGCTATCCGGCGCCGGCGGCGATCTTCGTCGGCGAGCCGCGCCATTATGGCGCGGTGCCCGCGATCGGCGAACACCCTGCCTCGACCCAGACCCCTTCTGTGCGGACCAAAGCCTCATGAGCGAAAAACCCGATCTCGATCATTTGCGGCAATGGATCGGCCGCAGCACCGAAGCGTCCGACATCGTCACCGCGCAACTGGTGAAGGGATTGCGCGCCACGCTGTTTCTCCCCGTCGGCGAACCCAAAACCGGCGACGCCGCGCCCTTCACTGTGCACTGGTGCCTGGCGCCAGCGGTGGTTCCAGCCGCGGAGTTGGGTGCCGACGGCCATCCCGCCCGCGGCGGCTTCCTGCCGCCGGTGCCGCTGCCGCGGCGCATGTGGGCCGGCGGCGAACTCGAATTCTTCGATACGTTGCGGGTCGGCGACGAGGTAAGGCGCACCTCGCGCATCAAGGATGTGAGCTTGAAGTCCGGATCGACCGGCGTGTTGTGTTTCGTTTCCGTGGACCATGAGCACGCCACGCCGCGTGGCATCGCGATCCAAGAGCGGCACGATATCGTCTATCGCGACGTCACGCCTGCCTCTGGCAGCGCACCGGCCAAGGCGTCCGCGCCGCCGCCCGTGGCAAAACACCGCGAAACCCATATGGCCGACCCGGTGCTGTTGTTCCGCTACTCGGCGCTCACCTTCAACGGCCACCGCATCCACTATGACCGCGATTACGTCACCAAGGTCGAGGGCTATCCGGGGTTGATCTTCCACGGTCCGATGCAGGCGGCGTTGCAGATCGAATTCGCCGCCAAATTGCGAGGGCGCGTGCCGAAGAAATTCGCCTATCGCGGCGTACAGCCGCTGTTCGAGGGCAGCGAGTTCTCGGTCAATGCCAACGACACCGACAACGGCCTGGAGACGTGGACGGCGAATTCGGAAGGGCAGCCGACCATGAAGGGCACGGCGACGTGGTGAGAGCCAACCCGTCATTCCGGGGCGATGCGAAGCATCGAACTACGATGTGCAATTGCACATCGGAGAATCTCGAGGTTCCGGGTCTGGTGCTTACGCACCATCCCGGAGCGACGGAGTAAGAACATTGCCCCGCGACTCTGGCAAAACCTCCACCACGCCCCTCACCGTCAAGCAGGCCACCTTCGGCCTGTTGCGTGCATTCGGCATCCGAAAGGTGTTCGGCAATCCCGGCTCGACCGAATTGCCTTTCCTCAGCGACTGGCCGGAAGACATCGACTACGTGCTGGGCTTGCAGGAAGCTTCCGTCATCGGCATGGCCGATGGCTATGCGCAGGCGACCCGCAACGCGGGCTTCGTCAACCTGCATTCGGCAGCCGGCGTCGGCAACGCGCTCGGCAACATCTTTACCGCCTACCGCAACCAGACGCCGCTCGTGATATCAGCCGGCCAGCAGGCACGCTCGATCCTGCCCTTGCAGCCGTTTCTCTTTGCCGAACGCGCGTCGGAATTTCCCCGGCCATATGTGAAATTCGCGATCGAGCCGGCGCGCGCCGAAGACGTGCCCGCCGCGATCGCGCGCGCTTATTACACCGCGATGCAGCCGCCATGCGGGCCGACCTTCGTATCCGTGCCGAGCGACGACTGGACCAAGCCTGCGCAGCCGATCGAGGCGCGCAGCGTGACGCGGGAGCTCAGCCCTGATCCGGACGCCATCAGGGGACTGGCCGAGGCACTCGCCGCCAGCGAGCGGCCCGCGTTTGTGGTCGGCCCTGGTGTCGACCGCGCGCAGGCCGTCGATCTCATGGTGCGGCTCGCCGAGAAGACGCGTGCTTCGGTCTGGGTCAGTCCGTTTTCGGCGCGATGCAGTTTCCCGGAACGCCACCCGCAATTTGCGGGCCACCTGCACGCCTCGCCGGGCCAGTTATCGGAAGCGCTGCGCGGGCATGATCTCGTCGTCGTCATCGGCGCGCCGGTCTTCACCTTTCATGTCGAGGGCGATGCGGCGATTTTCGACGGCACGACGACGCTGTTCCAGATCACCGACGATCCCGAAGCCGCCGCGGTGACGCCGGCCGGCACCAGCATCATCGCGACCATGAAACCCGCACTGGCCGCATTGATCGAGATGACCGGCGAGACGACGCGGGCGATGCCGAAAGGCCGCGTGTTGCCGTCTGCCCCGGCGGCGTCGGATCCGATCAAGGCAGAATTCCTGTTGCACAGCCTTAGCTCGGCGATGCCTGATGATGCCGTGCTGGTGGAAGAAGCGCCCTCGCACCGTCCGACCATGCACCAATTCATGCCGATGGCGGGTGCGGACAGTTTTTACACCATGGCAAGCGGCGGGCTCGGCCATGGCCTGCCAGCCGCAGTCGGCATCGCGCTCGGCCGCCCGAACGTGCGCACGGTTTGCCTGGTCGGCGATGGCTCGGCGATGTATTCGATCCAGGCCTTGTGGTCGGCCGCGCAGCGCCAACTGCCGCTGACCGTTATCGTGGTCAACAATGAAGGCTACGGCGCGATGCGCGCGTTCAGCCAGGTGATGCAGGTCCGCAACGTGCCCGGCCTCGACATGCCCGGCATCGACTTTGTGAAGATCGCCGAGGGCATGGGCTGCGAAGCCGCGCGGGTGACGAAGTCGTCGGAATTGGCGGGCGCGTTCAAGCGCGGCCTGGCGCACAAGGGCACGAGCCTCGTCGAGGTGACGGTCGATTCCGCCGTGCCGGTGCTGTACGAGCGGCGCTCTTAATCCCTCCCCCGCGGAACGCGTGGGGAGGGTGGCCGGCCGAAGGCCGGTCGGGTGGGGGCTCTTTCTGCCACCCCCACCCCGCCGCTCGTTACACTCGCGTCGACCCTCCCCGCAAGGGGGAGGGATAAGAAGCGTCACTTCCCGAACTCTTCCCGCAGCTTGGCCTGGATCTTGGCCATGCCGGCAATCCAGCGATCGTAGTCCTCGGTCTTCTTGCGCATATAGCCGAGCACCTGCGGATGCGGCAAAATCAGGAAGGTCTCCCGCTCGATGCCTTCGAGCACGTCGCTCGCCACTTGCGCCGGTGAAAGATCGCCGTCGCCGGATTGCGGGCCTTTCGGGATCGAGCGCAGCATGTCGGTATCGACGCCCTGCGGGCAGAGGATCGAGACCTTGATGCCGTCGGCTTTGTGCGAGATTGCGAGATTTTCCGCGAATCCCACGGCCGCATGTTTGGTGGTGGAATAGGCAGGGCTTCCGACCTGCGACAACAGCCCGGCGGCCGAGATCGTATTGAGGAAATAGCCGCCGCCGCGCACCTTGAAGCGCGGGACCAGATGCCGCGCCGCATAGACATGGGCCATGACATGAACGGCAAAGCTCCGCACAAACGGCTCGTCCGACGTGCCCCCCGCGTTCATCGAAAGCGGATCGAAGCCGGCGCCGATGCCGGCATTGGAGCAGAAAAGCGCAATGGGGCCGAACAGGCGCTCGGTCTCCTCGATGAGGTGAAGGATGTCTTTTTCCTGCGCGACGTCGCATTTGAATGCCGCGCCGTCGAGCGAGGCCGCAACCTTGCGCGCGGCAGCGACATCGATATCGGCGACGATCACCTTCGCGGCGCCGGCGCGGTGAAAGGCCTCGCACAACGCTCGCCCAATGCCGTTGGCGCCGCCGGTGACGACGACGATCTTGCCGCTCACCTGCATCGCAAAGCCTGAATGTTGGAGATCGGACTTACGCCAGAACCAGATCGAGCACGGCCGTGTAATGGCACGCCGCGCCGAGAAGCACGAAACAGTGCCAGATCACATTCTGGAAGCGCAACCGTTGCCATGCGTGGAAGATTACCCCGAAACTGTAGAGCAGGCCACCGGCGAGGATAAACCACAGCGCCAGTTTGGGCAGCGAGGAGAAGCCGGCATCATAGGCGATGATGCCGCTCCAGCCCATGGCGAGATAGAGGCCGACCGACAGCCGGTCGAAGCGACCGGGGAAGAACAACTTCATCGCAATGCCGACCACCGCCACGCCCCATACCCCCGCGAGCAGCGACATCGCAAACACACGGTCCTGCAACTGCGCGAAGATCGGCGTATAGGTCGCGGCGATCAGGACATAGATCGCCGAATGATCGAAGCGGCGTAAGAGCCATTTGCGCTGCGATACCGGCCAAAGATTATAGGCGGCCGAACAGCCGAGCATCGCGAGCAGGCCCGCGGCATAGACCGACACGGTGACCACCGAATAGGCGGAAGCAAACACCGCCGCGAGCACGATCAGGACGGTTGCCCCAATCAAACCGCTGAACACGCCGATCCCGTGCACGATGCCGTCAGCGATCAGTTCGGCGCGATCGTAATTCCAGCGCATGGCGCCGGCCGCCGCATGGGCCGAGGTCGAGGCGAACTGTTTCAGTCTGAAGATGGTCATACGCAGCCACTAATACACTTCTTCAGGATGAAACAGATGATAACTTTGGGGCGTCAACGATCCCCTAAGCCGCTAGTGGAGTGGATTTGACATTCGCTACCCCGTAAGCCGCAGGTTCGTAAGGCGAATGTCAAATCCGAAACTCCACTAGAAACATATATTTGCTAGTGGTCCTTTGATTCCAACATTCGCAAA
>Ga0116129_1001035_pt1 | contig 15837 bp, 12 predicted proteins | sample June2015DPH_17_2_FD_89732 | JGI IMG/M metagenome (GOLD analysis project Ga0116129, IMG submission 89732) | Peatland microbial communities from SPRUCE experiment site at the Marcell Experimental Forest, Minnesota, USA - June2015DPH_17_10 | ecosystem: Environmental > Terrestrial > Soil > Wetlands...
AACGCTCGACGAGGCGACCTTGCGCGAGCGGTTGCAGTCGATCGACGCGCTGGTGGTGATGAAGCTCGGCCGCAATCTGCCAAAAGTGCGGCGCGCGCTGCAAGCCGCCGGTCTTGCGGAGCGGGCGATTTATGTCGAGCGCGGCACCATGGCCGGCGAGAAGGTGTTGCGGCTCGCTGACAAGACCGATGATGAGGCGCCCTACTTTTCGATGATTCTGGTTCATGGTCGTGGGCGCCGGCCATGACCGGCTGGCTCGCCATCGCCGGCCTCGGCCCCGGAGCCGCGCAACTGGTCACCCCGGAAGTGACCGGAGCGCTGGCCCAAGCCACCGATCTGATCGGGTACGCGCCCTATGTGGCACGCGTGCCTGCACGCGCCGGTTTGACGCGCCACGGATCCGACAACCGCGAGGAACTCGACCGCGCCAGTCTGGCGCTGCGGCTCGCGGCGGCCGGCAAGCGCGTCGTCGTGGTCTCGTCGGGCGACCCCGGCGTGTTCGCGATGGCGGCAGCGGTGTTCGAGGCGGTGGATGCCGGAGATCCCTCATGGCGCAACCTCGATATCAGGGTGCTGCCCGGCATCAGCGCGATGTTCGCCGCCGCGGCACGGATCGGCGCCCCGCTTGGTCACGATTTCTGCGCCATCAATCTGTCGGATAATCTGAAACCCTGGGATCTGGTGGAACGCCGGCTGCGGCTGGCGGCGCAGGCCGATTTCGTGATCGCGCTCTACAACCCCAAATCCCTGGCGCGGCCCTGGCAGCTTGGCCGCGCGATCGAATTGTTGCGCGAGGAACTGCCCGCCACGGTTCCGGTGGTGTTCGCCAGCGCGATCAGCGATGCCCGGGAAACGATCGAGACGGTGACGTTGCGCGAGGCGGTGGCTGATCGTGCCGATATGCGCACATTGGTGCTGATCGGTTCGTCGCGGACGCGGCTGATCGCGCGCGCGGACAGCAAACCTTTCGTCTACACGCCTCGCGCGGCCGGGGTTTCATCGTGACCGAGCCAGCGCAGAGCCTCGGCGACGGTTTCGACTTTTTCCCGCGCGGGAATAAATGGCCGGCGCACCATCACTACCGGCAGTCCGAGGTCGCGCGCGGCGTCGATTTTCGCCGAAGCCGAATCGCCTCCGGCGTTTCTGGCCACGAGGATTTCGATACGGTGGCTGGTCAGCATGGCGCGGTCGCTGGCGAGATCGAAAGGTCCACGCGCCACGATCACCTCCGCGCCGGGCAGCGGCAGCGGCGCGCGTGGCGGATCGACCAGCCGGACCAGGTAAGCATGCTGCGGATGCGCGGCGAACATCTTGAGATGCTGCCGGCCGATGCCAAGAAACACCCGGCGCGGTGCCGAGCCGAGCGATTGCGCGGCCGTGGCAAGGTCATTGGCGTCGATCCAGCGATCGCCCGGCACGCGCTGCCAGGGCGGCCGCTCAAGCGCCAGCAGCGGTACGGCCGCCATGGCGCAGGCGGCGACCGCATGCGCGCTCATCTGCGCCGCGAACGGATGGGTGGCGTCAATCACGCGCGCGATCTGCTCGGTGCGAAGATAGTCGGCCAGACCATCGATGCCGCCAAAGCCGCCGACACGCCAGGAGATCGGCGGCGGAGTTGGATTCTCGGTGCGACCGGCATAGGACAATACCGCATCGATGCGCGGATCTTTTGCCACCGCTGCGGCCAGCCGGTTGGCGTCGGCGGTGCCTCCGAGGATCAGGACGCGCAGCCGTTGGGACGGGGAGGATGTCATGACGGCGAGCGATGACATGCCGACGCCATGGCTGTCCATCGTTGGAATCGGCGAAGACGGGCTCGAGGGCTTGTCGGCGGCGGCGCATGAGTTGCTCGCGCGCGCCGAGCTGGTCGCCGGCGGGCCAAGGCATCTGGCGCTGGTCGCTTCGCTTGGCAAGCCTGCGTTCGCGTGGGACACGCCGTTCGCAGCATCGATCCCGAAACTGCTGGCGCATCGGGGCAAGCGCGTGGTCGCGCTGTGCTCGGGCGATCCGTTCTGGTACGGCGCAGGCTCGGTATTCGCCGAAGCGGTTCCCCTTGAGCAAACCGTCGTGGTACCGGCGCTCTCGACCTTCGCCTGGGCCGCGGCATGGCTGCGCTGGCGGCTTGAGGAGACGGTGACGCTCGGCCTGCACGCCCGCCCGATCGAACTGTTGCGCCCGCATTTGCGAACCGCTGCACGCCTGATCGTGCTGGCGCGCGATGCCGCGGCGCCGGCGCAGATCGCGGGCTATCTGAACGGCATCGGCTTTGGACCTTCACGCCTGACGATCCTCGAAGCACTCGGCGGCAAGCACGAGCGCATTCGCATCGCAACGGCGGCAGGCTTCGCGTTCGACGACGTCAAATCCCCGGTGGCGCTTGCGATCGAGGCGATGGGGGAACCGGGTGCCATCGTCATTCCGCGTGTGGCCGGATTGCCGGATGAACTGTTCAGCCATGACGGTCAATTGACCAAGCGCGAAATCCGCGCGGTCAGTCTTTCATCGCTGGCGCCACGCGGCGGCGAATTGCTGTGGGATGTCGGCGCGGGCTCCGGCGCGATCGGCATTGAATGGCTGCTCGCCCACCCCGCCAATCGCGCCATCGGCATCGAGGCGCGCGAGGACCGGCTCAACACTGCCCGGACCAATGCGCGTGCCCTCGGTGTGCCGCATTTCGATCTCAGGTTCGGTTCCGCGCCCGGCGCGCTCAAGGACTTGCCGACACCGGATGCCGTATTTGTCGGTGGCGGCGCGGGCCGAGACGGCGTGCTCGATGCCGTATGGCAGGCCTTGCCGCCAGGCGGCCGGCTGGTCGTCAATTCGGTGACGCTTGAAACCGAGGCCATACTGATCGCCCGGCAGGCGCGCCATGGCGGCGCATTGCTGCGGCTTGCGGTCGAGCGCGCCGGCCCGGTCGGCGGCCGCACCGGATGGCGCGCGGCGATGCCGGTGGTGCAGTGGAGCGTGACCAGATGAGCCGGCTGGTGATCGGATTGGGGTTTCGCGAAGCGGCCACCGCGCAATCCATTCGTGAAGTGCTGGCCAGCGTTGCCGCGCGAACCGCTCGTCCCGGCGTCGCGACGGTGCTCGCCGTGATGGAAGACAAGGCCGCTCACCCAGGCCTGCTCGCGGCAGCGCTGGACTCGCATTTTCCGATCGAGACGGTCGCAGCAGAGGCGATGCGCCAGGCGGATGCGCGCGTCCGCACGCGCTCGGAGCGGGTTTTGAAACAGCGGGGCGTCGGCAGCGTCTGCGAGGCGGCAGCACTCGCCGCCGCCGGAGCCGGCGCACACCTCGTCGTCACCCGCATGGTGTCGGCGGATCGCCACGCCACTGCCGCCGCGGCCATCAGCAAGGATGCCGGGCCATGACCATCCATTTCATCGGCGCCGGCCCGGGCGCGCCTGATCTGATCACCGTGCGCGGACAAAACCTAGTTGCGCGTTGCCCGGTGTGTTTGTTCGCGGGATCGCTGGTGCCACGCGAGATCATCGCGCTCTGCCCGCCGGGGGCACGCGTGGTCGATACCGCGCCGCTCGACCTCGACACCATCACCGCCGAGTTCGTCACAGCGCATAAAGCCGGACTCGACGTGGCGCGACTGCATTCCGGCGATCTGTCGGTATGGAGCGCGATGGGCGAGCAGATCCGAAGGCTCGAAGGCCATGGCATTCCCTATACGGTCACTCCCGGAGTGCCGTCATTCGCCGCCGCCGCCGCAGTGCTCGGGCGCGAACTGACTTTGCCCGGGGTGGCACAGACCGTGGTTTTGACCCGGACCTCAGGCCGCGCCTCGGCGATGCCATCGGGCGAAAGCCTCGCCGCCTATGCCGCGACCGGCGCGACGCTCGCGATCCATCTATCGGTCCATGTGCTCGACGAGGTGACGGCGACGCTGATCCCGTATTACGGCGCCGACGGCGCGGTCGCTGTCGTGGTGCGCGCGAGCTGGCCGGAACAGATCGTCATTCGCGCCACGCTGTCCACGATCGGCGCCAGGGTTCGCACTGAGGCGATCGAACGCACGGCGCTGATCCTGGTCGGGCCGGCACTGTCAGCAGGCGATTTCGCCGATAGTGCGCTTTACGACCCGAACTACGATCGCCGGTTCCGGCCATCCGCGGAGGCAGACCGTGGGCGCGAATAGGACGCCGGGACTGATCATCGCCGCGCCCGCCAGCGGCAACGGCAAGACGACGCTGACACTGGCGCTGCTCGCCGCATTGCGGCGTCGCGGCCGGATCGTGCAACCCTATAAATGCGGACCGGACTATATCGATCCGGCGTTCCACGCCGTCGCCGCCGGCCGGGCGTCGTTCAACCTGGATTCCTGGGCGCAGGGGCGCGATCGGTTCGACGCGCTGCTCGATGTCGCAGCCGATGCCGATCTCAGCCTCGCCGAAGGCGTGATGGGGCTTTTCGACGGCGTCGCCGCGCCGGGCGCCTGGGGCAATGGCTCGACCGCCGATATCGCTGCGGCGACCGGATGGCCGGTGGTGCTGGTGCTCGATGTCGCGGGTCAGGCGCAATCTGCTGCCGCGGTCGCGCTCGGCTTTGCGCGCTATCGCGACGACGTGGCGATCGCCGGCGTGATCCTCAACAAGGTGGCGAGTGAGCGTCATGGAGCACTGGTGCGCGATGGTTTTGCCCAAAACGGAATGACGGTGTTTGGCGCGATCGGGCGCGACGATACGCTGACCATGCCCGAGCGTCATCTCGGGCTGGTGCAGGCACAGGAGGATCCGACGCTCGTCGCCCGGCTCGCGGCGCTCGCCGATCTCGTGGAGCGCGACGTCGATCTTGCGTCACTTGAAGCTGCGGCTCGTCCGGCACGGCGTCAGCCGAACGCGGCAACGCCCCGGCTGGCTCCCCCTGGACAACGGATCGCGCTGGCGCGCGACGTAGCGTTTTCCTTCGTGTATCCGCATCTGGTGGCGGGCTGGCGCGCGGCGGGCGCCGAGATCGTCGCATTTTCGCCGCTCGCCGACGAGCCGCCCGACCCTTCCTGCGACGTCGTCTGGCTGCCCGGCGGCTATCCGGAACTGCACGCCGGCAAGATCGCCGCCGCGTCGCGCTTCGCCGACGGTATCCGCGCATTTGCGCAAACCCGCCCGGTGCATGGCGAGTGCGGCGGCTACATGACCCTTGGTGCCGGTCTGATCGACGCCGCCGGGACCCGTCACGCGATGCTTGGGCTGCTCGGACTCGAGACCGATTTTGCCAAGCCGCGCCTGCATCTCGGCTACCGGACCGCTACGCTGCTGGCGCCGATTCCGGGTCATGCCGCAGGGCGCGCCCTGCGCGGCCACGAATTCCACTATGCGTGCGCCGTGGCACAGCCCGACCGGCCGCTCGCCGAAATCCGCGACGCCTCGGGCGCGTTGGTGGCGGAAACCGGTGGCCGGCGCGGTCGCGTTACCGGCAGCTTTTTCCACCTGATCGATGTGGCGGAGGAGAACCGGCCATGACGCCGCCCGCCGCCGGGCCGTCCGAGGCGACGTCACTGGGCAGCATCGCCTTGATCGGCGGCGGCCCGGGCGACGCCGATCTGTTGACGCTGCGCGCGGTGGAGCGGCTGCGCGCCGCCGATGTCGTCCTTTACGACGACCTTGCCGGCGATGAAATTCTGTCGTTCGCGCGTCCCGACGCCGAACTGATCGCGGTCGGCAAGCGAGCCGGCCATCCTTCGCCGAACCAGCGGGAAGTGAGCCGGCTGATGATCGGCTATGCCCGGCTCGGCAAGCGCGTGGTCAGGGTCAAGTCCGGCGACCCCTCAATCTTCGCCCGCGCCGACGAAGAGATCGCCGCCGCGCACGCCGCCGGCGTGCCGATCGAGATCGTGCCCGGCATCACCACGGCGACCGCGGCAGCGGCCTATCTCTGTACCTCGCTCACCAAGCGGCAGGTGGCGCGCCGGCTGCAGATGATTACCGGCCACGACGTCGATGGCCGCCTGCCAGACGACCTCGATATTGCGGCTCTCGCCGATCCCGGCGCCACGACCTGCGTGTTCATGGGCAAGGCCACCTTCGCCGCACTGGCCGAGAAGCTGATCGCCCGGGGTTTCTCGGGCGAGACGCCGACGGTGGTTGTCGAAAGCCTCGGCTCGCCGTCGACCCATGTGATGACGGGATCCTTAAAAGAAATCGCCGCCCGCCTCGCCGCGGCCAAGCCGCCCGGCCAGTGCCTGATCCTCTACGGCGCCGCACTCGCCAGCGTGGCTGGCGACAGGGCGTGACGCACGCCGAAATCGGCCGCTGAACTGCGTCAAAGCAATAGCATAGCACCAGTGCTGATTTCCCAAGCCAGCGCCAGCGTACGCCGGGTGCTGTCCTAGGACACTCGGGGCGGGAAATTAGGACATATCTCGGACGCTAGAACTTGCTGAACAGATCAATGTAGGAGGTATAAAGAAACTGCCTGTTTCTCGCGTTTCCGGTAACCTCAAAGAGAATCCCGTTCTTCCTAAATTTTTCGACTAGGTTGTTCGCGTTGGGATAACTGATTTCCAGAAAATCTTTGACGGCATTTACGTTGATGGTTGGACGCTTATAGATCTGCTCCAGTAGTCTCGCGCCATTAGCTCCCGCGCTGCCAAAATTATTTGTTATCAAGGTACGATGTTGTTCGCGCAGGTCTACAATTTGGCGCGCCGTCTCCGTCGCTTGTGTGGCAACGGATACAACGCCATTCAGGAAAAACTTTAGCCATTCCTCCCAAGCCCCGTCGTCGCGCGTTTTTTGTAAACGCTCGTAATATTCGGTGCGGTTCTGTTTGAAAAAATGAGACAAATAGAGGACGGGCTTTTGAAGTATGCCTTGCTGACAGAGGAAGAACGTAATCAGCAGCCTGCCAATCCTGCCGTTGCCGTCCAAAAACGGATGGATGGTCTCGAATTGAGCGTGTGTCAGGCCGATTTTTATCAACGGCGGCATGTGATCGTCTTGATGTAGAAACTTTTCCAGTTCCCCCAGTGCATTTACGGCCTCTTGATGAGGTGGGGGGACAAAGGTCGCGGTCGTTAGGGTGCTTCCCTGTGGACCGATCCAATTCTGACTTCGCCGCAACTCTCCAGGTTGAAGGTTGCGTCCTCGGACACCTTCTAGCAGGCGCTCGTGAATTTCTTGGATCAGACGAACCGAAAGTGGCAATTCGGAAAGGCGGTTCAAGCCATGGTTCATGGCTGCAACGTAGTTGATGACTTCATCAACATCCTGCGGAGTGTCGGCATCGAAGACTTTGGCTTCAGCTTTTAGCAGGTCGTTTATGGAAGCCTGCGTTCCCTCAATTTGGCTTGATAGAACGGCCTCTTTTCGTACATACATCATTACGAATAGATTTGGATTGGGAAGCGTCTGAATGGAGCCTTCCAGGCGTCCCAAAGCGCGATCAGCCTCTGACAAGAGGCGCTGCATCTCTGAGTCTATATTGATCGGCGGATTTGGCGGTAGATTGGTTGGTATAAACGCCCGATACCCCGTGGATTGCCGCACGTAGGAACCTGCTCTCCCCGGGTAAACTGGCATCTGAAAGCCTTATTATCGCTCTGAGATAGTATAGAGACCTTCAGGTCCTTATATTATCGTCATATTTTAATATGGAACTCCAGCAATACATATTGTGTCTGGAACCTTAAATACTCCACAGTATCCACAGACGTATATACGGTTCCTTGTAGCACAGGCCAAATGTTCACGGAACGTTCCAAAATTGCCTCCAGCACGGGGGGACGCATCGGCGACAGGCCGGTCTGCGGCCTTCACGTCGGCGGCGACAGTTCGGCGAGAAGAGGTCCCAGCATCGATTCATAGGCGCGCTGCCGCCCGACTGAGCTGGCATAGATCGGCCTCCGAACTTGCGCGGCGCTCGAGGTGCGGACAACTCTCTTGGTGCGATGAAAGTCGAGACAGCGTTCATCCCACGGCAGGCCGCAATGGGCCAAAATACGACGCGCCACAGCTTCGACATCAGCGACCGTATCCTCATAAACCACGTCGAGGATGCGCCCGGGAGGCAGAACCTGGTGCCAATGGGCCATAAGGGCCTGGTAGCGTCGGTAATAACGGCCGATTTCAGCAAGGTCATAGGTCTGGAAATTGCCCTCCGTGAAAAGCTTGGAAAAACAGGAGATGCAGGTATCCACCGGATTGCGGACGGCGTGAATGATGATTGCATTGGGTAGCGCGAGGTGGATGAGGCCGGCGAACACAAAATTCGCCGGCATCTTGTCCGTGATACGCGAAGCTGCGGGCTCCAACTGCTGGATCCCGGCAAGATAGCGCCCGCCAAGTTCCTGAAAATCTTTCTCCGACATATGCAAGGCCATTTCGGGATAAGGAGCGGTATCACCCATTGCGGAGCGAATTTCGCCAATGGCGCGTTCGAACAACATCAGTTCTCCGGCGCCAAAGACTTCAGGGTGACTCGCCAGAATTTGTTCGATAAGGGTGGTGCCCGACCGTGGCATTCCGATGATGAAAATCGGCATGGCCGACGGCTCGCCAGAGCGCCGCGCCGCGCGCATGAACTCGGATGAGAATACCTGTTGCGTGCGGTCAAGCTCGTCCAGAACGAAAGTTTCGTTATAATTGATGCGCGAGCGCTTGAGCTTGTTACCGGCCAACAATCTTCGGAATTCGTCGTCGGGCCGACCGAGGTCTGCGTGAGCCTTGGCCAGAGCAAAGTGCAGGTCGATCTGCTTTCCGACAGCGAGCGACGCCTCGTCCATCGACAGCGCTTCCAGTGCCGTCAGATAGGGATCGCCGGCAACGTATTTCCTGACATCCCCCAACTGGCGGAAGTGTAAGGGCTCCCGCGGCGCCAGCGCGATAGCGCGTTCGGCGGCTTCGCGGGCCTCGTTCAATCGGCCCAGATCCGTTAAGGCCACGCTGAGATTGTGGTGGGCCCCGGCCAGATGCGGCTTAAGAACAATCGCCTGTCGGGTGGCTGCCACTGCCTCTTCAGGTCTGCCTGACTTGAGAAGGACATTTCCGAGATTGAAGTGGGCTTCAGCATGATGAGGTTTGAGCGCGATCGCACGCCGGATCGCCGCCTCGGCCTCATCGAATCTAACGAGGTCGACGAGCAGCTTTCCGAGACTGCTGTGAGCCGCGGTGCTGTTCGGCTTGAGCTCGATGGCCCGCCGGATCATTACCTCAGCCTCGAAAAGCATCCCAAGGTCGATGTGGAGATCGCCGAGATTACAATAGGCTTCGGCATAATCCGGCTTGAGCAAAAGGGCGCGCCGAAGCGCCTCTTCCGCTTCGCGGAGACGATTCAACTTCCGCAGCACGCTGCCTCGACCGTTGATCGCATCCGCAAAGTCGGGGTCTGACGCCAGAGCCTTGTCGTAATCCGCAAGCGCTTCGTCAGACCGGCCCAACTCCTGCAGCAGATTGCCACGATTATTGAGCACCATGGCGAAGTCAGGTCTTAGCGATAAGGCCCTGTCGTAGCTCAACAGCGCCTCGTCGTATCTTCTGGCTTCCTCCAACGCGACACCACGATTGTTATGCGCCTCGACAAAATTGGGGTTTAACGCCAACGCTTCGTCAAAGTTCGCCAGCGCCTCTTCGATCCGATTCATGTCTTTCAACACAATACCGAGGTTATTAAAGGCTTGAGCATAGCCGGGCGTCAGTTCCAGGGCACTGCCATAACTTGCAAGCGCCTCGTCAAGACGGTTGAGTTTCTGCAGGATGTTGCCGCGGTTATTGAAGGCATCGACGTAACCGGGCTTCAGTTCCACGGCCCTGTCATAACTTGCAAGCGCTTCATCGAAACGATTGAAGACTTGCAGGATATTGCCGCGGTTATTCAGAGCCTCGGCATAGTCGGGATTCAAAGCCAGGGCTTTTTCGTAACTCGCCAGCGCCTCGTCGAAGCGGCCTAACGATTTGAGAATATTGCCGCGGTTATTGAAAGCCTCGACGTGGTCAGGCTTGATCTCAAGTGCCTTGTCGTGGCTTGCCAGCGATTCTTCAAACTTGCCCAGGTGTTCCAATGCCAGGCCAAGATTGGAAAACCATTCGGGATTACTTCCATCCAGCTTTATCGCACGGCTGATCCATTCGGCGGCTACGTCATATCGCCCGAACTGATAGGCAATGGCGCCCGTAAGCTGAAGCGCATCGGGATGATTTGGCTGTATCGCCAGCACCTGCCGATAACATTCCGCTGCCTCGTTGAGTTTTCCCGCCTTATGGTATCTGAGCCCCATTTCGATCAGGCCGGCGGCCACAGGATCGACCGATCGATTGCCCAGTTTGGCATTGGCGCGGCGCTGATGACGATTCATGGGTACGTGCTGCGATGTTCGGGGCTGGCATACCGGCCTCTCGGTTACGCTACGACACGGTGCACGAAGGAGTGGCGAAAAGGAGTGGCAATTCGCTGTTCACGAATCAACGCGGGCACAAGCGCAAAAATTGCAGCCGAGGCATCGGACGGCAAGTTAAATTATGTTCAGGTACGGCGCGCCCACGGCAGCGGCTGCACCTGTATTCGCCGCGATCGAGATCGCCGATGACGAGCGCCTTGCCCAACATTTCATGACGCGGCTTCCTCGGGCCCATGAAGGGCCCCTCTCCTGCCACGCGCTTCGGCCTTGCGCCTTCCGGCAAGTGGGCGAATATTCCTGCCGATTCTGAAGTCATCCGTGAATCCCGGATAAAGGCAGCAATCGAATGACGACGGTATCACTGACGCTATCGCAAGCGCTCGAAATTGCCCTGGCGGCTTATCGGGCGGGAAAGTTCATTGAAGCCGAACAAATATGCCAGAAATTATTATCCGCGGCCCCCGATTCCGTGACTGCGATACACCTTCTGGCCGTCATCCACACCTCGCTCGGCAAGAATGATGCGGCGCTTGCCGGCTATGATTGCGTGCTGTCGCTACAACCCGAATTTGTCGAGGCGCTCAATAATCGCGGCGCGCTCCTGAAGGAACTGAAAAGGTTTGATCAGGCGCTGGCGAGTTACGACCGCGCACTCTCTCTACGGCCGGACCATGTCGAGGTCCTCAACAATCGCGGGGGACTCCTGCTGGAATTGGGACGGCATGATGAGGCACTGGAGATTTACGATCGCGTGCTTGCTTTGCGACCGGAAAACGCGGACGCGCTCAACAATCGCGGCGTGACTTTGCAGGCGCTAAGGCGGCCGGACGCGGCGCTGGCGAGCTACGACCGGGCGCTTTCCCTGCGCCCGGACTTCGTCGCGGCGCTCAACAATCGCGGCATCGCGCTCTATGAACTGGAGCGCTTCGACGAAGCGCTCGCGAGTTATGACCGCGCGCTCCTGATATGGCCGGACTACGTCGACGCGCTCAATAATCGTGGCAATACCCTGAATAAACTCAGCCGGCATATGGAGGCACTGGCAAGCTATGACCATGTGCTCACCGCGCAGCCGCGGCAGGTCGAGGCGCTCTACAATCGCGGCGGCGTTTTGCGCAAATTGGAACGATTTGACGAGGCACTGGCGAGCTACGACGGCGCGCTCGGCTTGCGCCCGGACTATGTCGAGGCGCTGACCAGCCGCGGCGCCGCGCTGCATGATCTGAAGCGGTTTGACGAAGCGCTGGCGAGTTGCGACGGCGCGCTCGCGTTGCGGCCGGACGATGCCGAAGCACTCATCAATCGTGGCGACACCCTGCACCATCTGAAGCGGTATGACGAAGCACTGACGAGTTACGACCGCGCGCTCGCATCGCGGCCGGACGATGCCCGGGCGCTCACCAACCGCGGCGTCGCGTTGCACGATCTGATGCGATATGACGAAGCGCTGGCAAGCCATGAGCGCGCGCTTGCCGTGCAACCGGACCATGTCGCGGCACTCAACAATCGCGGCGTCACCTTGCGCAAACTTGGACGGCTTGAGGAGTCGCTCGCAAGTTACGACCACGCACTCGCCATTCGGCCGGACTATGCCGAGGCATTCACCAATCGTGGCGTCACCCTGCATGACCTGATGCGGTTCGACGAAGCGCTGGCCAGTTACGACCGCGCGCTCATCCTGCAGCCCGATTGCGCCGACACACATTTTTTTGTGGGTTTGTCAAAACTTCTAACCGGTGATTTCAGTCGCGGCTGGATCGGGTATGAGTGGCGCCGGAACAGGCGTACGGGGTTTTCAAAGCGCGATTTTCCGCAGCCGCTCTGGCTTGGACAGGACCAGATTGCCGGTAAAACAATTCTGCTTCACAGCGAGCAGGGATTTGGAGATACAATTCAATTCTGCCGTTATGCTCCGCTGGTCGCCGCCCGCGGCGCCCGTGTGATTGTGGAAGTCGAACAGCCGCTTCAAGACCTTTTAACCGGCCTTGCCGGCACGACACAGGTCATAGCCAAAGGAAGTCCTCTGCCCGATTTCGATTTCCATTGTCCCCTGCTCAGCTTGCCACTGGCATTTGACACGTGGCTCGAGACGATTCCATCAAGCACACCCTATCTGCGTTCGCCGGTCCAGAACCTGCTAAACCGGCACACGCGGCTTGAGACAAGACCTCGCCCGCGGATCGGACTTGCCTGGTCAGGCAACGCCGAGCACGCGAGAGACCGGGAACGGTCAATCGGTCTGCGGACCTTCTTGCCGCTTCTGGATGTTGAAGCAACGTTTGTGAGCCTGCAAAAGGAGGTTCGCGCAGATGATGCGGAGACGCTCAAGGAATGCGGCGACATTCTCCATTTCGGTGACGAGCTTGAAGATTTTGCCGACACCGCAGCGCTCATGTCGCGCCTGGATCTCGTGATTTCGGTCGATACCAGCATCGCTCATCTTGCCGGCGCACTTGGCAAGCCGGTTTGGGTGCTGCTGACGCATGTTCCTGATTGGCGCTGGCTACTCGATCGGGATGACAGCCCTTGGTATCCAACCGCGCATTTGTTCCGACAGAATGACTTCCGGGATTGGGGCCACGTGATCGCGCGCGTTCGTGATGCGCTGCTTAAATTTGTCGAAAGTAACCGCACTTCCCTGCAATGAGGTTCCGCGCCACTCGATCCGCGATCGTGACGCTGCCTGTCGTCCAGCGTGGCCCTCGAGGCACGGCGACGGCGGGCAAAGGTTCCCATACGTCGAAGGTACCCGATTGCCGCCGGAGTGGGGGCGTCACGTCACGCATGCGCTCCGGCGACTCACAATTTTCTCATGGTACGGTCCAAATTTTGACTCCGAATCAGCCGACCCTCCCACCATCCGTAATCGACCTGACTCGGCGGAGTTCAGTCGCCAGGAGTTTCAGTCATGGGAAGCGGGTATCCAACCTCGAAAGAGGCAAATGGAATTGGAGAATCTCGGCCTCCATACGACGGCTGTCTGGACGCCGAAAATGACACGGACGTGGTATCGCTGCTGGAAGAGAATGCCCGGCTGCGGGCGTTGGTGATCCAGCTATCCGGTCTCGTCCTCAAGCACGTCGTTGACCGGAAATAGGCCGGCGGCCATTTCGGATGCGGGAGCCTGGTGCGCCGACAATCGGCCCGCCAGCGTAGCGCGTTGCGTTCCGGGCTGATTGATTTAGTTTCCGACAGGCACAGCTTCGGCGGCTGCCGGCATCGCGTGACGGGCGCCGGCGCAAGAATGACAAAACGGTATTTTTTACGGACGCCCCGGCGCCCAGGCCAGCGCCAGCCGTTGTCCTTCGGCGATCTGTTCGTTCGACATTTTGGACCTCACCGCGTCGCGCAGCCGCCGATAATAGTCACGCTGGCGCGGTGAGGCATGCGCCGCTGCAAGGTTGAGCCACTTGTAGGCAAGAACGAAATCCTCATCCACGCCAAAGCCTTTATCGTACATCAGGCCGAGCATGCATTGCGCGAAGGCGTCGCCGCTGATCGCGGCCGGCCGGTAAAGATCAACCGCGGCGATGTAGGCCTGCGGCTCGCCGAAGCCGTGCTCATACATGAAGCCGAGCATCGCCTGGGCTTGGGCGTTGCCGCGCAGCGCAAGCGGCGTCAGCAGGTTCGCCGCGCGCGCATAGTCGCCCCTGTCATAGGCTGCGGTCGCTTTCGCCAGAGAGTCGGCGGAAGCCGGATGGCCCACGCCGCCCAGCGCGACGACAACCAGCGCAGCGGCGCAGTATTTGACCACATTCCATGATGTCCGGGTCAACATCGGAACAGTCTCCCTGTCGCGCGCCTCATTGTACGGTCGGAACTGGTACGAGCGGAACACGCACGTCATTGACGGTCGCGCCGACGCTGCCCCGCAGCTTTGATCGCAGCTCCTCGGCGACCATTTGGGCGTCCGAGCCGTTGTGGATGATCTGGGGGCGGATGAAGACGATCAGTTCGGTGCGGTTGCCCGTTTTATCCTGACTGGAAAGCGCATCGCCGATCAAGGGAATCTGGTCGAGACCCGGAATGCCGCTGCGATCACCATTCTGCTGCTCGCTGATGAGGCCGGCGAGCAGCACCGTCTGTCCGCTCGTGATCGAGATCGAACTCTTCACCTTGCGCTCGGACAGGGTGGGCGTCAGGGCGTTGGCGGCGGTGGTCGGCTCCACAGCGCTGATTTCCTGCTCGACATCGAGCCGTACCGTGCCGTTGGCGCTGACGCGCGGCGAAACCTTCAGGATGATGCCGGTGTTGACATAATCGATGGTGTTCACGATCGTATTGCTTGTCGTCAACACGTTCGCGCTGCCCGTCGATACCGGTACCGAGTCGCCGACCTGCAGGCTCGCCACCTGATTGTTGAGCACGACCAGCGACGGGTTGGACAGCACCTTGACGGTGGTGACCGCATGCAGGGCATCGATGATCATTTTCGGATTGTTCTGCGATCCGAGCAAGAAGTTGAATCCGGGAAACATGCTGTTGATGAAGGGGCCAACCGCCGAGGTAACGGCGTTTCCGGCGGCGTTGATCGTGGTCGTCGGCGTCGGCGCGACAGCCGACTGGGTGTTGAAGGTCGAGCCCTTTCCCGGGATGCCGAGATTGCGGTTTGTGAGGAAGAACTGGACACCGTAGCTCAGTTCGTTGGTGAGCGTGACTTCGACAATCGTCGCATCGATCGCGACTTGCAGCGGCTGCTGATCCATCTGCCGCAATGTGGATTCGATGATGCGGTAGTTCTCCTGGTCGGCGTAGATCAGCAGGGAATTGTTGGTGGTGTCGGGCGTGATTCTCACGTTCGGCAACAGCGGCTGGCCATTGCCGCGGCTGTCGAGGGCGCTGTCCGCTGCGTTCGCGCCTCCCCGATTGCCGCGCTGCCCGCCGCCGAGAGGACCGCCGTTTCCGCTTCCGTTTCCGCTTCCCAATCCGCTTCCGGTTCCGCCTCCCAATCCGCCTCCGCTTCCGTTTTGTCCGGACGAGCCGAGCCCGCCCGTCAGCGAGGACGACGACGAGTTGCCATTCAGCGATTGGTTGGCGGCGCTCGACGTTGACGAACTGCCCGACCCACCTGCGAGCTGGTTGTCCGCGCTGTCGAGCGAGGACGACGATCCGCCGGTGAACATGTCGTTCAGCACGCGTGCCATCTGTTTCGCGTCGCCATATTTCACCTGGTAGACGTGAACGTTATTGCGGGCCGAGTCTGCATGATCGAGCCGCCTGATCCAGGTCGCCGCGGTCTGCAGCAGGGCCGGTTTGCGGCTGACGACGAGAATGGCGTTGAGACGTCCCATCGGCTGGAACTTGATCACGTTCTGGCTGAGGCCGCTGTCACCCGAATCCATAATCTTCTCGAGTTCGGCGATAACCGTCTCCGGCGGGCTGTCGTTGAGCGGGAAGATGCCGACTGACTGTCCGCGCATCCAGTCGACGTCGAAGCTCATCACCGTATCGACGGCGGTGCGGCGTTCGGCGCCGGTGCCCTGGACCAGGAGCATATT
>Ga0116129_1001037_pt1 | contig 15827 bp, 11 predicted proteins | sample June2015DPH_17_2_FD_89732 | JGI IMG/M metagenome (GOLD analysis project Ga0116129, IMG submission 89732) | Peatland microbial communities from SPRUCE experiment site at the Marcell Experimental Forest, Minnesota, USA - June2015DPH_17_10 | ecosystem: Environmental > Terrestrial > Soil > Wetlands...
ATCGTCTTGCCCTCGATGGCAATATCGACGTTGACGAGTTCGCCATCGCGCAAGATGCGCGCCTCCCGGACAATCAGATCCATCACTTTATCCAAATCAACTCACGAAGCAGAACCAAGATAGGCGTCATCGAGCATGGCGCCGCGCAGTTCCGCAGGGCTTCCTTCCGCTATCACACAGCCGCCACCGAGGACATAGCCGCGATCGGCAATCGCGAGCGCATAATCCGCCATCTGGTCCACGATCAGCAAGGTCATGCCTTCATCGCGCAGCCGCGTGAATTGCTCGAACAGTTCGGCAACAACCGCCGGCGCGAGCCCCAGCGATGGCTCATCAAGCAGCAGCACTTCAGGCCGGGCCAGCAGCCCACGCGCCACCGCAAGCATCTGCTGCTCGCCACCCGAGAGCAGGCCTGCCGCCGTATGCAGGCGCGGGCGCAGACGCGGAAACCTTGCAAGCATGTCTTCGATCTCACTTGCAGCAAAATCATCGCGACGCGTGGCGCCAAGGCGAAGATTTTCCGCAACCGTCAACTGCGGAAACACCTGACGTCCCTCCGGCACCAAAATCAGGCCGGAACGCGCTACCAGCGGCGCCGAAAGCGGCGTCAGATCTTTGCCGGACAATCGGATGGATCCAGTCACGGGCCGGATCAGGCCGCTCAATGCCTTCATCAGGGTCGATTTGCCGGCGCCGTTCGGGCCAAACAGCGCAATCACCTCGCCACGCCCTATCTTGAGGCTGACGTTATCGAGCACCGCCAACGCGCCGTAGCCGGCGCTCAGTCCTTCGACTTCGAGCAAGGGCGCTCCGGCCGTGCGCGCGGCAGCCGGCCCGGCCGACATCGTGGTACCGAGATAGGCCGCCTTGACTGCGGGATCGTTGCGCACCACCGCGGGCGTTCCCACTGCAATGCGTCGTCCGGCGTCGAGCACCACGATCTCGTCGGAAATGGACATCACCAGCGGCATGTCGTGCTCGACGAGCACGATGGCGAGGCCGGCGCGCGCGAGCCGCTGAAGCAGGCCGCCAAGTTTGGTCGTGTCCGCCTCGTCGAGGCCGGCCGCCGGTTCGTCCAGCAGCAGCACCGCTGGCGCTGTAGCCAGCGCCCGGGCTATCTCGACCAGCCTGCGGTCGACATGCGGCAGCGTGCCGGCCAATCTCGTGTCCGATGCGGCATAGCCGACGAGCGCTAGCAATGCGCGCGCGAGATCCGCCGACGCGTCGCCGCGCCAGCCGCCGCGCAACAGACCCAGGCGGACATTGTCGAGGACGCTTAAATTCGCGAAAGGCTGCGCCGTCTGAAAGGTCCGGGCCAGACCTGCGCGCGCGACGCCATGGGCCGCAAGAGCCGTGATGTCATGCTTTCCGACCCGCACCGTTCCCGCGTCGGGACGCTGAAATCCGCTGACGAGATTGAGCAGCGTGGTCTTGCCGGCGCCGTTGGGGCCGATCACGCTCGTGATGCGGCCGGGCGAAGCGATCATGTCCACACCCGCGACCGCGACAACGCCGCCAAAGGCAACCCGCACGCCTTCCGCTGCCAGGCTTCCGCGTGCACCGGTGATATGCGCCAAAGCAAGATCGATATCCGGCTTCGCTTCAGTGAGAGATTTTCGCTGCCGTAAAAAGTGCGCGAGTGCGCCAGCTATCCCGCCCGGTGCGACCCAAAGAACGATCAGAAGTGCGGCGCCGAACACCAGAAGGCGATATTCGGCAAGCCCCGCCAGCACCTCCGGCAGGAACACGACGACCGCCGATCCGATCAGCGGCCCCAGGGTTCGGCCGGCGCCGCCGACGACCACCACCAGCAAAAACAGGATCGATTGCGAAAACGGGAATGAGCTTGGCGCGATGAACCCGGTCAGCGCTGCTTGCAGGCCGCCGGCGAGGCCCGCCGCGGCGGCTGCCAGCACGAAGGCGGCCGTGCGTACAGGCACCGGACTGATCCCGACGCCACGCGCGGCGGCCGGCGCCGAGGCAAAGGCCTGCATGGCCAAACCGATGGGGCTTCGCGCCAGATAGTGAAACAGCACAAGCCCAGCGACGCACAGAGCACACGCCAGAAGCGCGGTGCCGCCGGTGCCAAACGGCGGCGGAATTCCGGCAAGGCCACTGGAGCCGCCGGTCAGGTCGCGCCATTCGATCGAGACGGATTCGACGATAAACCCGAACGCAATCGTCACCATCGCAAGGTAGGGGCCGGTGACACGAAGCGCGGGAATTGAAAGCGCCGCAGATATCGCAGCCACCACAAGGACGGCGAGCGGCAGCGCTTCCCAGAAATTCAACCCGGCTTTGGTGGTGAGAATGCCAACCCCATAAGCGCCGAGCGCCAAAAACCCGCCTTGACCGAGCGACACCTCACCGGCAAGGCCGAGCAGCACGTTAAGGCCAATACCCGCGAGCGCCGTGGTCGCGAGCGTCCCAAGCAGATAGGCATAGTAGCCGGGCGCCAATAGACAAATCGCGGCAACGGCGGTGCCGGCGAGCACCGCAGCAGTCCCCGCAATCACGGCCCTCATACGCGCACCTTGGTCCGCCCGCCAAACAATCCCGACGGTGCCAGCACCAGAGCCGCGATCACAGCGGAGAAAGTGACGATCTGGGTGCTGCTCGAACCGAGCCATGTCGTGGCACAGGCTTCCACCAGCCCGTAGGACAGGCCGGCAATCACGACACCCCAAGGATTGGTCAGGCCGCCGAGAATAGCTACCGCAAAGGCCTTGATGCCGAACAGCGTCCCCATGTCATAGGCGACGTTATAGAGCGGCGCGATCAGGATGCCGCCAATCCCGGCCAGCAGCGCCGCGGCTGCATAGGTGAGTGCAACGAGACGCGTCACATCGATGCTCATCAGCCGCGCCGCGTCGGGGTTTTCGACCGCAGCTCTGAGTTTCAATCCGAGTCCCGTGCGGTGCATGCCGAGGTGAACCGCAAAAGCCAACCCGAGCCCGACAATGGGTACGAGTACCTGGAGCGGAAAGATGCCGATATTGCCGACGACCCAGGGGTCATCGGCCAGGGATGACGGCAGCGCGCGCGGCTCCTTGCCGAACAGCACCATCACGACGTTGTCGAGCACGATGCCGAGCGCGACGGTAGCCATCAGCCACGCATTACTGCCGCGCGCGACAAATGGCCGGACGGCGATGCGCTCGACGATCAGACCCCAGATCGCACACCCCACGAGCGCAACCGGGATGGCGACCAGCATCGGCCAACGCAGCCCCATTGCGACCGCGTAACAGATCACGGCCCCCAGCATCACCGATGAACCTTGCGCAAAGTTCACCGTGCCGGAGACCGCGAAGGTCAGCGTGAAGCCGAGCGCGATGAGGCCGTAAATGCTCCCGAGGCTCAGCCCCGAGACAAGTGCTGTCGCAAGCATCTTAACCGGTAACAGGCTCGATCTGATCCCCGTTATAACGGACCATGACGTAGTCGTTCTCATTCAACGCGTCGTGGTTCTCGTCCGTGAACGGCTTCGTGTAGTTCTTGATCAGACCCTGATAGCTGTCGATATTCAGGAAGCCTTCGCGCATCTTGGGACCTTCGGTCGAGCCAGCCTTCGCAATGGCAAGTGCCGTGAGCTGCATGGCGTCGTAAGCGTTGGCCACGCCGACCGGCGGCGTGACGTCACCCGGTCCCTTGACGTCGGGATATTTCGCCATCATCGCCGCAAGCACGCGCTTGCCCACGTCGTTCTGCGGTCCGAAGAAGCTGTAGGTCTGGACGAAATGCACTTTCCCCGCCCAGGAGCCTGCAAGCTCGGGGAAACGACCGCCGGAGATGCCCCAATGCGAGACCACCGGCACTGCCCATGCCGACTTCTGCAACGACTTGATCACCTGCGCGCCGGGAGCGGCATTGCCGACCAGGATGATGGTATCCGCGCCGGCTTCCCGCAGCCGCTGCAACTGCGGCGTCATATCGGGATCCTTGTCGTCGAATTTCTCCGCGCCTGCAAGCTTGACGCCGGCGGCTTCCGCGGCAGCCGTCAGGCCCGCGAGGTTGGACTCGCCCCAGCCATTGTTGACCAGCATCAGGCCCGGCATCTTCGAGCCGAATTTCGTCGTGGCGTATTTCATCAGGGCGCGGTCGACCAGCACGTCCACCGCCGATACCCGGAACACGAAGTTCGGGTTGGCGCCGTTGCGCGTGATGTTGGTTGCAGCCGCCCACACGCCCATGAAGGGCACCTTGGCCGAATTCACCAATGGCACGATCGCTTGCGACACCGGACTGTCGATGCCGCCATAGAGGATGACGGCCCCTTCCTTGTCGATCAGCTCGCGGGCCGCGGTCTGTCCCTTGGCGGGGTTCGATTCATCGTCGCGGCGAACGAGTTCGAGCATCCGGCCACCGAGCACGCCACCCTTGGCGTTGATTTCATCGATGGCGATCGTCAACCCGCGGGCGATCCCCTCGCCGGATTTCGCGGAAGGTCCGGAAAGCGCCGCCACCAGGCCGACCTTGACCGGCTCCGCCGCCAGCGCGGCGCGGCCAAACAGGCTCCCGGCAGCAATCCCGGCAGGAAGAACAAGAGCTTGGCGGCGTGTCAGATTGGTCGGCATGTAAGCAACTCCCCTTGAAATTTCGTTTCGTCGTTTCGCCCGCTGGTTCCGGCCGGACGGCTGCACCATGTCATAAGCCACGGGTTCCTCGAACCAAGTCCGAAAATCAAGCAAACGCTATGCCACAATCACGAAAACCTCAATCTGTCTGGGCCGCTATTACGCTTTTGGCATCCGGCATCTGCCCAACGCTGCCATAACCATCCCGGAAGAATGCGAAGAGTACTTCGCATTTTTGCTAGTGTGGCGACACTGACGTTCCTTTCAGTGTGGCCGCGAGTTCTTCAGAGGAACGTCAGAGTCAAAGCCACACTAGAATCATATGGTTGCTAGTGGTCCTTCGATTCCAACATTCGCAAAAGTGCCCGCTGAGCAGGGATGCGAATGTTGGAATCGGACCACTAGCTGCGATAGATCGGGCCAATACGTCGCAGTCGCTCCTGCACGCGATGAGGACAATCAGCGGCCCCTTGGTACGAATCTTGCTGGATCGATCGCGTTAGTTCACCAGGAGGGGGCGTCATGACGAGCACCGAGATTCGATCCGATATTCACAGCATCGAACCGATTCCAGACGCAGATCGCGATTCAACTGGTCCGCAGCAAATGTGGATCTGGGCGGGCGCCAATATCGCGCCAGTGAACTGGGCGCTCGGCGCGCTTGGCATCATCCTCAAACTCGGCCTGTGGGAGACGATTGCCGTCATCGTATTCGGCAACATCATCGGTTGCGCCATCTTCGCCGCCTTCACGGTGATGGGCCACAAGACCGGCGTCAATCAAATGGTTCTCAGCCGCTCTGCCTTTGGCCGCCGCGGCGCCTATCTGCCGAGCCTTTTGATGTTCCTGATGACGATGGGCTGGATCGGTGTGAACACCTATTTCCCGGTCAAGATCTCGATGGCCATTCTCGGCCAATTCGGGATACCGGACACGCTGCTGACGACCTTCGTCGTCATGACACTCGTGATGGTGATTCAGGTCGTCATCGGCATCTATGGCTTTTATGCCATCCGCACCTTCGAGAAATACACGGTGCCGTTCACCGTTGCCATCATGGTGCTGATGAGCGTGCTGGCCTGGAGCCAGCCCGGCGTCGTCAACTGGAACCTGACCAGTTCGCTTCCGCCCGGACCTCATTTGGCGATGCTCTCGCTGTTGACGTCGGCGATCGGCATCGGCTGGGGCATTTCCTGGGTGACGTGGGCGTCGGACTATTCGCGCTTCGTGCCCCGCAGCGTCCCGTCATCCTCCGTGTTCTGGTACAGCTATGTCGGAATGCTGGTGCCGTCGGTCTGGCTCGCCGTTCTCGGCGCGACGATCGCCAGCGTCACCGCTGACACCGATCCGGCGAAGATGGTGAGCGCCGTGTTCGGGGGCTTTGCAAGCATTCTGGTACTGCTGATGGTTTTGCACGGCCCGATTGCGACCAATATCCTCAACGTCTATTCGGCGGCGTTGGCCGCGCTCAGCATGGGCATCCGTCTGTCCCGGACGGCGCTGGCGCTGATCGTCGGTATCATCGGTTACCTCGTGACGATCTATTTCGTCTTTGCCCCTTCCTTTGCCAAGGCCTTCGACAACTGGATGATCAGCCTCCTGCTCTGGATGAGTCCTTGGGCCGGGGTGATTTTGGCGGACTTCTTCATCAAGAGGAAAAGCAGGATCAACGTCGCCGAGCTCTACGCGGCGCCGGAAGTAAGCGCCTACGGAGACATCAATTGGGGCGGCGTCATCTCGTTTCTGGCAGGTCTTGTGGCCGGCTGGTCGGTGCAGGATGGACTCGTTCCCGCCCTGCAGGGACCGATCTCCGGTCTTCTGAACGGGGCTGACCTCAGCTGGTTGGCCGGCATAGTGGTTGCCGGCGGCCTGTACCTTGCAATTGGCGGCCGGACCGCGCCGGCATCCGCTCTTGCTGCAGCGGGCGCCGCTGGAAAATAAAATGATGGCTGGAGACAGCCCGCAACAGCGACAGCTTGCGGGAATTTTCCAGTCTTATATAGGGGGCTACAACCATGACAGGCCTGTCGAACAGCGACAGGCCTGCCGTCGTCGTGCTTGCGCGCCAATGGCATTTCCAACAGGGAATACAATGACTTCCATTTTTGTTAAGAGCTCGATCGCTGGCGTCGGCGCAATCTGCCTGGCAGTTGCTTCAGCCGGTCCATCGAAGGCCGAGCCAGCCAGCTGCCCCTCGCCGATACCGCTCGGCTTGACGACGGCGCTGACCGGCAATGTCGCGCTGCTCGGCACCCAGGCCCGCAGCGGCGTCGAATTCGCCGTCGACGAAATCAACGCAGCCGGAGGCATCAATGGCAAGAAGCTGGCGCTGACAACGGAAGATACGGGATCGTCGAGCACGGACTCGCTGAATGCGATAAACCGCGTTCTTGAAGGCAAGCCGCTTGTCATTTTCGGTTCGATGATCAGTCCGCATGTGTTTGCCCAGACGGAAGTGGTGACCAAATCCGAGACGCCGTTCCTGGTCGGCGCGACCAACGCGAAGGTGACGTCGCAGGGCAGCAAATGGCTGTTCCGGACTCACGTGCATGATGGCCAATTGGCCGATCTCATACCGGAATATCTGGTGAAGTCGCTCGGCAAGACCAAGCCCGGCATCATTGCGGTCGCGGACGATTACGGCCTGGGCGCATCCCGCGGCATCCACGCCACGCTCGTCAAGCTTAATGCCGCTCCGGTCGCGGTGACCTCCTATGCCCCCTCCGACAAGGACATGAGCGCGCAGCTTCTCGAGATCAACGACAAGGGCGCCGACAGCGTGATCGTGTTCGGCCGCCCTGCCGACGTCACGCTGGTTGTCAAGCAAATGAACGACCTCGGCATCAAGCTCCCCATCATCGGCAATTCCAGTCTCGTGGCGCAAACCGCCCTCAACAATCTCACGGCGGCGGAAGCCGATGGCGCCTATGCCGTCGGCGGCATGATTCCGCAGACGTCAACGGATCCCAAGATCCTGGATTGGGCGAAGCGTGTGCAGGACAAGTACAAAGTCCCTGCCGACAATTTCGCCGTGTCTTATTACGACACCGTCTACATGCTCAAATCGATCATCGAAAAAGTCGGCTGCGACAAGGCGGCCATTCGTGACGCGCTCGCTGCGACCAAGGACTGGAAGGGCATGCTGATTTCCTATCAGGCCGATGCGCTGGGCGATCTTGCACATACGCTTGGCGTCTACCGCAACAAGGGAAAAACGCCGGAACTGGCCGGCCCCATCAAGGAAAGCGGATTCTGATTTCCTCATGGGCCAGCTTGTCATCAACGGCCTTGCGCTCGGCAGCATCTATGCTCTCGTAGCGCTTGGCCTGCTCCTGATCTTCAACACGGTGCAGATCGTCAATTTCGCGCAAGGCCAGCTTCTGATGCTCGGCGCGTTTATCGGCATCAGTTGCGCGGTGACGCACGAGCTTCCGATGGCAGCCGCCTGGGCCATCACGATGGTGGCGATGGCGCTGGTCGGCGTCGTCTTCATGGTGTTGGTCTATTTTCCGCTGCGCGGCCGTCCCGCTTTCCTGGTCATCCTGACGACCATTTCGATGGGCATTGTTCTGGAGAATCTCGCGCTGATCATCTGGGGACCGCTGCCGGTATCGTTGCCCTCCCCGGTCCAGGGTCCGCCTTTGCGCTTTGCGGGCGTCGTGATCTCGATGCACCAGCTTTTCATCTTTGCGACGCTTGCCGTGATCCTTCTGCTGCAATTTCTCTTCCTGACCAGGACCCGGTTCGGAATTTTGATGCAGGCAACGGCGCAGGACCTGCACACCGCGAGGCTGGTCGGGATTCCCGTAAACCGGACCATTGCGGTAGCCTTCGCGCTTGGCGCGGCGCTGTCCGGCATTGCAGGGCTCTTGGTGGCGCCGATCTTTCTGGCGGAGCCGACCATGGGAGGAAGCCTTGGTCTGAAGGGCTTCGTCGTCAGCGTCATCGGCGGCTTCGGCAATCTGCCGGGCGCCGTGATCGGCGGGTTGCTTCTCGGGCTCGTCGAGACTTTCGGCGCCCGCTATATCTCGTCGAATTTCCGCGACGCCTACGCCTTCATCGTCATGATCACCGTTCTCATCGCCTGGCCGCGCGGCCTTTTCGGTGAGAAGAGCAGCGAGAAGGTCTGACGATGAGCACCAAGCTCAAGCGCTGGCCTGTTTTGGCTGCAAGCGTGTGCGCCCTCGCCATTCCGCTGATCACGCAGGATGGCTACGTCATCCAACTCCTCAACATTGCGATCCTCAACACGATCGTCGTGCTGGGTTTGAATTTTGTGACCGGCTGGACTGGCCAGATCAACTTCGGGCAGGCCGCCTTTTACGGGCTCGGCGCCTATACGACCGCGATTGCGGCCAAGTCGGGTCTGCCGTGGATCACAACGCCCTTTCTGTCGGCTATTGTCGTGATCGTAGCCAGCCTGGCGCTTGGACTGCCGACGATGCGGCTGCGCACCTATTACCTGGCGATGACGACGATCGGCTTCGGCGAAATCATCCGGCTCATCATCGTGCATTGGGAGCCGGTCACGGGCGGCACGTCCGGCCTGCGGACTATTCCCGGTATCAGCATTTTCGGCATCGGCCCCGAGGGACAGGCTCAGCACTACTATCTTCTCGTCGCAACGCTGGCGCTGGCGATCCTTGTCGCGGCGCGGATTCGCCGTTCGGCTCTCGGCCGGGCGATGATCGCCACCCGAGACAGCGAAATTGCCGCCGAACAGAGCGGCGTCGATACGACGCGCACCAAACTGATCGCATTCATGGTTGGCGCGGTCTATGCGGGATTAGCCGGGTGTCTGTATGCATCTTCAATCCGGTTCATCAGCCCCGACAGCTTTTCCGGCACGCAAGCCATTCTCTTGATGACCATGCTCATTGTCGGCGGCATGGGCTCGATCGCCGGCTGCGTATTCGGCGCAGTCGCACTGACGATCTTGCCGGAAGCGCTGCGGTTCCTCGGCCAGTGGTACCTCGTCCTCTACGGCCTTGGCGTCATTGCCGTCATCGTCCTCGCGCCTGGCGGACTGGCATCCCTCGCGTCGCAATTCCCGCTGCGCCGGGCAGGTGTACATTGACGACGACACCTATCATTACGGCTCGCGGGGTGACGCGGCGTTTCGGCGGCCTCGTCGCGCTTGACGGCATCGATCTCGATGTCCCCGCAGGCATCGTGCAGGCGATTATTGGCCCGAACGGCTCCGGCAAGACGACGCTGCTCAACGCGCTGAGCGGAGCGTCACACGCTGATGCGGGCTCTATTCGTATAGCGGGCCATGAAATTTTTCGCCTCAAGCCGCATCGTATCGCACGCCTTGGTCTGGCGCGGACGTTCCAGAACATCAGGATTTTCGAAAACCTCAGCGTTCTGGAAAACGTCAAGGTGGCGGCCGCCTGCAACAACCCAACGTCCATTCTCGATATCCTCATCTCGAATGCCCGACACAGGCACAACGAAGCTGACATCGACGTGGTCGCGCAAGAAGCACTTGAAAGCGTCGGCCTCGCCCGCCGCGCCGACGACCGCGCCACGGAACTGCCTTATGCGCAGCGGCGCCTTCTGGAGATCGCGCGGGCGCTGGCATCGAAGCCAAAGGTCCTTCTGCTCGACGAACCGGCAGCCGGGATGAACATGACCGAAAGCATGACGCTGCTTGATACGATTGCGAAGCTCAAGAGCCAAGGCATCACGATATTGCTGGTCGAGCATAATGTGAGGCTGGTGATGGGGATCAGCGACCGCGTGACGGTGATCGACTTCGGCAAGAAGATCGCCGAAGGCACGCCTTCGGACATTCAGCGTAATCCGCTCGTGATCGAGGCCTATCTCGGCAGGCGGCACCGCCATGCTTAAGGTCGATAATTTACGTGTCTCGTATGGCCATATCGAGGTGCTCAAGGGCATCTCGTTCAGTGTCGAGATGGGCGAGATCGTGGCTCTGATCGGCGGCAACGGCGCCGGCAAGACCACGACGCTCAGCACCGTCTCTGGCCTCGTTCGCCCGACGGCCGGCACCATTTCCTGGAAGGGCGAACAGATCCAGAGCAGCCCCGTGGAAGATATTGTCGGTTCGGGCCTCGCCCATTGCCCGGAAGGGCGGCGCATCTTCCCGGGACTTACCGTGCTGGAAAACCTGATCACAGGCACCGCCTCGCGCGCCCGAAACAAAGCCGAGGTCGAGGAAGACCTTGCGCTGGTCTTCGCTCTGTTTCCACGCCTGAAGGAACGGCTCAAACAAGGCGGCTGGTCGTTATCCGGCGGCGAGCAGCAGATGCTTGCCATCGGCCGCGCCCTGATGGGCCGGCCCAGCCTCTTGATGCTGGACGAACCCTCGCTCGGGCTCGCGCCGATCGTGATCGAACAGGTATTCGATCGCATCGTCGAGCTCAATAAACGCACCGGCCTCGGCGTGCTGTTGGTCGAGCAGAACTCGGCGATGGCGCTGGAGATCGCGAGCCGCGCTTTCGTGCTCGAGACGGGGAGCATTACGCTGTCCGGACCGTCGGCGACGCTTGCCAACGATCCGCGCATCCGCGAGGCTTATCTCGGCGGCTGAACTTCGGGCGCTAAACTTGCATACTCGCGAGAAACGGAATTAGCTGCGTCAAACGCAGGATGATCGGAAGGACCGGCCGCAGATGGGCGATAAATGGGGACGACGGGATTTTTTGAGCACGGCCGCCGCCGCGGGCGTCGTCGCAGCAGCGGGACGTGCACCACTGATCAACCGGGCGGAGGCCGCAACTGAGATGAGCACCGACATTACCTCGAAATCGGCAAGCGAGCTTGCGAACGCCATCCGCTCCAAACAGCTCACCTCGAAGTCGATCGTGGAAGCGCATCTGGAGCAGATCGCCAAGGTCAATCCCAAGCTCAACGCCATTGTCCAACTCACTGCGGACTCGGCGCGAAAGGAAGCGGACGAGGCCGATGCGGCGCTCGCCCGCGGCGACATCAAGGGGCCGCTGCACGGCGTGCCTGTCACGATCAAGGATACGCTGGAGACATCAGGCGTCATCTGCACCGGCGGCACCAAAGGCCGCGCCAACTATGTTCCGAGTGCGGATGCAACGGCTGTGGCACGGCTCCGTGCCGCGGGCGCGATCATTCTCGGCAAGACCAATGTGCCGGAACTGGCCGGCGCGATCGAGACCGACAATCTGGTCTACGGTCGGACCAACAACCCTTATGACCTTGCGCGCACACCGGGCGGCTCAAGCGGTGGCGAGGCGGCCATCGTCTCGGCCTGCGGCTCGCCGCTTGGCCTTGGCACCGATGCCGGCGGCAGCATTCGCATTCCGGCGCATTTCTGCGGCCTCGCCGCCATCAAGCCAACCTCGGGCCGCGTGCCGCGCACCGGGCAATTTCCGTTGCCGATGGGCGCGCGGAACGCGGTGTTTCACGTCAGCCTGATTGCACGCAAGGTCGACGATCTGGCGCTCGCCTTGCCGATCATCGCCGGTCCCGACTTCCGGGATCATTCGATTGTCGGAATGCCCCTGCTCGATCCGAAGGCTGTCACGCTCAGCGGTTTGAAGGTCGCTTATTTCGACGACGACGGCGCGGCTTCGCCGACCAGGGAAATTGCCGCCGCGGTTCGCGATTGCGCCAAGGCTTTTGCCGATGCCGGCGTCAAGGTCGAGGAGAACCGCCCTCCGGATGCCGCCAAGGCGGCTACCGTCTATCACGACATGAGCCGCGGCGATGGCGGCGCCGGCACGCGCGCTTTTCTCAAGAGCATCGGCAGCGATCCGATCTCGCCGCTGTTCGAACAGGCGCTGACTTATTCTGTCGCGCCTGCTTTTGCTACCACCACGGAGGCACTCGCCGCTTTCGTAAGGTGGGATGCCTTCCGCAATTCGATGCTGCGTTTCATCGAAAACTACGATGCCATCCTTTCGCCGGTTGCCCCCTTCCCCGCCGTGCTTCACGGCACAAGCTTCGAGGAGCAAAACCGCCGCGGCTTCGGCTACACCCAGATGTACAACCTGACGGGATGGCCCAGCGCAACCGTCCGGGTCGGCACTTCGCCGGAAGGGCTTCCGCTCAATGTTCAGGTCGCAGCAAAGCCCTGGCGCGAGGACGTCGCACTGTCACTGGTTCGTCATCTTGAACAGTCGTTCGGAGGCTGGAAAAAACCGGTGGCGGTGTAGTTCGCTCGCAATCGGCGACCATCCTGCCCATCCCTTTATTCCAAAACCTACGCGCACGTGAGAACACGGTAGCTTAGGGCGTAGTTGGGAGTAACGGAGGAATATAGCAGCTCAGGCCAGAGTCCTTTTTTCGGAAGCGCTCGTCACGAAGCGCAACACCGGAGAGGACTCATGAACAGATTCGCGTTGCCTGCAATGGCTGCAATTTTGTCTCTGTCGTTCGCCATGCCCGCATCGGCACAAGCGACAGCTCAAGAACCGCCGATCTGCCGCATGCCGATTGACGCGCTGGACAAGAATGCGCCGCCGGCCCCGACCGCCAGCGCGATTCCGGCGGGATGCGAGAGGACCACGCGACCTTGGTCCGCGCCGGTCGGCCATCGTCAGCCGCAAGCCGCTGATGTGCAGGTAAACGATGTGACATCATCGATATCAGCGATAGATCAGGCTCTGGTGCAGGAGAATGCGAGGATCAATCATTTGATCCAAGGCGTTTGCCGCGGCTGCTGAGGACGTAGCCCACGCGCAAGCACGCGTTCACTTCCGTGGCCGGCCCCGCTTGGCAAGCACAGGCCCGCGCGAGTCGATGGAGCATCGCAAAAGGCCGGCAAGCTTGAGCGCTTCGTTGCGTTCCGGACCGGGAGGCAGCAAACGGGCTCGCTCCAGCGCATCCGCAGCGCGGATTTCCTGATCTATCCGGTCTGGCGCTCGTTGCGTTTCTTTCATCATCATTTTGCTAATAACACTGCCACGTCATGTAAAAGGCCAGCAAAAGCCAGCCTAAAAAGACTCATGGATGAGCAGCGTTATTCCCCATTGCCTGACGCTTTTATGACGTACGGCCCAGCGAAATAGATGGCTCGCGCCGCACAGCCTCAAACGTTTTTCACGCGGATTTTACCAGTGCGCATTATGACGCGATCACTGTCATAATGCCTTTGCATTTGTCGCGAGAAGCGAACCGTTTCTCGGCTACATCGCGCCGGTGCTCTTCGATCGCACCAGAGGTTGCCACGATAGCATTACGAACATCAGAACAGAGCTTTAAAGCATGATCCGGAAAAGTGTGTAGCGGTTTTCCGACAAGATCATGCTCAATCAAACAGCTAAAGCGCGATGACGATTCAACCAAATCTCATCGCGCTTTAGTTCGTCAGCGTCCCCCATTGCGACGCCATCTGCTCGGCCCCGCGCTGCGAAAGGGCAAAAAGCGTAAAGGTCGGGTTTGACGCCCCTTCCGTCGGGAAGATGCCGGGCCCCGCAATCCACAGGTTCGGGATTTCGTGACTCTGGCCATAGCTGTTGACGACCGAATTGGACGCCCCCGCTCCCATGATGGTGCCGCCGAGGAGATGGCTTGTCGGGATCGCCCCGCGCGCGGACCACGCCTCTTTCGCGCCGGCCGCTTTGGCGACTTTCACACCCTCTTCCAGGTTGGCGTTCCACAGGGCGACCGCATCGTCCTGGAACGTGTGGGTGAGTTTTCCGAGCGGCATGCCGAACTCGTCTTTCTCGCTCACCAATTCGACGCGGTTTTCCATCGCCGGCAGTTCCTCGCCGAACGCCTTGATGCCGGTGAGATTGCGCGCGGCACGCCTCATGTAGTCGTCGAGCTCGGCACCAAAGAGATCGGGGCGCGAATTGGCAAGGTCGGTCGTCTTCAGCGCGAACCCCGCCACCAGGAACGAGCTACCGAACGCGTTCTTCTGGCTGGTCTTGGGATAGCGCTCATAGGACATGTATTGCGCGGCGATCGTGCCCATTTGGTTCTGGACATCTTCGTCGAACAACGCCCAGGTCGATGCCACGTGATGCGACATCATGAAATGTCCGACAAGACCGCTTGAATTCGAAAGACCCTTCGGGTGCTTGTCGGTCGCCGAGTTTAACAGTAACCGCGGATTCTGCGCCGACCATGACGCGAGCAGCACGACGCTTGCTTCCTGGACCTGCTTCTGATGCTTGTCGTCGTAATATTCGACGCCCGTGACCCGCGTGCCCGCCTGATTGGTGAGGACCCGCGTCACCGTCGAAAAGGCACGCAGTTCGGCGCCCGCCTGGCGCGCATCGCCGAGATACGTCACCTGAGGATTGGCAAGCGCCCCGATCGGGCAGCCGACATGGCACCAGCCGTCATAGAGGCAGGCGGGGCGCCCCTTGAATTCCACCGAGTTCATGCCGACCGGCGCTGGCACCATCGGAATGCCTGTGGCTTGCAGCGCCCTGGTCCAGATATCACCATTGCGGAACGTCTTCATCGGCGGCATCGGGTAGGCCTCACCCGCCGGCCGCCAACGCTCCTCGGCCTTGGCATCGCCGGAAACGCCGATCTCGCGCGCAACCTTGTCATAGAAGGGCGCGACATCTTCATAAGCGATCGGCCAGTCATGCCCGCGGCCGTGCTCGCTCTTCATTCGGAAATCGGTCGGCAGAAGCCTGGGAAAATTCGCAAAGTAGTGCAGCGACGCGCCGCCTGAGCCCCAGCCGGCCTGCGCGGCATAGGCCATCGGGTTTTTGCCTTCGAGCAGGATCGGCGCGCCCGCAGGCTTGATCCGGCGGCCCCAGATTTCCGAACTGATGAGGTCGGACAACTCCCAATCGGGCCCGGTCTCCAGCAGCACGACCTTCTTGCCAGCCTTTGCCAGCACAGAGGCATAGACCGAACCCGAGGCGCCGGCACCGACGATGACAATGTCAACTTTCTCGTTGGTCATCTCACCACCTCTTTTCCGGTGTAATGTGGGCCATGTAGGGAATGCCGAGCGCCTCATATCCTTCCATCGTGCCGTAAACGACATCGACGGCATCGGCGCGCAACACGGCATAGGCCAACGCGGGCGGCCGGCCCTTCCAGCCTTCGATCTTGTTCTGCCGCATGCGGTCGACGAATTCGCGCTGATCCTTCGCTGTCAGCTGCGCGAATTCCTTGCCGAACGATTTCCGGCTACTATCATCGATCGTCACGATCGTGCTTCGGTAGAATTCGGCAAACGGCGGGCGGAAATTGAAGATGCGGGCCTGAAGCAGGGATTCCTGCGGCGGCACCGACAACTGCTGATCGATGTAATGGGCGATACCCGCCTCGCGCGCTTTCGGG
>Ga0116129_1001038_pt1 | contig 15824 bp, 11 predicted proteins | sample June2015DPH_17_2_FD_89732 | JGI IMG/M metagenome (GOLD analysis project Ga0116129, IMG submission 89732) | Peatland microbial communities from SPRUCE experiment site at the Marcell Experimental Forest, Minnesota, USA - June2015DPH_17_10 | ecosystem: Environmental > Terrestrial > Soil > Wetlands...
GCGCGTCAGCAAGCGCAGCGTCGTCAATCGATCGCGCAGCAGCTCCGGCGATCGGTACAAATCCAGCACCGATTCGAGCGCCGCCAGCGTCATCTTTCCGACCCGCAGCGCGCGCTTCAGCGGGTTTCGTTTCAGGCGCTGAATCAATTCGCTGCGTCCTACGATGATGCCGGCTTGCGGCCCGCCAAGCAGCTTGTCGCCGCTGAAGGCTACCAAATCGGCGCCGGCGGCGATGGCTTCGCGCACCGTGGGCTCCTTCGGCAATCCCCACTGCCGAAGATCGATCAGACTGCCGCTGCCGAGATCGACGGCTACCGGTGTGCCGTTGGCTGCACCCATGGCCGCGAGCACATCTATGCCGACGCTTGCGGTAAATCCGCTCATGGCGAAATTACTGGTATGCACTTTCATCAACAACGCCGTACGTGGGCCGAGGGCGCCGGAATAATCCGCAGGATGCGTGCGGTTGGTTGTCCCGACTTCTATGAGCTTCGCGCCGGCGCTGCGCATGACGTCCGGCATGCGGAAGGCGCCGCCGATCTCAACCAGCTCGCCACGCGACATGACGACCTCGCGGCGATTTGCCAGGGTATTGACCACCAGCAGCACGGCCGCCGCATTGTTGTTGACCACGGTTGCGGCCTGCGCACCGGTCAACTCGCAAAGCAGCGCTGCGACGATGTTGTCCCGATCGCCGCGCCCTCCTGAGTCGAGGTCGAATTCGAGGCTGACCGGAGCGCGCATCGCCCGCACCACGGCTTGCACTGCGGCATCGGGCAACAGCGCGCGGCCGAAATTGGTGTGCAGGACGGTGCCCGTAAGATTGAACACGGCGCGCAGGCGCGCTTGCGCACGCATTGCGAGCTGCGACTCGATGCTGCGCGCAATCACTTCGGGCTGCAAATCGGCGCGCTGCAGTTCGCCCCGCAAGACCCGTTCTCGCAAACTCTGAAGCTCCTCGCGCGCTGCCGCAACCACCCGCGTGCGGCCGCAGCGTATCAGCAAATGCGCAATCTCGGCTTCGTTCAGCAGTCGGTCCACAGAGGGAATATCCGACGCTCGTGCGGGTGCGGATTCGGGCGGACCCATCAGCTATCCTCGCCGCAACTCCGCGAAACGTCCAGGGCTTTCGCCGCCGCGGGGGAGTTGCTCGCATCTTGTGCCCCGGCTGACTTTCCCGAACGCAAGCTGTGGATTGACCGTCAAAAGCGGTAAACTAAGTCGTCTCCGCGGGAGCTCCATGGGTTGTGGGAGATATCCGTGCCAAGTACTGATAGCGGGCTGCTCGCGCTCGCCGACCATCTCAAGTCCCGGCGTGACGCCATTTTGCTTGCGTGGCGCAATGCGATCAAAAGAGACCCCTCCCTGACGAGCAGCGACGCGCTGCCCTACGTCGACTTGTACGATCACATTCCGGCGCTGCTGTCGACCTTCGAGCGCCAACTCAGGAGTTCGACAACCGCCACCGCTGAGCGGCACGGCGAGGCGGGTCACGCCCATGCGGCCGCTCACGGCCTGCAGCGCTGGCAACAAGGTTACGATCTGCGCGAAGTCACGCGCGAACTCGGCAAGCTCAATGAGATCGTGGTTGCGGAGCTGCAAAGCTATCGCCTCAACGTGGATGCCAAGCGCGAGGCCACCCGCCTGTGGGCGGCCCTGTGCAGCGCCGGCATCGAGGAGAGTGTTGCGCAATTCTTCCAACTGCAGCAACAGGAAGCGGCCGGCCACGTAGAGGATCTCGAGACCGCGCTCGAGAATATTCAACAGCTGGAAAAGCAGCGAGCAGATCTGTGGCGGCAAGCTGCGCACGATCTTCGCGGCAACCTCGGTGTCGTCGCCAATGCGACCGTGGGCCTGAGCCAGGGCGACCTGCGCGAACCGGTCCGTGACACCTTCGTCAGAATATTGATGCGCAACGTGACCTCCCTGCATCACCTGCTGAACGATGTCACCGAACTGGCGCGACTGCAGGCCGGCAGCGAGTCGCGGCGGGTGGAAATCGTCGATGTGTCCGTCCTGTTGCAACAATTGTGCGAAGGCGTGCGCTCTCTGGCGCAAGAACGCCACCTGTTCCTGCGCTGCGATGGTCCTGAAGGGTTTGCGATCGAGGGCGACGAGGTGAAAATTCGGCGCATCGCGCAGAATCTCATTTTGAATGCCGTCAAGTTTACCCGCAATGGCGGCATCACCGTCGCCTGGGGCGACAGCGATGGCAATGATCCGAAGCGCTGGGAACTTCGCATCTCCGACACGGGGCCCGGTCTGCATAGCGGCTCCGACGAGCCGCTCACGCAGGCATTGCAGAAGGCGCAGCAGCAAGCGGCCGATGCGAAGCATGCAGACGCCGGCGAGAAAGCAGCAACCTCTTCGGCGGCCGTGGCCAGAGGCGACGCCTCGAGCCCGATTCCCGCGGCTCGCGGCGCCACGGGCGAGGGCTTGGGATTGTCCATCGTGAAGCGATTGTGCGACCTCCTGGATGCAACCATTGAGGTCACATCCGCAACCGGAGTCGGAACCACCTTTCGAATTCTGCTGCCGCGCCATTACAACGAGCCGGGAACCCCGGCGTCCTGAGTGGGACCGTCGACATTGGCCGCCTGTCAGAAAAATCCGATATTTGCCGGTTGCGGTGCCTTCGACTTGTTTTCTCATCATGGGATTTGGTAGAAATGCATACGCTGAGGACAGACGATGCTATCGGAGAACCGCCTTAACTTTGATCGCTCCGCGAAGATCCACCCCACCGCATTGGTGGAGGACGGCGCACAACTCGGTGCTGACTGCATCATCCATGCCCACGCGATCATCAGCCGCCATTGCATTTTGGAAGATCGCGTTGAGGTCCACCCCTTCGCCGTTCTGGGAGGTTCCCCGCAGGATCTGAGCTGGGATCCGCTGGTCGAGTCCGGCGTTCGCATCGGTGCGCGCACGGTGATTCGCGAGCACGTCACCATCAATCGGGCTACGCATCGCAACGGCTCGACCGAGATTGGCGCTGATTGCTTCATCATGACCGCCGCTCACGTGGCGCACGACTGCCGCATCGGCCAGCGCGTGGTGTTGGCGAATGCGGTACTGTTGGGGGGCCACGTGCGGGTTGCCGACCATGCCTTCATCGGCGGAGGCGCCGTCGTCCACCAGCACTGCCGCATCGGCGAGAGCGTAATGATCGGCGGAGGCTCGCGCATTTCCGAGGATGTCGCGCCTTATTGCCTGGCTGCCGAACGCAATACCATTCTCGGCCTGAATTTCGTCGGTCTGCGGCGGCGCGGCCTGACGCGGGAAGCCATGCACGACATCAAGCTCGCCTTTCGGCGCCTGCATCGTTCGCGGGGAAACCTGCGAACTACCGCGGCCTGCCTGTTGGACCAAAAAGAATACGCCAGCGAGGAGGGGCGCCGCTTTCTGGAATTCTTCCAAAGCGGAACCCGCAGGTTTGCGCGCCCCCGCTACGCTTCGTCCGACGACGCTGCACCGCTGGACGAAGCGTAGCGATCAGGCAGGAAGGCGGCCGCGTTTGGCTTTCTTCTATGGCTTCAGCTGCGTGCGGATTTCGCCGCCCTTATGCGCGTCGCTGTGCACGTTGACGTATAGATCTCCAGCCAAGAAGCTTTGATACTGTTCGTCGCTAAGTTTTGCGCCCTCGGGAACGGACCACGTATTCTCCGACGTCTTTACCAGAACAATGATCGGCGGGCCGTTCTTTCCCGGCGCGGCAAGATGAATGTGTGCCATGGTGCCGTCGATGCCCGTGGTAGTTACGCTGCCGCTCACCGACTTGTCCGGCTTGATCACGATCTTGCCGCTGCCGGTGGCCGCCGTTGCTACGGCAGGAACTTCCTGATCACCGGTAAGCTTTACGGGGATATCGGCGCCGCTCGATGCAGCAATGCCGCCGAGGGTAAGTCCGGCCGCAACGACAGCCTGCAAGAATCCTGAAGTCCGCGTGTCTTTCATGAGATTGCTCCTAATTCTAATTTGTAGTTCATTCTTACCGCGCTCATGCTCACCACGCCCTGCCGCGGCGACACCCGCATTGTACACCTGCCGGCTCGCGTCGGAGCTATGGCAAGCCGGCCCGAGCCGCACGCACTTCCGCTGCCAGGATGCGGCCGCGGCGCGTTTTCGCCGCCGCTTCGGCAACGGCAGTCGGCGCGGTGAACATGTACAGCGTGCGCTGCGTGCTGCCGCCGAGCATGCACGCGAAACAGGGTTGGCCCGTTTCCACCACCTCCAGCACGCGGCCCCCGCTGGCAACCAGAACGCATTCCGCAGCCAGGGCATTGGCAATCCAGACGTTGCCGTCGCGATCGAGGCATATGCCGTCGGGCGCCCGCGCGCCGAGCGGCGCCCATACTCGGCGATTGGAGAGTTTGCCATCGGATCCGATGTCGAACGCCGTCAGCCGCAGGGCAAGCGTTTCCGCAACGATCAGCGTTTGCCCGTCGGGGGTAATGACCATGCCGTTGGGGAAATGCATGTCGGTGGCGGCGATCTGCGCGCTGCCGCCCGGCTCGATCCGCGCAAGTACCGTGGTTGGGTGAGTGGCCAAGACCGCCTGAGGGCCGCGCGCCTTGAGCTCTGCGTCCAAATCGAACCCGAAGCCTCCCACGTAAGCGCCGCCGAGTGCATCAACGACCATGTCATTGGCTCGATGCTCGGCGAAGCTCGTCAAGTCAGCGTGCACGGTGAGTCCAGCGGCATCCTGACGCATGACCTTGCGGGCACGCATCGCAACGACCAACAGCCGCCCGTCCGGCAACCACCCCAGGCCGGATGGATGATCATCGAGTTCGAGCTCGGTGCGTACGACTCCCTGCATGTCGAGCGATTTCACGGCTCGATCGTAGAAGTCGCTGAACCACAACCGCCCGTCGTGCCAGCGCGGACCCTCCCCGAAAAAAATTTGGTCAGCCACGTTTCTTGCCTGCAGCATCTTCGCCCCTCCCGCGGGGATTGCGCCTCAGGAGCCTGCGGGATGTTCCGCTTTCCACTGCGTGACGGCGGCCAAGGTATTCTCGACGTGCTTGTCGGGATTCAAGGCCGAATAGGCATAGATGATCTTGCCCGTCGGCGCGATCACGTACGAAGTTCGATTGGAGTAGGAACTCACCAGCAGTCGCGCATCGTACGCCTTGGCAATTTTCAGATCTGCATCCGAAGCGACGGCGAACTTACTGCGGCATTCACTCACCGAAAATTTATTCAGCGTGTCGATGCCATCGTGGGAAACGCCGATCACCGTGGCACCGAGCGCCTTGAATTTTTCGGTTGCTTCGGCAAACTCATGGGCTTCTATGGTGCAGCCCTTGGTGAAGGCGGCCGGATAGAAATACAGCACGACCGGGCCTGACTTCAAGGCGTCGGCCAGCGCAAAGGTGAATGGCTTGCCCGCCAAGGTTGCCTGCGTCGTAAAGTCGGGGGCGGGTTCGCCGGGTTTCAGCGCCGCGTACACCGGCCCGGCCAGCATCGCGAACGCCGCCAGCAAGCCGATGCGCCAAGCGAACCCGACTCTGCTCAACATGCTGGCAAATTTGCTCATGGGAGTGCTCCTGGCGGCGATGATCGGGCCAAGCATTCTAGCTCATTGAGCCCCTGGCACCATCGCTGTCGCTGACAAGCGCCTTGGTGTAGAGTCCGCGTTGCTCGCGTAGCGATGATTTGATAAAGACAATCGCAAAGCACGCCACGGATTGCTTTATTTCAGGGGATGGCAATGTTCAAATTGTTGAAGTCTTTGAGCGTGGCTCTGAGCGCGGTGGCGCTGTGCAGCTGCGGCGGATCGAGCAGTCAGACCTCGGCCGTCGCGACTTCCACGGCGCACGGTACACTGGCACAGAATCCACCCTTCCGGATTGCCTCGCTGAACGCTGCGACCCTCCAGGCGCAGCTTGCTGCTACCGCCACCGGCGCGCAGCTCTTGCAGATCACCGGCAACCCCACGTGCGGCGTGGATTTCTATCATGTCGAATTCTGGACGCTCGGCGGCGCAGGGGAGACCACCGAATCCTCCGGTGCATTGATGGTGCCGACCGGCGCCGCGCCCACCTGTTCCGGGCCGCGTCCCGTGGTGCTGTATGCGCACGGCACGAACCCCTACAAGGCGCTCGACATCGCCGATGTCACGGTCGCCTCGAATACCGAAGGCGTGGCGATCGCGGCCATGTTCGCAGCGCAAGGCTACATCGTGGTCGCTCCGAACTATGCCGGCTACGACATCTCCACTCTCGGTTATCACCCGTTCCTCAACGCCGAGCAGCAATCCGGCGAAATGATCGATATCTTGACTGCCGCACGCACTGCATTGCCCAACACCTTGAGTTCCGCCACCAGCGACAACGGCAAACTGTTCCTGACCGGTTACTCGGAGGGTGGCCACGTGGCGATGGCGACTCTGCGCGCCCTGCAGGCAAGCGGCGCGACGGTGACCGGGGCCGCGCCCATGTCGGGACCTTATGCATTGGAAGCTTTCGGCGACGCGATTTTCCTGGGCGACGTCGATCTGGGTTCGACCGAGTTTTCTCCCCTGCTCACCACCAGTTATCAAAAGGCCTACGGGAACATCTACAGCGCACCGAGCGATGTGTATTCCGCGACCTACGCCACCGGCATAGAGACGCTGCTGCCGAGCGACACGGCCATCGACACGATTTATGCCGACGGCCTTCTGCCCGAAACCGCTCTGTTCGACAGCACCACGCCGGTCGTGAGCGTACCCGGCAACGCTGCACTGTCGGCGCAGCTCACGGCGCTTCTGTCGGTACCCGGCAGCGCCACTTATCCGCTGCCTCCGACCGCGCAAACCCCGTTGTTCGCGCTTGGTTTCGGATCACCGTACCTTATAAACAATACCTACCGCGTGAGCTACGCACTCGACGCTGCCTCGAATCCCGACGGTGCCGTGCCCACACCCAGCGCCGGCGTACCGCTGGCGGCGACCGTGCCGGTACAGACGCTGCGCCAGGCGTTTTACAAGAACGATTTGCGCAATGGCGCCTGGTCGCCGACTTCTCCCACCCTGCTCTGCGGGGGAGACGCCGATCCGACCGTGTATTTCTCGGTGAACACGCAGACCATGGCGACCTTTTGGAGCACACTGGTTCAAGCCGGCCTCATCACGGTGCTCGATGTGAATGGCACCCCTGCCGGCTCTTTTGCCGAGATACAGACCGCATTCCAAGCCAGTCAAGCGGCCCTGCTCGCCTACTACCAGACACCGGCCGGTGGCAGCCTGTCGTTGGCGGCGGCGGCGGAAGAAATCGCGGAGAATTACCATACGTCGGTATTTCCCTTCTGCGCAGCCGCAGCTCGCGCATTCTTTAGCCAACTCTAATGGGATCCGACATGACTAAATTCATCGTCCGGGCGCACATCGGCATGCTGATCGCGGCGGCGGCCATGTGTACCGCGCCGGCGTTCGCTGATGACGACGTTCCCAGCAACAACGCGGCGGGCAACAACGCGGCGCCCGGTAACAATGCAGCGCCCAGTAACAACGTGCGTATCGGCGTCTACTCCGTGTTCTATCATGTCCACGCGGACGACCTTTCCGGTCCTTACGTGCCGGCTGGCACCAAACTCGACGCCAAGGATGTCGAAACTTTGTATTTGGCTTACGTGCGGCGTCTGTCGTCGCACTTTGATCTGGAGCTGACCCTCGGCTACCCGCCGCTGCAGAAGACCGTTGGCAGGGGCCCCGCCACCTTGGGCTCGGTTCCCTACGACGGACAGACCATCGCGACGGCCCGGTGGCTGGCGCCGACGCTGTTGGCCGAGTACGTGTTCTTTAGCGAGGACGCGAAGTTTCGCCCCTACATTGGCTTGGGCGTCAACTACACCAACTTCTACGACCGCGATTCGACCGCGCAGGGCAATGCGGCGAGCGGCGGCCCGACCAAGCTTTCCCTCACCTCATCCGTGGGCGCTGCGGGCACGGTTGGGTTGGCGTATCGCATCTCGGGAAATTGGAAGGCCTATGCCTCGTATTCGGCCTCGCAGGTGAATACCAGGCTTGACGCCGACACCGCCGGCGTCATACGCACCACGCACATCAACTTTGGACCTCAGGCTTTCGTCGCCGCCGTGGGCTATTCATTCTGAGCGGCAATGACCGCCAAGCAAGACATACGCCGCTACGCGGCAAATCTGCGCGCCGAGTTGGACGGCGCGGCCCTCTACGCCGCGCTCGGATCGGCTGAAAAAGATCCTATCCGCAGGGACCTGTTTCTGCAGCTGTCCCGGTCGGAAGCGCAACATGCCGAGCTTTGGCGCGACAAGCTGCGCGATGCCGGCATCGACACCCGGCACTATGCTCCGAGCTTCCGCACGCGCCTGCTGGCCCTCATTGCGCGACGCTTCGGCGCGCGCGTGGTGATACCCTCCGTGGCCGCCTCCGAAACGGCGGACCAGAATAGATACGCCGGACAATCCGATGCTGGAGCGCTCGCTGCCGATGAACGCGGACATGCAGCGGTCCTCGCCGCGGCGGCGGGCGGCGGCATCGACATTGGCGCTCGAATCGGGCACTCCGAACCCTGGCATCGCAGCGCATCGGGCAACAGCCTGCGCGCGGCCGTGCTGGGAGCCAACGACGGCTTGGTCTCCAATTTCTGCCTGGTCATGGGAATCGCGGGAGCCGGCAGCCGTATGCCCGCCGTCATACTCACCGGTCTCGCCGGACTCATTGCCGGGGCATGCTCTATGGCGCTCGGCGAATGGCTGTCGGTGACCAACGCGCGTGAATTGGCGGCCACTCAAATCGAACGAGAGCGCGAAGAAATAGAACAGACGCCGGAAGCGGAACAACACGAGCTCGCCCTGATTCTGCAGGCCAAAGGGTTGCCCAAGCCGGAAGCGCAACAAGCTGCGCAGCGCATCATGAGCAACCGGCCCGCGGCGCTCGACATGCTCGTCAGGGAAGAACTCGGTATTGATCCGCAAGAACTGGGCGGCAATGCGTGGACGGCGGCGGCCGTGTCCTTTGCTTTGTTTTCCGTGGGCGCGCTGACGCCGCTGCTGCCGATCATGCTGCTCCCCGTCAGAATGGCTGTCGTTGGCTGTGTCGTCGCAAGCGGCGCCGCACTGGCGTTAATCGGCTTCCTGACATCGCTTTTCAACGGCCGGTCGCCCTTGTTCTCCGCGACACGCCAGATTGCCTTCGGCTGCGCGGCCGCTGCGGCAACCTACGGTGCCGGGGCAATCCTCGGATCATGGCTCAACTAGCCGTGCCCGCATTCGATCAAGCGCTCGGGCGCGGCCGCCATCATTCCGCAGGCAGGCGATTACTCTTCAGGCGTGCGACGAAGGAGCGATGCCATCTATCGATCGGGTACGCGAGTAAAGCGCGCATCATGTCCTCGTAACGATCTCGTCGCTCCGCGAGCGGCATCGCCAGTGCCTGCTGCAGCGCCTTGGCCATGGCGCCTTCATCATAGGGATTTACCAGCAGCGCCGCGGTCAGCTCGAGCGCTGCGCCCGCCAGGGTCGATAGGACCAGTGCGCCGGGCGCTTCCGGATCCTGACTGGCGACATACTCCTTGGCCACCAAATTCATGCCGTCACGCAGCGGAGTCACCACTCCCACATCGGCGCAGCGCAAGAAGCCGCTGAGTGTCTGATGGGAAAAATCCCTGTTAAGGTAACGAATCGGCGTCCAATCCGTGTCTGCGAATTTGCCGTTGATGTGGCCGGCCGTGCGCTCCAGGGAATCGCGAATATCCGCGTAAGCGGCCACGCTCAAGCGGCTGAGCGGCGCAATTTGAATGAAAGTCACCCTGCCCTGAAGCTCGGAATGAGTCTCCAACAGTCCTCGATAGGCATTGAATCGTTCGACCAAGCCCTTGCTGTAGTCCAACCGATCGACTCCCAAGAGAAGCTTACGGCCGATCAGGCCCTCGGAGAGTCTGCCGACGAGCGGATCTTCACGAGCAGCACGCTCCGCCTGCGCTTTTACGACGTCGACGTCCACCCCGATTGGAAAGACGCCCGTATCGAGATGACGCCCGGCGATGAACAGACCGCCGTTCTCTTCGACGGCCTCATCGGCGTAGACTTTCTTTACCGCGGACTTGAAGCCGTCGAGGTCCTCGTCGGTCTGGAAGCCGATCAAGTCGTACGCGCACATGGCCTTGACCAGCTGGGCATAAGGCGGAAGCAGGCGCAGCACCGCGATGTTTGGGTAAGGAATATGCAGGAAGAAGCCGATTCGCGCCTTTATCCCTGCTTCCCGCAAGAAGCTTCCCAGCGGAATCAGCTGATAGTCGTGTACCCAGATGACATCGTCGTCGCGCAATAAGCCGAGAAGCGACTCGGCGAAGCAGCGATTGATGCGTAGATAGGCATCGTACTCGGAGGCGCGATAACGGAAGGTGCCGGGAAAATAGTGATGCAGCGGCCACAGGCAACCGTTGCAGAAGCCGTTGTAGTAATCATCGAATGCATCGCTGGGTAGATCGGTGGTGACGAGGTGTACGTCCCCCTCCTGAACTTCGGAGACCTTGCGATCCACCGCCTCGGTGGTTTCGCCGCTCCACCCGAACCAGAGCCCGCCGTCGGAACCATGCAGCGCCGCAAGCACCCCCACCGCTAGTCCACCGGACGGCGCATCTTGGCTGAGCGACGCCACTCGATTGGAAACGGCGATCAGGCGCGACATGGAACGTTCAGATTACCAAACCACAGTGTTCGCGGGCGCATGGCAGGCAACTGAGACTCCCCGTGGGCTGGCTACCGGTGCTGAACGTGACAGATCGCCACCTGTTGGTCACGATATTCTCACGTTTGGGGGATTACACTACAACGACCCGCACCAATCCACGCCCTGGTTATGAATTCGGCTATTGAAACAAATCCGTCAATCCCAACTAATAACATCTGTTACAATGTAATAACATTGGTTATTAAGCGATTGACAGACACACTCTACGTTTCATCCGCACTCGTGCCGCTCGCCCTAGGCGTAGGGCGAGCGGGCAAAGCGGTCTCCCAGAAAATCGATGAATGCACGAACACGCGGTACCCGGTTGTGCCCGCGAAGGTAGACGGCATTCAGCGGCGCGGCGGACACGGCGTACTTGGGAAGAATCTGCACCAAACGTTCGCTCTTGAGATCATCGGCTACGTCCCAAATCGACTTGAGCACAATGCCCATGCCCTCCAGCGCCATGGCATGCGCCGCTTCCCCGTCATTGCAGACAATGTGGCCGGCGATGCGTGTGGGGCCCGAGCGGCGCTGGCCGCTGAAGCGCCAATCGGTCAGAGGAGCTGTGCCGGTGACGATGCAGCGGTGGCGCACCAGGTCGGAGAGGCGCTGTGGCTGACCGTAATGACGCAAATATTCCGGCGAGGCACACAGGATTCGCCGGTTTTGCACCAGCTCGCGCGCCACCAGGCCAGAGTCGCGCAGCTTCCCGTAGCGTATGGCCAGATCGAACTGGCCCGCGATCAGGTCGAACACTTCGTCGCTGAGCTGCAGCTGAATGCGCAGCTGCGGATGCTGGACACTGAATTGCGCCAGCAGCGGCACGAGCCGCCGCCGGCCGAAACTGTGAGGCGCGGTGATCTTCAGCAGTCCGGATATTTCGTGGCGGTGCCGCGCCAGCGCATCTCGCGCCTGCGCAAGTTCGGCCACGATGCGTACCGCATGAGCGTGTAACAGCTTGCCTGCATCTGTGACTGACAGGCGGCGCGTACTACGATTGATCAGGCGCACGCCCATGCGCTGCTCGAAACTTGCGAGACGCTTGCTGACGACCGCCAGCGAGAGGCCCAGCTCTCCAGCCGCAGCCGTCAGGCTCCCCAGTGCGACCGTGCGTTCGAAGGCGACCAGGCCCGACAGATTGTCGATTTGCGGCATTCTCTTTTCCATTCTCAACTCTTTGGATATACTAACTTGCCAATTTTGTATATTTTCAGCAAACGGCGTTTGAGTGACAATGGCGGTTCGTTCCACTGGAACGTCATCAGCATGGCCGGCTAGCGCCTGGCTTTACCGCATTCAAACCCTGCAAGCCCCCTAACATGCTCGCCATAGTCCGTATCGCATTGAACCGGCCGTACACGTTCATCGTGGCGGCCCTGCTCATTTTCCTCGCCGGCACGCTCGCCGCCCTGCAAATGCCGGTGGACATTTTCCCCAGCATCAACATTCCGATCATCGGCGTGGCCTGGCAATACCAGGGCTTGCCCCCGGACCAGATGGCTGGGCGCATAGTCAGCCCGTTCGAGCGGGCGCTGACGACGACGGTCAACGACATCGAGCACATCGAGGGGAGTTCCTATACCACCTTCGGCATCGTCAAGATTTACTTCCACCAGTCGGTCAATATCGCCACCGCCAACGCGCAGGTCACCGCGATCTCGCAGACCATCCTCAAGCAGCTGCCGCCCGGTGAAACACCGCCGCTGATCATCAATTACAGCGCCTCGACGGTGCCCATCATTCAGCTGGCGCTGTCGGGCAAGGGACTGACCGAACAGAACCTGGCCGATCTGGGTCTCAATTTCGTGCGCACGCGCCTGGTCACGGTACAGGGCGCGGGCATTCCCTATCCCTTCGGCGGCAAAACGCCTCAGGTGATGTACGACCTCGATACCGCGGCGATGCAGTCGCGCGGCTTGACCGGCAACGACGTCGCCAATGCGCTCGCGGTGCAGAACCTGCTCACCCCGGCCGGCACCGAAAAGATCGGCGCCTACGAATACACCGTCAACTTGAACGACGCGCCGTCGAAGATCTCCGAGCTCGCCGATCTGCCCATCAAGAACGTCGGGGGTGCCATGGTGTACATGCACGACGTCGCCCATGTGCACAACGGTAATCAGGTGCAGACCAATATCGTTCACGTCGACGGCAACCGCTCGCTGCTGCTCAGTGTGTTCAAGAACGGCACCACCTCGACGCTCGACATCGTCAGCGGCATCAAGAAAATGCTGGAAGTCATCAAGCCCTCTCTGCCGGACGTACTCGAGGTCAAACCGGTCGGCGACCAGTCGATCTTCGTGCGCGCCTCGATCCAGGGGGTGATCCGTGAGGGCGTGATCGCCGCGGCGTTGACCAGCCTGATGATTCTGCTGTTCCTCGGCAGCTGGCGCTCGACCCTCATCGTGACCACCTCGATTCCGCTGTCGATTCTCGGGGCGATCGCCACGCTGTCGGCGATGGGCGAGACGCTCAACGTCATGACCCTCGGCGGCCTGGCACTGGCCGTGGGTATCCTCGTCGATGAGGCGACGGTGACGATCGAGAGCATCAACTACCACCTCGAGCAGGGCAAGGCCGTGGAAGCGGCGATCATGGACGGCGCCTCGCAGATCGTCGTACCGGCCTTCGTCTCCTTGCTGTGCATCTGCATCGTGTTCATCCCGATGTTCTTCCTGAGCGGCGTGGCGCGCTTCCTGTTCGTACCGATGGCGGAAAGCGTGATGTCCGCCATGGTCTTCTCCTTCATGCTGTCGCGTACACTCGTGCCGACCATGGCCAAATTTCTGCTGCGCATGCACGTGGAGCACCCCGGCGAGCATGGCGAGGCCGCCAAGCCGCGCCCGAGGAATCCGCTGGTGCGCTTTCAGCACAGCTTCGAGGCGGGTTTCACGCGGCTGCGCGCCGGCTATCACGATCTGCTGACGCTCGCCATCGCGCATCGCGGGCTGTTCGTCGGCGGCTTTCTCGGTTTTGTCCTCGTCTCGTTCCTGCTCGTGCCGTTTCTTGGCCGCAACTTCTTCCCCCAGGTCGATGGCGGCCAGATCAATCTACACGTGCGGGCGCCCATTGGCATGCGCATCGAGGAAACCGCCGCGCGTTTCGCCGAGGCGGAGAACGCGATCCGCGAGATCATCCCGCCCTCCGAGTTGGCGGCACTCGTGGACAACATCGGCACGTATGCTTCGGGGATCAACACCATCTACAACAATACCGGCACGATCGGTGAGTCGGACGGAGACATCCAGATCTCGCTCACCGAGGGGCATAAGCCGACCGCCGGCTACGTGGCTCGTCTGCGCGATGAGCTGCCGCGCCGCTTCCCCGGCATGACCTTTTCGTTCCTGCCCGCCGACATCGTCAGCCAAATCCTCAATTTCGGGGCGCCGGCGCCCATCGATCTGCAGATCCGCGGCAACGATCTGGGCGCCGACTTTGCCTACGCCAACAAGCTGCTGGCACAGATCCGTCATGTGCCCGGCGTGGCCGATGCGCGCATCCAGGAATCGGCCGCACAGCCGACGCTCGATGTCAACATCGATCGCACCCGCGCGCAATACACCGGGGTGACCGCCGCCGACGTGACCAACAGCCTGGTCGTCAACCTCGCGAGTTCGATTCAGGTGCAACCGACCTACTGGTTGAACCTGAAGAACGGCGTCACCTACCCGGTCGCGCTGCAGACCCCGCAATACCAGATCGACACGCTGCCGGCGCTGCAGAATCTGCCGATCAATGCCACCGGCGCGCCGACCACGGTGCTCGGCGGCATTGCCGACATCCAGCGGGACCAGAGCAACGCCGTGATCTCGCAGTACGACATCTCCTCCATGGTGCAGATTTACGCGACGACGCAAGATCGCGACCTCGGCTCGGTCTCCAGCGACATCCGCAAGATCATGGCCGAGAACGACAAGGACAAGCCGAAAGGCGCCATCGTCGCTCTCGTTGGCCAGACGGCGACCATGTACGCCGCCTACACCGGCCTGCTGTTTGGCCTGTTCGGCGCCATCGTGCTGGTCTATTTCGTGATCGTGATCAACTTCCAGTCCTGGAGCGACCCCTTCATCGTCATCACCGCGCTGCCGGCGGCGCTCGCCGGCATCGTCTGGATGCTGTTTGGCACTCATACCACGCTGTCGGTGCCGGCGCTCACCGGCGCCATCATGTGCATGGGCGTGGCTACCGCCAACAGCGTGCTGGTGATCAGTTTCGCGCGCGAGAAGCTCACCGAGTTCGGCGATGCGACGCAAGCCGCGCTCGAAGCCGGATTCGTGCGCCTGCGCCCGGTGTTGATGACGGCGCTGGCGATGGTCATCGGCATGCTGCCGATGGCCTTAGGATTAGGCGACGGCGGCGAGCAGAACGCGCCGCTCGGCCGCGCCGTGATCGGCGGCCTGATCTTCGCCACCGTCTCGACGCTCTTCTTCGTCCCTGTCGTGTTCAGCATTCTTCACCGGCACCATGGCGTCAAGCCGCTGCCGGAACCTGGCCTCGGAGAACCTCATGCCGCCTGATTCAAATCCCGCCCGCCCCGTTCCGCGCCGGCTACGCCTGGTCGGCGTTGCGGCCCTGATCGCCGCCATTGCCATCGCCGCGTACGGCCTGGTCTCCCGCGCTTCGCAGAATTCGCGCCTGCATGACTTGACCGAAGCGCAGGCGGTGCCCACCGTAGCCGTCGTGACGCCGACCGCCGTGGAGAATCAAACGGGGCTGGACCTGCCCGGACGCCTGCAAGCCTACATCACCGCACCCATCTATGCCCGCGTGCCGGGGTACCTGAAGACCTGGAAGCACGACATCGGCAGCAAGGTGAAAGCCGGCGAGTTGCTCGCCGAAATCGATACCCCCGATCTCGACCAGCAGCTCATGCAGGCCCGCGCCGACCTGAATGTCGCCGAGGCCAATTCCAAGCTCGCGCAAATCACTGCGCAGCGCTGGCAATCGCTCTCCGGCACCGACGCCGTCGCCAAACAGGACGTCGACCAGCGCAACTTCACCTGGAATGCCAATATCGCCCAGGTCAAGGCGTCGCAGGCCAGCGTCGACCGCCTGGTCGCCATGGAAAGTTTCAAACGCCTGATCGCCCCGTTCGACGGCATCGTCACCGCGCGCGACACCGACA
>Ga0116129_1001040_pt1 | contig 15808 bp, 13 predicted proteins | sample June2015DPH_17_2_FD_89732 | JGI IMG/M metagenome (GOLD analysis project Ga0116129, IMG submission 89732) | Peatland microbial communities from SPRUCE experiment site at the Marcell Experimental Forest, Minnesota, USA - June2015DPH_17_10 | ecosystem: Environmental > Terrestrial > Soil > Wetlands...
ATCTCCTTTAAATGGGCTTTATGAAGTGCTGTGCTCATGCACATGCACTTCTGCCCACCGGCGAGGTCGGGGGTAGCAACGCGTCACAGGGCGCATGACCGGGAGGGGAATCACCCGGCCTGCACAAGCCCCGCTTTTGGGCGCGGAAGGTCGGGGACACCCGGTCAGGAGGCGAAGCTTTACCCTTGCGCGGCGCGAGGGGCGGCGACCCTTAGTGATTTGCTTTCTTGCGCACGGAATCCGGCCAGCAATTTTGGCGGGTGTCGCCGGGAGATCGTTTTCGAGGACGATTCAACGAGCAGCAGGCAGGAAAGAGAAATTTAGATTCAGGTTCCGACCAGATTGATATAAAAATATGCCATAAGGTTTTTGGGGACGGTCAACGGGTTCAACGACCCCCGTCCAAAGCCGAGCGGCTGCCGCCGGAGCCGCAGAGCTTTTTGGCAAAGGGAAAATAACCGCGAAGCCTCCTACTTCTTCGGCTGTGGCATCTGGCAGATTATCGATTGCGGTTGCGGTTGCGATGGCTGCTTTGGAGCAGACAGCACCTCATTCACAGCATTCTCGATGTCATGAAACCGGGTGAGCCCGGCCATAGCATGGAATGTTTCGCCGTTCCCACCAGTATATTTTCTCATCTCATGAAGACCGCACAATAATCTGTTATCGTATTCCCCAATGCGGTCATAGTTACCGCCGCAATCAATCGATGATTCGGGCCAATGGGCACCATTTGCGTTAGCCGGATTACTTATTTTTAGTGCACACTCTGTGCCGGGCTTGGAATTGTGTTCATCAAGTAGGCACGGCTGCGAATCACTTTCCCCTTTAGAATCCTCTGCTTTGTTGATAACAGACAGAAAAACAACCGGCCCAGGTTCTGAGCGTTTATTTCCATCGACCGTGCGATTCACAACTTCATTCGATACGCCCGTCACCACATAGAGGTAGATTGATCTAAGTTTCCTGAGCTTATCCCGGTCTGTAACAGGCACCATTTCAGCGGATTGTTTCCATGTGGCGCTTCCGGACACCTGGAATGTCCAAGGCGCATTCGTTGCCTGAAGTGAGCCAGTGCTGCTACTGGTTGCGCCTATGGTCTGGCCCGTCGTGGTCTGAATATTTGCGCCTACTGCGGACGTAATTTGCGGTGTTACCGCAACATCGACTTCCGGAGTTATTTTGTTCGTAGTGGTGTGACGTGGCTCTGAGGACTGGTCTTCTGAGAATCGGATAATATTTTCGACAATCTGCTGCTCGGTTGAGTCGTACAACTCGTCAGAAAGCCAACCAGCATTTGCTTTTTCCTGGGTAGTTATACAGCCGGTCATAAAAAAGCATCCGACAATGGGCAACAATCTGATTCTCACTTTATACCACTTAAAGTAGCCGGTTATAGCATCCAGTAATCTTTAAAGTAGTATTACCCACTGTCAAGTGAGGCCCTTGCTACCACGACCGGGAAAAGGAGTATTCGCGGGGGCAGCTAAACCCGTGCTTCCTCCCTTGGATGGTCCGTTTATGCACGGCTTCTACGCTGGCTTCGCTCTAGCCAAGCACCGGCATTCGCCACAGTCACGTGAACATAGCCTATGTCCCCTGCCCGCTCGCGTTCGCGTGCCTTTTCGCTCACTTCCAGGAGCTTCGCTTCCGTATCTTCCATGCTCCATCCCCGCTGCAGCGCCAAATAAGACCACCAGAAGTCGGCCCTGCTGCGATCCGGCCCGGAGCTGTCGTGGCTCTGTGGCGCGCCGGCCAGCGCTCTATCATAGCTCGGCCATTGCCGCTCGTGATTTCCTTCCGCACTGCGGGTGAATTTGAGCGGCGCTGCTTTTACCGGCTCCGGCGGCGCGAGCAGTCCCATCGCTTCCAGCTGCTCGGGCGTCACGACATGGCCGGGATGGGTCTCCACAATGGTGACGGTCGGGAATTCAGGGGCGTATTTGGGTTTGAAGTTCTCTGTGCCGGCGATACGGGTCGCGTGCGAAGCGGATTTATCGTTCCCGCCCACGGCCCGGCGGACACGGCGCGTAAATTCCTTAAAGGCCTCCTTGCCTTCCGGGACGCCTGATACCGCCATCCAGGCCAGGTGATTACCGGGACTGGTGGCATGAATGATAAACACGGCGGGGCGGACGCGGTCGAGCTGTTCAGAGTTCAGGTCATCGAGCTGGACAAATGCGACACCGGGGCCGGTCGGCCGGATGATGAGATTCTCCCCCGCCATCATGGTTTCACCATCGGGGAGTTGGACGGATTTTCGCATTGCGGCCGTGCGTACCATCGCAGGCATCAGTCGGCGGACTTCTTCGGCCGGATAGGTCTTGCCCCATATCAACTGCTGATTAAGGTCGGTCTTGGTGACAACGAACGACGTGGCACCTACGCTGGTGAAACTATCGAGCATGCGCTGAGCGGCGGCAATATCGTTCACGGCCCCTACCCTCTCGTCGTCTGGTTGCACTGCGACGATAGATGCACAAAGTGAGACATGCAAGCGATGCATGCCGACTAACTACTAATAGACGTGTTCCACTCCCCGCCGTGATTCAAAGGGATAGTTGAGAAAGGTCTCCTTTCTCAGGAAGCGAAAGGCGTCGATAGCCTTGAGCTTCCAGATCTGGCTTGTTACTCAGAATTTCGGGCTATAAGGGCTTTGAAATGTGAAATGAGGCCTGTGTGTTAAATAATGAGTTAAAAACGTGTTAAACGGTGGATGAAGACGAGTAGGATCTTGAAATATATGATTGATTCAGGGGGGGTGCGTCAACGAAACCACGATAGACCGTCAGGAGAACCCCGAATTAGCGTCAACGAAACCACGAAGTACATTCGCCAAAAAACTTGAACTTTCGTGTCAGTAAAACCACGAAGAGGATTGTTCTGTCAGCGAAACCACGAAAATAGTCCTTGCGTCAACAAAACCACGAAGCTAGATTCACCGTCAGGAAAACCACGAACCCGTGAGTTAACGTATGACGACGGTTGATGAAGCACCAGCTGACCTGCTGAGCCGGGACGACAGAGGCAAGTCCGCCCTCCTCCCCCAACGCCATCCCAATCACGATCTCTTCATCTGCGACGTGCTCGATGCCATTCCGAAGGACGACATGGCAAGCATGGAGCATCCGATTTTCTCGCTGGCCACCAAGGCCGACACCAGGATACTGCGCTACGAGCACCGCAATGTCGTAGTGGAGATTGCGCCCAGCGTCCGGGGGTTGGCCACGATTTACGATAAGGACATCCTGATCTACTGCATTTCGCAGGTGATGGCCAAGAAGAATGCCGGCGAACCAATATCCCAGACCCTTCACCTCAACGCCCACGACTTGCTGATATGGACCAACCGCGAAACCAGCGGCGACGGCTATCGCCGTCTGAAGGATGCGTTCGAGCGTTTGAGCGGAACCCGGATCACTACCAATATCAAGGCAAACGGTGAGGAAATTACCGAGGGCTTCGGCCTGATCGAGAGCTGGCGAGTAGTAAGAGAAACGAAATCAGGCCGCATGAGCGAACTCAAGGTGCGCCTGTCCGACTGGGTCTACCGGATTATCCAGGGCTCCGAGGTGCTGACACTGAGCCGCGACTATTTTCGTCTGAGGAAACCCATCGACCGTCGCGTCTACGAACTGGCACGCAAGCATTGCGGCGAGCAGGAAGAATGGAAGATAGGCCTGGAGCTACTGCACAAGAAAACCGGCGCAAGCAGCCACTACCGCGAGTTCAAATCCATGATCCGCGAACTGGTCCAGAACGACCACCTGCCCGATTACCAGGTATCGCTCGAAGATGAGATGGTGATTTTCAGGAACCGGATGAACTGGCAGCCCACAAAGGCAGAGATCCGCTATCCGATCCTTGACCCGGAAGCCTACCACGACGCAAGGCTCGTGGCTCCCAACTACGATGTCTATTATTTGGAGCAGGAATGGCGGGACTGGTGGGTGGAAAGTGGCATGCCGGAGCTTGGCTTTCCCGGCAAGGCGTTTGTCGGATTCTGCCGCAAGCGCCACCAGATGAAGCCGAATCCTTAAAACGCCCCTCCCCTGCCCGCTCAAAACTTACCGGCGGGGTTTACGACGTTACGCCGAAGCGCGGCGCTTGAGGGATTTCATACTGGTGCGCTCGAATTGCTGCTCCATGACGCTGAATACTTTTCGTGCCAAGCTCCGTACCGGCTGCGACGGTGAATCGAGGGTCTCGGCAAGCAGATCGGACGCAGAATTGACAAACGGAATCGGCTTGGCGATGACGCGCGACGGATATTTCTTGGTGAGACGCTTGATGAAGGACTGCGCCGCCGGGATCGCAAAGAGGTTCGTGGGCCATGCGGCGGGCCACGCTAACGCATTTGGGATGCGATCCATGTCCATCGACACCGTGTCCAAGTCCTCGTGAGACGGACGGAACGGAAATATACAGAGGTCCACTTCGCTCGCGATTTCTGCGTCGAACGCCGGGCGGTTGCCGCCGCCGTCAATGATCAGCCATCCTTCGGGTGTGTTCTGGCTGGCGCTCAGTATGGCCGCCAGCTTCTTGGGCTCCCTACCGTCGAGCACGTCGTAGGGCCTCCCCTTGTCGCGAATTTCGCGGTCGGGATCGGTCAGCACATAGGCGGCGGGCTGATTGCTGAGGACAGCGCCGAGGCATGCCAAGTGCGAAGTCGCCGACTTGCCGACGCCTCCCTTGCTGCCGCCGAAGAACACCAGTTTGGTCCGGCTCATAAGACGCTCCGCTCTAGGGCTTCAATCATAATCTGCTGGGCGGAGACCACCCTGCCCTCTTCCACGGTACGTTCTGAGGCTTTGATAACGAACTTGCTCAAAAGCGCGCTGCTCGGGCGAAGCGTGATGGGAACCGTGTCAGGCTCGGCGGGTTTGGTCTTTTTGGCCTTAGGGCGCTCGGGCGCTATTGCAACAACCGGCGTTGCGGCTGGCGCTTTGGCCGCAGACGTCGAAGACACCAACGTCGGTGCGGGCTTTGGTGCGAGTACTGGCTCAGGCGTGGAATTTCTTCCCGCCGGCTGGCTGGCTGCTTTCTCAATCCGGGCGGCCAGGTCACTGGAGTCGCGGTTTTTCTTCATGGAGAGACCCTTCTCGATGATGGTGTGATGGTGTGGCATCACAATACCGCGACTGCGCAACATTGCAACACCGCGCCGTTGCGAATGCTCGGCATTACGGCATTTTGCCGCTGGAGCGTTGCAATAGTACGACACTGCGGCCTCGCGGTGGCACGGCGCTCCGGTATCGTGATGTTGCGCTGCTACGATGTCCCACCGTTATGGCTCTCCGATGCGCCGGCGTCACGATGCTGTAGCATTTTGAGGTCACACCATTTCACCGTCATGATGTTTCCTCGTTATGGTGTTGCGCCATTACAGCATTGCGATATCGTGGCGTTGTGATGTCGGATCGCCACACGATTTCGACCGCGTAGCGTTGTACCATCGTGGCGCTGCGGTGGTTTACCATTTCGATGGCGTGCCACTGTGATGGCTCGATGTTATGGCGTCATCATTCTACGATGGCGCAGCTGCACAGTGGTTCCATGTTGCAGCGTTATAGCGCCGTCATGTTGCGTCACTCTGGCGCAGCAACACTGTGATGGTTCAGCGGCATCCCAGGGCAGGAAGGGTAGGGGGCTCATCAAACCCGACCCATTATGTTTTATGTGCCATATATCGCCTAGCGGGCGTCCTTCTTGACACACACCATAACAACTGTTATGTTTCATGTATCGTATATCGCCTAACAGGCAATAACATGAGCATGCAACATACTGGCCGTGGCAAGACTGTCGGGCGGCTGGCGGCCGGCCTCCTGGCCGGTCTCTATGATCGTTCGCAATCGACCTTCACGCTTGCGGATGCCAAGGAGATTACCGGTCTCAGCGCGCACCTGGCGAGCAGCCTGTTGCACAAAGCCGTCCGCCGCGGCCTCGTCTCGCGCCTGAAACCGGGCGTGTTCGTCATCATTCCACCGGAACTGGGCAGCGCATCGGAGTACGCGGGCGATCCCTATCTGACGGCAATAAGCCTGGCAGGGGAGGCTCCGTGCTTCATCTCACACGCTTCGGCGATGGAGATACATCGCATGGTGACGCAGCCCCAGCTGGCTGTTTTCGCGTCCAGTTCAAAGCGCCTGCGAGCCCGGACGCTCCAAGGCAGGGAATTTCGCTTTGTCTATGTCCAGCCCGAGTACTATTTCGGCACAATGAAACACTGGGTCACAAAGCAGGAGTCCGTTGAAATAAGCGACCCTGAACGCACGGTGATCGACGGCCTCCGCCAACCGGAATATTGCGGCGGCATCACCGAAGTCGCCAAAGGCCTGTGGATGCGTCATCAGGACATGCAGGTAAAAAAGCTCGTGGATTATGCGCTGCGCATGGCTACTGGAGCCGTGATACGCCGCCTCGGTTACCTGCTGGAGCTTTACGCGATCGCACCGGAGGGCGAACTGGCACGGCTGCGGGATGCACTAACCGAAACCTATGCTCCGCTCGATCCCATGCTGCCAGGGGAGGGGACACACTTGCGCCGCTGGCGTCTTCAACTTAACATCACACCCCAGGAACTCGAATCGGTCCGGGCGAGCTGAATGATCCCATAACGCAATCTCTCACTTCTAGCCAACAGGCTTGTCAAGGAAGGCGGGCGCCGCATTCCCGACGATGTGCTTGAACGCGACTATTGCCTTGCCTGGTTCCTGGCGGCGCTCGCGGAATCGGATCTCAAGGAAACACTAGGATTCAAAGGCGGAACGGCGCTCAAGCGCTGCTATTTCGGCGACTATCGGTTTTCGGAGGATCTCGACTTTACGCTCACTGCGCCCGCGACGCCTGACGAACTGAAGGCGCGGCTTGAGCCGATTTACGCCGCCGTGCGCGAGGCGTCGGGCATAGTATTCGGCTTCGACCGCGAAGACCGGCAGAAGCACGAGAACAGCTACACCTTCTATCTCCGCTATGAGGGGCCGTTGCCCAGAGGCAGCGATGTGAAGGTAGACATCACGCTGCGCGAAAAGCTCATCCATCCGCTCCAGGAACGCACGGTGCTGCGCGGCTACGAGGAATTCGCCGACATTCCAGAGAACCGGCTTCTGCTCGTCTACTCTTTGAACGAAATCGCCACCGAGAAAACGCTGGCCCTCGCGGACAGGGCACGCAACGAACCCAGAGACCTCTATGATCTCTGGCATCTCACGTCAAACGAAGGCATCGAGCTTGGACCGCTTGCCGATGGAATGCGACAGAAGCTGGAGTTTCGCGGAAAGCCGTGCGAAGGATTGGCCGAGGCCATCCGTGCCAAGGAAGCAAGGCTGAGAACGCTATGGGACAAGCGACTCGGCTATCAGATGGCGGCACTGCCAGAGTTCGATGAGGTGTTCCGCGCCGTGCAGCGGAACCTGCGTCAGGCAAATCTGCCGTAGTTGCCATCGTCATCCCAAAGTGCAATCTCATGGACCCAAAGCAGGCAGCCTTCCGAATCCTGTTGGAGTTCGAATGCCTTCTAAATTCATTTTGAATTCTGGCGGCCATCGGGAGGCCAACAAGCATTCTTTGCGACTTCAGATGGCTATCTGGCTTCCAACAGCTTTCCGAATTCTTTTAGGATTCCGTTTGCAACCGGCAGCTACAGGTCGTTTTGCAGGAACGACAGGCGACAAGCGCTGGGGTGGGTTCGTCGTCTTGGCGGGCAGCTGACTTTCACTCCACTTTCACTCACTTAAGGAGCGGTTTGGTTGCGGAGTTACGGAAGTTGCTGATTCCCTTGCACCTGGATTTACCGCCGTAGACGCCATTGTCTTGTGTTTTCAATCTACGGTCATTTTCCCAAGCTGGACGTCGCCGGTTCGACCCCGGTCTCCCGCTCCATCTTTTCTTGGGTTTGCGAGTAGCAGCTTCAATCTGAACTCCGTTGGAACTCCGTTTACATCACCAGCAGACTTTCTTCGAGTTGGTTCTCATGCCCGAAAAGGGGGGGCGTCCGCGTGATTACCGAGGAATCGCAAAAGGGCGCCGACGCCATAGCCTTCCGGCAAACTCAACCCAATGCGATGTACGACGGGCATGACTGGTGGCTTTCGGCGCTCAAGGCCCGCGCCAAACGCACGGCTCATTCGCCCGCGGCCGCCGCCAATCAGATCCGCTTTGTGCCATTCGACCAAGTAGAGCCATGGGCACGATTTAGTGTCGAACAACTTTCTTTGAACCAAAAGGATGCGCTGAGCCTATAACACTTCTGTCCAGGTCGGCGAGGCCGCGAAGGCGGCGTGGATCAGGCCCACGTGGGAGTACGTCTGCGGGAAATTACCCCACATGCGCGGCTCCGCAGGATCATAATCTTCGGAAAGAAGTCCGAGCGGCGATAAGGCTCCCTGGATCCGATCGAAGACGGCTCTCGCTTCATCGCGCCGTCCTGCGGTTGCCAAGGCCTCGATCAGCCAGAAGGTACAGATCACGAAGGCGACGGAGGGCTTGCCGAAGCCGTCGTTCAAGCTGTAGCGCTGGAGCCAGTCGCCCCGTGCCAGGTCCTTGTGAATCGCATCGATCGTGCTAGTCAATTTGGGATCCGCGGCGGGGAGAAAGCGCAAGCGGACCATCTGGAGCAGCGAAGCGTCCAACTCGTCTCCGCCGTAGTGGCCGACGAAACTACTTTTGCTCGAGTTCCAAGACTGAGAGATGACCTCGGCGCGAATCCGCTCTGCCGCGGAATAAAACTCGGTTGCTCGTTCCGGAGAGTGCAGGTCGGCTATCCGAGCCATGCGGTCCGCGGCGGCCCAGCACATGAGGCTCGAGAACGTTTGTGGTTTCCATTCGGTGCGATATTCCCAGATGCCCGCATCCGGAATCCCGGTGAGGGAAATCGCCTTCCGAGCGAGCCCCTCAATCAACTGCAATGCTGCGGGAGATCGCTCGGCGTTCATGCGTTCGTCGAGAAAGATCGGAGTCAGGGCCAACACCATCTCCCCATAGATGTCGTTCTGGGAATGTAGTGCGGCGCCATTTCCGATTCGTACCGGTCGTTCACCGTTATACCCGGGCCAGTCTTCGAGAATCGATTCTTCCACGCTTTTTGATCCGTCAACGCGATACAGCGGAGCGAGATTAAGATCTGGCGCTCCCCCAGCCACGTTCAAAAGGTACTGAACGAACTGCTCCCGTTCTTCAAATTGCCCTAGCGATCCAAAGGCACTCAATACATAATAAGAATCGCGCAGCCAGCAGTAGCGATAGTCCCAATTGCGTCCGCTGCCCGCCGATTCCGGAATCGACGTTGTCATCGCCGCAATAATCGCCCCGGTATCTTCGAAACAATGTAGCTTCAGGGTCAACGCGGACCGGATCACTTCTTGTTGGAACAGCGGCGGAATATCGCATCGTTTGACCCACCGCTGCCAGTAGCGTGATGTCTCATTCCAAAAACGTTCGCAAAACGGGGGAAGCGGTTCCTCCACCGGCGCACCCCAAGTCACCACCAGATGTTGACGACTGGTGAGAGAAAACGGCTGGCCACCCAAATAGGAAAGAGGAAGATCGGTCGTCAGCCGCAATTGGCTGGAGAACCCCTCGAAACGCAAATGATGCGAACCCTGCGTGATCGCAGGCCGGCTTTTCGACCAACCGAGTCCGGGCTCGCAGATCACGGAGATTCGCGGCGTTCCCTCGATCGGCTCAACGATTCGTATGAGCTGCGTGGGGCGGAACGCGCGTCCGAACTGCAGGAATCGTGGCGCAAAATCAATCACGCGGAAAGACCCTGTCGAGGTTCGAAAGGTGGTTTCAAGAATGTTGGTGTTTGGAAGATAGCGCTGGGTGCCGATTTCCTCACCTGCCGGACTGATACGGAAGCGGCCACCTTGCTCGCTGTCTAAGAGCGTTGAAAAGACAGGTTCCGAATCAAATCTCGGGAGACAGCACCAAACGATCTCCCCGCTCGCGTGTATCAATGCGGAATATTGGCAGTTGCCTATCAACCCCAAATCTTCAAGACGCATCGGCGGAACCTGTACGCTTACTCGTCGAGGGCCGAATCAACTGAAAGTGCTCCTGAGGGATGATCCTTTCGATCGAACTGCAACAGCGCGTCCGCGAGATGGTTGATAACATGCTCTTCCTCGCTATGGCTCGCCTCGCTCCGGGGCAGCGATACCATTTCCAGGTGAATCAACTCGTGGACGACGGTAAATTCCATGTCGTTCACCGCATCGCGGAACGATGTTTGATAGTCAGCGGCATCCATCACGTGGATCACAGCGGTCTTCTTGTCCGGATCCCAATGAATGTTCCCAAGCGTTCGCTGGCGCAAATCCGCCGGATGAACCATGAAGACGGAAACCTTCCAGTCCTGCAAGGCCAGGCGCTTTTGCCAGAACGGAAGCTTTTCCCGAATGTATTTATCAGCTAAGCGGGCGCGCTCCGCGCGAATTGGTTCTCGCGCCGTTTGCGGTGCTAAACAGGACTCACTGGAGAGTCCTAACATTAAGGCAAACCACAGCCCAATCCTGAGAGAGGGAGGGAAGAAATGCAACCCCATGCCTCTTCAAGCTATCACATTCGGGCACAAGCTCGCCTTCGGGGGTGAGAAAGAGCCGCGAGATACACGGCTCCTCATGTAGCGATGCTATTGGACGTCGACGGAGTCGACCGTAATGGTCCCGCCGCTCTCGGTACCGCTTACTTTCGCAATGACTTCTTTCGATTGGGGATTATTGGGATCGGCCGCTCGATCCGCCCGGTTCTTAACGGCGGCCATCGCCTTCGTGTTGCCGTTGGCATCCAGCGTAAAAATCTTGCCGGAGACCTCTAGCACGAATGCCGAAGTTGTCGTTGTCGCGTCGCAGGAAGCTACGGTCTTTGTTTGACCGTAGCAGTTGGCGTCGATCAATTTTCCGGACCAATCCGCGCCAAATGCCGCCACGGAACAGACTGCAGAAAAAGCAAGCAATGTCAGGGTTTTTCGCATATTCCATCCTTCTCGAACTCCGTTGTTGCGGAAATTTCGATTCGCGGCTCATAGCATTGCAGTCAATAGTCCAAAGTCGTTTCCCATTGATAATGCAGATCTTAGGTCGGGTTCCGATAAGCCGTCTGGAAAAAACTCCCCAATTCTAGTAGATAATTCCGAATACCTTATGGCATACAAGAGAGAGCAAAGTCTAACTTTTCGAGGAACAATTGGACTTCGCTGGGATCACGCAGCTGAAATTGCGCTCGCGTCAGCGCCTGCCGGCCGACACGAATGGTGACCCCTTCGGGAAGTGCGAAGAACGCGCTTTCGTCGGTGACGTCGTCGCCTATATAAATGGGCAGGGCGCGCTGCTCGAAGCGGCTCAGTTCGCGGCGCACAGCCGAGCCCTTGTCACCAACTTCTCTCGGGAGAATTTCCCACACTTTCTTGCCATGCAGGAGCCGAAACCCACCGTCGAGACTCACCATTGCTGCCAGCATTTCATTGCGAGCCAGACTCGATTCATTCTCGGGCGCTTGTCGATAATGGACCGCGAATGCTGATCCTTTGTCCTCGATCCGGATTCCATGCAGCGATCCAACGCTTTCCGTCAGCGAGTGTTTGGCACGCTCGAATTCGCGTTTGGTGTCCGGACGAAGCGCTGTCTGCAAGTCTCCTTCCCAGCCATGCAGGCCTAGGTATTTGACTCCAGCCACCCGTGTTCTTCTGCGAACGTCATCGCGAATTCGCCCGCTGATCACCCATACACGCACACGACTATTCGCCACCAATCGCGTGATCGCGAGGCGAGTCGACGGGCTTAAATAAGCTTCGTCCGGCGCCGATTGGATGCGGGAGAGCGTGCCATCGAAATCGAGAAACAACGCCACGGACCCCGCCGATTGTATGCGCGCAGTAATCCCCGGCCAGCAATCGAAAACGCGTTTCATCCCTGATACCGCTTGCCGGCGGACGCGATTTCCTCTCGCCCATCTTCGGGCATGTAGGCATGTCGCACACTCGATTTTGAATGCTCCATCACTGCCAGTCGGATGCCTGTCAGTTCGCCGATCAGGTTTCCTGCCCAGCGATACACGTTGTTTTCCCGCACCTGTTCGCGCAAGCGTCGCATTCTGGTGACTCTTTCTTCGGTCGGCATTTCGAGAGCGGTATGAATCGCCTGGGCTAGCTCCTCCGTGTCGTAAGGATTCACGATCAAGGCATCTTGAAGCTCCTGGCTCGCGCCCGCGAAGCGGCTTAAAATGAGTGCCCCTTCCTCATCCACACGCGACGCGACATACTCCTTGGCCACCAGGTTCATGCCGTCGTGAAGGGAGGTAACCAGACAGAAATTCGCCGCTCGATAATACGGCGTTATCTCTTCGTGGCTGTGCTGACGCTTTAGGAAAACGATCGGCTTCCAGTCACCTTTCCTAAAACGCTGATTAATGCGCTCGGCTTCGCCCTCCACTTCGATGATTAGATCCTGGTAGCGCTTGATATCCGTTCGGCTGGGCGCGCCGATTTGGATAAAGGTCAATTTCCCTCTATAAAACGGATAGCGATCCAGGAACCGCTCGATACCCCGAAACCGCTCCACGATGCCTTTGGTGTAATCGATGCGATCCACACCCAAGCCCATGAACGACCCTTCGACTCCCAGTTTGTGGAGCAACACGGTAGGTTCCTCTGTTTGGATTTGATCGACGCTCCCTGCGCCAAACGCCACGCTAATCGGAAACGGTCGCACCACAGTCACATGATCCTGCCGATTGACGGCAAAGCTTTCCCAGTCGATACGCGATTCAAGAACGCGATCGACAGTCTCGAGAAAGTTATTGCAATGCGCCTGTATGTGGAAGCCGATCAGGTCCGCGCCGAGCATTCCATCGAGCAATTCCCGCTGCCACGGGCAGATCCCAAACGCCTCCGGATTCGGCCAAGGGATATGCCAGAAGATAGCGATTCTGGCGTCCGGCCGCCGTTTCTTGATCATCTGCGGAAGCAGGGCAAAGTGGTAATCCTGGACCAGCACGACCGGATCCTGTTCGCCTTCAATTTCATCCAGCAGAGCGTCGGCAAATTTCTGGTTCACGATCTGGTATGCGGCCCAGTCTTCGGAACGAAAAATGGGGCGCGTGTGTGCGATGTGACACAAGGGCCAAAGCCCTTCGTTAGCGAATCCAAAGTAGAACCCGTCTTCCTCTTCCTTTGAAAGCCAAACACGCCGAAGCGTGTATTGCGGATGATCTGGCGGCACCCGCACCCGGTCATGATCGTCGACCGCGGTGCGATCCGCGTCGCCGGTGGCTTGCGCGACCCAGGTTCCATTGCAGGCCTGTAACACCGGTTCGAGCGCCGTTACCAAGCCGCTGGCGGGAACCGACCACACCACGGAGCTTCCTCGCGTCTGATGCTCATAAGGCTCGCGATTAGAGACGGCAAACAGGCGGCTGCCGTGAAGCTTCGTTTGAACGAAAATTCGCAAACGCTTGGAGGTCCAGAGGGCTTGCGCGGTATCGCGGAGGTGCGCTTCCTCATCCGCCGCCGCACGCGCTGCCTTCAAAGTGCTCGCAAGCTTCGTGACCTCCTTGGCCAGCGGCTGGAACAGCGACTCTTTCGGAAGCTCGCTTTCAATCGGAGTCTTGCCGATACGTAAGTCCTCCAGCCACTGCGCCATCCTGCGGAGCGGCTTTCGCAAACTCCAGCGCACGACCAGAATGGTCATAATCAGAATGATAAGCGTCTGTAGCGCGAGACTTTCCAATGCGTGCTGCCATACGGTTGCCTTGCGGGTGGCGATATTGGCGGCATCTTGAAAAATCGCAATCGCGCCAATCACTTGGGCATTCGACCGGAGCGGAAGCGCGAGGACGTGCATCGGTCTGCCGCCGATTCGCAAAAACTCACCTTGCCGCCATCCGTGAATGGCCCGAGCAACGGAAGATGGAGTGAGAGCGACGTTCGGCGCCAGTGCCGCGTTAATCGCGAGCGGCTGCCCCTGGACGTTGTAAATCGCTTCGCCCACCGACTGTCCACGGTTCTGAAATCCGTCAATCAGCGCCTGCAAACCTTCGTAGGAACCCGCTTTGAGCAAAGTTTCGGCCGTCCTCTCTTGAATTTCCGCCAAGGCAAGTGCTTGTCGCTCAATTTCATCGGTGATAGACCGGCTCTCAACCTTTGCTTGAACCGCCGCAAGAATCACCGTGATCGACACTACCGCCACGATCACGTAGAGGTTTACCCGGGTGCTCAAAAGCATGCCTCTTGCGTAAGCAAAATGGATGCCAGTCGTCATCGATCGTGGAATCAATAACTTACTGGGCAAAGCTCTTCGCTTCACCGGCAAAATATACATAATTGGAAAAAAGTGGTCACCATCACCGTCTAAGCCCAACTCTTTTCATATGAGTAGGATGGGGTGGTGGACTAAACGAAGTGCTCACCATTGCGAACCGAATAGGGTTGGATTCTACTCGGACTCCGCCAATGAACGTGGTGGGAGCCAGAATCTATCTAGGTGTATGAAAAATAGTGGTGGCCAGGGACGGAATCGAACCGCCGACGCCAGCCTTTTCAGGGCTGCATGATCAATAACTTACAGACCATGTTCTATGAAAACACAGGACTTACGCGATAACGATTTGGACTCCATTTGGACGCCACAGGCGTTTTGGACTCCGCGCGGACTCCACACTGGACTCCACGGATGACGTCACAGCTCGCCTCTGGCACCAAACTTGCTCCTACGCGCGCGGTCGACCCTGCCTTCTGATGTTCGCTCACGAATGTGGAGACAACATATGATATCCCCCCTATGCGGATACCTGCCCCACGTCGAGCATTGAGCGCGATGGCAAAACCTGTGAGGCTCCATTGGAACGCAGGCGGCCTAATTTGGCGGCCAGATATTCTTGCCGTGATTGTAATTGCGATGCTCCTTGTACAGGATCATGTGGCCAGGGAACGCTGTCGCTTGCCAACCGGGGAGCTTCTTCGCAACGAGCTTAAGCAGCTCCTTCGCGGGCATTCCGTCCGTCGCAACCTTCACCTTCGCGGACAAATGATCCGGGTGAGCCTTTTGCGATTTCGGCGCCGCCGTCTCGAAACGAAGGAGGTACGGAAGGCCGCCCTTAAGAGACTTCAACAGATCGTAGGCCGTGTACTCACCGGCTTTGATCCAAGAGCAAGGCCAATCGTCACGGATCGGATATAGAGCATCGAAACCCTCAGTCGGTTTGTTGGTGGTTTCGCGCTCACGACCCGGATCATGGGGACCAAAACCGTTTCCGTTCCAGGGGCAGGTGCCTTTACCGAGCTTGCGATGGTACTTAATGAGAGCGTCCTCCGGGGCCAGCGCCGTCCAGTTCGGATGCACATATAGGCACTTGCAGCCCATGTCGGCAACATCGATGTTTTTGCGGCCAGAGATCTTTTCGTGGTGTTCTCCCAGACGCTTCTTGAGCGATTGGGCCTGCCCGACGTAGACAAGGGCTCCTTTGTGAAAGAGCTGGTATACGCCTTGCCTTGGCTCAAGGGACTTGAGCAGCGCTTCGGTCAACGGGCCTACGTCAAGCTTCTCGAAGGCTGTTACTAGCTGCGATGAAAGCGCGGAGATGATGTCGATCTCAAACCGGTCGAAGCAAGGCACGCGATAAAGCCTAAGCTATCACAGGCCGAACAATCGAATCTAGAGGTGGGCGAGTTTATCCCTGATTCCCGTCGCGATCGTTTCGCCGAGCAACACTGGCACGGCGTTTCCAAGCTGACGCATCGCTTCCGTCCAAGCGCAGTCGAAGGTGTACTCATCCGGGAAGGTCTGGAGCCGCGCCGATTCGCGCACTGTCA
>Ga0116129_1001041_pt1 | contig 15805 bp, 18 predicted proteins | sample June2015DPH_17_2_FD_89732 | JGI IMG/M metagenome (GOLD analysis project Ga0116129, IMG submission 89732) | Peatland microbial communities from SPRUCE experiment site at the Marcell Experimental Forest, Minnesota, USA - June2015DPH_17_10 | ecosystem: Environmental > Terrestrial > Soil > Wetlands...
GCGCTGATGCTGCATTGTGAAGCGCGCCGCCCCGCACGCCGCAGCGCTGACGGTCGCTATGTCCCCCTGGCGGAGCAAGACTGCCGATTGTGGCGTGAGTCCTTGATCTCGGAAGCTGAACGGCAATTGACGCTTGCCGGCCGCGATTCAAGCGTCGGGCGGTTTCAGCTGGAAGCGGCCATTCAATCCGTGCATGCCGAGCGGCGCTACAGCGGCCGAACCGAGTGGGTCGCCATCGCCGCCTTCTACGACCGCCTCGCACCCTTGAGCGGCGCGGTCGGCGCCGAGGTCGGGCGAGCTGCGGCGCATGCCGAGGTAGAAGGCCCTGCCGCGGCTTTGAACCTGTTGGATCAAATCGACCCGGCATTGACCTCGGGCTATCAGCCGTATTGGGCAGTACGTGCCCATCTGCTCATGCAATCAGGCAGGGAAGCCGCCGCTGTGGCCGCCTATAACAGCGCAATCGAATTGACCGCCGACAAGGCCGTGCGCAGCTGGCTTTTGCAGCGCCGCGATGCGGCCGCGAATTGCCGATGATTGCGAATTGCCAATGATACGGATGTCGAAATAACCGGTGTTGCCCCGTCTTTACTTACGAGAGTAGAGACCCGTTGATGTACCCCTATCTGCAGGAGAGCACCGGCATGAAAATCTATTGGATCAAGGCGCAGGCCCCTCGGCGGGTACTGGCGCTCGCAAAGCATCTCGGCATCAAGGCGGATTGCATCGAAGTCGATCTTAAAGGCGAAGGACTCAAAGCGCCGGACTTTGCCGCGCTCAATCCCAACAAAAAGGTACCGGTGCTCGTGGACGGGGATCAGGTGCTATGGGAATCCTCCGCCATCATGGCTTACCTTTGCATCAAGGTAGGATCCGATATGTGGTCGCAGCGCGCCGCCGAACAGGTCGAGGTGCTGCGCTGGCTGTCCTGGAACGATTGTCACTGGGCACCTGCGGTGGCACCGTTCTACTTCGAGCATGTGGTCAAGTCGACGTTCGGACTGGGATCCCCGGACCGCGAGCTACTGAAGTCCAGTGTGCCCGATCTTCTGAGGTTTGCCGCGGTGCTGGATGGCCATCTGAGGGGACGCAGTTACGTGGCGTGTGAACGGCTCACCATTGCGGACTTCCAGCTGGCGTCGATGGCAACCTATTGGCGAGAATCGGAATTGCCGTTGGAGGCGTATCCCAACATCGTGCGCTGGATCGATGGCTTGATGCGCATTCCCGCCTGGGCGAAACCTTGGCCGGCGGAGCGAGAAGCACTGGCATCAGCCTGACACGCGCGCTTCGTCGGCGCGGGCGCTTCGTCAGGTGCGCGGCGGGTGCCACACGCCGGCCGGCGCATAGGGCAGTCCAACATCGCGCAGCCCCAAAATGCCGGACCGGGCCGCCTTGATGTCCAGAAGAGCATTGACCGCCGGGAGCGCCGTCATCGTGTCCCAATCATGGTTGCGCCAGTGTTCCGGCTTGGTGATGCGAATGCGCATGTCGATATTCGGTTCGCCCTTGATGTTGACGTGATACTGGTCCTCGTCCAGCGCCCAACCTTCGGTCAGCTTCTTGGTCAGGTACCAGACGACCGTGAGGTTGATGACGGTGACACCGTTGATCTTGCCGTTCCAGCCGCCCCGCAGGGCGGCGTTGGTGCCTTTTTCCATGCGGAACCAGCCGAGATCGACCTTTTCGGCCGCGGTGGCGTATTCGCAAGAGAATTCGATGTCGCTGAACTTATATTCGAGCGCATCGCCGATGCGCTGCACCGCGTCGCGAAACAGGATCAGCCAGTTGCGTGCTCTTTGTATCAGCTCGGGTGTCGTTCCGCCGGACTCGCCCATGCCGAGGAAGCTCCAGGTTTCCACCGACTCGTAGACCGAGCAATCAGCGGATTCGACCAAACCCACATAATCGACCTTACGACACACCGCGGTCATGGCGGTGACCACGGAATTGATCCAGCCTGGATTGATGCCCGTAATATAGAGCGAACTGTCGCCCCGCTGGCAGGCGGCCTCCAGCTTGAGTTTGACCTCATCCTTGATGCCGCCGACATTGAGGAAAAGGTTGGTGCTGACGACGTCCAGCCCATTCTCGAGCAGCCGGATCACGTGCTGCAGATCCGCCTCGAAGGGAGTATAGAGGACGCTGTCGGCGCCCAGCGCAATCAGCGCGTCGATGTCATTGGTCGCCTCGATGCCAACTTTGGGCCGCCCGCACAGCTTGCCCGCGTCCACTCCGGCCTTGTCCTTCGAATAGGCGTAGACGCCGACTAACTTCAAGCGCGGATCATCGAGCACCGCACGAAGACTGAGCTTTCCGACCTTGCCGGTGGTCCATTGAATGACACGCAGTGGCTTCATCTCGCCTCCTCCCAGCGCTGATTCATGAGATTGCTTTTCGTGATATCAAAGGTACCATCTACCAAGGGGTCTATGTTCGGGGGAACAAGCAAAATGGCAGACGAGACCTTCGACTTCATCATCGTGGGCAGCGGCGGCGGCTCGATGTGCGCGGCGCTCGTCGTCAAGGCGATGGGAAGGAATCCTCTCATCCTAGAGAAGACGGATCTGTTTGGCGGCACCACCGCGAAGTCAGGCGGGGTCATGTGGATTCCGAACAACCGTTTCATGGCACGCGATGGCGTGGAGGACAGTGACGATAAGGCGATGACGTATCTTGATCACGTTGTCGGCGACCATGAAGACACGCCGGGCGCGACTCGCGAGAGGCGCATGGCCTATGTCGCACAAGGGCCGCGCATGGTCGATTTCCTGGTCGAGCAAGGCATCAAACTCGACCGTCACCCCTACTGGCCCGATTATTATGCCGACGCGCCGGGCGCCAGTGAACAGGGCCGCACCGTGGTTCCCGAGCTCTTCGACGCGAACGAGTTAGGAGCCGCTCGAGCGCAGCTACGGCCCAATTTCATCGCGGTTCCGATCAGCGCGCGGGAGATGTGGAAGGTTCCGCTGTTCAAGACCACGTGGGCCGGCAAGCTGGCGTTGCTGAACGTCGCGCTGCGCATGATGGCCTCCAAAGTGAACGGCAAGCATTGGGTGACGAGCGGCGCTGCGTTGCAGGGCCGGATGTTGCAGAAGGCGCTTCAAAGCGGGGTCGACATGCGCGCTCATGCCGCGGTCGAGCGGCTGCTGATGGACGCGGCTGGCCGCGTCACCGGCGTGGTAGCGAGAATCGAGGGTAAGGAACGGACGTTCGCCACGCGCAGCGGCGTGCTCATCAACGCCGGAGGATTTGCTCACAACCAGGCGATGCGCGACAAGTATCAGCCGGGCACCTCGGCCGAATGGACGGCCACCTGTCCCGGGGACACGGGCGAGATGATTCAAGAGATGATGCGGATCGGCGCCGCCGTGGCGCAAATGGACGAGATGGTCGGCAATCAAATGGCGCTGCCGCCCGAGCAGCCGGACAAACTTGCCATGGTGGTGTCGGAGCTGGCAAAACCTCACTCGATCATCGTCGATCAGTCGGGCGTGCGCTATGTGAGCGAGGCGCAGTCCTACATGTCCTTCTGCCAGGAGATGTTGGCGCGGGATAAGATCTCGCCCGCGGTGCCGAGCTGGCTGGTGATGGACAGCCAGTACATGGCCAAATACATGGTCGCCGGCACGATGCCCGGGGCAAAGAAGCCGCAGTCTTGGTTCGATCGCGGCTTCATGATGAGGGGCGATACGCTGAAAGAACTCGCAGCGGCCTGTAAAATGGATCCTGTGAATCTGGTTGCTTCCGTGGCGCGGTTCAATGAGTTCGCGCGAAACGGCAAGGACGACGATTTGCATCGCGGCCACACGGCCTATGGTCGTTTTCTCGGCGACAAGGCGCACAAGCCATCCCCGTCGCTCGGTACCATCGAAAAACCGCCTTTCTACGCTTATCGGGTCTATCCAGGCGATGTGGGCACTTACGGCGGTGTGATCAGCGATGCGCACGCCCAAGTCCTACGCCAGGACGGGTCCGTGATCCCCGGGCTGTATGCCACGGGCATTTCAACGGCGTCGGTCATGGGCCGCGTATATCCCGGTGCGGGCGCCAGCGTGGGTCCATCTTTCGTGTGGGGCTATGTGGCCGCCAATCACGCCATGAACGCGATTCATGCGGACAATATCCGGAAGACAAACGCGGCGACGGACGCGGTGCTGGTGCCAGGCTAGCTCTCCATGAACTCACCACGCCGCGTCATCACTGGCCTTGACTCCGACGGACGCTCTTCCATCTTGATCGATGGCCCGTCGAGCATGGTGATTTGGTCGACTGCCGGGACGCTAGCCGATAACAGCAGCACCGAGGATGCAGGCGGGGGCACTTTCAGATTTCCCGCCAGCGGCACGCTTTTCGTCTTCTCCGACTTTGCGCCGGGCGGCGGCAGCCCGATGCACGCCACGGACACCATCGACTACATCGTCGTCGTTTCCGGTGAAGTGGTTTTCATCACCGAGACCGGTGAGACCCGGCTGCGTGCAGGTGATGTCCTGGTCGACCGCGGCAGCATGCATGCATGGCGCAATGACAGCGACAAGCCGTGCCGCATCATGAACGTGCTCTGCCCGGCCCACCCGGCAGGCAGGGGCGCAACCGTTTCAGGCGAAGTGCACACTTGAGCTGAAGTCGCCATCTGCCGTGCGACTGAGCCGATTTCAGCCAAGCTGAGCGAAGCTAGGCTGCGCGATCATGACGCATGACGCGCAAGCAGGATTGGATCAGCTTTTCCGAATAAGTCGTGATCCTCGCGCCGCTGATCTTGTCCGGAAAGCCGACCAGGCAGAAGCTGAAGGCGGCCGCTCCGCTCTGATCGAAGATGGGGGCGGCGATGAGGGCGACCTGATAGTTTTCCTGCGGGTCGATGCTTGGGTGGAATATGCGCTCATCCATGGAATGAATCGCCTCGATCATATGGTCTCGGTACTCCGGTGCTTTTCGGCTCGTAGCCATCTCCGTCATGAGCGTTGCGAGATCGATGCTGTCCGGCAAACGCAACGTCACCTGGAATCCGCGCTCGCGGACCAATGCAAGATCTCGGTACCAGCGTTCGACGAATTCATGATCGCCGGGCGGGGCCATCCGGGCGACCCAGGCCTCGATCTCAGCGTCGGATGCCCAGGCCATGAACACCGCGCCCATCGGCGGCACGAGGGGCACGCGTTGACCGACGCGCATGTTCGGGCTGGTACGGCCCGATGGATCGGCAATCGAGGCAACGGCGAGAATTTCGTCACCCACCAAGGCGGTGATCAAGACCGGTAGATGCAAATCGCGCGACAGCTCTTGTGCAGCCTCCTGGGCGCGCATGATGAGCGGTTGACTCTTCAGGGCGGCTTGGCCAATGGCCACGAGCGCCGGACCGAGGCCATAGGTTTTCTGATTGCGGGTGAGATAGCCGCGGCTCGTGAGTGCACTCAGCACGGCGTGACAGGAGGCCACATTGATTTTTGCGGCGCGCGCGATCTCGGTGAGGGTAAAGGCGCGGTTCGGAAACGCGGCAAAAAAATCGATGATCTCCATGCTTCTCGACGCTGAGAGCGCAGGTCTGGCCATCGTAAAAAAACTCCTCATCGCATTGACAATAACGAACCTCATCTCATAATATAATATGGCATTACAAATATATATTCGGTATTGCAAAATAAATCGGGGGGCACGATGGCGATCTCAGTCGACCTGTCCGGACGGCTCGTCCTTGTTTGCGGTGCAGCCCGGGGCGGCATCAGCGGCGCAACCTGCCGTAAAGCGGCTGCGGCCGGCGCTACGGTGGTCGCTATCGACCAGACGCAGGCGCTTCTCGACGCGACCATCGCAGACATCGAGGGGACGGGCGGAAAGTGCCATGGCATGGTCGCCAATCTCATGGATCCCGCCGAAAGTGATCCCATCATCGAGACCGTGGTGCGCCGCTTTGGCCGGCTCGATGCGGTGGCCAATGTTGCGGGCGGGACGCGGGCGGATGAGTGGATGCCGCTCGAGGAAACGTCGACCCGTAGCTTCCGAGATACCCTCAACCTCAACCTCGAGTACGTGTTCCGGATCTGCCGCGACGCCGCCGCGTCCTGGATCAAACGGGATGCGCCCGGTTCGATCGTTAACGTGACATCGATCAGCGCTCTGACCTCCGCGCCGTATCACGGGCCTTACGGGGCGGCTAAATCCGGGATGGCCGCCCTTACCCGCACCATGGCGTTCGAATGGGGTCGCTACGGCATTCGCGCCAACAGCGTCGCGCCGGGAGCCGTGCCGAGCGAGCGGGTCATGTCACGGGTCAAAACGGTAGCCGCCGGCGGCAAGGCGGGCGGATCGGATGATGTGGTCAACACCAGCATGGACGAACTCGCCAACGCAATCGTCTTTCTGCTCAGCGATCTGGCATCGGGTATTTCCGGCCAGAATCTGGTGGTCGATTCAGCCATGAGCACGAAGTTTTGCGCCGGCGCCCGGCCGTTCAAGATCGTCAAGCGAAATCCAAAGGTGTAAGCCCCTTGGTCGTGGTGCGATCACTCGCACGTACGATTTAACGTCTTGCACTTTACGTCGGTCCAGGTAGGCTAGCCAGTCGCCCAAGTACCCCCCCCTGCACGAGAATGGATCAATGACTGAGCCTTGGTGTGTGCTTCTGGCAAGTCGAGAAGAGTCACTGCTTGCTGAAATAACAGCGGAGGCACGCGGCGCCGCTCAAATCCCGCGCGCACCGAGCAATCGCGATACATTGACCGCTACGCTGCGCCGCGCCGCATCGGTCACGTCGCTCGACCGGATCGCCGCGGTCATCGCAGGCCCTGCCGACCGTTGTCGACAGAACTCGCTCAAAAACCTTGGTATTCGCAATCTCTTCGTTCAGCCCAAGCACCAAGGAACGGGATACGAAGTGCTGCTGGCTCTATTGCTGCTCGAAAACCGCATCTCGCCGGCGACGCCCGTGTTGTTCCTACCCGCAGACCATATCGTCGGGGATGAAGAGGTGATGACGCACTCTCTCATGACCATGGCCGAATGGGTGGCTGACGAGCCAGGGCCTGTCTATCTACTGGGTGCCGTGCCGCACGGACCTCACGACCAATTGGGCTACATCGTTCCTTGGCACGACACCATGCTGATGCCGACCAGTGTTTACGAATTTGTCGAAAGGCCGGACATACACAGAGCGCGCAAGCTGATCAATGCCGGCGGCCTGTGGAATACCTTCATATTCGGCGGCACCGTTGTCGCGCTGCTCAAGTTATTTCGACCGAGATTCGATGCGACAATCGCCGCTCTGCGCGCGGCGCTGCAATCCAAGCGTATTCAGATTGACCTTGCCCGCGCATACGAACGTTTAACTTGCGTCGACTTTTCGCAAGACTTGCTCGAAAAGCAGACCGACAGCCTGCACGTGCTGCGTCTGCTACGCTGCGGCTGGTGGCCCCTGATATCACCTTCGCTCAGTAACCCACTTCTTGATCCGTCAGCGCCCCGGTTCGATTCGGCCGGCGCCGCCTGTGAAGAGCGGCTGGTCGGGTAAAGTCTCGGCTTTTGCCGCGTCGATGATGCGAGGCAGCGCCAGCGATTGCGTCTTGGCAACCTCAACGCACTCGTCGGGCGTGAGCACGCGGATGATGCCCGATGCGCGCACGGCCTCGATCGAGTTCAGCCCATGCAGAGGCGAGTTGGACTCCGCGGCATCGGCGCTGATCGCCGCATAGGCCTTTGCCAGATGCAGGATGTAAGGACCCACCTCCCGCCATGCTGCCTCAACGTCTTCGGCCACATGCGTGCCCACGGATCGGCCGAGCTTGGGTCCTGGCGCGCGTCCGAGCTTGCGGCATTCCTCGTCGTAAAGATCATAAAGCGCCTTCATATTGGCACCCAGCGGCGTCCCGTTGCATACGCGGGAGCCGTGGTACGGGTCGATGCGCCCGTATGATTATTCGATCTTGCGGTTCTCTCCGATCACTCCAGCCGGTGTCCCTGTCAGGATCGCCTTCGCGGCAGCGACGAGATAAGACACGCGGCCCGGCGCAATCCAATACTCGGCGCGATCGATCTGCACACGCAAGAGCGCGAGCCGCCCGTCCTCGGGACCGAGCGGGTAGTACGCGCGTTGCTCGACGCTCCACAACTCCTGCGCTTTGTGCGGATCCCGAAGCAGGCTTGCCACGCCGCTGACCGCCACATACATATTCTTGGCAGGATCCGCGTAGCCGAGGCTTACCCGGACGTCATGGTGAAGTTCATCCACCTTAGGGCTGCTCCAATCGGTAAAGAACCACAAGGTAGCATCCGCGTCCACCTGCAGCGTCTGCACGGGACGCGCCTTGAAATGTCCGTCCCGATCCACCGTGGTGAGCAGCGCCACCCGAATCGATCGGATCATCTCGACGAGCTTGGCCGTATCGCCGGGTTCTGCATCCGACATTGACTGCAGCATCGCGACCTCTCCTTTCAGTCTGCTCAGTCGGTGCGAAGCGCGATCGCGCCCGCCGCGCTGAACATGCCGCCCACCCCCAGCACCAGGCTCGTCTTCACATCATCGACCTGTGCCGCAGCACAGCCCTGAAGCTGGCGGACCGCCTCGAGCAAAGCAAACATGCCGTACATGCCGGTGTGTGCGTAGAGCAGACCGCCGCCGTTCGTATTCAGCGGCAAGGCGCCCCCGGGGCTGGTCGCGCCGCTGTCGATGAAATCCACGGCTTCGCCCTTGCCGACAAAGCCGGCGTCCTCGAGACCATAGAGCGGTACGTGCGCGAACGCATCGTAGATCATCAGATGATCGATATCGGCATGTTTGAAATCGGCCGTGCGCAGCGCTTCCGCGGACGCGTCGCGAAAGGCGCGGAAGCTGGTCAGATCTTCCATGAAGGCTGGACCCGGTCCCTCGCAGGATTCACCGCTTCCGGCCACCACGACCGGCGGGTGGCACAGATTCAAATCCGCGGCGCGCGCCTTCGTGGTCAGCACCAGCGCCCCTCCGCCGTCGTTCACCGGACAGCACTCGAGGCGGTGAAATGGCCAAGCGATCAACGGCGATGCAAGTACATCGTCAACCGTCAGCAGAGCGGGCCGCGTTGCTCGCGGATTGCGGTTGGCCCAGCGGGACTGGGCGACCGGAACCTTGGCCAGATCGGCCTCGCCCAGCCCATATTTGTCGAGATAGGCCATGGCCGGCAGCGTGAACCGCGAGAATGCCCCGAGTACGCCGTAAGGCAGTTCGAATTGCCCGGCCGTGCTGGCCAGCTCCTGGCTGAATGTGGTAGCGCCGATGCGCGAACGGCCCGACTCCCCATGTGCGATCACCACGACCTGCGCTTGGCCCGACCGGATCGCTGCCAGCGCATGCCGGACATGCAGCATGTAGGAGCAACCGCCGACCATCGTACCATCCAGCCAGCGCGGCCTGACACCGAGCGTGAAGGCGAGATCGACGGGCGACAGCGTGCCGGCGACACCATCCACAGCGGCGATGTCAAGTCCCGCCTGGGCGAGCGCCAGGAGCGCGGACTCGGTCGCAAGCGACATGGCCGACTGATCGGGGACTACCCCTAAGCGCGCAGACTCGGCCGCACCGACGATGACGACATCGCTCATGGGTCGTTCACCAGGCAGAATTGCGCAAGGGTCATGTCGCCACGCTTCTCGAAGGTGACGGTGAGCGGCGCGCCGACCTTGAGCGCCGACGGGTCGGCGGGGGCACCGGGCAGATTGGTGAGCATGCGCGGCCCTTCCTCGAGTTCAGCGAGCGCAACGATATAAGGAACCTGCGCCTCGAAGCCCGGCGCGGCGCGATGCACGATCAAAAAGGACACGAGCTTGGCCCGCCCGCTCGCGCGCCGCCACTCGACCGCACCGCCGGTGAACGGCGAGAACTGGCGGGGCGGAAAGAAGTGACGGCCGCTATCCACGCACCTCGGCAGCCAGAGTTCGTTTGCGCGGGCCTTGTCCCAAAAAAACTGTGTTTCGGGCGTAGCGACGGGGGTCATTTTCGCGCTCATGCAATCACCGCCCTCCTACCCTAGCTGGTTAAGTTTTTCTTATCGTATGGTCAGCAACTAAGTTTGTTGCAGATCGGCCGCCGGCGCAGCCTGTTGCCACTGCAAATGATCATATCGCCGATTCGAGGAGGCCGCCATGAACAGTTCCACCAACCTCTGCCGCCTGATCGCCACTGCCCTGATGAGCGCGCTGGCCGTGAACGGCTGCGTCCTGGTGGCGCACGCAGAGGAGAGCGCTGGCGCCGAAAGCGGCGCCACCGCGCGTTTCATCGCCGTCGGTCTCAAGCCGCCTTGAGGGGTATGACTCGCTGATGCGCCAATCCGCTGCCGGTTTCGCGCAAGGCTGCCGACAACAGCAGTGCCAGAACGATGACGAAGATCCAAAAGGTGTCGGAGTGGCGCAGATGCGCGGCGTGATCGGGCGTCGCTCCCAGCGTTCTGCCAAAGTTGCTGGCGAAAATCGGACCGATCACGGCGGTCACCGTAAACGTCAAAAAGTTCATGGCGCCGGTGGCGCTTCCCTTGACGCGGTCCGGATTGACTTCCTTGATGATGGTGTAAGGAATCATCGCGGCGCCAGAACCAATTCCGAACAACAACAAAGTTATCCATTGGGGCATGAGGAAGGATAGGTAAGCCAGCTGCACGATGCAGGCCAGCATCACGAAGGCTCCCAGAAATAGGGCCGGCTTGCGTCGCTTGAGCTTATCGGCAACCCAGCCGAGCAACGGGCAACCGATGGCCCAGCCCAGCGGCACCATCGAGGCGGTGACGACGGCGGCGCCATATTCGAAGGCCCTGTCTTGCTGCAGAAAACGAACTCCCCATACCATGTCAAGAATGGTGGTGGGAGTGAACAGCAAGCCGGCGACCGCACCGCAAAGATATGACTGCGGATTCATGAACACGACTTTATAAGGCTCCAACCAGCTCGACGCCGGCTGAGCGCTGCTCGGCGTCAACTTTTCCTTCGGGGTGAGCGTCACCAGGATTATGGCGACGGTGAGCACGCCGAGCCCAATCACGACCCAAAAGCCGGGAGCGCTCAAATAGCTCTTGATCACCGGCCCGACGATGATTTGTCCCGCCGATCCACCCAACATGCCGACACATTGGGTCAGCCCAATCGCGGTCGCGAGCCGTTGCGCGGGGAACCCATGCGCGGCCAGGTACACCGCGCCGGTGAACGCAAAGGCCGAGCCTGCCCCTTGCAAGAGGCGGCCGATGTCCCCCATCAAGGGATCGGGCAGGGAAAACATCAAGCAACCTGCACCTAAGACGCTGGCTCCGGCCGGAATCACGTACTTGGCACCAAAGCGGTCGAGGAATACCCCGGCGATCAAGCTGGTCGCGGCATAGGTGTAGTAGTACATGCCGACGATGCTGCTGACGCCCAGCGCCGACACGCGGAAGGCGGCCGCCAATTCAGGGATCATCACCGCGGGTGCGGACCGGACGGCGTACTCCAAGAAATAGAAAGCCGTGCAGCACACCCACGCGATGACGAAAGTGCGCATCACTCGTTGGGCGTCGGCTCCTGCCACACTGACCCCGGCCGCATCGTTGGCATCCTGGCTCATTTGTTGATCATCGCGATTGACCCTAGTGCTGCCACGCCGATTCCGCGAGATGCAGGAGTTCATTGCCGCGGCCGTTGAGCACGGCTTTCATCATCCAGACGCTGAAGCCTTTGACCTGCTCGAGCGTGATGGCCGGCGGCATGACGAGTTCGACCGGATCGGTGAGTACGTCGATGACGGCGGCTCCATCGTGCTTGAAGGCTGCTTGCATCGCCCCCGCGAGCTCGGCCGGCTCCTCGACGCGCACGCCGTAGAGACCCATTGCCCGCGCCACGTCGGCGAAATTTGGGTTCTCCAATCGAGTGCCCGTGGGAAGAAATCCGGATGCCTTCATTTCGATATCCACGAATCCCAACAGGGCGTTGTCGAAGATCACGATCTTGACCGGCAGCTTAAGCTGCCGGATCGTGAGCAGGTCTCCCATCAGCATGGCAATCCCGCCGTCGCCGGACATCGAGATGACCTGGCGCTTGGGGCAAGTGACTTGCGCGCCGATGGCCTGCGGCATGGCATTCGCCATGGAGCCATGCAGGAAGGAACCGAGCAAACGCCGTTTGCCGTTCATCTTCAAATAGCGCGCCGCCCACACGGTCGGCTCGCCCACATCCGCCGTGAAGATGGCGTCATCGCTCGCCAGGTTGCTGAGGGTGGCCGCCACCAACTGCGGGTGTATCGGCTTGTGACGCGAGTCCGGCTTTACCGAGTCGAGCTCGGCCCGAGTCGCCCACCAGTCCAAAAATTCGCTCGACACCGGCGGCGCTCAGGGTTTGCACTAATCTCTCGGCTACGGTCGTCATGATGAAGGACTCCTCGTTGAAACGGGTTCTTCTAATAAGGGTCTGCGCTCACTCTAGGTATTGGGAACGCGCGTGTCTTGGCGAATCATGCTCCGCTGTCCAGCCTGATGCCAGTGCGATTGCGATGACATCCCCCGAAAGGGGCACGACTTTCAAGGTCGTTGCAGCAAGCCCACGCCGCAGCGCAAGCGCTGCATTTTTCCAGCGAAAAGCGACCGTGCAATCAAGCGACGCGCGGCAAGCAGCACGCCTCTGGGCCACGCCAACCACGCTTCAACCTGCAAGCTCTGGGGCATGCCGCGCAGACACCACCCGCAGAAGTGCTCGCAGTTATTGGTCAATAGCCGATAACGGTCTTCCCCTACCCGCGATCGGGCTCGACGGATGACCTCGCGAGCATCAAAGTCCGATGCAGCGCTGACTCTCATCCACACGCGTTGCCCGGATGCGAAGCGAGACAGAGGAACCTCTTCCACCGGTCCTGCGCGCAGACCATGCGCCAGTCCGGAGTAGTGAACGACCTTGCGACCGCCGACATAGATTCCGTGATGTAGATAGCCGCGACGGGGTGTGACGAGGTGCGAACCCAACGCAGGCTCCTGGCGAGCGGCCAGAAGCCTATCGGTACTCTGTAACCCAAGGTCGCCATGGCGACCCATACTCATATCGCTCCTCACCGGCCATTCCTACTGCTGATCTGTGAGTGTTCGGTATACGCCGCCGGGCACGGTCTCGGCTTGGATCTAAAGCGGGGTTTTGTAGAAGCCTGCGGCCGGAGGGCGCGGGCCAGCGAGGCGGCCGCACAACAGGTGGTAAATGCCTACAACGGGTTGAAGACGAGCCCGCTATTGAGCATCACCGTCGGTGAGCCCGCCGCCCAGGCCGCCCGGATTGGCCGCGGTCTTGACCATGATCGGGGGTACCGAACTGATCAACACGGCCTTCGCCACTCGGCTCTCGCCGTGACGTGCGATGTAGTGGGCCACTTCGCCGCCGCCGGTGGAATGCCCGACATGGACGGCGTTCTTGAGATTCAGATGCGCGGTCAGCGCCGCCAGATCATCCGCGTAGTGATCCATATCATGGCCATTTGCGGTTTGAGTAGAGCGTCCGTGGCCGCGGCGATCGTGGGCGACCACGCGAAACCCGTGGTTCAAAAAGAAAATCATCTGCGTGTCCCAATCGTCCGCCGAAAGCGGCCACCCGTGTGAAAACACGATGGGTTGCGAAGTCTTCGGACCCCAATCCTTGTAGAACAATCGAATGCCGTCGCCGGTGGTAATGGTGTCATCGGTCATGATGCTCTTCTCCTCTGGTGTCTGCTTCAATGGTACAGCCGTGGTTCCCTTGCCCCAATCCCCCAACGGGGGGACAAAACCAAGTCAACGGACACGAACGCCCTCGATGGCACTCATCGCGGTATACATCGCCGGTGTGATCTCAGTCCCCGTATCGCGGGTCTGCAGACTGACGACGGAGTGGCCGACCAGTACACAATAGATGACGCCGATCTGCGCATCGCCTGAAATGGTGGTTGCGGTCCATCGCACTCGCGCGGCCGGCAGTGCGGCGAGCGACAGTTGCTCGATCTCGCCAAATTGGAAATGCAAGAGCGTCTGCCCGACGCCGCGGACGAACTGCAGGAGATAATGGGCCGCGCCTTCCACGCGCTGCGCCTGGGTGATTCCGTCGAGCGACGACCCTACATCGATCGCGGAGACTTGCAGCAATGTGCCGCCGCCAGACACGGGCTGGCGCTCGATCCACGCGACGCTGACTCCGCCATTCGCATGCTCCTGAGTCGGCCCCTCAAATCCCGGCGGCACCGAGATCACGAGCGGTCCTGCATCCGCACAGAAGGAAGGCTGGCAGCAGAACAGCAACGCGACGGCAAGCGATAAAGACCCAACCAGCCTACACACGATAATCGCCCTATCCTAGGTTGAAGCATCCAGAGTTTACCGCCCTGCGGCGTTGCGCGTTGTAATCCCGTCAACGGTCCCCATAATTGCTGCAATGTCGAGTTCGCGGGCAGCCGCGCGGAGGCTTGATGGCAACGCAACTTAAGATCGATTTTGTCTCGGACGTGTCCTGTCCGTGGTGTGTCATTGGGCTCAAGTCGCTGGAAACGGCACTGGCAAAGCTCGAGGGCGAGGTTGCGGTGGACCTGCACTTTCAACCGTTCGAACTCAATCCCCAGATGGGCGCTGAAGGCCAAGACATCATGGAACACATCGCCCAAAAGTACGGATCTACGCCCACGGATATGGAGCGCAACCGCGACAACATCAAGGCTCGTGGCGCTGAGCTGGGATTCGAATTCAACATGCAAAAGCGCGGCCGAATCTACAACACCTTTGACGCGCATAGATTGCTGCATTGGGCGGAGACCGAAGGCAAGCAGGAAGCGCTGAAGAACGCACTGTTCTCTGCCTATTTTACCGAGGGTCGGAATCCCAGCGATCATGCGGTGCTGCTCGATGTTGCGCAAAAGGTCGGGTTGGATGCGAAGCGCGCGGCCGAGATTCTAAAATCGGATGAATTCTCGGCCGAAGTGCGCGCGCGCGAGAAGTTTTACGCGGATCGCGGCATCCAGGCGGTGCCCTCCGTGATCATCAATGATCAGCATTTGATTCAAGGCGGTCAGCCGGCCGAGGTGTTCGAGAGGGCGTTGCGAAAGCTGGCGGGACGATAGCGCTGATTGATTCACACCGCTTCCGGCTTGGATGTACATGGTTCTTGCGACGGTTGCTGCGCTGATCGCTGCGGGGCTTGCCCTATCCATACTCATATTCCAGGGCATCACAGGGGTTCCGCCGCTATCGTCGAATTCCGTCGAAGCTGCTGATGTCGTCGCGCTGTTGAAGCAGGCCGCCCTGGCAGAGAAGGCGGTCGTGTATGAACTCGGCTCAGGGTGGGGCTCGCTTGCAATCGCGCTGGCACGAGCATTTCCCAAGGCTCAGATCCGCGGCATTGAAATGTCGCCGCTTCCCTATTGGGTTTCCCGTGTTCGGACCCGGGGCATGCCCAATGTGCTGCTGAGCAGGAGTAGCTTCTACGACTGCGATCTGACCGATGCGCAGGCGGTGACGTGCTATCTGATGATCAAGCCCATGCCAAAGCTGGCAGGCTTCCTTGATCGCATGCTCACACCCGGAACCCCAGTGGTGTCGCTTTCCTTCTGGTTCCGCGACCGGGAAGTTGCCGCGTCCCTGGAAAGCTCCGGTCCTCTCGGTGCGGCAGCCTTGTACTATTGGCCCGCACGCAAAATACACCAGGAGCTGTGATAAGCCTCGTTTTTTGACAAACGAGGACTACCAGTGTGGGGCCTTGAGCGAATGACAAACCTGAACGATCCTATGGCCGCTCCTCTATTGGCAGCGCCTGTACCGCGGTCGGGATCTTTGTCTCTGTTTGAGTATTTTCGCGTGCTACGCGACAGCTTGATCGCAAC
>Ga0116129_1001042_pt1 | contig 15803 bp, 17 predicted proteins | sample June2015DPH_17_2_FD_89732 | JGI IMG/M metagenome (GOLD analysis project Ga0116129, IMG submission 89732) | Peatland microbial communities from SPRUCE experiment site at the Marcell Experimental Forest, Minnesota, USA - June2015DPH_17_10 | ecosystem: Environmental > Terrestrial > Soil > Wetlands...
AAATAATCCTTGACTAAAAACGCATTTTCGGCGAGACTCTTGCAATAACTTCCGCTTTGAATCAGAAGCGGAGGAAATCATTGCATTGTAATCTGCGCGGAGGAGGCTATTGGTGTGTCGAAAGTTGCATTATTAGGAATATTTCTGGGCGTAGTATCGTCCGTTTTCTCGCAACAGCAAGCAGGTTCCGACACATCGGTCGCGCCCATCAATCCGCGTCATCTCTCACCAGAAAACGCTTATGCGCGAGTTTACTGCATCCTGCCCCTGGTTGGGAGCGGAAGTCTCGCAGACCCGAAGCGGCCGATGTTTGCGCCTCGGCCTCCGACGCCAACAGCACCACTCGACCGGACTGGGATTATTACGTTTCAATTTCAAGTAAGCGACGACGGTAATTTTGCTCTCGCGGAATGCGTGGCTGTCAAGGCGGCCGGACGAGTGAGATCGACATCCGAACCAACTTCGCCGGGTACGCGGTCAATTTCGGGCACCACCAATTCCATCCGCTACGGATGCAGTGAACGGAGAGGCTGTCGTGCTTTTCCTCGACCGTGGCCGCGCATCTCGGCCGCCCTATTCGTTTGTCTTGCCTGTGCTAGTCCGGCGCCGCGCGACACCCATTTCCATGTGTATGCTATTGTTCCGCTGGTTGGAACCGGCACGGCGGACGACCCGAAGCGGCCTATTTTCGTGCCGAACAATGGACATCCGACCGAAATTCCAAGCGCGACCAGCTTTGAATCCCATCGTGGTGCGTAGCGGCATTCTCGCCTATAACGCTCAAATCACAGACGATAGAGAGGAAGAGACACATTGAAGGAAAATGCGGGCGGTCGCGGATTCAAGGAGACGCTGGAAACGATGACGAGCATCATGGTCATTGCGGGTGTGCTCCTGTTTGGCTTTGTGGTTTACCGGTCATTCATTCATCCCACGGAAGCAGTTCAGGCAGCGGAACCCGCAGTAGGAACAATTTTGCCTGCATTGCCCGGATATAACTGGGACCAGCACAGTGAGACCCTGGTGCTGGCGATGCGGACGGGATGTCATTTTTGCGAGGACAGCCTGCCGTTTTATCGAGATCTTCAAAGCAGAAAAAGACGGGAAATCGAAGGCCTACCTCGTTAGCGTGCTTCCCGACGGGGAAACGGCAGCGACACACATGCTACAAGACGCGCAGTTGGATGTGCCGGTGGTCGCGTCGTTCAATTTGCAGCAGTTTCACATCTCCGCCACGCCTACAGTGGTTCTCGTTGATCGAAATGGCAGGGTGGAAAAAACATGGGTCGGGGAGCAGCAGGCAACCGGTCAGAAGGCAATACTTGATGCTATCCGGAAATAGGGTTAGCAGCGACCGGGTATCGTGGCGTCGAGGGCACAGCTCCAGGCCCGGTCGGAGGGTTTCCTCCCTACGTAGTGTTATCCCGTGCGGAGGGGAAAGGGCGGGAACCGCCCCGCCAACGTCAAACAGTCGTAAAAAGGAGAAGGTGAAATAAGTAAGATAATCGTACGCAACATGGCAGTCCTGCTTTTTCTAGGTGTTGGCAGCTACGTCGTAGCAGCAGCACCAGCACACACAGTCCGACCGTTATCACTGAGTTGTAGCTGTACCGCGAATCCGGGTTGTAGTTGTACCTGCACAAACACCGGGGACACATGCACTTGCTCTCAGAAGGGCATTGGTTGTAAGGCGTAGCGCTGACACGCGAGGCAGACCTCCCCTCTCGCTTCTGCGGCAGGGGGGTCTGCCCGTGCCTGGGCCAGGAGGAAAAGGGAAAACGGCCGCCACCCCGTCATGGATAAAGCGCGGAGAGGAGGTGTGATGCGGAAGACAAGAATCGGGCACATGAAGCAGGCAGTACGGGAGAGCAGGGCGGCCCGCGCGGGTGTTGAGATGGTGATGGTCCGGCAGGATGTGCGCTTCGCGCTGAGGACGCTGATGAAATCGCCGGGTTTCACGGCTGTAATAGTAGTGACGCTGGCGCTTGGAATCGGTGCAAACACGTCTATCTTCACCCTTGTGAATGCGGTGCTGTTGCAGTCCATCCCGGTGGAGCGCCCGGAGCAGCTGATAGTGCCGCAATGGTCGGCCCACAACTGGCCTAAAACTTCCGCAGTGTATAACTCCGGCGACTGCTGGAGGGATACCGGTCCCGTCGGCGCCTGTTATTTGTCTTTTCCAATGTTTACGAACATCAAAGACCGGCGCGACTTGTTTGCGAGCGCGACTGCTTTTGCGGGTCCGGCAACACTGGACTTGGCGGGCAATGGGCAGGCCGGTATTGCGACCGCAGAGTTGGTCTCCGGTGACTATTTCGAGACCCTGGGCGTTCGGCCCGCTGTGGGGCGCACGCTCATTGCAGCGGACGACCAGAACGGCGCAGCTCCCGTTGCGGTTCTGGACTACGCCTATTGGCAGGGTGCGTTTGGCGGCAATCCGGATGTTGTGGGCAGGGCGATCCGGCTGAACAACGTGCTCTTCACTATCGTGGGAGTTGCGGATCAGTCCTTCACGCGGCTGGCGCCGGGGTGGTGGCAGAATCTCTATGTGCCGCTGACACAGGGTAAGGTCCTCGGGCTGGGGTGGGCCGGCGATGAACACGACAGCAAATCGTGGTGGCTGACCGTAGTGGCAAGACTGCGCCCCGGGGTTAAGCGGACACAAGCAGGGGCAGCAGTCGACCTACTGTTCCGGAATGCGACGACGCACGGGGCGGACCCGGCCTGGGAGACGAACGACGATCCTCGGATGGAACTGGCGCCTGCGCAGCAAGGGCTTGTCGGGTTTCGCCCGCTTTTCAGTAAGCCGTTGTTGTTGCTTGAGGCTGCGGTAGCCCTTGTACTGCTGATCGCTTGTGCCAATGTGGCGGGTCTGATGCTAGTGCGTTCCACGTCCAGAGAGCGGGAGATGGCCGTGCGGTTCGCGCTGGGCGCGAGCCGTTCGCGCGTCATCCGGCTGGTGCTGACAGAGAGTCTACTGCTTGCGCTTTTGGGAGCGGCGGTGGGCGCTCTGCTGGCCTATGTGGGCGCCCATGCCCTAGTGGCGTTCACGTCCGCCAATTGGTTCCCCCTGCGCATCAACGTGCAGCCGGATACGAGAGTTCTGCTGTTTACGATCGGTGCCGGGCTGGCCACAGGAATTGTCTCCGGGATGGCTCCGGCAGTAAGAGTAGCGCGTATGCGAGCGGCCGTGGAGTTCCATAGAGGCACGACGGCGCGTTGGCTATCGGCCACGCATGCGGGCAGGGCGCGCCGGCTGGGACTGGGAGGTGTGCTAGTCGTCGTGCAGGTAGGCCTTTCGATCGTGATGCTGACGAGTGCTGGACTCATGCTGCGCACACTGGGCGAGCTTCGGAGCGTGGATCCAGGGTTCGACACACGGAACCTCCTGCTGATGTGGATTGATCCCTCCTTGGCCGGTTACAACAAGGCGCATGTGGAGAGCTTTTACGAAGACCTGCAACAGCGATTGGCCGCATTACCGGGCGTCGAGTCGGCCAGCTATTCGTCGGATGCGTTGCTGGATGGCAGCCTGCAAACATTGGAGATCAGAGTCGATAGAGAGCCCAGCAAGCAATCTGTGAAGGCGCAAGTTCTGATGGTGGGCCCTCAGTATTTCACGACGATGCGGCTACCGGTACTGCGAGGACGATCTTTGAGTTTGCCGGACGTGCGCGGTGGACTGCCGGTCGCGCTGGTGAACGAGGTCTTTGTCAGGGAGTTTCTGAACGGGCGCGATCCAATCGGGCGATACTTTGCATCAGGTCACCAGCAGTGGGAGATTGTTGGCGTGTTGCGCAATGCCAAGTACGACTCACTAACTAAGAAGGATAAGCCGACGGTATACTTTCCACTCATTAATGGGCCGGCCGTATTCGCGCTTAGAACCGATACCCCTCCAGCGACTTTGATTCCGGCGGTACGGAAGACAGCGCATGATCTGGATGAGAACGTGCCGGTGATACGCGTGCAGACGCAGTCCGAGGTGATCGACCAGGGATTGTTCGTTGAGCGGCTGCTGGCGCGGGTCCTCGGTGTTTTTTCAGGACTGGGAGTAGGGCTTGCGTGCATCGGGTTGTACGGTTTGGTGTCGTATGAAACAGCGTCCCGGACGCAGGAGATCGGAGTGCGTACGGCCCTCGGAGCTCAGCAGAGCGATGTTTTGTGGCTGTTTCTCCGACAGGGCGTTATGGTGATGTTACTCGGATTGGCAGTTGGCGTGGGAGCAGCGGCGCTGGCGACGCAGCTGCTGACGAGCATGCTCTATGGTGTCAAGCCACTGGACCCAGGGACGTTCATTGCGGTTCCTATTTTACTGTTTGGAATAGGATTGGCGGCGTCTCTCCTGCCTGCCGCGCGTGCGGCTCGGGTGGACCCTGCGGTTGCGCTTCGGTCTGAGTGACAAAACGGAATTTGCGCATCGATCAGCTCCCTCCGCGCGGCCTGAGTGAAAACAATTGAGTACACTACGGGCAGCGCTGCTCAAGTTCAGCTTTCAGCGATGCCCACGTCACCCCGCTGCGCTTATCTTCGTTGAGCGAACTAAGGCGGCGTTGAAGCTCGGCTTCCTGCGCACCAGTCAAGGGAAGCTGCTCCTGTTCGAGACTATCCCAAAGCTGCGCGATGAGCGCCAAGCGCTCCGGCGGCGTCAAGCGTACAATCTCATCACGGGTGAGCACTTCCATGCCTTCCAGCGTACGAAAAAGAAGGCCGGGGAGCAAGGCCTTTGAAGACACCGGCTCACCGCAGGATTGGTTAATTCAACCCCGCCGCCCTCAAAAATCCCCCCGCCACCACCCCCACCGCCCGATGCTCCACGTCCACCTGGTAATTCAATTCCTGCATCTTTGCGTTGGTAAACTTCCCCGCCAGCTCCTGCAACGCCGCGCCCACCTCCGGCCTCGCCGATAGCAACTCTTCCCGAGCCACCAGCGAAACTTCATACGACGGAAACGCATGCCGGTCGTCTTCTAAAATCTTCAAATCCATCTTCGACAACACTCCATCGGTAGCATTCGCCGCAATCATGTCGACTTGCCCCTGCTCGATCGCCTTATAAAGCAGCCCTAAATCCATCGTTTTCGGCGAGCCTTTCAACTGCAACCCATAAACCGATTTCAGCGCCGCCAGCCCGTCGGCCCTCCGCTCGAACTCATAGCCGACTCCCAGCGCCCAAGGCACCCGCGCCGCGTCCGACAACGTTTTAAACTCCACGGACCGCCGCACCACCATCGCGAATCCGTTGTCGATTCCCAGCGGCTCCAGCCAAGCCAAATGGAACCGGCGCGCATACTCGGCCTTCAAATTCGTGTCTCGCGGAGCCTTCAGCACCATCGCCAGCGCCGTCCCGCTATATTCCGGATACACATCGATCTCGCGATTCAGCAACGCCTGCTGCGCCAGCAGCGTTCCTCCCAGATTCAAACTGCGCGCGATTTTCTCATGCAGGCGATTCTCCAGATGCTGCGCGACAATCTCTCCCAACACCACCTGCTCGGTAAAATTCTTTGACCCCACGCGAATCATGTGCGTCTTCTGCTCACATGACGCGAGCAGGAAAATCAGGCAGCCGATAATTTTCGTTCGATCCATCCCAATCCCCCGTCCGCCAGCAGCGCCATCAAAGCCGCCGGCACCGCACCGGCCAATATCTGCGCCGTGTCCACCGTCGCCACGCCGCGGAAAATGAAGACGCCCAATCCCCCGCCCCCGATCGCCGCCGCAATGGTCGCGGTTCCGATGGTCGTCACCGTCGCCACCCGAATCCCCGCCAGAATCGTCTGCGCCGCCAGAGGCAACTGCACCTGCCGCAATAACTGCCCGTCCGTCATGCCCATCGCAATAGCCGATTCGCACACCGCCCGTTCGACGTTGAGGATTCCCACAAATGTATTGCGCAGAATCGGCAGCAGCGCGTACAGCACCAGCGCCACAATCACCGTCCGTTTCCCGATCCCGCCTATAAACGGAATCGGAATCAGGAATCCAAAGAGAGCCAGACTGGGAATCGTCTGCATCACACTCGCGAACCCCAGCATCCAGCGCCGCGCCGCCACGTGCCGAGTCAAAAATATCCCCGCCGGAACTCCGATCGCGATCGCCAATCCCATCGCGATCGACACCAGCACCAGGTGTTCCACGGTGAGTTCTAGAAGGTCGTTGAGCAGGTCGCTACGCATAAGTCCTCAGGAACGCCCGCGCTTCATCCGTATCGGCATGGCGAAATTCTTGCGCTGGAGCAATCCAATCGACCTTGCCATTCGCCAATAAAATGATTCTCGTTCCGATCCGCATCGCCTCGCGAATATCATGCGTCACAAAAATCGAAGTCGTCTTCTCCCGAAGCTTCAGAAACTCATCCTGCAAATCCATCCGGGTCACCGGATCAAGCGCCCCGAACGGTTCATCGAGCAGCATTAACGGAGGCTCCGCCGCCATCGCCCGCGCCACTCCCGCTCTCTGCCTTTGCCCGCCCGATAACTGCCTCGGATACCGTTCGCCAAACCCCTTCAATCCGACCGTTTCAAGCAGGGCATCCACGCGCCGAGGATCGAACTTACCTTCGAGCGTAGGAACCAGCCCGACATTGCGGGCGATCGTGAAGTGCGGAAACAATCCCACCTCTTGAATCACGTATCCGATATGCCGCCTCAGCCGGATCGGATCCCACTCCCGAGTGCTCCTGCCCTCGACCAGCACCTGCCCTGACGTTGGAAAGAGCAGCCCGTTCGTCATCTTCAGCGCAGTCGTTTTCCCGGACCCGCTGCGGCCCAGCAGCACCAGTGTTTCTCCCGCTTCGACGGAAAAACTGACGCCTCTTAAAACCGGCGTGCCGGCAATTTCGTACGCGACGTTCTGAAACTCGACCAGCGCCATTTAGAGCGGTTTCAAATCGCCGAGCATCGTCGGGATCAATTCCGAAACCGTCGGATGAATGTGAACCGCGCGCTGGAGCACGGTATATTGGGCGCCCGCGTACATCGTATCGAGAATGCAGTGGATCGCCTCGTCGCCGCCCGTACCTAAAATCGACGCGCCTAGAATCAGCTTCGTCTCCGCGTCCACCAGAATTTTCATGAACCCCAGTGTCTCGCCTTTTTCCACCGCTCGCGAAACCTTCGTCATTTCGCGCCGCGCGATCAGCGCCGGCCTCTTCGATTTCCGCACGTCGGTCTCCGTCATGCCGACGCGGGCGAACGGAGGATCAATGTAAGTCGCGGCGCAGTAAATGCGATCGCTAATCCGCCGCGCGCCTTTATCGAGAAGATTCGCCGCGACGATTTCGTAATCATTATAAGAGGTGTGCGTGAACCCTCCGCAGCCGTTGCAATCGCCCAAAGCCCACACGCCCCGGGCGTTGGTCTCGCAGTCCTCGTCGACCCGAATGTATCCATGCTCATCGGTCGCGATGCCCACTGCATCGAGTCCCAAATCGTCGGTATTGGGAATGCGCCCGACCGCGACAAGAAGGTGCGAACCGGCAATATTATGGACCTGTAAGCCTTGATCGAGCGCCTTAATAGCGACATTATGCGCGTTTAAGACGATATCGATTCCCTCTTTTTTCAAAATATCGAGCACCGAAGCCGAGACATCCTCGTCCTCGTGAGGCAGAAGCCGCGCCGCCTCTTCGATCACTGTGACCTTGCTGCCGAATCGCCGGTACATCTGCGCAAATTCAAGCCCAACCGCGCTACCGCCTAGAATCAAAAGGTGCGGAGGCACAAAATCCACGTCCATCATCGTCGAATTCGTGAAATACGGAACCTGCTCGAGCCCCGCTGGAATCCTCGCGCGCTGTCCGACATTGACAAAGATCTTCCCCGAAATCAGCGTCTTGCCGTTTACACTCACCGTATGCGGCGCGGTGAATCGAGCGTGGCCTTCGATCACCTCGCAATTTTCGAGGCCTCTCATCCACTTCTCAACCTTCGACTGAGCGACGACGGCGTCTTTGCGCGCCTTCAGTTTCTTCATGTCAACCTGCAAGTCATTGCAAAAAGAGCGCGCTAAATGAATCGCGTAAGCGCTGGCCACCAGCGTTTTGGTGGGCGTGCAGCCGGTGTTGACACATGTCCCGCCAAACAATTTCCGTTCAATGACAGCGATTTTCATGCCGGCCTTCGAAAAACGTGCTGCCAGCGCTGGACCAGCTTGACCGGTCCCTATAATGATGGCGTCGTGCGTGTTCATGAAATAATGGAGCCATTCGAGGCTCTAACGTTTCTATGATGGCAGATCGATTAGCCGACGCGCGTAATCGGACGGATGCGCTGTTCCAGATTCTTGAGCCATCGGCGATCTATGACCGGCCGGTGGCGGAGCGGCATCGAATTCTGTTTTATCTCGGACACTTGGAAGCATTTGACGGGAACCTGCTGCGGGGTGGACCTCATTCCGAGTTCGATCAGCTTTTTGCATTTGGCATCGATCCGGTGGGAACGGGGTTGCCTACCGATCAGCCGGGCGATTGGCCTTCGATCGAACAGATTCGGAACTACAACCGGGAGACTCGCGCCGCGGTGGATCAAACACCGGCCGATGAATTGCTGTGGAACGTGGCGATTGAGCATCGGTTGATGCATGCTGAAACGCTGGCTTACCTGCTGCATCAAATGCCATTGGAAAAGAAAATTCCGCAACGGCAAGCAGTCGTTACTGGGCGCGAGGCAAAGCCTGGCATGGTTGCGGTGCCCGCGGGGTCGGTTGTTCTGGGGCGTTCGGAGGGATTTGGATGGGATAACGAGTTCGATGCGCACGCCGTCGAGGTGGGGGCGTTCGAGATCGACCGGTATAAGGTCACCAATGGCGACTACTTGAAATTCGTGCGGGAAGGCGGCTCGCCTCCAGTGTTCTGGAAAGATGAACACACCTATCGAACCATGTTTGAAGAAATTCCGATGCCGCTCGACTGGCCGGTTTATGTGAGTCATTCCCAGGCAAGCGCTTATGCACGGTGGGTTGGGAAGTCGCTGCCGACGGAAGCGGAATGGCAATTGGCCGCGCAAGGCTCGCTGCCTGGAAACGCCGGATTTCAGAGATGGGATCCTGTGCCGGTGACGGCGGATCCGGGCATGGTGGGAAATGGATGGGAGTGGACATCAACGTTATTCAGGCCGTTTCCGGGATTTAAGGCGTTTCCGTTTTATGCGGGTTACTCGGCCAGTTTTTTCGACGATCAACATTATGTAATGAAGGGCGGCTCGGCGCGGACAGCGGAGTGCTTGTTGCGGCCGTCTTTCCGGAATTGGTTCCAACCGAATTATCAATACGTCTACTGCGGATTCAGGTGCGTAACGCGATGATTACCTTAACTGGTGTTGCCGAGGATATTTGCGCCGGATTGATGAAAGAAGGGCAGAAGGAATTGCCCTCGAAGTATTTATATGATGCGGTGGGATCGCGATTGTTCGAGGTGATCACGGCGCTTCCGGAATACGGAGTGACGCGGGCTGAGGACCGCATCCTCGAAAGGCATGCCCGCTCTATCGCGGCGCTGGTGCCGAAGGGCGTCGCCATTGCGGAACTGGGCAGCGGAAGTGGAACCAAGACGCGGCGAATTTTGAGCGCATTTTCGCATAGCCACCACACGCGGTATTTTCCGATTGAAATATCGGCGACGGCACTGGCGGCATGCGAGCGGGAAGTGAGCGATATTAGCGCCGTGAGCGTGGTAGGGATCGAGCGGGAATATCTGGACGGCCTGCTGGAGGTCGCGGCGCGCCGGCAGGAGGGGGAGAATCTGCTGGTGCTGTTCCTGGGAAGCACGATCGGAAACTTCGAAGCGCGGGCGGCGCTGGTGTTCCTGAGGAAGATCCGGTCCATGCTGGTGCCGGGAGATTTTCTGCTGCTGGGAACCGATCTGATGAAGCCGATTCCGGTGCTGCTGAATGCCTATGACGATCCTCTGGGCGTGACGGCGGCGTTTAACTTGAATCTGCTGGCGCGGATTAATCGGGAATTGGGTGGGCATTTTGTTCTCCCGCAGTTTGAACATGAGGCGCGGTTCAATGAGGCGGCGGGGAGCGTCGAGATGCACCTGCGGTCGCGGCAGGCGCAGAGAGTTTCGATTGACGCGGCGGAGATCGAAGTTGATTTCGATGCGGGGGAGACAATTTGGACGGAGAGCAGCCACAAATACTGGCTCCCGCAGGTTGCGGCGATGGCCGAGGAGAGCGGATTCTCCTGCCCGGCGCAGTGGATCGACTACGAGTGGGCGTTTGCGGAGAATTTGTGGATGGCGGGGTAAGAAGAGCCGACGAGGGCGTCGGCCGCGGTCCGGGGGGACCGCCCCACCGGGCTGATCTCTTCCATTACGTTAGTGCCAGTTCGGGGTATGTTATTTTGCCAGCCTTGGGACTACCCAGATGAAAATTGCCAGGCTGAAGAAGAGCAGCACTGCTCCGATGGCGGGGAGCCAGAGGGCGTCGGGGGCGTTGCCGGGTTCGAGGACGGCGACGTCGGGGTCGGCTGGGAAGTAGGACACCTTTACGGCTGCGCCCTGGCGGTATTTTGAGGCGACTTGTTCGATTTCACTGCCGCCTTCTATCGCGGCGAAACGGCGGAGGTTGCTGAAGTGCCGGGTGCCTGCCACTTCATATTGATAGACGAACCGGGCGGCGGAAGCGCTGTCGGTGCTGTCGTCGGGCTTGTCTTCGCCGTTGTCTCCTCCTCCTTTATTCGCGAAAATCACGGTGCCTTGCGTGGTGGGCCAACCCTGACTGGCGGAGCCGTGCCAGATCCGCTGAAAGCCGGAGGTGAGTGCCAGGATTCCGAGGCCGCAGGCGACTGCTCCCATAAATGCAGCGGCCATGGGCATCACGATGTCGCCCGCTTGCGCAGGGGGTGCGATGGGAGCATCCGGCGGCGCCTCGCCACGGCGAGCGGCTTCCATGGCGTTGTGCACGGAATCGGCGAAGGACGGGGTGTTGGGGGGAGTGGAACCGGAACGCATCATCTTAGGCGCGATCATCAGGCACAGGATGGCCGGGAGGAGAAACGCCAGGGCCGCGCCGGGCAGCCAGAAGGCTTCGGCGTGCAGTCCCGGCTTCAGGACGCCGGTGGCTGGATTGGCGGGATTGTAGGAAATCGTGACCGGCTTATTCGCCGGGAATTGCAGGCGCTGAAGGGCGGCTTCGGACTTGTCGCTGGAGCCCACGGTCTGGCCGAAATACAACACGTCGGTGAAGTATTCCTGGCCGTTCACTTCATAGCGGATAAGGGTGTTGGTGGAGAAGCTCACCGACTCGGAGCGGTCTCCTTCGTCGGAAACGGTGCGGGTGGTCTCCGAGCCGACCACGGTTCCGGCGGTGGTGGGCCACTTGGCGCTCTCCGTGGCCAGGTAGATTCGATGAATCCCTTTAATAAAGAGGTAGAGGCCGGAAAGCGCGACTGCGCCCATCACCAACGCCGAAAATATGATGATGAACCTGTTCACGATTGTGGTTACTCTATCATGTAAAGGCGTAATCAGGCGCCGAATTTTGCGTAATCCTCATGATGAAGGCACTCGTTTTTGACGTTTTTGGCACGGTGGTCGACTGGCGCGGGTCGATTATCGAGGAAGGCAAAGCTTGGCGCGCCGACATCGATTGGGCTCATTTTGCCGATCGGTGGCGAGCCGGATATGCGCCTTCCATGAACAGGGTCCGGAAGGGCGAGATTCCGTGGACCAACCTCGATGATCTGCATCGGGTGCTGCTGGAGGATCTGCTCCGGGAATTCCATATTGATGGGCTTTCTGAAGCTCAGAAGGACCATTGGAACCACGTCTGGCACCGGCTGAAGCCTTGGCCCGATTCGATTGCCGGGCTGGAGCGGCTCAAGAAGATATACACGATTGCGCCGCTCTCGAACGGCAACGTGGCGCTGCTGAGCAATATGGCCAAGCATGCGGGGATTCCGTGGGACCTGATTCTATCGGCCGAGCTCGCCCGGCATTACAAGCCGGATCGCGAAGTGTATGATACGGCGGTCAGTTTATTGGGGCTGAAGCCGGAAGAAGTCATGATGTGCGCGGCGCATCGCGGGGATCTGGAGGCGGCGCGGGATTGCGGGCTACGGACCGGGTTCATCCACAGGCCCGGCGAATTCGGGGGCGAGAAGAAGGCCGACGAGGCGAAAATCGGAGATTTCGACGTGGTGGCCAGCGATATTGTGGATTTGGCGGCGAAGCTCTAGTGTCGGGGAATTAGCTGGGATATCGTCCATGTTTTCGCGAAAGGCCGACGAGGGCGTCGGCCGCGGACCGGGGGTCCGCCCCACCAGTGACTTGACGCGCACTGTAATGTTTCTGTTAAACTGACAAACTAACAGGCATGCGGATCGACTATAAGTCCCGGGCCGGCAGAGCTTTATTCGCCGGCGGTACCGTCCTTTTGTCCGGCTGTGCGCTGACGAACCATCCGCAACCTGTGAAACAGTTTTTCCTGCCTCCGGCGCGAGCTATGGCTGCGCCCGCTGAGCCGGTGCTGGATCCTCCCGCGCCGCCGAGCGTGTTTTACGGCAATGAAGTTCCATCGATGCCGGCGCCGGTTGCTCCTCTGGCCCGTCCGACCGATGCCGAGTTTCTGATCAAGAGGGCCGACGATCGGTTTGCCGAGGGGAAAAAGGCGCTTGAAGCGGGGCGCGCGGCGGATGCGCGGTTGCAGTTCGACCGGGCGGTGGAAGCGCTGATGTCGGCTCCGGAGAATCTGCCGGAGCGGTCGCGGGTGGAGCGGCGGCTCGATGAGCTGATCGAGGCGATTTACCGTTATGACGCCGATCAGGCGGCGGTGGGCGAATCGGACAAGGTTGCGTACGATAAAAGCCCCAAGGACGACATTGTTGAAATGACGTTTTCGGTGAATCCGATGACGCGCAGTAAAGTGCAGGATGTGATTCACCAGACGGCTTCCCAACTGCCTTTACAGCAACACGATACAGTAATTGGCGCGGTCAATTTCTTTTCCAGCGAGCGGGGCAAAAGGGTGATCGCGGCGGGGCTGCGGCGGCAGGCCAAATACAAAACCATGATCGAGAGGATTCTGGCCGAGGAAGGCGTTCCGCAGGAGCTGATCTTTCTGGCGCAGGCGGAATCGGGATATTTGCCACGCGCGATGTCGAACAAGCTGTGCGTGGGGTTGTGGCAGTTCTCGAAGGCGACGGGGCGCGATTACGGGTTGATTCAGACGGCGTCTACCGACGATCGCATGGATCCGGAAAAGGCGACGCGCGCGGCGGCACGGTATTTAAAGGATCTGTACGCGCATTTCGGGGACTGGTATCTGGCGATGGCGGCCTACGATTGCGGCCCGGCGTGCGTGGATCATGCGGTGATGCGCACCGGATATGCGGATTTCTTCGAACTGCGGCGGCTGAATGCGCTGCCGAAGGAGACGCAGAACTATGTACCGGAGATTCTGGCGATGACGATTATGGGCAAGAACGCGCCGGAGTATGGACTGGATCATCTGGATGTGGAAATCGCGGTGGAGACGGAATCGATCGAGCTGGAATCGGCCACAAATCTGGCGCTGATCGCCGATGCAGTGGACCTTCCGCTGAGCGAGCTTAAGGAACTGAATCCAGGATTGCTGAAAGTGGTGGCTCCGGCAGGGTTCAGCGTGCATGTGCCGAAGGGAACATTGCAAGCGGTACAGACGGCGTTTGCGGTGGTGCCGGCCAGCAAGCGCGATGCGTGGCGGGTGCACAGGGTGAGCGATGGCGATACGTTCGCGGGGCTAGCCAAACGGTATAGCGCGCAGACGGCTTCGATCAGCCAGGTGAATCACGAGGCGCTGCCGGAGGCGGGCGCGCTGATCGCGATTCCGGTGGGATATCCGGGGGATCGAACGGTCGCGGTCAAAAAGACTGGCGTGAAGACGGCGGCGGCGAAGCATCGTCCGGCGGCTACGGCGGTCGCGTCCTCGCTGCGCCAGAAGAAGGCTGCACCGAAAACGGCCCAGCGGAGCGCCGGCAAAGGCGCAGTGAAGCACACGGCATCGCTGCGGACTCCGAACAGTTAAGCGGTCTTTTTTCTCTCCTTTCGCTTTTTCTCTTGCCTTAACGGGAAAACGCGATATTCTAATTTTTGATTACGCTCTGGCGACGCGCGATGCGCGCCCCTCTAGGAGGCAGATAAGAATGCTGAAGTATCGACTTTCAGTCGAGGACGACGAATTAGACGACTACGAAGAAGGGTCGCCGATCAACGTCGACGATGACTTGGGCGACTACGGCGATGATGACGATGATATTCCCGTCGCGTCGATCCCTGTTGCGGTTCCCGTGACGGTGACGGAAACGATCATCGTGGTCGAGGAGACGGAGCCTCCGCCGGCGAAGAAGCCTGTCGCCAAGGCGGTTGCCAAGAAGGCTGCTCCTAAGAAGGCTGCTCCTAAGAAAGCTGCTGCCAAGGCTCCTGCCAAAAAGGCTGCTCCTAAGAAGGCGGCTGCCAAAAAAGCTGCTGCCAAGGCTCCCGCTAAGAAGGCCGCGGCGAAGAAGGCTCCTCCCAAGGCGGCTGTTAAGAAGGCAGTAAAGAAGGCGGCGCCGAAAAAGGCGGCGAAGAAGGCTCCTCCCAAGAAAGCGGCTGCTAAGAAGGTAGCGAAGAAAAAGGGCGGGAAGAAGAAGTAATTCTTAGCGATCTGTTTCTCCCATAAGGGGCGGGCTGAAAGGCTCGCCCCTTTTTCATTTTGCGTCTAGAATGGGCTTATGGCGACGACCACCGGTCAAATCACGTGGCAGGCGTTCGAACAGCTTCCGGATGGCGACGGTTTTCATCGCGAGGTGGTGGAAGGGGAACTGATTGTTTTGCCGCCTCCGAAGTCGAAACATAGCCTGATCGCTTCTGCGATTGCCGAAGCATTGCTCCCGCTGAAGCAACGCGGGATCGCGAAGGTCCTGATGGAAGCGGGCTATCAGCTTTCTGAGAATCCTCCTACCTGGATCCAGCCGGATGTCTCGGTACTTCGGATCGAAAGGGCTCGCGCCACTAGCGGCGATGGTTATTTTATGGGAGCGCCGGAGATTGCGGTCGAGGTGGTTTCTCCGTCGGAAACAGCGCGCGATCTGAATCGCAAGATCGATGCATTGCTCGGCGCAGGGTGTCTGGCGGTGTGGGTCGTTTATCCGGAAGAACAAGAGGTCCGCGTTTTCGTGACTGGAGGCACTTCTTATACGCGAGGCGTGCAGGCGATGCTCAGCGCGCCGGAATTGCTCCCGGATTGGGAACTGCCGGTCGCCAAGATTTTTGAGGGACTCGAATAGGCTTATGGCGACGACCACCGGTCAAATTACGTGGCAGGCGTTCGAACAGCTTCCGGATGGCGACGGGTTCCATCGCGAGGTGGTGGAAGGGGAACTGATTGTTTTGCCGCCTCCGAAGTCGAAACATAGCAGAATCGCAAGACGAATGAGCCGCGCGCTGGCCGCGTTCGAGGATCGGGGAATTGCGGAGGTTTATGTCGAGGCCGGCTATAAGCTATCCGAAGATCCGCCCACTTGGATCGAGCCGGATGTCTCGGTACTTCGCATCGAAAGGGCTCGCGCCACGAGCGGCGACGGTTATTTTGTGGGAGCGCCGGAGATTGCGGTCGAGGTCGTTTCGCCGTCGGAAACAGCGCGCGATCTGAATCGCAAAATCGATGCATTGCTGGCCGCAGGGTGCCTGGCGGTGTGGGTGGTCTATCCCGAGGAACAAGAGGTCCGCGTTTTCGTACCTGGCGGCACTTCTTATACGCGAGGCGTGCAGGAGACGCTCAGTGCGCCGGAATTGCTTCCGGGTTGGGAACTGCCGGTCGCCAAGATTTTTGAGGATTAGGGTT
>Ga0116129_1001043_pt1 | contig 15787 bp, 17 predicted proteins | sample June2015DPH_17_2_FD_89732 | JGI IMG/M metagenome (GOLD analysis project Ga0116129, IMG submission 89732) | Peatland microbial communities from SPRUCE experiment site at the Marcell Experimental Forest, Minnesota, USA - June2015DPH_17_10 | ecosystem: Environmental > Terrestrial > Soil > Wetlands...
CTTGAGCCCGTCACCGGCCGCACCCATCAATTGCGCGTGCACGCGGCAGCCCAGGGCTGGCCGATTTTCGGCGACAATATCTACGGCAACGGCCCGCGCTTCGGCGAGCCGCGCCTGCATCTGCATTCCCGCGAAATCGGGATTCCGATTTCGAAAAATAAGGAACCGGTGCGGGTGGTCGCGCCGGCGCCCGAGCATATGCACGAGCGGTTGGGCGCCTGCGGATGGAATGGGCAGTAGCGTGGTCGCCTTAACCCTCTCCCCAGCGGGGGCCTGAAGGGGGGAGGGTAAGGTGGCTCAAACCAGCAGCCTTGCGCCATCGTGGCCGACGACGACCCGCCGCAGCACCGTACCCGGTATCTCGCCGGAAATCGCGACCGGCAAAAAGTGTTCGGTACGGCCTTGAGTGGCGCTTTCAATCAACACCTCGCGGGTTTTACCAATCTCGGCCGCAAGCCGGTTCCGCAACGCAGCTTCACCGGCTGCGCGCAGGCGTTTGGCCCGCTCCCTGATCACGCCGCCCTCGACCTGCGGCATGCGCGAGGCCGGCGTGGCCGGCCGCGGCGAATAGGGAAATACGTGCAGGAAGGTCAGATCGCATTCCTCCACGAGATCGAGCGAACGGGTGAACATGTCTTCCGTCTCGGTCGGAAAGCCCGCGATGATATCGGCACCGAACGCGATATCGGGCCGCAAGCGCCGCACCTCAGCGCAGAAATCGATCGCCTGTTGCCGGGAATGGCGGCGCTTCATGCGCTTGAGAATCAGATCGTCGCCCGATTGCAGCGACAGATGCAGATGCGGCATCAGCCGCTCGTCGGTAGCAATCACGTCCAACAGATCGCGATCGACCTCGATCGAGTCGACGGAGGAAATCCGCAAGCGCTTCAGCTCCGGCACCTCGTGCAAAATCCGCCTGGTCAACTGGCCGAGCTTCGGGGCGCCTTCGAGATCGGCGCCATAGCTCGTCAGATCAACGCCGGTCAGCACGATCTCGCCGTGCCCGCGTTCCACCAGCGTACGGACTTGCGCGACGGTCGTTTCTAACGGAACCGAGCGTGAATTGCCGCGGCCGAAAGGAATGATGCAAAAGGTACAGCGGTGGTCGCAGCCGTTCTGCACCTGAACGAAGGCGCGCGGCAGACCCTTTTGCAATTCGTCCAGACGAGGCAGCGCCATCCGGCGGACCGACATGATGTCGGTGACCGCGACCTTGTCGCTTGTTGCGGTCTTGAGCGCACGGGCTCCCTCAAGCGCCGCGCGCGCATGTTGCCATGCCTCACCTTGCATCTTGTCATCGTTGCCGACAACCTGATCAACCTCCGGCATGTCAGCAAACATCTGCGGCTGCGTCTGCGCCGCGCAGCCGGTGACGACGATGCGCGACAGGGGCCGTTCGCGCTTCAGCCGGCGGATCGACTGCCGCGCCTGCGCAACCGCTTCGCCTGTGACGGCACAGCTATTGATGACGATGGTATCGACTAGCCCGGCGCGCTCGGCCTCGACGCGCACCACCTCGGATTCGAAGGCGTTGAGGCGGCAGCCGAAGGTGACGACCTCGACGCTCATGCGGCAGGAATAAATAATGCCGGATCGAACCGGCCTTCATATTCGAAGGCGGCCGGGCCCGTCATCAGGACGTGATCGTCACGGTCGCGCCATTCGATGGTGAGGTCGCCGCCGGGAAGCGTGATCTGCACGGTTCGGTTGGCGCGCTTCAGCCGCGCGGCCGCGACCGCCGTGGCGCAGGCGGCCGAGCCGCAGGCCTTGGTCAGCCCCGCGCCCCGCTCCCAGGTGCGGATCGTGATGTGGTCGCGATCGACGATATGGGCGAGCGTGATGTTGGCCCGTTCGGGAAAGATCGGGTGGTTTTCCAAAAGCGGGCCGAAGCGGCCGAGGTCATAGGCCTCGACGTCGTCGACCCAGAAGATCGCATGCGGATTGCCCATGCTGACGACGGACGGCGTGTGCAGGATCGGGGTATCGATCGGGCCGATTTGCAGCTCGATGCCCCGCGTATCGCGAAACTCCTCGGCAAGCGGAATATCCCGCCAGCCGAATTTGGGGGACCCCATATCCACCGTATAAAGATCGGCGGACGGTCCCTGCCAGCAATTCAACAGCCCGGCGCGGGTTTCAAAAGTGACGGCGTTTTGGCCCGAGGCCTCGAAGACGCGGCGCGCCACGCAACGCATGCCGTTGCCGCAGGCGCCCGCTTCCGAACCATCATTATTGTAGATGCGGATGAAGGCTTCGGTGCCGTCAAGCCGCGGCGGCTGCAGCACCATCAGCTGGTCGTAATGAACCCCCTTGGGGGAGGCGACGGCGCGCGCCTCATCGGCCGTGACAGCGCCCGGCCGGTCGCGCAAATCGACCACGACGATCTCGTTGCCGATCCCGTTCATCTTCACAAAGCTATGGTTGGCGAGCGCGCTCATCGACCTTAATCCGTTTGGTTAGCTTATATGGCCAGCGAAGGCCGGTTAGCTAGATGTTGGTTTATCTGTGTCGCTGCCCCCCTGTCCGGCGGGGAGGCCCATGAAATATCCGTAAATATCTGCCATGGGACGGACGGCGCGCCGGCGTGTTAGATACCGAGGGCTCGCAAAGCGCTTTACCGGCATGATCCGGGACATTCCAGGCGAAAGCGCGCGGATGAAACGACGCCAAGGAGAATACCCTGATGAATTGCCCTCGCTTGTTCAGCTTTGCCTTGATCCCGGTAGCGGCGATTTTTGTGGGTATCGCCACTGCGCAAGCACAGGCCCCCACCGCTCCGGCTCCGTCCGCAACCCCGGCCCCGCCGCCCGCCGAAACCAAATCTCCGGGAGATTTGCCGCCGACCGCGCCCGTGACGACGCCTCCGGCACCGGTTCAGGCCGCAGACCCCTTCGGCGAGCAAATCACGCTGACCGCGAAGACGGTGATCGTTACCAAGGGCACAGCGAACTGGGACACCGCGTTCGAGACGCTACTCGGATCGTTGAAGACGCTTTCGGCCGCGCTTGAGAAGGAAGGCGGCAAGGCCTCCGGCAATTCGATGATCGTCTACACCTCCACCGACGATACCGGTTTCAGCTATCTGGCGGAAATACCGGTCGAGGAGGAGCCGAAGAATCTTCCGAAGACAATCAGTGTCGCGAAGTCGCCCGATGGCAAGGCGCTGAAATTCGTCCACCGCGGCTCATATGACAACATGGACAACACTTACGAAGCCATCACCAATCATCTCGACGACAAGAAACTCGAGGCCAAGGACACCTTCATTGAGGAATACACCACCGACCCCCTGAAAACGCAGGAGGACAAGCTGGTGATCAATGTCTACGTGCCGCTGAAGTGAAGGGCTTTATGCCGTACTCTGCACGCTTTGTACTTGCTGTCGTCACCTTGGTTGGGTGTTCGCCCGCCATGGGTCAGGTATCCCCTTCCGGCCCATCGCCTCTTCCGAACGATGGCAGTATGTACATTTTGCTCAAGCAGCGAAACGACGTGGATGTAGCGGCAAGGATATCCGTCACCGGCGAGGCACACATTTCGGTGCCGCCCGACCTGGCGCAGATCGATGCCGGCGTGACCTCGGAGGCCAGGACGGCCCGCGAAGCCTCCGACGCCAACAACACCGCAATGGGCAACGTGCTGCTGGCGCTGAAAGGCGCCGGCATTGACGAGAAGGATTACCAGACCTCGCAGCTGTCGTTGCAGCCGGAGAGCTCGATCCCTAAACCGGGCACACCCGCCACCATTATCGGCTACCGCGCCAGCAATCGCGTTTCGATTCGCCTGCATGACGTCACCAAGATTGCGAGCGTGATCGATGCGCTCGTCTCTGCCGGTGCCAATGACATCGGCGGCATCCAATTCATGGTTTCGCAGGCATCAAAGCTGCTCGATGACGCGCGCGAGCAGGCAATTGCCGACGCCCGCCGCAAGGCGGAGATCTATGCGAAAGCCGCAGGCGTCACGTTAGGGTCTCCCTTGAGCATCTCCGAACAAGGCGCCGCGCAACCGCTGTTCCGCGCGGGGAGGATGGCCGCACCCATGGCTGCGGTTCCGATTGCGCAAGGCGAAGAGACGCTCTCGGTTTCGGTCGGCGTGACCTGGGCGATCAAGGCCTCCCAGTAATTGCTCGTGTCCGGGCGCGTCGCATCGCGAAGTGGTGCGACGCAGACGCGGGATCCATCTTGGCCAGGAGCTGGGCCCCGGCTCAGCAGCGCATCGTTACACGCTGCGCCGCGTCCGGGGCACAGACCCGAATTAAATCTCCACGACCTGCCCCGGCTTGAGCGCAACAAAGCGCTCTCGCGGAATCTTCGCTTCATCCAGCGCCTCGCTTAAGGCGATCACCGGCGCGTCGATCGCCTCGTCCGTCAGCTGGAACGTGCCGTGATGATGGGCGAGTGCCTGCGCTGCGCCGCAATCGGCGAGCGCCTTGACGGCGTCGGCTGGATTCATGTGCTGGTCCTTCATGAACCAGCGCGGCTCATAAGCACCGATCGGAAACAACGCCAGCCGCAACGGTCCGTGCATCCGCCCCACATCACGGAAATGCTTGCCCTCGCCATAGCCGGAATCGCCGACGGCGTAGATTTTCCCCGCGCCCGTCTCCAGCACGAAGCTCGCCCACAAGGCTTGATTGCGGTCGAACAGACCGCGCGCCGACCAGTGCCGCGTCGGCACCAGCGTGACCGCGATGCCGTTGCCGAGTTCGACGCGCTGCTGCCAGTCGAAGGCCTCGGCGCGAATTTTTGAATCGGCGTCCCGCATCGTCAGATCGTTGCCGAACGGCGTGATCACGCGCGGAGAAAATTTCGCCGCGAGCTTTGAGAGCGTCGCAACATCGAGATGATCGTAGTGACCATGCGACACCAATACGGCGTCGATCTTCGGCAGGGCATCAAAGGCAATGCCGGGATCGTTGTGGCGCTTCGGTCCGGCAAAAGAAAAGGGCGAAGCTCGTTCCGACCAGACGGGATCGACGAGGATATTCAGGCCCGCTGTCTGGATCAGCCAGCTGGCGTGCCCCACAAACGACAACCGCGCTCGGTCGCCTTCGACGCACGCGGGCGGGGTGTCGGCGTAAGGGCTAGGCGCCCATTCCGGCCAGACCGCACGCTTGCGATCGCCGCCGAACTGCCAGCGAAGCACCTCGCGAAGCGATCTCGGCGGCACGCCGTCGGGATCGAAGAAAACCCGACCGTCGAAATGATCGGAGATGGGTCGCTTGCCGGAACCGTGCATGAGAAGGGATTGGCGGCAAAAGGCCCGCGCGTGCAAGGGGCAAGCGAAGCCTGCCGGTTCACGAAACCGCCATTCGGGGTATGACTTTCCTTGACTTTTCGGCCCCAGGGGGGTTTAAACCGCCGCAATTCATCGGAAAGAAGTTCTTTTCGACCCGCCGACCGGCCCCGGAGGCCGGAGGCGAACGCCCGACAGCGCGATGCGCCCTCGGGCGCAAACGTGTTTGGAATACCCTCATCCTGAGGAGCCGCATCAGCGGCGTCTCGAAGGATGAGGCCGTGATTGCGCCCTTCGAGACGCGGGGTGAGGCAGAGCAACAGGACGACGCACTTGTTCGACAATCTGTCGGAAAAGCTGGGTGGCATTCTCGATCGGCTGACGCGGCGCGGCGCGCTGACGGAAGCCGATGTCGATGCGGCGATGCGTGAAGTACGCCGCGCGCTGCTGGAAGCCGACGTCTCGCTCGACGTCGTGCGCAGCTTTACGGAGCGCGTTCGCGAGCAGGCGATCGGCGCCACCGTCGTCAAGTCGGTCACCCCCGGCCAGATGGTGGTGAAGATCGTCCATGACGAGTTGGTCGCCACGCTTGGTTCCGACGGCCAGGGCATCGACCTCAACACGGTGCCGCCGGTCGCGATCATGATGGTCGGCCTGCAAGGCTCCGGCAAAACCACTACGACCGCGAAGCTCGCCCGCCGCATGGTCCAGCGCGACAAGCGCAAGGTACTGATGGCTTCGCTCGACATCTACCGCCCGGCGGCGATGGAGCAGCTTGCCGTTCTCGGGCGCGACCTCGATATTCCGACGCTGCCGATCGTCGCCGGCCAAAAGCCCGCCCAGATCGCCAAACGCGCGTTAGAGGCCGGCAAGCTTGGTGGCTACGACGTTGTGCTGCTCGACACCGCCGGCCGCACCACGCTCGACGAAGAGATGATGAGCGAGGCGGCCGAGATCAAAGCGGTCGCCAATCCGCATGAAGTGCTGCTGGTAGCGGATTCGCTCACCGGCCAGGACGCGGTGAATCTCGCGCGCGCGTTCGACCAACGCGTGGGACTGACCGGGATCGCACTGACGCGCGTCGACGGCGACGGCCGCGGCGGCGCGGCACTCTCGATGCGCGCGGTCACCGGCAAGCCGATCAAACTGATGGGCACCGGCGAAAAGACCGACGCGCTCGAAGATTTCCATCCCAGCCGTATCGCCGGCCGTATTCTCGGCATGGGCGACGTGGTGTCCCTGGTCGAAAAGGCCGCCGCCAATATCGACGCCGAAAAGGCCGCGCGCACCGCCGAGCGGATGCGCAAGGGCCAGTTCGATCTCTCCGACATGCGCGAGCAGTTGCTGCAAATGGCGAACATGGGCGGGATTTCCGGCCTGATGGGCATGATGCCCGGTGTCGCCAAGATGAAGAACCAGATTGCGAACGCCGGGATCGACGACAGGATTTTGAAGCGTCAGGTCGCACTGATCGATTCGATGACGCGGCAGGAACGGAAAAGTCCGGACATCCTCAAAGCGAACCGCAAGAAGCGGATCGCGGCCGGCGCCGGTGGCAAGGTCGAGGACCTCAACAAGCTCCTCAAGATGCACCGGAACATGGCCGACATGATGAAGGCCATGGGCTCGGGCAAGCGCGGTCCGCTCGCCGGCATCGCGCAAGCCATGGGCTTTGGCGGCGGCATGCCGACACCGGAGCAGATGAAAGCGATGGCCGAGAAGATGCCGCAAGGCGCGGGCCCCGGCGGCATGCCCGCGCTGCCGAAAGAACTTCCCGCAGGCCTTCGCACTGGCCTGCCGAATTTGCCGGGACTGACCGGCCTGCCCAACAAGCCGACCCTGCCCGGTCTCGGCGGCTTCCCCGGATTGGGGAAGAAGAAGTGAGAATTTGCGTCATTGCGAGGAGCGAAGCGACGAAGCAATCCAGTCCGCCGAACGTGGCGCGATGGATTGCTTCCGCGGAGCCTGTCATCGGGCGCGCATTCGCGCGACCCGTTGGCTCGCAATGACGGGATTGATACCGTTCAAACACAAAGTTTCGAATTCAAAAGGAGAACTCAATGTCCGTCGTTATCCGCCTTGCTCGCGCAGGCACCAAGAAGCGTCCCGTGTATCACGTCGTCGTTGCTGACTCGCGCTTTCCGCGCGACGGCCGCTTCATCGAGCGTCTCGGCCATTTCAATCCGCTCCTGCCCAAGGACAACACCGAGCGGCTCAAGCTCGACATGGACAAGCTCAAGACCTGGCTCGCCAAGGGCGCGCAGCCGTCGGACCGCGTGATGCGTTTCCTCGACGCCGCCGGCGTGAAGAAGCGCGAAAAGCGCAACAACCCGGAAAAGGCCGTGCCGCGCAAGGAGCGCAAGGCGCAGGCCGAAGCCGCCGCGAAGTCGTAAGCCGTTCGGCGCGCGACGGTGCCCGGGAAGATCTGCGTCGCCCGGATCGGCGCCGCGCATGGCGTGCGGGGCGCCGTCAAACTATGGACCTTCACCGAAGATCCGTTCGCGGTGAAGGCCTACGGCCCGCTCTCGACCAAGGACGGCGCGCGTCATTTTGAAGTGACAAGCGCGCGAGAGGCCAAGGATCACCTGGTCGCAACCTTCGAGGGCGTGACGACCCGCGACGAAGCCGAACGCCTGAATGGCGTTGAGCTCTACGTCCCGCGTGAAAAATTGCCGGCGACCGAAGATGACGAATATTACCACGCCGACCTGATCGGCCTTGCCGCCGTGACGACCGCGGACGAGCCGCTCGGCCGCGTCGTTGCCATTCATAATTTTGGCGCCGGCGACATCATCGAGATCGCGCCGCCAAGCGGCACGACCATGTTGCTGCCGTTCACCAACGCCGTGGTGCCGACGGTAGACATACCGGGTGGGCGCGTCGTGATCGAATTGCCCGAGGAGATCGACGGCGACGAGTCGGAGCGCTCGGCCGAATGACACGGCCGTGACGCGCGGTCGAACAAAGTCTCTTGCCTTTTACCTCCGGCTCATTCACGCTTCGGTTGCATTTCCCGCCTGAACGACCGTTGAATTCCCGGAGAAATAGATGCTTCGCTGCTGTTTTCTGGCCTCTTTTGGCCTGCTCCTGTCCGCGAATGCCCTGTCCGCCCAAACACCGAATCCAGCGCCGGCTCCTGCGGCAACGGCATCTCCCCCCCAGAAAACAATGGAGGATCCGCAAGTCGGTGATCACTGGACTTACGAGGCTCGCGACAACATTACCGGGGAAATCAAATCGACTTATACAAGTGTCGTTACTGACGTCTCGGCGACAGACATCAGCATACGAAACGCCTTTGTGGGCAATCCGAACCTCGGTTACGAGGTTTATGATCGTTCCTGGAACAGGACGAGTAACGACTCGTGGCATTACAGCCCAAGTGATGGGGCCGGAATGAAAGCGCCGCTCGCGGTCGGCAAGACCTGGTCAATCAATGCAACCGATTTGAACAACTCCGCAGGCGTTAGTTGGACGCGATCGGTGTCGTCGAAGGTCGTCGCGCAGGAGACTGTCACCACCAGAGCCGGCACATTCGACACTTTCAAAATCGAAACATCCGTTGACTATCAAAATACCAAGGACCCGACCAGGAAACTTCAAGAGACGCGGCAGACTTGGTACGCGCCGCCAATCGATCATTGGGTCAAGCAAGCTTCCGTCATGCGAGCGGACGGCCGCGTGCGCAACAGCACCAGCGCCGAGCTGATCGAGTATGGACGCCGCTAGGCGATTGATGCGCGCGAAGTCGTCAAGAAAATCACGAGCAGCCATCGAGGGAAACGCAATGCTTCGTTGCGCCGTTTTGGTGTTAGTTAGCCTCGTTGCCGGGAGCGCGCGGGCGCAGCAGACGCCACCTCCGGCGGAAGCAGCGTCGCCATCGCCGTCCGCCGCGGCGAAGTCAAATGGCATTATCTCGATGGAAGAACCTCAACCGGGTGATTACTGGAATTACGAAAAACGGGACGAGATCACCGGAAAAATTGCGGAAGACCGCGAGATTGTCGTGACGGAGGTGACTCCTGAAAACATCAGCGTGCGCGTCAAGATCGTTGGGGCTTCCGACGAGTTGTCAAACGTCTTTGATCACTCCTGGAATCTTTTGAGTTCGACGAACTGGAGATACTCGCCGTATCAAGGCAGCACCGGAATTCAGGCGCCGCTCGTCGTCGGTAAAATTTGGGTCTTTCAGTCGAGCAGCGTCAGCGCGAATGGAGTTACCTGGAAAGAATCCGGTACTTCGAAGGTCGTCGCGCAGGAAACGTTGAGCACAAAGGCCGGCACCTTCGAGACTTTCAAGATCGAAATCAATTTTTCAAGTCAGAACGTCAAGGATCCGACCAGGAAGAATGAAACGGCGCTTCAGAGCTGGTATGCGCCGATGGTCGACCATTGGGTCAAACGAACTATGATCGTCAAGTCCGACAACCACCTGCGGAGCAATGATACCTGGGAGCTTGTTGATTACGGCCGCAAGCAGTAAGTCGCGGCCGCCTGTCACCAAGGGCGATACACTGAGAACCCGTTTCACGGCGAAACCTGCAACCACACCTTCGGCCGAGTCTGGCATATTGATTTCTCGAAGCCGACGCGCGATGCAGGCCCATGACCTCGCTTTGGCGCACCACCGTTCTGACCCTGTTTCCCGAGATGTTTCCGGGGCCGCTTGGCGTGAGTCTCGCCGGCAAGGCGCTCGCCTCAGGCATTTGGGCGCTGGAAACCCGCGACATCAGGGATTCCGCCACGGACCGGCATCGCAGCGTCGACGACACCCCGGCCGGCGGTGGGCCCGGCATGGTGCTGCGCGCCGATGTGCTGGCAGCCGCTATCGATGCCGCCCAGACAGAGCCGGATCGGCCGCGCCTGCTGATGAGCCCGCGCGGTCAGCCATTGGCCCAGTCCCGTGTCCGGGAACTGGCCGCAGGACCAGGCCCGCTGATTATCTGCGGCCGTTTTGAGGGGGTCGACCAGCGGGTCATCGAGGCGCGCCATCTCGAAGAGGTCTCGATCGGCGACTATGTACTGTCGGGCGGCGAAATTGCCGCCATGGCGCTGATCGATGCCTGCGTGCGGCTGCTGCCGGGGGTCATGGGCAAGTCGGAATCCGCCTCGGAAGAGAGCTTTTCCGAATCCCTACTGGAATACCCTCAATATACGCGCCCTCAGACCTTTGAGGGCCGTCCAATCCCGGAAATCCTTACCTCGGGCGACCATGCCAAGGTCGCGTCCTGGCGGCGGGCCGAGGCCGAGGCGCTGACACAAGCGCGCCGGCCCGATTTATGGGCGACTTACGAAAGGGCAGCAAAAAACGCGACAAAGGAGTGACAAAGCTCGCCCTTTGCCTTATACGAGCCGCCAATTCACTCGAAGTGACGGCATGGATCGCGAGCCCCCGGCTTGGCAGGGCGCGCCGCCGATGGAGATTTAAAATGAACCTCATCCAACAGCTCGAAAAAGAGCAATTCGAAAAACTGTCCGCCACCAAGGACATTCCGGATTTCGGACCCGGCGATACCTTGATCGTCAACGTCAAGGTGGTCGAAGGCGATCGCACCCGCGTGCAGGCCTACGAAGGCGTCTGCATCGGCCGCTCCGGCGGCGGGCTCAACGAGAGCTTCACCGTGCGCAAGATTTCCTACGGCGAAGGCGTCGAGCGCGTGTTCCCGGTGATGTCGCCGATGATCGACTCGATCAAGGTGGTGCGTCGCGGCAAGGTGCGTCGCGCCAAGCTTTATTACCTGCGCAATCTGCGCGGCAAGTCGGCCCGTATCGTCGAGAAGTCCGAGCGCCAGACCGCCGTTAACGAGTAACAAACGCCTTTTTCGATTGTACGAAAAGCGCGGGGGCTGGCTCCCGCGCTTTTTTGTTGCCGGCGAGAGATCGTCTTTCGCAGAGCCGCCCATCATGAAGACGGCTCGCGTTGACGGGCGCTCGTGCTATATATCGATCTCAAATGGTTCCAGATCGCACCAGCGCAGCCTGCCAGCGTGTCGTCATCGACGATCATTCGCGCCTGCCCAGCCGCTTCTTCGGGCGGTTTGCGACTTCGGCGACCTCGGAACTGACGCGCGCGCTTTGATGCTGCGCTTACCGCCGGCCTTTCGGCGCGATTCCGTCTCTCACGATTTCTATTTTCAGGAGCTGAAGCTCATGCCCAAACCGACAACCCTGTACGACAAGATCTGGAACGACCATCTGGTTCACGAAGCCGATGACGGCACCTGCCTGCTCTATATCGACCGCCATCTGGTGCATGAAGTGACCTCGCCACAGGCCTTCGAAGGCCTGCGCACAACGGGACGAAAGGTCCACGCGCCCGAGAAGACGCTTGCGGTCGTCGATCACAACGTGCCGACCACGGATCGTTCGAAGCCCAATCCAGATCCCGAAAGCGCCGAGCAAATCGCGGCACTCGCGGTCAACGCGAAGGATTTCGGCATCGAATATTTCAACGAGTTCGATCGCCGTCAGGGCATCGTCCATGTCATCGGTCCCGAGCAGGGTTTTACGCTGCCGGGCACCACCATCGTCTGCGGCGACAGCCACACCTCGACCCACGGCGCGTTCGGCGCGCTGGCCCACGGCATCGGCACGTCCGAAGTCGAGCATGTGCTGGCGACGCAAACCCTGATCCAGAAGAAGGCGAAAAACATGCGCGCCGTCGTCGACGGCAAATTGCCCGACGGCGTCACCGGCAAGGACATTATTCTCGCCATCATCGGCGAGATCGGCACCGCCGGCGGCACCGGTTACGTGCTGGAATACGCCGGCGAGGCGATCCGCGCGCTGTCCATGGAAGGACGCATGACCGTCTGCAACATGTCCATCGAAGGCGGCGCCCGCGCCGGAATGATCGCACCGGACGAGAAAGCGTTTGAGTTCCTGAAAGGCCGCCCCAAATCCCCCCAAGGCGCGGCATGGGATGCCGCCATGCGTTACTGGGACAGCCTGCGCAGCGATGAGGGCGCGCATTTCGACCACGAGATCCGGCTCGATGCCGCCAAGCTGCCGCCGATCGTGACCTGGGGCACCTCGCCGGAAGATGTGATCTCGGTCGCCGGTGCCGTGCCCGATCCCGACAAGATCGAGGACGAGGCGAAGCGGATTTCGAAGCACCGGGCGCTGAATTACATGGGTTTGAAGGCCGGAACGAAGATTACCGACATCAAGCTCGATCGCGTCTTCATCGGTTCCTGCACCAACGGCCGGATCGAGGATTTGCGCGCGGCGGCGAAAATCGCCGAAGGCAAGACGGTGAACGCCAATGTCAACGCCATGATCGTGCCGGGCTCGGGTATCGTGAAGGAGCAGGCGGAAGCCGAAGGCCTCGACAAGATTTTCATCAAGGCCGGATTCGAATGGCGCGAGCCGGGCTGCTCGATGTGCCTTGCCATGAACCCGGACAAGCTCAAGCCCGAGGAGCGCTGCGCCTCGACCTCGAACCGCAACTTCGAGGGACGCCAGGGATTCAAGGGCCGCACCCATCTCGTCTCGCCGGCGATGGCAGCAGCCGCAGCGATCGCCGGGCACTTCGTCGATATCCGGGAGTGGCGGTAAATCACCCGTCACCCCGACATTCGGGATATCGTCGAAGGAAGTCGTTAAGCAGTTAGGCGCAGACTTGTCGGCAGTGAAAATCCATTCGCGGGTGCGCGAGGGAGCCCGTCATGGCCGACAAGTCCGAATTCGTCGATATGATCAGCGAGGCGACGCGGCAAGCCCGGCGGCGCGTCGTATCGCGCGCCAAGGAGCCGGCCGCGAAGGAAAGGCCGCGGGTCGGCCACTGGCCGCCGGAGCGCCTCGAGCAGTGGCGGATGGAAAATCTGACGCCCTGGAAGATCAAGTCCTGGAAATTCAAGGACTGGGTTTGAATGTGCGCGCGAGTTTCGCGCAGACCTTGGTCTAACCGTCCCTCAAAAAAATGAGCGGTTTCGTAAAGGATCAGGCGCCCCTTAAGGGCGCCTGACTCACCTCACCTCACGTATCTCGAACCTCAACGTTAGGCGTGATGATGTCTGCGGTGATGGTGGCGCCGATGGACACGATGGTGGCGTGCGGCGCGATGGTGGCAGACGACGCGCGGGCCATGCACGGTCATCACCCTGCGGCAGCCTCCGCCGGCGACAAAGGCGGGATAGACGGGCGGATAGCCGTAATAATCGGGATCGTCATACGGATAGTCGTCGTAATAGACGCCACCGATAAAAGCCCCGCCGAAGTGACGCCGGTGGCCGAAAGCGTGCCCGGCAAATCGATGGCTTCCTGCAACGCCTGCCGCTCCCGCGCCGATCGCGCCGCCGCCAATGACAGCACCGCCAACACCACGACCCGCGCCAAAACTGCCGCCGACGCTACGGCCACTGCCCCAACCGCCTCCACCGCCATGTCCGTGGACTTCAATCGTCAATCCGTTGGTAACCGCCTTTCCGGTGCCTGCCATTCCCGGATTGACCGGCGACAGCGCTTCGGCTCGCTGGCTGGCAAAGGTCGACGCCATCAGCAATGCGACCGCTGCGCCCAACGAGCGTCGCACGAGAACTGAAATCGCCAACATCAATGTCTTCCTTCTGGTTGCCGACAGCACAACACGACACCCAGCACCTCGCATCGGCGCTTTCATGCGTCGTTTCCGACCTCATATTTTCCGTGTTGTTGTCTTGAAATTAGAGAGCGCAACCTGAACGTGCCATGAATGCGCCGGCCACAGATTTGAACGAAATCCCGTGCGCGACCCTCACGCAAAAGCACATGATCGTTATCACGACGTCAACGAAGTCCGGCGCCGCCGCCGACAAAAAAACGGGCCCGCGATACGGGCCCGTTAAACTCGTGCAGCTCTGATTTACCAGTGGCGGTGCCAATGCCGATGCCAATGCCCGCGCCCGTGCCAACGGACTTCAGTCGTCGTCACCTTCGAGCTTTCCTGGATTGCAGTGGCGGTGGCGGGATTTGCCAACGACAGCGCCTGGGCTTGCTGAGCCGGAGCGGCCAGGACCAATACCGCACCAATTGCAGCGAGGCCCAGAACTCTCGTCATCTTCATTGATATCTCCCCTGTGGCGATCGGAGTGCCAGCGGCCACGCGACCGACCTAATTAGCCACCCACCGCAGCGCAGACCGCAAGCTGGAGGGAGTGGCATCAAATGGAAGCTGATTATCTGCGCCGGCCACATCAATGCACGGCTCGCGGCCGAGTTCCATGGCCTGCCCTCTATTTCACCGCGATTTTAAAACTTGACGGCCAGCCATTCGTATACGGCCGTATACGGCGCAGAAGACAAGAGGAGATCGCGATGGGTTTTTCTCAGGCTGGGCCACAGGCCTACTCGGCTCGCTCAAGCGAAGGCTCCGAAGGTTCTAAGGAAGCGCTCAGCCGCGGCGCCAGACGCAGGTCATGCGCGGCACGATCACGGTGCCGCTCGGCCGGTATTCCTGCACATAGGATGCATTGCACACCCGAACGGCATTCGGGCCGGGATTGTAGCGCGGATAAACCCCATCGGGCTCGACCTGAGTGCGGGGATAAACGCGAATCCGCCGCGGCGGACGGGCGGGAGGATGCACAGCCAGATCCTCGGGCGTCAACGCCTGCGCAATCTGTGTGTTTTGCTGCGCTGTCTGCGCTTCAGCACCCATCGTGAACAGCGAAAACGCGCCCGCAAGGAGGCCCCCCAATACTGCCCATTTCCCGATACGCATGGTGACGCCCGCCCGCAATCAGCAATTAATCGTGCGGCTCTACGGTCTCCGATTGCAGCGGCAACGTCAACCGGCAAAGGACGCGCCCGTGCCAGCGGCAGCCGCCGCTGCCGCGCCTTCTTCTTTCCAGGAATTTCAGCCGAAAGCCGGTTTTCACCCTTCTGCGGAGGTGCTCTAAACGACGCCATGTGGAAATCAGCCAAGGCTCCGTCGCTCGCCGAAATGGAAACGATGGCGCACGACATCCTGACGCGGCTGCCCAAAGCCTTTCGCGAGCTGTGCGAGGGCGTCATCATCCGGGTCGAGGATTTCCCTACGGAAGACATTCTCGACGAGATGGGTGCGGAAAGCGAATTCGACCTGCTCGGCCTGTTTCAGGGCACCGGTCTGCCGCAGCAAAGCCAGAGCGACATCGCGCGGCTGCCCAACCTGATCTGGCTCTACCGCCGGCCGATCCTGGACTACTGGGCCGAACATGATGAAGCGTTGGGGCGGATCGTTCGCCATGTGCTGATCCACGAGATCGGGCATCATTTCGGCCTCTCCGACGACGACATGTCTGCCATCGAGGCTTCGGCCGATTGAGAGCCTTTTTGGCGCGTATTCTATTCGCAAAACCGGTGCCCACTTTTGCGGAATACGCGGCATTTGCCCTTTTATGCAGGCCGCATTCGCGATAAACCACGGCTCCTAAATTGCTTTTTGTCCATTCCAACCAAGAAGTGCATCGATGGAAAAGTTCACCACGCTGGAAGGCGTCGCGGCACCGCTGAAGATCATCAATGTCGATACCGACATGATCATCCCCAAGCAGTATCTGAAGACCATCAAGCGCACCGGCCTTGGCAA
>Ga0116129_1001044_pt1 | contig 15784 bp, 10 predicted proteins | sample June2015DPH_17_2_FD_89732 | JGI IMG/M metagenome (GOLD analysis project Ga0116129, IMG submission 89732) | Peatland microbial communities from SPRUCE experiment site at the Marcell Experimental Forest, Minnesota, USA - June2015DPH_17_10 | ecosystem: Environmental > Terrestrial > Soil > Wetlands...
CCGCCGGCATCGATCGCATAGGTATTGGTGAGACCTTCCTGGCCGAAGACCACGACGCGCAGCCTGTCGCCGGCATCGAGGTGATAGGGCGCATCATGGGTGGCCGCGACCGGAGCGGCGGCGTAAGCATTTTCCACCGGCGCATAGCTCGCACGCGGGGAGGCGGCAAAACTCGCGCGAAGCGCGCTGATGGCGCCGCCGGAATCGGCGGATGCCGTCGGATAGGCGGGATAAGAAGAGTAAGAAGGCTGGCCATAGGCCATGGCGTCGAGGTCGCTGCGTGGCGCTGTCGCGACCGGATAGGTCGTCTGCATGCAGCCTGCAAGCGCGAGCGCGGTCAGGATGGCAGCGATCGGCAGTCGAAGGGCGCGCACAGCCGGCACCAGAGCCATCCTCTAAACGAGATAGCTTCAGTCTTGCACTGGTTATGGTTAACAAATCGTTTTTTGGCCGCGCGGCGCATCGTCGAAGAGAGTGGCCGAAAGCTCGGCCCTTCTCCGTCTGGCGATCAGGCCGTGACGCCCGTGGGAAGCGGGCAGGACACGCCGGTCCCGCCCAGTCCGCAGTAGCCTGCCGGATTCTTGGCCAGATACTGCTGGTGATAATCCTCGGCGAAATAGAACGGACCTGCCGGCGCGATTTCGGTCGTGATGGCGTCGAGGCCCTTGGCCGCAAGCGCCTTCTGGTAAGCGGCGTTGGAGGCGGTCGCAGCCTCGCGCTGAGCGTCTCCATACGTATAGATCGCGGAGCGATATTGGGTGCCGACGTCGTTGCCCTGGCGCATGCCCTGCGTCGGGTTGTGGCTCTCCCAAAACGTCTTCAACAGCTGATCGTAGGATATTTTCGCCGGATCAAACGCCACCAGCACCACTTCGGTGTGACCGGTGCGGCCTGAACAAACTTCTTCATAGGTCGGGTTTTTGGTGTGGCCACCGGCATATCCCACCGCGGTGACGTAAACGCCGTCACCGAGTTCCCAGAACTTGCGCTCCGCGCCCCAGAAGCAGCCGAGCCCGAACACCGCCTGCTGTACGCCTGCGGGATAAGGCGGCTGCAACGGATGGCCGTTGACGAAGTGCCGCGTCGCAGTCGGAATCGGATCGGGCCGGCCCGGCAGCGCCTCGGTGGCGCTCGGCAACGTGGTGGTCTTGCGCATGAAAAGCATGGGTTACCTCCCTTGAGCTTCCGATTCCGGACGCCTCTCGACCCGGCAGCGACAAACCGTCATTCTCATATAGGTCGTTACGCCAAATCCGGCAGCCCCGTTACATCATGATAACGGGTGCCCCATTGGCTTGCTGCGTTCGCTTGTCTCAGTCCCTGGAGTAGCCGATCAACGGCTTCCTTGGCCGGAACAGCAGCATCAGCAGAATCCCGAGCACCGCCATCACGGCAAAGACCGGCTGGTCGAGGATGACGCGAACCACGTTGTTCCAGAGCCAGGGCGAAAGACCTTCCATCCAGGCGCGGAAAGCCTGCTGGCTGGATTGATGGACGTCATTCCAGAATTGGCCGAACCGGGTAAAGCGCAAGGTGTTGTCTGCGACATACCGGGCCCCGTCATAGACCATGAAGATAAACCCGCCGGCCAGCAGCAGTAGTCCCACCAGGCGGAAAAAGCCGCGGATCATGCCTCACCCACTATCTGTCGTATCCCATGATTGCCAGCCATTAGCGGCGTGGTGCAGGAAATTCAACCTCATCAGCATCTTATCAGGCCATACCGGCCCGGTCCGGTACCTGCCCAAGGCGGCTAAGGCGTTGACGCTGCATTCTCCGGCATCTATAAGTCCCCCCAATTGGCGGCGGGCGCAATCCCGCCGCCGCTGTTCTTTTGAGCATTGCTGCCGGAGCACGAGTTTCCGGCCAGGCATTCTCGACGGGGCACCCGAAAACAATCAGCGTCGATCAGGCAAATCGTGGGCAATCCTTTCGCCCACCCGCGATCGGTCACCGCCGAAGGACATTTGAGAACATGGCCAATACGACTTCCGCCAAGAAGGCGACGCGCAAGATTGCCCGCCGCACCATCATCAATAAATCACGTCGCACCCAGATGCGCGGTTCGGTTCGATCGGTCGAAGACGCGATCAAGCGTGGTGACCGCGATGCAGCTCTCAAGGCGATGGCGGGTGCCGAGCCGGAGCTGATGAAAGCTGCACAGCGCAACATCATTCACAAGAACGCTGCGAGCCGAAAGGTTTCGCGGCTTGCGCATCAGATCGCCAAGCTGGCGAAATAAACCAGCCAAAAAGTAACGACTGCAAAAGCCCGGCATTGCCGGGCTTTTGTTTTTTGTGCGGTATTTTTTGACGGATCAAAATTCTTCCGCGCTTTTACGGAGTGCGACCGGTCGCGAAGGTCGGTGTTTTTACGGATAGAGTGAAAGCGCAGTTTCTGCGTTGCAGAATGCATCTTCCAAAAGACCGCTACCGTACTCAGGTGCGCTACGGCTTTTGAAGGTTACCCTTGTTCGATGAGCAAAAAAAAACGCGCTTGCGTAGTCACTTATCGGCATAGCGATAGCGAGTTGTTTAAAAATTCGTTTCCCCCTCCGTCGAACATGACCGATTTATGATTTTTATTTTTAGTGTTGCGCGATTTGTGACAGCGACTTTTCGTTTCGAATCTTCGCACAGATTCAAAACCTTGCAGTGTCGTACGAAAACCGCGCGCCGATTGGGGCAAACGCCAAGTCGTTTATGCAGGCAATGAAGCTGAATCATTTTCGTTGCGGGAAATGAAGCTTGATAATATCTCTTAGAACGTTCGCAACGCCCACGGCCTTGAGACCAGCGCGGATTAAGGATCGGGGTGGACGTGCAAATCGGCGGCGGTGTGCGCGTTAGCGACGCTCTCCAAGCGATCGTTAGGTTCGGACCTATAGCAATATGGGTAACGTGGTTCTGTGTCGAAATTTCTCAAGGCGAAGCGTTCGTACTTCGTCATCTTAAAAACTGAGAAATACGAAACAGTCGGGCCGGCGGCAGCGAAGAGACGTGATGAGTTAAGGCAGGCGGAACGAGTGGCGAGCGGCTGAATTGTGTTTCAGTTTCGGGCGTCGCCGGTCGGTTTTGAAATGATTTGGAATGACTACTTGCTGTGCATTGTTGCGGCGAGAGGGGGAGGTAGCATGTCTTACGAAATCATTGGAATTTTTGATCTCAGTTCAATTGCAAACGACGCAAACGACAGTGCGTTGAATATCGCGGCATCGAATGATGCCGCAGAGGCCGCCGGCACACGGCCTCTCGCGCGAACTCCGGACAGAACGTCGAGTACGCGCTAGCCCCGCGAAGCTTCCCTTTAAGTCCAGCATCTGCCTGACGGCTTCCCGCCGAACGGTCGAGCTGTGTCTGAAACAAGCTTCGCGCCGGGCTGCCCCCGTGCGGCAAATGCACGGTGGCTCCACCAACAGCAGAATCACTTCAGGACTCCCACAGAAAAGTCTCAGGCAATGGCAAATATGGAACAGGATCGTTGGTCACGTGTGAAAGGAAGGCTGCGTTCGAGCGTAGGTGAAGACGTCTACACGAGCTGGTTTGCCCGCATGGATCTGGAAGGCGTGCAGGATGAAAGCGTCCATCTTTCGGTTCCGACGCGTTTCCTCAAGAGCTGGATTCAGGCGCATTACGCGGAACGTGTTCTGTCCTGTTGGCAGGCTGAAATGCCTGAAGTGCATCGGATCGATCTCAGCGTGCGAGCGATGCGTTCTGCCGCGCCGGCCAGGGACGCTTCAGTGCCCCAGATCGATGTGCGTCGGGCGGAACGGCCGGACAGCCGGCCGGCAGTCGAGTTGCGCGCGGTCGCGACCACGCCGGTTTCGGCGAGCCACGATGCGCTCGGCGGTTCGCCACTCGATCCGCGCCTGACCTTTGCCAGCTTCGTCATCGGCCGTTCGAATACGCTTGCCCATGCGGCTGCGCGTCAGGTGGCCGAAGGCCGTCGCGGCGACCCCGTGATGTTCAACCCGCTCTATATCCATGCCGGCGTTGGTCTGGGCAAAACCCATCTGCTGCAGGCCGTGACTTGGGCCGGCAATTCCGGCAACGAGCGCAAGGTGCTGTATCTGACGGCCGAAAAGTTCATGTATGGTTTCGTCGCGGCGCTGAAGACGCAGACGGCGCTGGCCTTCAAGGAAGCTTTGCGCGGCATCGATGTGCTTGTGATCGACGATCTGCAATTCCTGCAAGGCAAGTCCACCCAGGCTGAATTCTGCCATACGCTGAACGCGCTGATCGATGCCGGGCGGCAGGTTGTGATCGCAGCCGATCGTCCGCCTTCCGATCTCGAAAGCCTCGACGATCGTGTGCGCTCGCGGCTCGCCGGCGGCCTCGTCGTCGAAATGGGATCGCTTGGCGAGGAATTGCGGCTGGGCATCCTCAAGACGCGCGTCGCAGCCGCCCGCGCGCATCATGCGAGCTTCGATGTGCCGGAGCAGGTGCTGGAATATCTCGCGCGCGCCATCACCCACAACGGCCGCGATCTCGAGGGCGCCGTCAATCGTCTTCTCGCGCACTCGAAGCTCAATAACCAGCCGGTGACGCTGGAGATGGCCGAGCGCGAGGTGCGTGACCTGATCCGTCCGCAGGAACCCAAGCGGATCAAGATCGAGGACATTCAGCGGGTGGTCGCCCGACAATACAATGTGAGCCGGTCCGACCTGTTGTCGTCGCGCCGCACCGCCAACGTCGTTCGTCCGCGGCAGGTGGCTATGTATCTGGCAAAGACCCTCACCCTTCGGTCTTTGCCGGAAATCGGCCGCCGCTTTGGCGGGCGCGATCACACCACGGTCCTGCACGCCGTGCGCAAGATCGAGGCATTGGTTGTCAAGGACACCTCGCTGTCGGAAGAGGTCGACTCCCTCAAGCGTCAGTTGCAGAACGAATAGCCATAAAAGACGCCCCTCGCCCTCCCCAGCGGGGAGGGCGGCACGGGTATTAAAAAGGCCGGCGAAATCCCAAAAGTGGGGAACGGCCTGACGCATCCCTTGCGCTTGCCCGCCATCCGCGCCACTTTGGGGTCCCCCCGAACGGACGGATCGAATCCAGCTTCGATCGGCCTTTCGGGTCCAGACGCCGCGGCGCGCTTTCGGAGCCGCCCGGCTTTTCCCTCTTCGGAATCAGGCGGGTATGGCAATGAAGGTTACCGTCGAACGTGCGCAACTCCTGAAATCGCTGGGCCACGTGCATCGCGTGGTCGAGCGGCGCAATACCATTCCGATCCTCGGCAATGTGCTGGTCCGGGCCGAGAATGCGCGGTTGTCGCTGAAGGCCACCGATCTCGACCTGGAAGTCACCGAGGTGATGGCGGCCGAAACGGCGACAGCCGGTTCCACAACCGTGCCGGCGCATATGTTTTACGACATCGTGCGCAAGCTGCCTGACGGGGCGCAAATCGTGCTGGAAGGCGACGGCGACCGCTCGGTGCTGGCGATCCGGGCCGGCCGCTCGCGCTTCACGCTGCAAACCCTGCCCGAGAACGATTTTCCCGATCTTGCTGCCGGCGATATGACGCATTCGTTCACGCTGGCCGCTTCCGACGTGAAGCGGCTGATCGACCGGACGCAGTTTGCGATCTCGACGGAAGAGACCCGCTATTATCTCAACGGCATCTATCTGCACTCGGCCGGCAGCGCCAAGGCGGCGACGTTACGCGCGGTGGCGACCGACGGACATCGCCTGGCCCAGATCGATCTGCCGCAGCCGCAGGGGGCTGCCGGCATGCCGGGCGTGATCGTGCCGCGCAAGACCGTCGGCGAGGTGCAACGCCTGATCGAGGACAATGAGGCCGAGGTCAAAATCGAGCTGTCGCAAGGCAAGATCCGCCTCACCATCGAGAATGTGGTTCTGACCTCGAAGCTGATCGACGGCACCTTCCCCGACTATGGCCGCGTCATTCCGCAAAACAACGACAAGGAACTCGTCGTCGACAAGAAGGATTTCGAGGCTGCCGTCGACCGCGTTTCCACGATCTCGAGCGAGCGTGGCCGCGCCGTGAAACTCGCTCTGTCCGCCGGCCGGCTGGTGCTGTCGGTCACCAATCCCGACTCGGGGAGTGCGACGGAAGAACTCGAAGTCGAATATGCCTCCGATCCGCTCGATATCGGATTCAACTCGCGCTATCTGCTCGATATCGCGGCCCAGATCGAGGGCGAGGTCGCTGTGCTGAAATTGGCCGATCCCGGCTCGCCGACGCTGGTGCAGGACAAGGATTCCAAGGGCGCGCTCTATGTGCTGATGCCGATGCGGGTGTAGCGCGCGCAAACCCCCACCCCGGCGCTTCGCGCCGACCCTCCCCACAAGGGGGAGGGAGAAGAAAGGCAACCGCGTTGCCGCGAGTTGATCCCTCCCCTGAATGGGGAGGGTGGCTGCCCGAAGGCCAGCCGGGTGGGGTGACGCTGTTAGACATGACACCATGACCCCATCCCGCATTCACCGCCTGACGCTCACGCATTTCCGCAACTATCGCGCGGCGAGCCTTGAGGCGCGCGGGGACGTCGTCGTGCTGGTGGGGCCGAATGGCGCCGGAAAAACCAACTGCATCGAGGCGATTTCGTTTTTGTCGCCCGGCCGCGGATTGCGCCGCGCCAACCTCGAGGATGTTGCCGATAACCAGGGCGACGGCTCCTGGGCGGTTTCTGCCGAAGTAGAAGGTGCGTTGGGGCTGGCGACGCTCGGCACCGGCATCGATGCGCCGGTGGCAGATGCATCGGTCAGCCGGCGCTGCCGCATCGACCGCGAGCCGGTGGCCTCGGCCACCGCATTCGGCGACCACCTGCGCATGGTGTGGCTGACACCCGCGATGGATGGATTGTTTTCGGGCCCGGCGTCGGAGCGGCGTCGCTTTTTTGATCGGCTTGTGCTGGCCATCGATAGCGAGCATTCGGCGCGGGTGTCTGCGCTTGACCGCTCGTTGCGCTCGCGCAACCGGCTGCTCGAGGTACGCAATTACGACGATCACTGGTGTGATGCGATCGAACGTGAAACAGCCGAACTCGCGGTTGCGGTCGCCGCGATGCGCGGTCAGACCGCGCTCAGATTGGCTGCGATGCTGCGGGCACGCGGCGAGGCTTCCGCATTTCCCTCCGCCGAGATTGCGCTCGATGGCTGGATGGAAAATGCGCTGATGTCGGAATCGGCGACCGCGGTGGAGGATCGCTACCGGGACATCTTACGCAAGGGTCGCGCGCGCGACGCCATTGCCGGCCGCACGCTGGATGGCCCACATCTCACCGACCTTCAGGTGATCTACGCGCCGAAAAACATGCCGGCGCGCGATGCCTCGACCGGCGAGCAGAAGGCGCTGCTGATCGGTCTTGTGCTCGCGCATGCCGGGCTGGTGGCGGAAATGACCGGCATCACGCCGCTTCTGTTGCTCGACGAAGTGGTGGCGCATCTCGATCCTCGGCGCCGTGTCGCATTGTTCGATGAGCTCTCGAAGCTCGGCGCGCAGGTCTGGATGACCGGCGCCGACCCTGCCGCGTTTGCCGACATCGGTTCGTCCGGAGAAATCTTCGGCGTCGACTCCGGCCGGATTACCCGCGGGAACTGACAGCCGACTCCTGGAAAAGGGGTGCAGAATCAGTTGTCGAATCGCGCTTTTTCAAGGTCCTTGAATCGGCTTTCCGGGGGCTTGAAAAATCCTTAAAAATCCCCATTTTTTCAATATCTTGTGGGTTGAGACTTTGCGCTAGGCGCGCCCCGCCTTTCATGGCAGAAATAGATCTGATCAGCGCTGGCTTTGCGCCGCTGACTAGTAGAGTGGATTTGACATTCACTTCTCCTCCGGCCGCAAACCACCAGAAGACATCTCGAAGGCCTCACATGACAGAACCTGCCCGGCAACCGATCGCCGACAACGACCGTCCGATTCCCGTTGAATATGGCGCGGAATCGATCCGGGTTCTGAAGGGGCTTGACGCCGTTCGCAAGCGGCCCGGCATGTATATCGGCGATACCGACGATGGCAGCGGCCTGCACCACATGGTGTACGAGGTCGTCGACAACGCCATCGACGAGGCGCTGGCGGGTCACGCGACCGCGGTGGAGGTCGTTCTCAATGCCGACGGCTCGGTCACCGTGCGCGACGACGGCCGCGGCATTCCCGTCGACATCCACAAGGGCGAGGGCATTTCGGCTGCCGAAGTCATCATGACGCAGCTGCATGCGGGCGGAAAATTCGACCAGAATTCCTACAAGGTGTCGGGCGGGTTGCACGGCGTCGGCGTTTCCGTCGTCAACGCGCTGTCGAGCAAGTTGCAATTGCGGGTCTGGCGTGGCGACAAGGAGCATTTCATCGAGTTCGTCCACGGCGATGCGGTCGCCCCGCTCACGGTGGTCGGCGACGCCCATGGCAAGCGCGGCACCGAGGTGACATTCCTCGCTTCCAAGGAAACTTTCACCAACGTCGAATACGATTTTGCGACCCTCGAGCACCGCCTGCGCGAACTCGCGTTCCTCAATTCCGGCGTCAACATCGTGCTGTCCGATACGCGCCATGCGGTCGAAAAGCGCGAGGAGATGCACTATCAGGGCGGCGTCGAGGAGTTCGTCAAATATCTCGACCGCAACAAGAAGGCGATGGTGCCCGCGCCGATCATGGTCAACGCCGAGATGAACGGGATCGGCGTCGAGGCCGCGCTGTGGTGGAACGACAGCTACCACGAGAATGTGCTGTGCTTCACCAACAACATTCCGCAGCGCGACGGCGGTACCCATCTGGCCGGCTTTCGCGGCGCGCTGACGCGCCAGGTGAACGGCTACGCCGATGCGATGGCCAAGCGCGAAAAGATTGCGCTGACCGGCGATGATTGCCGCGAGGGTCTGACCGCGGTGCTTTCGGTGAAAGTGCCCGATCCGAAGTTCTCCTCGCAGACCAAGGACAAGCTGGTGTCCTCGGAAGTGCGCCCCGTGGTCGAGAACGTCATCAACGAAGCGCTCGCCGCCTGGTTCGAGGAGCATCCGTCGGAAGCCAAGATCATCGTCGGCAAGGTGGTGGAAGCCGCCGCCGCCCGCGAAGCCGCCCGCAAGGCGCGCGAACTGACGCGGCGCAAGGGCGCGCTCGACATCGCCTCGCTGCCCGGCAAACTCGCCGACTGTCAGGAACGCGATCCTGCCAAGTCCGAACTCTTCATCGTCGAGGGCGATAGCGCCGGCGGCAGCGCCAAGCAGGGCCGCAACCGCGAATTCCAGGCGGTGCTGCCGCTGCGCGGCAAAATCCTGAACGTCGAACGCGCGCGCTTCGACAAGATGCTGAGTTCGGAGCAGATCGGCACGCTGATCACCGCACTCGGCACCGGCATCGGACGCGACGACTTCGACCTGTCGAAGTTGCGTTACCACAAGATCATTCTGATGACCGACGCCGACGTCGACGGCGCTCACATCCGCACGCTGCTGCTGACGTTCTTCTTCCGTCAGATGCCGTCGCTGATCGAGGGCGGTTACCTCTACATCGCTCAACCGCCGCTCTACAAGGTGAACCGTGGCAAGTCCGAGCAGTACCTGAAGGACGAACGCGCGCTGGAAGACTATCTGATCGAGACCGGCCTCGACGACTGCGTCTTCAAGCTCGCCTCGGGCGAGGACCGCTCTGGCCGCGACTTGCAGGCGCTGGTGGAAGATGCCCGGGTCATTCGCGGCGTGCTGCACAACCTGCATAGCCGCTATAATCGCAAGGTGGTCGAGCAGGCGGCGATTGCCGGCGTTCTCAGCCCGAGGATTACCGCCGACATAGCGACCGCCAACGCCGCCGCCGATTATATCGCCCGAAGGCTCGACGCGTTGGCCGACGAGGTCGAGCGCGGCTGGGTCGGCCGCTTCACCGAAGGCGAAGGCTTTGTCTTCGAGCGCACGGTGCGCGGCGTCAAGGACGTCGCCATGATCGATGACGCGCTGCTCGGCTCGGCGGATGCGCGCAAGCTCGATGAATATGCCGCGAAATTGCAGGAAGCCTATCCGAAGCCGGGCCTGCTGCGCCGCAAGGATGCCGAGACTGCCATTCACGGTCCGGTCAGTCTCTTCGAGGCGGTGACCGATTCCGGACGCAAGGGCGTTACGCTGCAGCGCTACAAAGGCCTCGGCGAAATGAATCCCGGCCAACTTTGGGAGACGACGCTCGACATCAACGAACGCTCTCTCTTGCAGGTCAAGATCAAGGAGGTCGACGAGGCCGACGACATCTTCACAAAGCTGATGGGCGATGTGGTCGAGCCGCGCCGTGAATTCATCCAGGATAATTCGCTGAGCGCGAATGTGGACGTTTGAGGCACCCAGGTGCCCGCACCGCCCATCCAGTACATCGTCGAGGGGGGCCATCGGCTCGCCGGCACGATCGAGCCATCCGGCAACAAGAACGCCGCATTGCCGATCATTGCCGCTGCGCTTCTGACCGAACATCCGGTCACCCTCGGCAATGTCCCGCGCATCCGTGACACGGAGACGCTGGTGGAGTTGATCCGCTCGGTCGGGGCCTCGGCCGAATGGCAAAAGCCCAATACGCTCGCCATTCACGCCAGGGACATCCGCGCCGCCGATCTCGATCCGGAATTGTGCGCGCGGATCCGCGCCTCGATCCTGCTCGCAGGCCCGCTATTGGCGCGCTGCGGCGAGGTGGTGTTGCCGCCGCCGGGCGGCGATGTGATCGGCCGGCGCCGGCTCGATACACATTTCCTCGCCTTCGAACAGCTCGGCGCGACGGTTGCGGCATCTGCCCGGCTGGAATTGCGATGTTCGCGTCTCAAGGGCGCGGATGTCTTTCTGGATGAGCCCAGCGTCACCGCGACCGAGAATGCGCTGATGGCGGCGGTGGCGGCCCACGGCACCACCTATCTGCGTAATGCGGCGTCCGAACCGCATGTACAGGATCTCGCGCATTTCCTGGTCGCGCTTGGCGCACGCATCGACGGCATCGGCACCAACACCATGGTCGTGCATGGGCCGGCGACGCTCGGTTCGGTCAACTACGCGCTCGGACCCGACCATATCGAGGTCGGCTCCTTGATCGGGCTGGCCGCGGTCACGCGTTCTCCCTTGCGGATCGCCCGCGCCGGCGTCGAGCATCTGCGCTCGATCCGGATGGGCTTTGAACGGCTCGGCATCGTCTGCGAGGTCGAAGGCCACGATCTCATCGTGCCTGATCGGCAGACCCTCAAGATCCAGGACGACTTCGGTGGCCACGTGCCGAAACTGGAAGACCAGCCCTGGCCGGCTTTTCCCGCCGACCTGATGTCGATTGCCATCGTGACGGCAACCCAGTGCGCGGGCGTCATCCTGATGTTCGAAAAGATGTTCGAATCCCGGATGTTCTTTGTCGACAAGCTGATCGCGATGGGCGGTCGCATCGTGCTGTGCGACCCCCACCGCGCGATCGTCGCAGGTCCCAGCCGGTTGAAGGGCGCGCTGATGAGTTCGCCCGACATTCGCGCCGGCATGGCGATGCTGCTGGCGGCAGCTTGTGCCGACGGCGTCTCCACCATCAACAATGCCGATCAGATCGAGCGCGGCTATGAGCGGATCGACGAGCGGCTCAACGCGCTCGGCGCCAGAATTACCCGCGTCCCGGCGCGGGCCTGAGGAACGCAAGTTCCTGCCGCTATGCGGGGCAGGGCTGCCTTCCGCCGATATTGACGGCGTGCGGCGGCAGCCGTACCAAAATATGCAAATACATAAACGCTGAAATCCGGGGTAACGCCAAGGTAAACCCAAATGGCCGATGAAACCGCAACGCTTGCCGCCTATGTCGCCGGGCTGAAATTTGAAGATATCCCGCAAGAGGTGCGCGAGCGCGCCAAGACCTTGACGCTCGATTTTCTGGGCAGCGCGATCCGGGCACGGCGCGACGCGGAATCGACCGCGTCTCTCTTCAAGACGCTTGAGGCGCTGGCGCTCGATGCCCGAGGCGAAGCCACGGTATTCGGCGATAACAGGACCTGGACGCCGGCGATTGCGGCCCTGCTCAATGGCGCGCTCGGTCATTCCCTTGATTTCGACGATACGCATGCGGATTCCTCGCTGCATCCGAGTGCCCCGGTGGTGCCGGCCGCGTTCGCGGTCGGTGAACTCGTGCGCGCGTCTGGCCGCGAGGTCTTGACCGCGATTGTCGCGGGTTACGAGGTCTGCTGCCGGCTCGGCAATGCGCTCGATCCAACCTCGCACTATGCCCGCGGTTTCCATCCCACGGCTACCGCCGGGACCTATGGAGCGGCGGCAGCCGCGGCGAAGCTGTTCGGTCTGTCGAAAGAGCAGATCATTGCTGCTTTCGGTGTTGCCGGCAGCCAGGCAGCGGGTTCGTTGCAATTTCTGGTCAACGGCGCCTGGAACAAGCGCTATCAGGTCGGCGCGTCCGCGATGAACGGCGTGATTGCCGCGACGCTGGCGCGCAACGATTTTGTCGGTGCCACCCAATCGGTCGAAGGCAAGCACGGCCTGCTTGTCGGCTATAGCGATAACGCGCATCCGGAAAAGGCCGTCGCCGATCTCGGCAAGGTCTATGAGACCATGAAGATCGGCGTGAAGCCCTATCCGAGCTGCCGTTACACCCATGCCGCGCTGGACGCGCTGATCGCGATGCGCCGCGAACACAATCTGACGCCGGACCAGATCAAGCGCGTCGAGATCGGGCTGCATCGCAACGGCATCACGCTGACGGGCGATGCCGCCACCAAGCGGCATCCGACTTCGGTGGTCGGCGGGCAGTTCTCGATGTTCTTCACCGGCGCAGTCGCGCTCGATCAGGGCCGCTTCGGCTGGGACGATTACGACAGGCTTGGCGATGCCGCCGTCGATGCGCTCGCCGACAAGTTCGACGTCGTGCAGGACGACCGTCTGGAAATCGGCCGCAAACATCCCTTTGGCGCCCGCGTCAGCATCACCACCGATGATGGCGTGCACGAGCGGATCCATGACGATCCTTCCGGCGAGCCGAACTCGTTCCCGGATGCACAGGCGATGGCGCAGAAATTCCTGACGCTGGCGCGCCCGGTGCTCAACGGTCGCGCCGATCAGCTTGCGGACGCGATCCTTTCGCTGGAACGATTTGACCGCATCGACAAGGCGACCCATCTGGGACGGCAATAACGCTCTTGGACGTTCCCCGGACGCAGCGCAGCACGCTCTTACGTGATGCGCTGCTGATCCGGGGCCTACGCAATCGTCGGGCCATGGGTCCCGGATCTGCGGAGCAGCGTACCACGATGCGGAGCCTGTCATCGGGCGCGCATTCGCGCGACCCGTTGGCATCGCCGGGAGAACGCTGCACCGCGTCCGGGACACGATAGTTCGGCTGAGGGCTGGATGAGTAATGGCCCTGCCGTTACGGCTGATCGTCGCGGAATTCGCGGTTCGCCAGGCTTGCTTCCTCCAGGTCGAGATCGCGTTCGATATGCCGCCTGGTTTCGTCGGTGATCTTGCCGTCGCGCAGCAGGATGTGGATGAACTTCCGCTCGGCGGCAATCAGTTCCCGTGTCAAATCACCCCCTACCGCGGAAGCGATACGCTTATCCGGATCGAGCGAATTGGGTAGTTGATTGGTGCGGATTTCGTGCCGCGCGCGCAAAAGCTGGACGACTTCATCGGATATTTCGCGGTGCTTGGTGATCCTGTCGAGCGATTGGAACGCGGCATCGAGAGCCTCGCGTCGCGCCGCGACTTCCGATTCAAGTTCGGCAAAACGCTCGCTGCGGCCGGCCTGCGCGACGCCGAGCCAGCGGACAACTGTCGGCAGGCCAAGCCCGAACCCGACCAGCGTGATGAAAATGACGCCGAAGGAAACAAACAGGATCAGGTCGCGGTTCGGAAATGGGTTGCCGTCAGCTAGCGCCAGCGGCAACGCGAGCGCCGCCGCCAGAGATACCGCGCCGCGGACCCCGGTGAAGGAAATCACAAATGCCCATTGCCATGGCGGCGAGGGATCGCGTTGGCGTAGGCGCTCGATCATCCTCGGTACATAGATTGCGGGAAACGTCCAGGCGAAACGCGCGATCACGATCATGACGGTAACGAGAGCGGTCAGGGTCAGGATTTCGTCGAGCGGAAACGCCTTGGAGCGTTCATACAGCAGCCGCATCTGGAAGCCGGTCAGCAGAAATAGCAGCCCCTCGATCAGATAGATCATGAGTCCCCAGAAGAAGATGCCCTGTAAACGCGTCGCCGCAGAGATCAACAACGGGCCATTCCAGCTCATGTAGAGGCCGCAGGCGACGGTGGCGATGACGCCGGAGCCTCCGACGTGCTCCGGCAGCCAATAGGCGACATAGGGCGTGATCAGCGAAAGGGTAATTTCGACCTGCGGATCGCGCGCCCAGTGCCGCACCCGCAACGAGAGCCAGCCCACGGCGACCCCGAAAATCGCCTCTCCGGCGATGATGGCGGAGAACTCCCCGACGGCTTTTGGCAGCGAGAACACGCCGGTCGATATGGCGACGACGGCAAAACGATACAGGATCAGCGCGGTCGCGTCGTTCGCCAGTCCCTCGCCCTCCAGCACCACCATGATACGGCGCGGGATGGCGAGCTTGCGGGCGATCGCCAGCGGAGCCACCACGTCCGGCGGTGCGACGATGGCCCCGAGCAGAAAGCCGACATTCCAGGGCAGCCCTATCAGGTAATGCGTCGCGGCGGCGACCGTGAAAGCCGTGAAGATCACGCTACCGACCGACAGCAAGATGATCGGTCGCAGATTGAATTTAAACTCGCGCCAGCTCATGGCCACCGCCGCCGAATAGATCAGGGGCGGGAGCACAAACAACAGGATTAATTCCGGTGGCAGTTCCAGCGACGGCATTCCCGGCACGAAAGCGAGCGCAATGCCGGCGAGCAGCAGCAGGATTGCCGGGGCAACGTCGATCCGGCGCGCCAGCAGCGCGGTTCCGGCCAGCACCGCGATCAAAATCAGAAAGAGCTGAAAATTGGCTTCCACGGTCTCCTCGATCTCTTCCAAGGCTAGTGCCGCCTATTTGAAGTTCCTGCACCGCAAGCGGCGAATTCGATCCAGGAACTTCAAATGGAAAAGCGGCACTAGGATCAATGAGTTTGCTAGTGCCCATGACTTTCCGAAGTTCGTGGAAGTGGGTGCTGCAATAGAGCTCGAACTTCGGAAAGTGGGCACTAGTTTGCCCGGAAGGGGACGGAGGTCAACGGGACAGCTTTACGCAGGCGGTCCGCGATCCCTAAAGTGCGCTGGCGGCTATATTGACCATCAGCGCGAGCAGCGCGGTGTTGAACACGAACGAGATGATTCCATGCACCGTGACGGTGCGGCGGATCGTCTTGTCGGTGATGCCGACGTCGGACACCTGCGCAGTCATGCCGATCACGAACGAGAAATAGACAAAGTCCCAATAGTCGGCGTGTTCGTCGTGATCGCCGCTTGGAAACTGAAGGCCGCCCGGTTTTTTGCCGCGGTAATATTCGTGGGCATAATGCAAGGCGAAGGCCGTATGCACCGCCGCCCATGATAGCGCGACGGTGAGCGTCGCAAAGATCAGTTCGGTCGGATTGTGGTTGGCGCTGCCGAGCTCGAACACGATCGCAGCCAGGCCTGCGAAGGCGCCAAGCGCGGTCAAAAGCGGAATCACAAAGCGGCCGTCGTCCTGCAGCGCCGCCATGCGGCGGATCGTTGCCAGGGTGCTGCGCAACATCATGATGTAGACGAGTACGACGTACACCGCGACGAAGGTATCCCAGCCGATCAGCAACCGCGTGACCAGCCGAAGCGACCATGGCAGCAGGAAGAACGCGGCAATGCCGAGCGCGATCGCAAGGAACGTGCGCGGGCGGGCATA
>Ga0116129_1001045_pt1 | contig 15782 bp, 10 predicted proteins | sample June2015DPH_17_2_FD_89732 | JGI IMG/M metagenome (GOLD analysis project Ga0116129, IMG submission 89732) | Peatland microbial communities from SPRUCE experiment site at the Marcell Experimental Forest, Minnesota, USA - June2015DPH_17_10 | ecosystem: Environmental > Terrestrial > Soil > Wetlands...
AGCGCTCCTTGGGCCGCATGGCGTATCATTTCGCCCGGTTATTTTCGCGCGGTTGGGCTGCCTCTGCGCAGTGGAAGAATTTTCGATGAGAGCGATAAGCCGGTCTGGCAGGAGCGCGACCAACCAGTTCCGCAGCGGCGCGTGATGATCAGCGAGCGGCTGGCGAAACGGATCTTTCCTAATGAGGACCCGATCGGCAAGCATGTCGTTCTTTGGAAAGGGCAAGGCAATCTCGACGCCGAGGTGATCGGCATTGTGGGAGACAGCCGGGAGCGCGGCCCCGCCGCCGGCCCTTCCCTCACGGTCTATCTTCCCTATGGTTCGCAGGCACTGACGACTGAGTTCATCGTGCACACGCGTGTTCGTCCGCTCGCCCTGGCGCCGACCGTGCGATCGATCGTCGCGAGTCTGGACTCGAACCTTCCTGTCGCCGATGTGCGCTCATTCGAAGAGGTAGTCGAACGTTCGGTCGCGCCCCAACGCTTCAATGCGATTCTACTGGCGGTTTTCAGCGGGTTTGCGCTGCTGCTGGCGACCATGGGAATTTACGGAGTGCTCTCCTATTCGGTGAGGCGCCGCACTTCGGAGATCGGCCTGCGCATGGCGCTCGGGGCATCGAGCGGAAATATTATGCGCATGACCATCGGCCAGGGGCTGCGGCCTGCCTTGCTCGGGATCGCACTGGGTGCGATCGGAGCATGGTGGTTGTCTCGCTACGTAGCCGCACTGCTGTTCGGCGTCCAGCCGTTCGATGCCTTGACCTACGCCGCGGTAATGGTGCTTCTCCTGATAACGGCCGCGGTAGCCTGCTACTTGCCCTGCCGGCGCGCGATGCGCACCGATCCGGTGGAAGCTCTACGGACGGAGTAAGAGGAGGGGCTCATATCGACTGTTGGAGAGGCCGCAGTTTAGTGTGGGCGAGTGTTTCCCGGGCCGCGGCCGTGACGAAAGGCGCCTCTAAGCAGTACTTGGTCCAGGACGGCAAGTTTCTGGAGTCGTAGTTCACCTTCGTCAACCCCGATGGAACGAAGAGCACCGGCACCGGAATCTCCGGCTTCAATTCCATCACGCGGAGGCGGATTCGCAGCGCTGGTCGAAGGCTTGTGCAGCCAGGTTTTGGCGTTTTCTGGCGCTGGTGGCTTCGTTAATTTGAGCGGTTGAAAAGACGAAACCGTCGGTCGATGGGTCGTAGGTTTCTCCTTGGGATTCATGCATTTCGATGATGTCCAGGACTTCATTCAGATCGTGCTCCTCCTGGGCGAACCGAGTTTTTTGGAGGTCGCGGAGCTGAGTTACCGTTCGTTCGAACTGGCGGGAGAGGCGTTGGCTGTGCATGCTCAGGTTCGATAAGGCTTTCGACTGGCTTTCCAGCGCGGCGACGATGGAGAGGGCGTTCTCAATGGGGCTGAGGTCGCCGGCGATGCCTAGCGACAGGAGGTTGGTTTCCAGCGCGGCTACCCGGTTCAGGCGCCAGGAGGCGTCGGCCAGGGACTGGACCAGGCTGGCTTCGGTTGCGCCTTTGGGGTGGTATTCGTCGGTGAAGGATTTTACGTGGGACTGATATGCCTGGAGATCTTCGGCCGGCATGACGACTACCTGGCCGGTGAGGCCGTGGCGGAGAGCGTTCAAGGAAGATTGTTTTTTGCCGGCTTCGGTTTTGGGGCCGGTGGAGAATTGGGCATTCGCCCGGTTGATTTCGCTGCGATTTGGAGTCATGGATTCCCTCTCGGTTGGTTATAGCGGCGGGGGGAGTTGAATGGGAGCGAGTGGAAACGGGATGGTATTGAAAGGCTGGGAGTTGGGGGGTAAAAATTTATGGCAGCGCCTGCCTCGGTTCTGCTCCCGACAATGCTCCGGAAGACAGTCGTTGTCGTCAACAATCGTGCTTTTCTTGATTCATACTACTAATTTCTTTCGCAGTGCCGATGTATAGATTATGCAGGCCCCTGCCTACACTGCCATCCCTGCGCGTCCAGATGTGCTGAGCGAGGCGCGGGTCCGTGCAGGAATGGATGTTGTCGTGCGGGACAGTCTGCGCACGCTCAGCGGCTGGACGGCATTTATCTGTGGAGGGATGGCGCTGGCCGATGTGGTACTCCGCCCACCCGCGGTCACCGCGGCGACCCTGACGATTGAATTCAGCTTTCTGGCGGCGCTGCTGGCGGTCTATCTTTCCCTGCGAAAGTGGCTCCTTCCCGCATCCTGGGGGAATACCGGGGTGGTGGTGATCGGTTTCCTCGCCCTGATCGATGGCCTGATGCCGCCGCAATTCGTGAAGGATCAGATGCAAGGCTGGAACGCCGCGGTGGTGATGATCGGAGTGGGCTGCTTTCTTCTCTCCTACCGTTGGCTGATCGCATTCCTTGGCATGGCTCTCGGCACTTGGGCTGTCATAACCTTGACAATGTCTTCCTCTCCCGATTGGATGAACGGGCTGTACATGCAGTTTACCGCTGCCGCCATGGCGCTGATGGTGCATAGCGCCAGGTGGCGAGCTCACCGCCGCGTGGAGGCGATGCGCATCGAAGAAGACCACCGCACGATGGAGCTGGAACGGGCCAAAGGATCGGCAGAGGCGGCGAGCCGCGCGAAAAGCGAGTTCCTGGCTTCGATGAGCCACGAGATTCGAACACCGATGAATGGAGTCATTGGTATGACCGAACTGGCGCTGAACACGGATCTCACGGTTGAACAGCGCGATTATCTCAATACAGCGAAAATGTCGGCCGAATCACTCCTCACGATTATCAACGATATTCTGGACTTCTCTAAGATCGAAGCCGGTAAACTCGATCTGGACGCCGCCTGTTTTCCGCTGCAGCACAGCGTAGACGAGATCATCAAAACGCTGTCGTTCCAGGCCCATGAAAAAGGCCTGGAATTGCTTTGCGACATCAAACCCGAAGTCCCGGCGGTAGTGATCGGCGATTTCGCCCGCATTAGCCAGATCATCGTAAACCTGGTCAGCAACGCCATCAAATTCACCGAGCACGGCCAGGTGGAACTGGAAGTTGGGCGTGAAGCGTCCGAGGGCGACGAATTGACGCTGCATTTCATTGTCAGCGATACAGGAATCGGGATCGCTCCAGAGAAGCAGAGGATTATTTTCGACGCGTTTGCCCAGGCCGATGGTTCGACGACGCGGAGATTCGGAGGAACCGGTTTGGGCTTGACGATCTCGACCCGCCTGGTGGAAATGATGCACGGGAAGATCTGGGTCGAGAGTGTGTCAGGACAAGGGAGCCGGTTCCACTTCACGGTGCGCGTGGGCAGCACCAATCAGGAGCTTGAACCTACTCCTGAAGTAGCGTCCCTGGCCGGGACATCCGTGCTGGTTGTGGATGACAATCTCACCAATCGGAGGATCCTGACCGAGATGTTCCGGAAATGGCGCATGGAGTGCACCGCGGCCGCGAGCGCCGGAGAAGCCCTGTCGCTATTACGGCACGCATCCGAAGCGGGCAATCCTTTCGACTTAGTTGTGACGGATGTGCATATGCCGGAGATGGATGGATTCGATCTCGCAGATCGCATAAAGAACGTTCCGGATCTGACCAAGGTGGTCATCCTGATGCTCACCTCGGGAGAGAAACGAGGGGATCTCAAGCGCTGCCACGAGTTGGGGGTTTCAAACTATCTCACGAAACCCATTCGGAGCGCGGAGCTTCGTGCCGCTCTGGTCAAAGCACTGGAGATCCCAAGCGACACCAGCACCGGCGAACCATCCCCGCGATCGCGCGCGTTCCGGCCCGAATTGACGAATGCTACGCCGTTGCGCATTCTGCTGGTTGAGGATAACCCGGTAAATCAGCGGCTCGCGATGCGAATCCTGGAAAAGGCCGGTCATAATCTGATCGTCGCGGGCAACGGCAGAGAAGCATTAACCGCCCTGCAACGAGCGACCTTCGATATGGTTCTGATGGATGGGCAGATGCCCGATATGGACGGCTTTGACACAACGAAAGCGATCCGCGGTGGCCGGGGCGGCGATGATCGGAATATTCCGATCATCGGGATAACCGCGTATGCGATGGCGGGCGATCGAGAGCGGTGCCTGGAGGCAGGCATGGATGGCTACATTTCCAAGCCGATTCGCGCCGCAGATTTGCTGCGGCTCGTCGAAGATACAGGCCGGCGTTTAATTGCGTGAGCACTACGCCGAACGCTCTCGTGGGCGCGGTGAATGCGACGTGCGTCGCAGTTTCGTGATCGCGAGCTTCTTACATCCCACTTCGATCCCCCCGTCCAGGCGAGCCTGACACGATCACGTCATCGTCATTTGGTTGCCACGGTTCGTGGCGCTCCTTTAGAAGATGATCTTCGCTCCGATCTGAATCGAGCGTGGAGTGGCGGATGTGAGGCGTCCGAAAGCCGAACTGGTGATATTAGTCGTCAATCCAGAAAGATTTGTGTGATTTAGCGCGTTGAAGGCGTCACCGCGAAGTTGTAGCCTCACGCGCTCCGTAATGCTGAAATCCTTGGCTATGGACAGATCCTGATTCCACATTCCGGGCGCGCGCAGCACGTCGCGACCGAGGTTGCCCGGGCGCATCTGCTCTCCGCTCGCCGTCACCAGAGGAACCGGGATGAATGCCGCGGGGTTCAGGTATTGCAATGTGCTGGAGTAGTTGCTGAAGATCGGATTGATTCCGGGAGCGAGATCGGGACGATCCACAGGATTCGCGGAATTGTTGTCGGTGATGTTGATGGGGGCTCCGCTATTGGCCACGAATATTCCCGAGATCTGCCAGCCGTCGACGAGAAGCTTTACCGGGCGGCTGGTCCATCCGGTCCACTTGATCACGGGGAGCGCGTAAAGGAAATTGGCGCGAAACGATCTTTGGATATCGAAGGGCGTCGATCCCTTGTCGGCACGAACATCAGAGAAATTCTGAGGGACGGTGTCCAACTGCAAATCGTCCGCACCGTAGGACAGGTTATGCGCCCAAGTGAAGCTGACTCCGTACGTCAGGCCATTTGAGGTACGCCTGGAGAGCGACGACTGCCAACTGTCGTACCAACTGGCATCGGAGTCGTCATAGAACAAGAAGGAGCCGAACTGGGGATCGGGAACGGCGCCGGTCAGTCGATCGGGCAGATTTGCGGTTCGGGTCATACTGATGTGAACGCCGCGGTTGCCCACATAAGCGGTATCCAATAGGAGCCCGTACGGCAGTTCCCGCTGGATGCCAAAATATCGCTGGATGCTATAGGGGTTGGGGAAATATCCGTTGATGGTGGTGGGAGCGACGGCGAATCCGGATGCCTCCAACTGGGCCAGCACCGCAGACTTGTTGAGAGGGAAGGACAGGCCTTGCGCCAGGGCTTGCGCGCGGCTCAGGGTCAAGCGAAACGGCGTGTTGGGGTTATCGAGAACGTCGTCGACCACACCCGCATAGAGGGTGTGGGGATTGTAGAAAATTCCCGCACCGATCCTAATCACGGTCTTGCGATCGGCACCCACTGCCCAGGCAGCCCCGAGGCGCGGACCGAAGTTGGGCCAGTAGGAATTGTAGACGGAGCCGGCCGGCCGGAAGGGTCCGGTGCCGACTCCGAGGTCGGTTGGCGTGCGATTGAATAAGCGGCCGTCACGCTCCTTCGGAACGGTCCAGTAATCGTAGCGGAGCCCCATGTTAATGGTCAGATTGCGGGTGACATGAAACGCGTCCTGCACGAATCCGCCGAATTGATACATGTGGAGCTGATAGAGCGACAAAGGGAAGTTGATCTGAACCTGATTCGGAATATCGGCCAGGAAATCAGAGGTATTGGAATAAGAAAAGGTGGTGGTAGTGTCGTCGATGCGGCCGTCGTTCAGCCGTTGGATAATGCCGCCGAACTCAAGAGTATGACGGCCGCGGGTTAGGGACAGGTTTTCGGCGACTTCGAAAGTTCCTCCGCGGATCTGATAATTTTCCGCGCCTTCCGAGTCCACGCCATTCACCTCGAGCTCGTCGAGGCCAAGAGCGTATCCCAGATCGAGCCGCACCAGATCGGGTCTTGTATAGGCCGCGCGGGTCGCCGCCGTGAACGTTGCCGCGGTATGGGTGTACTGAATGTTATAGCTATCCGACATACCCGTGGACGCGCGGTCGTTTTCGGCGATCAGGTTGGGCGCTAGTTTGGAAGGATGGGAGTCGGTATAGCGGAGGTTGATCCAGTTATTGGCGTTGAGGTAATAATCGATGCGCCCGACGGCGTTGTTATCGTTTTGGATCAGCGACCCGGCGCCATTCCACGTCGCGGTCAACGCGGTGGACGCGTAGGGGGTATTCGGTAGCGGGAAAACACTGAAAATCGACGCGTATTGCGGGTGAGCGGCGATCGCTTCGGCAGCAAACAAGGGAGTGGGCACGGTGCCATTCAGAGCGGAAAACGCGCTGAGCCGGACGCCTTGGTAATCCAGGAAGTAGAACAGCTTATTTTTGATGATCGCCCCGCCAATCGATGCACCGAATTGATTGAACGTCGAACGCGGGTTGGTTTGCAGGAACTGATTGCGAGCATTGTAGTCGTTCAGGCTGTTGAACTCCAGCAGGGTTCCGTGGAGGGTGTTCGTTCCTCCGCGGCTGATGATATTGACATTGCCGGACATTCCGGAGACTGATGCAGGGGCGATTCCCTTGGTGATGCTGACTTCGGCAATGGCATCCGTATTGATCGTATTGATCTGGTTGAAACCCTGATAGAATCCCACCGACGGCAGCTCCGGATTCGACGAAGCGCTGGTGCCGTCCACCGTGAGCAGGAAGCTGGCGGGTGGCAAACCGTTCATGGAGACTCCGGCGTTCCCATTCCCGGCGCTGACTACGGCGGTATCCAACTGCAAGAGTCCGGTCCAATCCTGTTTCGACAAGGGTAGATCGTGGATATTTTTCTCATTGACGACGGTGTGCTGTTCCACCGTTTCGTAACTCAAAGCAGCCGCAATTTCACCAGCGACGGTCACGTTCTGATGAACGTCGCCGACATTCAACGCAAACGCCAAATCCAGCACCTGGCCGGCGGTCACCGTCAGGTTGTTCCGGATTTCGGTCTGGAAGCCGTCTGAGCTGACCTTTAGGACATAAGTGCCGACGGGGAGGAACGAAAGGGTGAAGCGGCCGGTATTATTGGTCGAGACTACGGTGGAGATGCTGGTCGCGTTGTTTGTGGCCTCAATCTTCGCGTTGGGTACGGCGGCTCCGCTGGGATCGGTAACTGTGCCGGTGACCGTCGCGGTGTTCACCTGCCCGCCGATCGTGGCGCAGAAGAAGGCCAGCAAAACGACCAAGGCTGTTAAGGACGGGCGAGGCAAATACTGGGCGAGATACATGGGTTTTCCTCTCTTGGAACAACTTTGTCCAAGCTTTCTAACGACGTAACGCCGGGGTGATCTGGCGCGCCCGAAAGCCGGGTTACTTTCTCTTTAACAAATCCCTGAGAACCTTGAGACATTCTGTTGTGGTTTGTTACGGTTGCCAAGTTCTCTAACGTACTCAGCGTTTTCGGGCAACGTTCCCGATCGTTACGGGCCAGGTAATAGGCGCCAACGGTATGGCTCTTGCTGTGATAGATTGACCAGCAAGGACGTTTTTCCTTGGGAACCACGTACGTTGACCATAAGGCGCAAGCCTATCGCCGTCAGATCCAAAAAATCATAGAAAGCCCGGAGTTCAGCGGCCGCACCCGGCTGGCGGAATTCCTGACATACGCCGCAGAAGCCAACTTGCAGGGCCGCACGCATCTCGATCAATCCGAACTGGCCGACCGAATCCTCCATCGGGGACCGGAATTCAATCCGCTCGATGACGCGTCCGTTCGAAAAACCGCGACGCTGATCAGGCAGTATCTGGAACGGTATTACAGCGGCAGTGGAGCGCTGGATCGAATCATAGTCACTCTTCCGGTGCGCAGCTACATTCTAAAGTTCCATGAGTTGGAGACGGAAAGAGAAGAAAAGTCGAAATCCTACGCCTTTCTGAGCGGCTCCACGGCGGCGAGCCTCCGGCCGTTCTGGATTCCGATCCTGGGTCTGCTCGCCTTGGGCGTCGCGGCAGTGTTCCTGTGGACGCGAGAGAGTCGGCCTGTAATCCTGTGGAATCCCAAGTGGGAGATGGCGACGGTGCGCGGAGACTTCATGCACGGCGACTTGGACCTTCCGGGCGACGCCATCCGAGTGGGGACGCAAATCGGCGAGACCGAAGACGTTACAGGCCGGATGATATTTTCGCCGGAGCACGCGGTGCAGCAAGCGGGACTGCTGGTGTTTGACGACGCTGACCGTTACGTGAAACTCGGACGGCAGTTCCTCTCCCGTCCGGCGCTGGAGTTCGGACTGGAGACGCAGGCGCGGTATCAGAAACCGCCGAATACGTATATATATGATGCGGAGGCTCAGAACGGCGAGCCGGTGTGGCTATCGATCCGGCGAGACCACGCGATCTTTGAGGCGTACGTCAGTCCGAATGGAATCGCATGGCGGCACGTTGGCAATACCCTGACTATGCCGGATGCCATGGTGAATCCGCGGCTGGCGATTTTTGCGGATCACGGGCGAACGAACGCTCCGTCGACGACGGCTCATTTTGACCGGCTGAGCAGCGGACTGGAATTTCACGATTATCCCGAGGGTCCGACGGATTTGAGCCATTTCATCGGTTGGAATCTAGCCGCTACATGTAGCACGGGGCGCGGCACGTCGTTCCGGGATAACGCGCTGGCGGTTCGACTGGGAGGGGGCGTGGGAACGTGCAATATGATCTTCGGGACTTCGGTTCCTAAGGGCGATTGGACGATTTCCACTAAGCTGGACTTTTTGCCTTCGAATAGCGCCGTGGCTGGTTTGATTGTTCACGGTTCCGGAGGCTTATTTCGAGTGATCCGATGGGATCTGAACGGTGGAGCGATCACGGCGGAACATCTGGGGCACGGACAAGCGAGTCTTCGCGATTTCGAAGGTTCTCCGGCAGTGGTATTGCGGATCGATTGCAGGAAAGGCATCCTGCACGCCAGTCTCAGCCGTGACGATATCCATTATGAGGAGCTTGCGCTCCCGGTTCCACTGGCGGCGCTTGGCAGCCAGCCGGAGTACGGGATCGAAGTCGCCAGGAGTTCCTGGTTTTCGGAAAAAGATGCGCCTGAGGCTCGCTTTCAGTACATCCGGCGCGTGGCGACGACCCTTCAGAACTTCCGCTAGGGCGAGCGGAACGTTCGGGAACGAACGCTGGGATCGTCCGCACGTTTAAGAACTTCCGCGGCCTGGGGCCGGTGCGTATGATCGGTGCGTGCTTCCTCGACGTGAGTTCCTTGCACTTGCCGCATCGACAGCCGCATTGCGGGCCGATGCGAATCCAATCGGGATCGGCTTCATCGGCGCCAGCTATTCCCATGCCACTGGAAAGTTGAAAGTGGTGCAGAAGTCCGCGGACTGGAAGCTGGTGGGCGTCAGCGAAACGGATCCGCAGATCCAGCGCGACCTTCAGGCGCAGGGTATTCAAATTTTGAGCCGGGAGCAACTGCTGTCTCACCCTGGCGTCCAGTTGATCGCCGTTGAATCCCGGGTAGCGGAGCATGCGGCGGACGGGAAGGCTGTTCTCAAGGCGGGAAAAAATCTGCATCTGGAAAAGGCGCCGGCGGACCACATGGCGGATTTTCGCAAGATCGTGCAGCTCGCGGCCGACAAAAAGCTCGTCCTCCAGATGGGGTATATGTGGCGATATCATCCGGGCATCAACGCGGCGATCGAAGCCGCGCAGAAGGGCTGGCTGGGGGCGGTTTTTCTGCTGCGCGCCTCGATGAGCAATCAGCTTGCCGCGGACCGTCGCGCGGAGTGGGGAGAATTTCCGGGCGGTGTGATGTTCGAATTGGGCGGGCACGTGATCGAGCCGATGGTCCGGCTGATGGGTCGCCCGGCCAAGGTGACGCCTGCCTTGAGAACAGATAGCTCCGTTAAGGATTCGTTGCGCGATAACTGCGTCGCGGTGCTGGAGTGGGGCAACGCCCTGGGCATGGTGCACGCTTCGACGCTGCAAGCGAATTCCAGCCGGTATCGAGCTTTCGAGATTTATGGGACGAACGGGTCCGCTATCGTCAATCCGATTGAGCCTCCGTCGATGGTAATCGATCTCGCCAAAGCGGCGGGACCTTACGCGGCAGGTAAGAACACGGTTCCGATGCCGGATTATCAGCGGTTCGTCGCGGATTTCGCGAATCTGGCAGCGGTCCTGCGCGGGCAAGGCAGGCTGCCTTCGACCGCGGAGATGGATCTCAACGTTGAGGACGCGCTCCTGCGTTCGAGCGGCATGGCATGAAGGGTTCGCGGCGAGATTTTTTCAAAGGCGCCGGGGGAGTCGCGCTCGCTTCGCAGGCGCGGGCCGCGGCGGCGGATCGCATCGACTGTCAGAGTCATCTTTTTTCCGAAGACTTCTTAAAGCTTCTGGAGCGACGAACTACTTCTCCGTACGTTGTCCGCGAGGGTGGGGAACGGTACGTCATTGTCAACGAATGGAAGAGAAAGATTCCCGCCAAGTTTACCGATGTAAACGCGAAGCTGGCGGATATGGATGGCGCCGGCATCCGAATGGCCGCGCTGAGCATTAACGATCCGGGACCGGAGCTTTTCGGGAAGGACTCGCCGGCAATGGCCGTGATGCTGAACGATTTCATTGCCGATACCGTTCGGCGGCATCCTGGCAGGTTCTTCGGGCTCGGCACGCTCCCTTTCGATTCTGTCGACTCCATGCTCAAGGAGTTGGACCGGTGCGTCCACTCGCTGGGGATGAAGGGGATTTTGCTCTATTCGAATTTGAATGGCCACTTCGCGGACGAAGAGGGAACTCCGGCCCGTCAGCTTTTTGGTGCCGCGGAAAAACTGGGTATTCCGCTGCTGCTGCACCCGGCGCGGCCGGTTACTTACGAAAACGTGAAGAGCTATGAAATGGCCGCGGGCATCGGGCTGATGTTCGATACCACGATCGCGCTTTGCCGGTTGATTTTATCGGGCGTGCTGGAGCAGCATCCGAACCTGAAGCTGGTGTGTCCGCACGTGGGGGGAGCGCTGCCCTACCTCATCGGACGAGTCGATCACCAGACGATGGTGCTGAAGCGAGGCGCACAAAACATCCGCAAAGCCCCCAGTCAGTATTTGAAGAACGTCTGGCTGGACACGGTGACTCCGATCGGGCTGGCCATTCAATACGCGTGGGAATTCGCGGGTCCGGAGAAGCTTCTCTATTCGAGCGACCATCCGTGGGTGGATCCGAACCTGATTATCCAGCAGGTGGAGAGCCAGAAGCTGCCGGCTTCGGACCTGGCCAAATTATATAGCGGGAACGCAAGGTCGTTGTTTAATTTATGAACGCCGATCAGTCCATGGGAGAAATAAAATGAAACGACGCGAGTTTGTAGAGATGGCCGCCCTTTCGGCATTGCTTCCCGGTAAAATGCGGGCGGCTAACGATAAGGTTAACGTAGCGATTGTGGGGGTGGGCAGCCGTGGCAGCGCCCACGTGAAGGATTTCACCCGCCGGCAGGATGCGAACCTCGCCGCAGTCTGCGACGTCAACAACGCGCAAACGGAGCGGGCGGTTCAAACCTATTATGCGGCGCGCAACGTGAAGCCGAAGATATACGGCGACCTGCGGAAGCTCTACGAAGATAAAAGCATCGACGCGGTGATCATCGCGACTCCGAACCACTGGCATGCGCTGGCCACGATCTGGGCCTGCGAGGGCGGCAAGGACGTGTATGTAGAGAAACCGGTGAGCTACAATCCGTTCGAAGGCGAGCGCATGATCGCCGCCGCCCGTCGCTACAGCCGGATGGTGCAAGGAGGCATGCAACGCCGCAGCATCACGCATAAGAAGCGGGCGATCCAGATCCTTCGTGAAGGCGGCATTGGCGAGGTGTACATGGCGCGCGGGATCTGTTACAAACGGAGGCCGTCGATCGGGCACAAGCCGGATGGTCCCGTCCCGCCGGGCATGGACTGGGATCTATTCCTTGGACCCGCGCCGCTTCGTCCTTACAACGAGAACCGGCACGTCTACAACTGGCACTGGTTTTGGGACACGGGCAATGGAGACATCGGCAACCAAGGCATCCATGAACTCGATTACATGCGCTGGGGGATGAACAAGAGCGAAAATCCCAAAGCAGTCTGCAGTTTCGGAAAGAAGGCGGTCTACAAGGACGATCAGGAGACCCCGAATACGCAAATGGCGCTCTACGATTACGGCGACTGCGAAATGTCGTTCGAGGTTAGAGGGCTTGCTACCGGGAGCGAAGGCGGAATGGATCTGCGCGGAGACAATTTCATTGGCGTGATGTTTTTCGGTTCGAAGGGCTACATGGTAGTGGAAGATAGCGGGTTCAAGACATTCCTGGGAGATAAGCGAACGCCCGGGGAGGCGATGGAAATGGTGGAATCCAAGCTCGATGAGAATACGGCGCATGTGTCGAATTTTTTAAATTCCGTGCGAACGCGGGCGCAGGACCAACTGGTGGCGGATATCAAGGAAGCGGCGGTGTCCGCGGATCTGGTCCACATGGCCAACATCAGTTATCGGACGGGCCACAAGCTGACGCTCAGCGCCGGGGCCACACGATTCGTCGACGCCGAGGATGCCAATTCATATTTGACAAGACATCCGTATCGGGCTCCCTATATCGTTAAGTAACGCGAAGGGAAAATGTGATTGAGATCTCCCGGCGGTCCGCTTTGCAGGCTTTGGCCGCGATTCCGCTGGCCGATGCGGAGACACGATTCGCCATTTGTAGCGAGACGTTTGCCGGGATGGATTTCGCTTCCGCCTGCAAAGCGGCGGCGCGCATCGGCTACCGGGGAATCGAAATCGAACCATCGCATCTCTCGCCGGACCCGGCCGCACTAAGTTCGAACCAGCGCACCCAAATCCGCAAGACGATTCGCGATGCGGGAATTGGCTGCGTCGGTCTCCATTCGTTTCTGAAGGCGCCTGCCGGTTTGCATCTTACAATCGCCGACGCAGGAGTTCGCAAGCGCAGTTGGGATTATTTCTCCCACCTTATCGACCTTTCGGCTGACTTGGCGGATGAGCCCCTGATGATTCTCGGATCCTCGAAGCAGCGCCAGGCGATTGACGGAACAACTCCGTTGGAAGCAAAGCAGAGACTTATCGATGGACTGAGGACGATGGCTCCTCTGGCCCAACGCCGCGGCGTGAAAATTCTGATGGAGCCTCTGGCGCCTCAGTTGTGTAACGTGATCAATTCGCTTGAGGAAGCTCTTGAGGTAGTGACGGCCGTGGCGAATTCCGCAGTGGCGACAATGTTCGACTGCCATAACACCGCCGGCGAGAAGAAGCCAGTGGGCGCGCTTATCCGTGAATACTATCCACACATCCGGCACGTCCATTTGAATGAGATGGACGGCCAGCGCCCAGGTGCTGGGAATTTCCCTTTTGGACAAGTCCTTCGGACCCTTCGGGAATTAGACTATCGCGGATGGCTCTCCGTAGAAGTGTTTAACTTCCAGCCGGATGGAGAGACCGTGGCTCGCCAGGCGTTTCAGTTTCTGAAGTCGGTAGACAGTGTATATTGAGCAAACGAGACCCCAATGAGCAACGTGCGCTGGTTGGATCTATCGATCATGTTCGTGTATCTGACCGCCCTGGTATCGATTGGGGTGCATTTTTCCCGTAAACAAACGAGCACTGAAGAATATTTCGTTGCGAAACGCTCGATACCCTCCTGGGCGATGGGATTCTCGATCGTCGCGACACTGATCACGAGCGTAACGTTCGTTGCCTACCCCGGGTCCGCGTACGGCAAGAACTGGTCTCTGCTCATCCCTGGTTTCATGGTCGGCGGATCCCTGCTTATCTGTGGATTGGTAGTCGTTCCGTTTTACCGGCATGTGATCCGGATGAGCGCGTACGAATATTTCGGGCGCCGCTTCGGTCTGACCGCGCGGATGTATAGTTCGATCGCCTTCTCGTTGATCCATTTTTCGAAGATGGGATTTGTCTTTTACCTGCTCGGGTTGACTGTGAACAGTATGACCGGATGGAGCATGGATCTGGTGATCGTTTTTGTGGGGATCGCGACTTTATTCTATACAGTGGTCGGTGGACTGGAAGCGGTAATCTGGGCGGACGTTATCCAAGGATTTGTACTGTGGGTTGGCGTTATCGTATCGCTCTCCTATCTTCTTTTCCTGCCGCCAGGCGGTCCTTCCGCCTCCCTGCACGTGGCTTGGGAAGCGGGGAAGTTCAGCTTCGGATCCTGGTCCGGGAGTTTTTCGCAACAGACGATTCCGGTATTGCTGCTCTACGGATTTTTTTTCTATCTACAGAAATACACTGCGGATCAGACGATGGTCCAACGGTACCTCGTGGCGAAGTCGGATCGGGCCGCGATTAAAGGGATCGGCCTGGGAGCGGCTCTGTGTATCCCGGTGTGGACACTGTTCATGTTGATCGGAACCTCAACCTGGTCGTTCTTCAGGCTCACGGGCGAAAAACTGCCCGCGTACATCACAAAGGCGGATCAGGTGTTCCCGTATTTCCTAACGGTTCATCTGCCGCGAGGGATTGCAGGATTCTTTATGGCGTCGCTGATGGGTGCGGCGATGTCCGGTTTGTCGTCGGACTTAAATGCTCTAGCGGTAGTCGCTGTGGAGGATTTTTATAGGGTGCTCAAACAAGGCACTACGGATCAGCAGCGTCTGAGGATGGGCAAAGTCGTTGTCGGATGGGCCGGTGTGCTGTGCATCGCGGTAGCGCTAGTGCTCGCGCATTCCAATGGCAGCGCGCTCTCCATGTGGTTCTCGATCTCTGCCATCGCTTCGGGCGGACTCGCGGGCCTATTTTTGCTCGCGTTTTTCAGCACCCGCGCGAACCGGCAGGGAATTTTAATCGGCATCGTGGCGACCACGCTATTCACTGCCTGGGCCACAGCAACGGTGGGCGTGAAGCCTCTCTTGAACCTCGGCGGATGGAATTTCCCCTGGAATGACCTGCTCATCGGCGCGGTCGGCCACGTGGTCATGCTCGTTTTTGGATATTTCGGCAGCTTACTTTTCCAATCCGATCCGGTGGTGGCACGGGAAATGACGTTCTGGAAATGGCTCGAACTACGCCGCCTAAAACAGGTCGGTGCGGTCGCGGTTTAAGGGAGTCCTTTGAACCAGCGAATGACGGCGCTATTGTCATTGGCTCCGAATCCGGCGGCATCTAATTCCTGAAGAATTCTTGCGTGGACTTCGGAAAGCGGCAGGACCGCACCGGACTCGCCGCCTTCTGCTAGGATATGCCGAACATCTTTAAGATGCTGCGCAAGACGGGCTTGCGGGGCGAAATCCTCGTCGAGCATTTTTTGCCCCTTAGTGTCCATCACCCGCGAATACGCAGCACCGTGTTTGAGTACGTCCAGAGCAACCTCCGGACGAATACCGGCTTTGCGCGCAAACTCCAGCCCTTCTGCAAGTACTGCGCGATTTAATCCGAGCACCAAATTGAACGCAAGCTTCATGCGAGTCCCCGCGCCCGCCCCGCCAAGATGAAACATGCGCTCCGCGATTGCCCCGAAGATCGGCCGGCACACTTCGAAAGCCGCTGCAGCGCCGCCGCAGAGCACGACCGCTCGATGCTGGCGGACATCTTCGCTCGATCCTCCTATACAGGCATCGAGGAAACGCACTTGGCTCTCCTCAAGTCGCGCCGCCAGTTGTTCAACAATCGCCGCACTCCCGGTGGTGGTATCGATCACGATCGAGTGCGGTTGTAATGCCTGCTCGATTCCCTGGATTACCAATTCGACGA
>Ga0116129_1001046_pt1 | contig 15782 bp, 17 predicted proteins | sample June2015DPH_17_2_FD_89732 | JGI IMG/M metagenome (GOLD analysis project Ga0116129, IMG submission 89732) | Peatland microbial communities from SPRUCE experiment site at the Marcell Experimental Forest, Minnesota, USA - June2015DPH_17_10 | ecosystem: Environmental > Terrestrial > Soil > Wetlands...
CAGGCTCTCGCCCAAAATACGTGCGTATTGGTCGTCCTGCGCATTGAGTTCGTTGATCTTGTCGAGCTGCCCTTGGATGTCGTTTTTATCATCCATGATCAGCGTGTTTCGGGCGTACCCCATCGACTCCGACACGTTCGCAGCCCAGGCATCGACAGTCTCGATCTGTTCCAGCATCGGGCCCGTGATCAGGACGACCGCTCTATTGAAGCTTGCCAGCCGCGCGATGCTGAGCGCGATGGCGATGCCGAACACCAGGATAACGCCGGCAAAGGCGTATACCAGGCGGGCGCTCACCGAGGTTCGATAACTCAACTGCACGTGGTCGACTCCATACGAATGCGCCGTCAGGTCGACAGCAGGGACAGAATTCCGCCGCCGTACCGCGGCAACTGCAGCTGGAATTCGCGCCGACCCGGCGCGGCGCCCAATAGTGCAGCCGCCGCCGCAGGCAGCGATTTGGTTGGATACAACTGGTCAAGCTTCAGATGCGGCGAAGTCGAATCGAGCACCAGGCGCGTGCAGATGTTCATGACCTCGCGCAAGTTCTCGCGCATTGCACCGCTCAGTTCCCGCGACTGGACGGCCTCCTTGGCCATGGAGGGCGGCAACATCGACAGGGCGGCGGAGAAGCCCGCGGCAAGGCTCACATCCGCGCCGCAGAGCACCACAGGCGTCGCGCCATCGTCGATGAACACACCGAACCAGGCGCCGCCGGTGGGCGATTGATCGAACGCTCCGCCGGGCTTGACGTCGAGTCCGTCAAACAACATGCCCAGGATGTCCTGCACCTTGGGTACATCGGGAAGCGGGTACGCGGTTGTCATAATCCTAGCGGATGTACTGCTCGAGCTGATGCTTGAATGACTCGGGCGTGAACGGCTTGGAGATGAGGAATTTGGCGCCGGCTCCGAATGCGCGCAGACGCATGTCCGGTGTTGCTTCGGTAGTGACGAAGCCGAAAGCTAGCTTCATCCCGCTCTGCCGCAACGCCTCCAGCAACTCCAAGCCGGTCATGTTGGGCATGTTCCAATCGGAGAGCACCAGATCCGGCAGCGAGGCTTTTATGGCCGCCAGTGCCTTCACCCCATCGTCCGCTTCCGCTATCTCGTGCCCGTCGAATCCGGCCTGCCGCAGCGTCTTCTTGACGATCATGCGCATCGCAGTGGAGTCATCGACAATCATAATTTTCATCGGTGGCTCCGCGGCCTAGGAGACCCACACGCACCGTGTAGTAATTGAGTGTCGGCCGGCGGGCTGATTTCTTGAGATCCGCCCGCTTCAAGCGGATCGAACATTGCGATGCAACAGCGGACCATTGCTCACCAGGGCGATTATTCTCTCGGCGATCTGAGTGAGCGGATGCAGGGATTGTGCCGCCCCGATCTCCCAGGCCGCGCCGGGCATGCCCCAGACGACGCTGCTGGCCTGATCTTGCGCGATGGTCGCGGCGCCGGCCGCCAACATTTCCTTCAACCCGGCCGCGCCGTCGCGCCCCATGCCGGTGAGAATCACGCCGACGCCATTCTGGCCTACGGCTTGCGCGGCCGAGCGAAACAGCACATCGACGGACGGGCGGTGCCGGTTGACTGGATCGGCTTCGCTCAGGCGGCATTCATAGTGGGACGCGCCCGGCGCCACCAGTAGATGCAGATCGCCCGGTGCGACATATGCGTGTCCCGGAAGCAGGGGCTGGCCATCGCTGGCTTCGCACACGGTGAGTTCGCACATCGCGTCCATGCGTGCCGCGAATGCGCCGCTGAAGGCTTTGGGAATATGCTGCGCGATCACCACGGGCGGCAAGTCTTTGGGCAGGCGCGTGAGCACCTCCTTGATGGCCTCGGTCCCGCCGGTGGATGCGCCGATGGCGATGATTCGCTCCGCGCTGTGTTTCGGCGAAGCGCGCCGGCTCGAGGCTGCCGCCGGCGCGAGGCCTGCCTCGGGGCGCTTATTCGCAAACTCGGTGGCGGCCCGAATCTGCGCTCCCGCGGCAACCTTGACCTTGGCAATGATCTCTTGCGCGGCGTCGCGGATGCCGAACGAGGAGGTCGCCGTCGGCTTGGCGATGAAATCCACCGCGCCCAAATCGAGCGCGTTTAGAATCAGATTGGCGCCGCGCTGAGTGACCGAGGCACACATGACCACAGGCATGGGACGCAGGCGCATCAAGTTGCTCAAAAACACCAATCCATCCATGCGCGGCATCTCAACGTCGAGTGTCAGAACGTGTGGATTCAGAACTTTGATTTTCTCGCGCGCCACATAGGCATCCGACGCCACGCCCACCACCTCGATTTCGGGGTCGGAGTTTAAAATTTCCGTGAGCAATTCACGCATGACGGCGGAGTCGTCAACCACCAACACCCGTATGAGCTTCGCCACGGCTATCGTCCCTCGCCGCCGGTGCGCGCGCTGCCATCGCATGCGGCGCACTCGCCTGCCAGGCTCTGCTCTCGCTCGAATACGGCACGATTGACCGTCGCCGTCAGGCGCTTCACGCGCGCCTTGCCGCTCCTCGGGCTGTAGTAGAGCTTGCGTGCAAAGTTATCGCCCAAATCCTCCGCCGCGATCTGAAACCCTTGCCGCTTGAGATAATCGCGCACGAATTGCACGTTATGACCGCCCACATCCAGCGAGATGTCGAGCACGTTGCCGCCGCCCATGACCTTGAACTCGAGATCCTCGCGTTGCCCGCCGAGATCCAGGATGTCGGTCACCAGGCGGTCCATGGCTACATCGCCGTAGCGCGTCGCCGCCGTGAGCGAGCTGTCGCCCCAATGCCTGTCGCCGCCGGAGCGGTCCAGCGGCAGCATGAAGTGATTCATGCCGCCGATCCCCAGCTTGCGGTCGCGCACGCAGGCGGAAACGCACGAGCCAAGCACGGTGAATATCACCTCGTCGTGACTGGTAACGTAGTATTCGCCCGGCAGCAACTTGGCCAGTGGGCGGTCGAAATTGGCGTCCCAGGCGCGACGAATATGGGCGAATCGAGCCGGCGCGGGCGGAAGCGCCGGATGAGCCGCGACGCTTGCCCCGGCGTTCAAGCCACTCTCCTGTACACGGTGCGACCGACCGACTTGTAGCGCTGCGTGACGTTGAAGAGATTCTCGGAATGCCCGATGAACAGCCATCCGCCCGGTTCTTGCAGGGCCGCCAGACGCTCGAACAGCTGCCGCTGCGTGTCCTTGTCGAAATAGATGGTCACGTTGCGGCAGAAGATCACGTCGAATGGCCCCTTGACGGGCCATGCGTCCAGCAGATTCAACTGCCTGAATGTGATCAAGGATCTTAGCTCTTGCGCGACCTCATATTGGCGCGCGGCTTCCGAGCACGGCCTGAACCAACGCGCCAGCCGCTGCGCATCCATGCCGCTCAGCCGCTCTGCGGGGTAAATGCCGGCGGCGGCCGTTTCCACGACCTGGGAATCAATGTCGGTTGCCAGCAATCGCACATCCCAACCGGTGAAGCACTGCCGAGCCTCGCGCACCACCATGGCGATCGAGTAGGGCTCCTCGCCGGTCGAGCATCCTGCCGACCACAGGCGCACGCGACGCGTTGCCGCGCGGTGCTCGGCCACGCAAGGCAGGGCTTCGGCGGCCAGTTGGTCAAAATGATACTTTTCGCGAAAGAACGACGTCAGATTGGTGGTCATGGCGTTGGTAAATTCCTGCAGCTCAGCGCCATCGCCCGCCTCGAGCATGGCGCAGTATTCACTGAACGAGGACAACTTCAGCCTGCGCAGCCTGCGTGCCAGGCGGCCGTACACCAGTTCTCTCTTTGAGTCGGCGAGTGCAATTCCGGTCAGCTCGCGCACAATGCCGCGCAATCGATCGAATTCGGAGTCCGTCAGCACGAACTCCTGCGCGCTAAGCCGGGTACTCACGCAACGCCGTCGAGTTGCAGAGTGGACGCGACCCCGATCAGCGTCGCCGCATGGCGCAGCGCCGCCGACACCCCCTGCCACCGGCACTCGACGCCGCGCTTCGCGCCGCCGAGCCATGCACTGACCAGCAGCTGCAGGATCGCGGTGTCGATTTCCTCGACGCCGCTGCCATCCAGCAGCAGCGGGGCTGAGCCTTCACAGCAGGCCATCAAGGTGCGATGCAGATCCGTACTCTGTGCGATCGACAGCCGTCGCGGCAGCTCTATGGCTTTCGGCTTGGGTGGCCGCCGCGGCTTTTTCTTCTTCACGCGGCCGCCGTGCCCGCCAAGGCCTCGTCGCTGATGCTGATGCCGATCAGGCGGTCTATATCGAGCAGAATCAGCATCTTTCCGCCGACCGTCGCAAGCGCCTTCACGAACACCGTGTCGGTATTGGCGCACACGTCGGGTGGCGGTTTGGTCGCTGCCATGTCGACGTTGTAGACCTCCGAAACGGCATCGACCACCATGCCCACGGTGCGCTCGCCGCCCTTGGTAGCCGCACGCACCACGATCACGACGGTGGTGGGGCCGAAGTCGCTGCTGCCCAGGCCGAATCGGCAGCGTAAATCGAGTATCGGCACGACCGCGCCGCGCAGATTGATGACGCCCAAAACGAATTTTGCCGTGTGCGGAATGCGCGTGACCTTGTCCCATCCCTTGATCTCTTGCACGCGCAGTATGTCCACGCCGTATTCCTCGCCGGCCAGCATGAAGGTCAGATACTGCTCGCCGGCGCCCGCCGCAGAGCTGTCGGGGTTGATCGGACTGTTCATGCTCATGTCATTAGCTCCTCAAATAGCCTTTCAGGCCGCCCGGCTCGCGCGTTGGTCGCGCTGCCGCAACTCCGCCGCTCGTACCAAATCGCGGACATCGATGATCAGGGCAACGGCACCGTCGCCCAGAATGGTGGCGCCGGCGACGCCGAGCACCGGTTTGAAATTCGACTCCAGACTCTTGATGACCACCTGCTGCTGCGCCAGGAGATCGTCGACCAGAAGGCAGACTCGCTTGTTGTCCGCCTCGACCACGACCAACAAGCCGTGCTCAACGTTGTTGCTGTCCGGTTCGATGTCGAACAGTTCGCCCAGCTTGATGACCGGCAGGTACTCCTCTCGCAGGCGAAATACTTCGGAGCCGCCGAGCACGTTGCTGAGGCGATCCCGCGATACTTGAACCGTCTCGACGATGGCCAGCAGCGAGATGATGTAGATCTCCCTGCCGACGCGCACCAGCTGCCCGTCGAGAATGGCAAGCGTCAGCGGCAAGCGGATGCGCACCGTGCTGCCGAGGCCGGTACGGGAAAAGACCTGCACGTGCCCGCCCAGCTCGTTGATGTTCTGGCGCACCACGTCCATGCCCACGCCGCGCCCCGAAACGTCGCTGACCTGTTCCGCCGTGGAGAAGCCCGCCATGAAGATCAAGTTGTCGATCTGTTCGTCGCTGAGCTCTTGATCCGCCGCGATCAAGCGTCGTTCGCGCGCCTTCTGCAGGATTTTCGGCCTGTTGAGGCCGGCGCCATCATCCTTCACTTCGATGATGATGCTGCCGCCCTCATGGAAAGCGGCCAGCTCGATCGTGCCGCTCGGCGGCTTGCCGCTCGCCGTGCGTTGCTCGGGCGTCTCCAATCCGTGGTCCAGCGAATTGCGCACCAAGTGCACCAACGGGTCGCTGATCTTCTCCAGAACCGTTTTGTCGAGCTCGGTATTCTCGCCTGTCAATTTGATCTCGACCGATTTGCCCAGTTTTCGCGACAGGTCGTGCACCAGCCGCGGAAAGCGGTTGAACGCGAAGCTGATCGGCAACATGCGGATCTGCATCACGCTTTCCTGCAATTCACGGGTGTTGCGCGCCAGCTGCGAGAGCCCCCGGCGCAGCATGTCGAGCTTGCTTGGATCAAGCCCATCCGCGAACGCGGCCAGCATGGACTGGGTGATGAGCAACTCGCCGACCAGATTGATGATGCTGTCGAGCTTTTCGGTGGCGACCCGAATGGATGAGGACTCGGCGGCGGATTTGGCCAATGCCGCGGTGGGGGCAGCCTTCGCAGGCGCGGCGGCCGCCGCTGCGCGCGCTGGAGCTGCAGGGGCTGCCACCGCCGGCGCGGCGCCGAAGGGAGTGAATTCCAAACGGCAACCCGCATCCACCCAGTCGAATATCTCGTCCAGTTGCGCGCGCGTCGCTTGTCCCCGCAGCTCGATGTCCCAAGACAAGTAGCATGCCTCCGGATCCATGGCGTCGAGCTCGGGCAGTCGCACGAGGTCGGCGCGCACGGCGATCGAGCCCAGGCGCGCCAATTCGGCGAACATGCGCGTCGGCTCGTTGCGCACGCGCAATAGGTCCGCGACGGGCTGAAACTGAATACGCCAGCCGCTGGCGGGGCTTGCCGTGACAGCGCCCGGCGATGCGGCCGGCGCTGTCGCGGCAGCCGGCGGGGCGAGCGCCGCTCGCGCAGGTTCGCCCAGTATGTGGGCGATATCGGCATTGAGCGTCCCGATGCGGCCTTGATCGAGGGCATGTCCCGCCTCGGTGGCGGTAATCATCTCTCGTAGGCAATCGCAGGACTGCAGCAGTACCTGTATGGCCTCGGCCGTCACCGGCCTCAAGCCATTGCGCATCTCGTCGAGCAAAGTCTCGACGCCATGGGTAAATCCCGCGACTTCAGCGAATCCGAACGTCGCCGAGCCGCCCTTGATCGAGTGCGCAGCGCGAAAAATCGTGTTGATAATTTCACTATCCGACGCGTCGCTCAGGCCCAGCAGTCCGGCCTCCATGACGTCGAGCCCTTCTCGACTTTCCTGGAAGAAGACTTTCGCGATCTCCATCATTTCCGCTTCGAGGTTCATTCCCATCCTGTCTGACTCCGTTTCAGCGACCGCGCTCAGGCGGCCAGCAGCAAAGGCATGATTTCGGCAGCGGCGGCCCGCGTCTGCAGGATGATCTCCGGCAAGCTGTCGGCGCCCACGCGCGCCGTTTTGAGTGCCGCCGGTGCGAGGGCCGGTGCGTCGCTGAGTTCGGTACTGCCGATTTCGGCGAGCACCGCGACGCTGTTGGCGATATGCACCGTGGCCACGTCGGCGGCGAAGCTGCGCGCCCGGTGCGGTTCGTGATGAAATTCGATGCACTCCAGCAGCGATTCCGGCAGTCCCCAGTTTTGCGCCAGCGAGGCGCCGACGGCACCGTGATCGAAGGTCAGAACGGCGCGCTCGCACAGGTACAGTCCCAGATCATCCGCCGCGTCCGCCGTCATCAGCAGCGTCTCGCGCGCCGCGTCCGGCACGCGGCTGTATAGGATCAATTGCCCGATGTCGTGCAGCAGCCCGGCGACGAACGGGCTCTCGGTGCGGGCCGCGTCGCGGCGCGCGGCAATCTGGCTCGCGGCGACCGCGCATAGCACGCTGTGGCGCCAGAACACCTCCATGGTGACCAGCTCATTGGAAATCCCGTCGAATGCGCGCACCGCGGTCAATCCTACGGTCAAATCCCTGACTTGGCGAACGCCGAGCAAGGCGATCGCGCGGCTGACGGTCGCGATCTTGCGATTCTGACCGTAAGCTGCGCTGTTGGCGATGCGCAAAAGCCTCGCCGTCAGCGCGGCGTCGTTGCTGATTTCGCGGCCGATATCCGTTGCCGATGCCTTCGGGTCGTCCACCATGCGCGCAATGCGCATGGCCACATCCGGCAGCGTCACCAGGTCCCTGACGCCGGCGGCAAGCCCTGCAGGCGTCGAATCATGTGTTTCCACCGCTCCACCTCTTGTCACGTTAGCGGCGCCGCTTGCTAAAGATTAAGGAGGAACGCGGCGTTCTGGCGTGATCTATTTGCGCGCCGGCAACGCGGCGCGCGACTGCATGAAGCGAAACGCAAATGTCACCGCGGCATCCACGGCCGCATCGATCTTCGCCCTGTCTTCGTTGCTCATGAAGAAAGTCATATCCACTTCGTTACGGATATAGCGAGGCGGCAGCCGGTTAAGCGCGACGCAGGCGACGTCCGCCAACACTTCGACATCGTGCGCGAACTGCGGATAATCCGCCGCGCAGGCCATGACGCGGCGGAACACCACCTGATCGTAGTAGTTATGGATCGAGTCGAATTCCGAGATCATAGCGTGTGCCCCCGCCCCGACGTCTCAGAAAAGCTCTATCTTGCCGCTTTCGCTTGCCGCCCGTGCCGGCTTGGCGCCGCTCGATTCGGGCGCGCCGCTCAGCAGATCGAAGAGCGCGCGCTCTTCTTCCATGCTCAGGAGCCCGCGAATGCGATCACGAAGCGCGTTCCAGTCCTCGGTGGAACTTGCATCTGCGCTGGAGACGAATTCCGCCATCAGGGACAGACTCGAACTCACATGCGTCAGGCACTGCACCAGCCGGTCGTGGAATTGGATGGCGGTAGCGGCCTTGCTGGAACGCGCATGCATGTCATCATGCAGCAGCATCAGTTCTTGGAACACCCGCGCCGGAGAGCCTGAAAAATCGAACAGGCTCTTCGCTATGGTCTGCGTGGCCTGTCCCATCGCGTGAGCCGTCTCAACCAGCGTTGCCGCGGGCGCATTCGACTCGCGCAATGCCGCCTCGATCTGTGCGCTCATGACCGAGAGCATGCCCGCCAGCTTGTCGAACCCCCGCGTCTGCGCCACGGCGGGTTTGAAAGGTGGATTGTCCATATGCTTACTCGTTCGATCGCTACAGAACGCGGCCGATGGTCGTGAGCAATTGCCGATCGTTGAAGGGTTTCACCAGCCAACCGGTGGCGCCGTTGGCCTTGCCGATTTGCTTGCGGTCCTGGCTCGATTCGGTGGTCAGAATGAGCATCGGCACGGTCTTGTATTCGGGCAGCGCGCGCAGTTCCTTGATGAGTGCGAGTCCATCCATGCGCGGCATGTTGATGTCGGTCAGGACCAGATCCGCGACGCGCTGGCGCGCGAGTTCCAGAGCCTCCACACCGTCGGCCGCCTGCATCACCTCATAGCCTTCTGCGGTGAGTGTCAGATTCATCATGAGTCGAATCGACTCCGAATCATCGACGGTGAGAATTAGTCTTGCCATGCGCGCGGCCTCTGCTCCGAATCTCTGGTCTGCACGCTCCATCTTTGCGCGATTCCCCCGGCAACGCTGGGGCCCGCTTCACATAACTGCCGCATTTCACATAACTGCCGCATTGTCAGCAGCCCAAGGCATCGTGCAGCGAGCGGAGCTGATACTTGGCATGCAAGAGAATCTCGCCGCAGTCCCCATCCGACAACCCGATCGCCGCCAGCGCAGGCACAGCCTTGACTTCGATCTGGCGGGGCGTCGGCGTTTGCACCGATTTGGCGAGCAGCACGCCGGCAATCAGCACATCCAATAAATCGACTTCCTGGCCGCGCCTTCGTTGGCGATCGACCTCGCATTGACCGCCGACCGCCTCAGCCATATTGCCGGCGAAACCCCAGTTCTCCAAAACCGCCTTGCCGATCGATGCATGCCATCCCGAGATCAGGTCCATCAGGGAATCATCGTTGCCGAGCCGATGCGGCTCGCCTACGGCTCGAACCATGATGTACATGCGGCCGATGCCATGCAGCAAGCCGGCCAGGAATGCTTCGTCCGGGCCGACTTTGGTGCGGCGCGCGATAGCCTGGCAAATCGACGCGACGGCGATGCTCTCCTTCCACAGTTCGCTCAAGCGCGCCGCGATCGAGCGCAGCGACTGTTCGTTTTTCATTTGTTGAACGGCGAACGCCATCGCGGCGCTTTGCACCAGTCGATGTCCAAGCCTCGTAATCGCGGTCTTCATGTCGACGACCAGCTTGCCCGTCTGATTGAAAGCTGCCGAATTCGCCGTCTGCAGCAGCCGCGCCGTCAAGCGCGGCTCGGCACTGACGATGGTTACGGCGCGGTCCAATGTGGTCTTCGGATCGACCAGCGCGTTGCGAACTCGGATCACGATATCCGGGAAGCAGGGTAAATCCACCGTCCCGGATGATAGTTCTGAGGCGAGCTGCCCGAGAAACTGCAGGGCAGCCGCGCGCGCAGCCTCCGGCGCTGCACTCTCGGCGGGCGCGACGGATTGTGTTCCGGACCTGTAGGTAGGTGCCTCAGGCATTTTCGACATTGTGCTCATTCCTCCCGAGCCTTGTGGTTGTTTGCCTACGATCCATGGCCACGCTCGAACACCAGGTGTCGATCTCCCATCAGCAAAGTTGTCGGCGCAATCCGCGCAATCTTGATGCGCGGCGCCGCTGCAAACGTGACGCACTTAACAGAGCGCGCTCAACGAGCAGGTCGCAGAAGTCGAGTTCGGCGCCGCAGGCGTCGATTACTCGCCGGCGGCCTCAATTTTCGATGCGCGCGGCCGACACCTGTAGTACGGAGCCAACAGCGATTTCGCATGTGCGGAAGCGCCATCGCCTTGGTCGATCCCGTGCTGGAGCGCGCTTTGTCCGCACTTGTTCCCATAATGGGCCTAGGCGCATCGCGCGGCTGCTACTGCGAATGGTGATATGAGAACTACGAGCGATTATCTGGCCCATCTGCACATCGCTGGTGACCGCCTGCTGTTGGGCGTGATCGCCGGCTCATTGCTGCTCACGTTTGCGCTCGCCCCCTGGTATCACACGTTCGGTGCGGCTCTGCTCATTGGCCTGCCCGCGGCGCTCGTCCCAGGGCTGCTTGCATGGGTTCGTCCGGGCGCGCTGGTGACCCGTTGCGCGATAGCCGGCTCGCTCATGATTTTCGCGGCGCTGCAGATTCAACAGTCGCACGGCATGATCGAGCTGCACTTCTCGATCTTCGTCATGCTGGCATTCTTGCTCCTATACCGCGATTGGATACCGCTGGTATTCGCGGCAGCTTTCATCACCGTGCATGATCTGGCATTCGACCTCATGCAGCGCGCGGGATTGCCTCTCTGGGTGTTTGGCCCCGCGGGCGGCATGGGCATCGTGCTGGTTCACACCACGTTCATCGCTTTCGAGACCGCCCTGCTGGTGTGGATGGCGGTACGTCTGCGCGCCGAGATCGAGGCCGTCGGATGCGATCCCCGCGAATTATCCAAAGTCTCGCAGGAACTCGCCGACGGCAATCTGGGGGTTAGCATCCGCACCGCGGGTGCGGGGGTCGCCAGTTTGGCCCATGCCATGGAACGCATGCGCACGGAACTGCAGGCCACCCTGCAGCGCGAGCGGCTCAGCCTCCGTGAAAACAGCCAAATTCGTACTGCCTTGGATCGGGTTTCGATCGGCGCCATGTTGGTCGATGACGGCGGCAACATCGTGTATCTCAATGACTACGCGCGCTGCATATTCGAGGCGCACGCGGCCGAGTTTCGCCGGCATGCGCCGCACTTCGACTTCGAACAAATGGTCGGCAGCGCGTTCAAAGACTTGCATGGCGGTGCTTCGCCCGAGCGCGACCTGCTGTCGAATGTGAGCGGACAATCCCAGGAATTCAAGATGGGCAGCGCCATGTTTCGCATCACCGCCAATCCCGTAATGGATGGCCAGGGCGCACGCCTGGGCACCGTGGTGCAGTGGATGGATCGAACCCTGGAAGTCGGTGCCGAGGATGATCTGAAGGCAACGGTTGCCAAGGCAATCGAAGGCGATTTGACCGCCCGCGTGGCCGAGACCGGCAACGACGGATTCCTCAAGGTGCTCTCGGCAGGGGTGAACGAGCTCGTGGGCAACATGGCTGACGCCGTGCGCACCATGTCGGAGGCGGCCGCACAGGTTCGGGTCGGCGCCGATGAGATATCGAGGGGCAATCAGCACCTCAGCGAGCGCACCGAACAACAGGCATCGAGCCTGGAGCAGACCGCCGGCTCCATGCAGCAGATGACCTCAACGGTGAAAAAGAACGCGGAAAACGCTGCGCAGGCCAACCAGCTGGCTGCGGCCGCCCGCGAACAAGCGGAACGCGGCGGCCGCGTGGTCAGTTCGGCGGTGCAAGCGATGAGTCAGATTGATGCCGCCAGCAAGAAGATATCGGACATCATCGGCGTAATCGACGAAATCGCATTCCAGACCAACTTGCTGGCGCTGAATGCTGCGGTCGAGGCGGCGCGCGCGGGTGAGCAGGGCCGCGGCTTCGCGGTTGTCGCCGCCGAGGTTCGCAATCTAGCATCACGCAGTGCCGGGGCGGCGCGCGAAATCAAGGCGCTCATCCACGACTCCGTCAACAAAGTGACGGAAGGCACGAGCCTGGTGAACGAGTCCGGCACGGTGCTGGTCGAGATCGTCGACAGCGTCAAGCGCGTCACCGATGTCGTCGCCGCAATAGCTCTGTCGAGCCGCGAGCAGGCCGCCGGCATCGAAATGGTGAACAAGGCAGTGGCCGTCATGGATTCGGGAACCCAGCAAAATGGCGCGCTGGTCGAACAGGCATCCGCGGCCGCGCAGGCACTCACCGAACAAGCGGGCGCGCTGACACAGCTGATCGCCCGCTATAACGTCGGCGGCGAGCACTCCGCCAAGGCGGCGAGCCATGCCACGCCCGCGACCCGTGCCGCGCCCGCAGGCGTGGCCAAGACTGCAGCCGCGACCGCGCACAGAGTCAGCGACTCGCGCCGCGCCAATCGGCCGTGGAGCGCAAGACCGAAAACGCCCTCCTCGCCTGCTGCCGCCTCGGCCGGCGCCGCGTTGCCCGCCGTCGCGTTGCCCACCGCCGCCGCGACGCGCAAGGCGCTTGCCGAGACCGACGCCGTTTGGAAAGAGTTTTAGGGCGCGCGCGCTCGTGATTCGCCCAAAGGCGCGCGCGCGATTTGCCTATAATTGGCAATGCACACTCAGAAAGCGTCATGAGCAACACACCCACGGCTGCCGGCGTGGTTATCGTAGGTGCCGGGCAAGCCGGAGGTGATCTTACCGGGGCGCTACGGTCCAACGGGTACGCGGGTCCGATCACCTTGATCGGTGATGAGCCCTACCCGCCATATCGGCGGCCTCCCTTATCGAAAGCTTTTCTCTCGGGGGAAGCGACGCTCGAGTCGCTGTATCTGAAATCCGCCGAGACTTACGCGCGACAGCAAATCGATTGCCGCTTTGGCATCGGTGTCGAGCGCATCGAGCGCGACTTGAAATCCGTGCGCTTGTACGACGGCACGGCAGTACCTTATCAACATCTGGTACTTGCAACGGGCGGTCGGGCACGGCGGTTGTCGCTGCCGGGCGCCAATCATCCCAACGTGCATTACATACGCAGCATCGATGACATATTGAAATTGCAAGGACAGTTATTGCCCGGTAAGCGATTGTTGATCATCGGCGGGGGATACATCGGATTGGAGGCCGCCTCCGTCGGTATCAAGAAAGGTCTCAAAGTGACTTTGGTCGAGTCCCTGGCGCGTGTGCTCGCGCGCGTGACGGCGCCGGAATTGTCGGCATTCTACGAACACGCCCATCGAGTCCGCGGAGTGGATATTTTGACCGGCGCGGGCGTACATGCGCTGGAGGGCGAACCCGTTGTCGATGCTGTGGTGCTGAGTGACGGACGGCGGCTGACCGTCGACTTGGTGATCGTCGGCGTCGGCATGATACCCAATACGGAAATTGCCGATATGGCGCAACTCAAAGTGGCCAATGGTATCGCGGTCGATGCATTTACGCGTACCGAGGATCCCGTGATTTACGCCATTGGAGATTGCTGCAACCACGAAAACGTGTTCCTGCAGCGGCGCCTGCGGCTGGAATCGGTGCCCAATGCGGCCGAACAGGCTCGGGTCTGCGCCGCGGCGATCTGCGGCAAACCCACCCCGTACAGCGCCATTCCCTGGTTCTGGTCGGATCAGTACGACTTGAAGCTGCAAATGGTCGGACTGTCCGAGGGCTACGATCAGTTGGTGATGCGCGGCGATGTGGCCAAGGAATCGTTTTGCGCTTTTTACCTGCGCAACAACGTCCTCATTGCCGCGGATGCGGTCAATCGCCCGCAGGAATTCATGTTGGCGAAACGCATGGTGGCCGATCGTGTGCCTGCAACGGCCGCACAATTGCGTAATGAAGGTGTTTCCCTGAAATCTCTGTTACCGGCGAAGTAAGCACTCGATTGCCGGCTGATCAGTGCTGGCTCTCCGGCATACGCACGACCAAACCGTCCAATTCTTCGGTGACGCTGATCTGGCACGAGAGGCGGCTGTTCGCCGCGACGTTTTCCGCGAAGTCGAGCATGGATTTCTCAATCTCGTTCTGCTCGCCCGTCTTCGCCGTCCAGGCGGAATCCACGTACACGTGGCAGGTGGCGCAGGCGCACGCGCCGCCGCAATCGGCATCGATGCCGCTCACACCGTTCTTGACAGCGCCTTGCATGACCGACATGCCTGGCTCCACGTCGATCACGTGTTGTTTGCCGTTGAATTGGATATATGTAATCTTGGCCATCAGACCCCCTCAGGATGCGAGACTCGAATCGATCGCGGAAGATATAATTCGCGACTGGACCGATGCAACTTGAAACTGATGTTTCCCATCAATTTCCATTGTAGCGCGACCGGGCTGGACCGGCCCCAGCGTCGTAAGCGCGGGGTCGACGCTCATCTCAACGCATGCCCCCCGTGCACGAGACCCAAGGCCGCAAACGAAGGGTCGGCGTTCGACCGTTGTCCATTGACGAGTCCCGCCTTTGCTGTCCAGTCCGCCTCGATGGGCAAACTGATGCCCCAATCGCGCACGGCCACCCGATGCTTGATGCGCCAGCGGCCGTCATGCCGCTCGAGTTTGTCGATGAAGCGGCCACCCAGCTGGTTGCACATCTCGACGCCGTCCGCGCGCGTATCACGCGAAACCGCGAAGAAGTAGGTTTCCGCGCCGGCCTTGTCGCCGTCTACTTTTATCGACGACTGGCCGAGCATGTGAAATAGGCTGCGGGTCTTCGCCAGAATTTCTGCAGTCATGAGGCTCGCAAACTGAGGTCCGGGCGCCTTGAAATTTCCATGGTCGTCAAAGCTATCTTCGAGATAGACGCTCCCCATCCGCTGCTCGTCGCAACGATCACAGCCGTGGCAGTATTCCTTCAGCGTTTGGGTGATTTCGTAGTGGTCGACAACTTCTTGCAAACGTTGATTCATATCCCCCTCCTGGCATGAAATGATCATCGGCTGTTCAAGACCCGGGAAACGCCGTTCGGTCAATCCCGGCGAGATAGCGGCCGGCGGAGATGAACGACTGTTCCCCGGTCATCACGTGAGCGTTTCCGGCCTGCATGTCCCTGAAGCAGCGCTGGATCCTGCTGCCATTTCTCAATCCAGTCGTTGCACTGGAAGTCAAAGCCAGCTGGCTGATTTGCGTTCCGACCGTCAATACATTGGAGGCACAAAGTCGAAGATCCAGTTTGAGGTCCTCCGAAATACTGCCGCGCTCGGCGGACACGTATAATTCCTCGAAGGTGTTGCGAACGTACGCATCGGCGGAGCGCAAACGAGCATGCGCCAGCGCCAATTCCTTTTGAAACGTCTCCATCTCGCTCAACGTTCCACTGGGATTGCGTTTTTTTGTTCTTGCATACTTTGCCCACTCATCCAATGCACGCTGCGTGCAACCCAGCGCGAACCCGGAGTGACTGAGACACGGGATTGCCATGAACCCCATTCGGTAGAGCGGGCCGCCGCGCTTCTGTTCGGGATTGGCGGCGTCGAACGCAAAGTCGCGATGAATGATCTGCTCAGGTACCCGAAAATCGTAGCTTCCCGTTCCGCGCAGACCGAGCACGTTCCAGTTGCCGAGGAATTCGACTTTGGATCGCGGCGCCAGAGCAATGAGCATGATTGGCTGGCCGTTTTCCCTCAGTATGGGAACGCCATTCTCGTGGAGAATGTAGCCGCCCACGATCCAGGAGGCATTGGGCGTACCGCTTCCAAAGCTGAACGACCCCGAGATGCGATAGCCGTCG
>Ga0116129_1001047_pt1 | contig 15774 bp, 15 predicted proteins | sample June2015DPH_17_2_FD_89732 | JGI IMG/M metagenome (GOLD analysis project Ga0116129, IMG submission 89732) | Peatland microbial communities from SPRUCE experiment site at the Marcell Experimental Forest, Minnesota, USA - June2015DPH_17_10 | ecosystem: Environmental > Terrestrial > Soil > Wetlands...
GTGGCCCGAACCTGATCGAGGGCTTGACGCAACGGGTCGAACAATTCGATGGCCTTGGCGGTCGGCATCATTCCACGCCGCACGGGAATGAGCAGTGCATCGTCGAATAAATCCCTCAGGCGGCTCAACTGAGCACTGACTGCAGGTTGGCTCAGGTGCAGGCGGGCAGCCGCCTTTGTCACGTTCCGCTCCACCAGCAATGTCTCCAGTGTGGTCAGCAGATCGAGATCAAGACGTTTGCTATCCATGAAATGGATGGTAGCCGAAAAGTTTTAAGATTTCACATATAGGTCGAGGCGGCTGACACTTCAGCCAGAACTCAAAGATTGGAAGCGTCGCACCCGTCTGTCGACAGGGAGGCGTCGGTAAAGCTGCGAGCACAACGCGGTAGTTCAAGAGAATTATCATGTCAAGCAATGACTTGCCGTCTGGCGATAACGCAACATTCCTGTTGGTTGCGGCGCCGATGATCGGCGTCGAGATCAGCGACCGGGCGTCCGAGTCTACGGCGAGTGCAATACATTGAACGCCATCTCGCGCGGAGTTACTCGTTTGACTGCCGGATCGTCGATGAAGGTGTTTGTTCCCTTCCGGCTCGATACCCTGAACCAATGTCTCTGGCGACGTCGCGACACCGGGCCGGAGGAGCGCATCCTGCTGAGGCCGAAGACCTTTTTGGTTCTGGCGTATCTAGTCGAACATGCTGGACGCCTGGTCACGCACGATGAGCTGCTCGACGCAGTATGGTCCGACAGCGTGGTCGAGCCGCAGGCGGTGAAGAGACACGTCCTTGCGGTGCGCAGCGCGCTTGGGGACCGCCCCAAGCACTCTCTGTTCGTCGAGACGGTAGCTACGCGCGGATATCGGTTCATCGCTCCGGTATCCGAGCGCAGCGCGCTGGAGAGACCCACCACCATATCCGACAGATTGTCGCAAGACCTGGTAGGGCGCGGCGGCGTGCTCAAGATGCTGCTCGAGACGTGGCAGCGCGTCTCAAATGGTGAGCGGCAAATCATCTTTATTACTGGGGAGCCGGGGATCGGCAAGACGGCGTTGGCCGAGGAATTTCAGCGGCGGGTCGCATTTGACGGGCAGAGCATTCGCATCGCGCACGGACAGTGCATCGAAGGGTATGGAAGCAAGGAAGCCTACGGTCCGGTGCTCGATGCGCTAGGACAACTGTGCCGCGGCCCGCAGGTGGAACCGTTGGTTGACATCCTCTCAGCAGAAGCCCCGACGTGGCTGGCCCAACTCCCAGGGCTTCTCGCTCGCGGGCGCCGCGAGATGCTGCAGCGGGAAATCTCAGGAGTCGCCCGCGAGCGCATGGTGCGCGAGCTCGGCGACGCGTTGGAATCGATCACCGCCGAGACTGCACTGCTGCTCTTCCTCGAAGACCTACACTGGGTTGATGACTCAACTGTGGACCTCATCTCGGCGCTCGCGCGCCGCCGCACCCCCGCGAAATTGATGTTGCTTGCGACATACCGCGCGTTGGACCCCCCGCGCCATTCGTTAAAGGCGCTCGTATCGGATCTTCTGGTTCGGCGCTGGTGTCGCAAGATCGATTTGACCCCGTTAAGTCAAGCCGATGTGGAGGAGTATTTGGATGCCCAGTTGCCAACAAGTTCCCCGCCGCCAGGACTGTCCGCATTGGTGCACAGCCACTCGGAAGGCAATCCCCTTTTCATGGTCGCCGCTCTGGAGGACATGGCGAAGCGAAACCTCGTCACCCGTGCGAACGGCCAATGGCAGCTGCAGGCGCCATTGGAGCAAATCATATTCGAAGTACCAGACGATTTGCGCCATATGATTGAAGCACAATTGGAGCGACTGTCCGAACAGGAGCAGAGCGCGTTGGAGCTGGCGAGTATCGCAGGCGCATCGTTCTCCGCCAGCGTCATCGGTTCCGCATCGGACATCGACTCGAGCCGTGTGGAGACTCTCTATGAGGCGCTGTCTCGGCGGCATCATATAGTGAAATGGGTATGTACCGATTCGCTTCCCGACGGCACCTTGACCGAGCGCTACGCGTTCGTGCATGTGCTGTACCGCCAAGTTCTCTATGATCGACAGACGCCGGGACGCAGAGCGAGACTGCATCGTCGGATCGGCGAGCGTCTCGCAGCGATTTACGCGCAGCGGATGGAGGATGTCGTGCCCGAGTTGGCATACCACATCGAGCAGGGCGCCGACCGGTCGCGCGCTATCGACTACCTGCGACAGGCGGCGGAAATCGTTGGGTGCAAAGAATGCTGTGGCTGCGGGTCCATCAAGCCTGGCTGCATCTAGGGGCATACGAATTCCGAACCAAAACGCAACTTGGAGAGAACGACCGTCAGCGTAAAGGCGCGTAAGGTCCCTCAATCGAAGGGAGCTATTGCATGCTGGTGGAGAAGGTTCTGTATTGCGCCCGGGTGAAGGCGACGGTGGGACGGGATATCCGGACGGTGTCCTCCGACGGCGTTCTGGATCTGAAAGTGACCCGGCCGCGCGAGCTGGGCGGGACGAACTGCCGGGGGACCACTCCGGAACAGCTGTTCGCAGCCAGCTATGCGGCCAGCTTCCTGGGAATCATGAGGGTCGTTGCCGGACGCGACGACATAGAGCTTCCGGCAGCCGCCGAGGTTGAAGCCAGCGTCGGTGTGGGACCGGCAGCGCAGGGATTCGGGATTGAAGTAGAGCTCAGGATTTACCTCCCAGGGCTTCCCCGGGCGGAGGCTGATTTGCTCGTCGAGAAGTCGCACGTGCTGTGTCCGTACTCCAATGCCATGTGTGGAAACGTCGCTGTGCGGCTGGTGCTTGCCTGAACCGATCATATTTTGCGTCCATTGGATCAAAGGAGAACCGCATGAACCTTCTCGAAGATATTCCCGCAGCCGTTCCGAGCCTCATCAATGCCGCCGTGGCGGCCTTCGACGCGGATCAGGATACCTCGCGCCGTTATCTGATGCGTGCGTCGGCGCTCCTGCGCGGGGCGTCTGCGGATGCCGAGGGCGCGAGGCCGTCGGCATCCCGAGGCGGACTGTTGGCGTGGCAGCTGTACCGTGTGGTCGACTACATCGAGACGCATTTGGCGGAGAAAATGACGGTAACGGATCTTGCCGATCTCATCGATGTGAGCGTGGGACAGCTGATTCGAGCATTCAAGATCAGCGTCGGTGTTCCTCCCTTTCACTACATCGCCAGCCGGCGCGTCGAACTCGCATGCACCATGATGAGTACGAGGCGGGAGCCGCTCTCCCAGATTGCGATCGCCTGCGGATTGTGCGACCAGGCGCATCTGTGCAAAGTGTTTCGCCGCATGACCGGTATGAGCCCGACGGCCTGGCGCCGGGAGCAGGAGATGAGAGCCGCGGATCCCATCGTTCTGCGCGGCTACGCCAGCAGTGGTCCGGCGATCTCCGCGGCGAAAGTTTCCGCAATGGCGAGTACCGCCGCATGCACGGGTCCCGAGGTGATGGCGGGAATCACCGAAGCGTCGACCACGTGAAGACCCTCGAAGCCGTGGAGCTTCAGCTCGGGATCCACGACGCTTCCGGCACCCAAGCCCATGCGGCAGGTACCGACCGGATGATGATGAGTCATCACCGCGCGCTGTAGAAACGCATCGAGGCTCGCATCACTCCGGCAGTCGATGCCCGGATAGATCTCCTCGGCTCGCCACGGCGCGAGCGCGGGCTGGTGACCGATCATGCGCGCGAGATCGAGCGCCTGCCGCACGAGCCTGCGGTCGTGATCGGTGGTGAGATAGGCGGGGTCGATGAGCGGGGGATCATCGAGACCGGGACCGCTCGGGGCGAGGTATCCGCGGCTCGTCGGGTGGGTGACGCCCGACAGGAGGGTGAACGCGGTCCCGGCCGCGGGCCGCTCGAAGCACTCCGTCATCGCGGCTGCCGCGACGCATCCCAGCACGACATCCGGAACGCCGCTGCCGCGCGTCAGATCCTCGGAACTGAGATAGGTCAGGGACTCCGAATGCTGCAGGCGGGAAGGCGGCACCGGTTGCTTGCTGCGATAGACGTTCCCGGCCGTCAATAAATGATCGTGCAGATTGTCGCCGACCCCCGGGTGATGCGAGCGGCATACGATGCCCGCACGTTCCAGGCGCTCGGCCGGACCGACACCGGAGCGCATCAGGAGGAGCGGCGAGGCGATGGCGCCGGCGCATAGGATCGTCAGGCCGGCCGAGAGCGTTGTGAGCCGCCCGCCGATGTGTGCGGTCACGCCGCTCACCCGCGTCCCCGAGAAGGTGAGCTCCTGCACCCGGGCATCACTCATCACGGTCAGATTGGCTCGGGAGCGGACCGGGTCGAGGTAGGCGTCGGCCGCCGATCTTCGTCGAGCCAATATTCAAGGCTTGACCCATGACGATTTGGTGGCTCAAATTCGCTGGCGTTTTCAAAGTACTCCCCAGCAATCCGGCACAAGTTCGGTCAAATCCCTACCGAAATGTACAAGACGGCGTGCCTACGCACCGATTATTTTTTCAACCGTGTTGTTGCCTGTGACAGTCGTGGCCGGTTTTGCGTCTGAGGGGCGTGAAATTGTCGCTCCGAGGTGCTATGTTATTCGGTGCATATGTATCTGAAACGACGTGACGTGCTTTTGACAGTGCTCACGGTTGGGGTTGCCGCTGGCGCCCTCACCGCCGGGGTGACGCCTGCGGGTACGCCCAAGAAGGACGACCGGGGTAAGCGTCGGTCGCAGTACCAACCGAATTCGACCGAAGTTAAGACTTTTTATCGGGTCAACAGCTATCCCATGAAGTAGGTCCGTGTTAGTCAAGAAATCCGGCGATCCTCAAGCGAGGACGATACCTTCGGAAAAGGCCGATCGCTCTGCCGGCATGAACCGACGGTCGTTCCTGGGCAAGTCAGGGCTCCTAGCCGGCTCTCTCGCCGGCTTGAGCGTTGTTGAGCTCGGAAGCATCCGGCAAGTCGATGCGGGCGAGCCGCCGGAAGGCGCGCCTGTGACGCGCCGCAAGAACATTTGCACGCATTGTTCCGTTGGGTGCTCGGTGATCGGGGAAGTCACGCATGGCGTGTGGACCGGCCAGGAGCCGGACTTCGATAGTCCGATCAATCGCGGGTCCCATTGCTGCAAGGGTGCCGCGGTGCGCGACGATGTGACTGGGGATCGACGGCTAAGATACCCGATGAAGCTCGTGGACGGTCAGTGGCGGCGGCTCTCTTGGGCTCAAGCGATCGACGAGATCGGCGACAAGCTGATAGAGATTCGTCAAAAATCGGGCCCTGAATCCGTTTACTGGCTGGGGTCAGCGAAATTCACCAATGAAGCGGCCTATCTTAATCGGAAGTTAGCCGCGTTTTGGGGAACCAATAACTCGGATCATCAGGCTCGGATTTGTCACTCCACGACGGTCACCGGTGTCGCCAATACCTGGGGGTATGGCGCGATGACCAACAGCTACAACGACATTCGCAATGCGAAGACCATTCTCGTCATGGGCGGCAATCCCGCTGAGGCGCATCCGGTGTCCCTGCAGCACATTCTGGAGGGCAAGGAACTCAACCGTGCCACCATGATTGTCATCGATCCGAGAATGACTCGCACTGCTGCGCACGCCACGGAGTATGTGCGCGTGCGTCCCGGAACTCACATCGCCACGATCTACGGCATGCTCTGGCATATCTTCCAGAACGGCTGGGAGGATAAGGAGTTCATCCAACAGCGCGTCTACGGGCTTGATGATGTGAAGGCCGAGGTCGCCAAGTGGACGCCCGCTGAAGTCGAACGGGTGACAGGCCTGCCGGAGGCCCAGGTTAAGCACGTGGCGGAAACTTTCGCGAAGCAGCGCCCGGCGACCTTGATCTGGGCCATGGGTCAGACGCAGTTCACGACTGGAACCGCGAATGTTCGAGCAAGCTGCATCTTGTTGCTGGCCACCGGGAATGTCGGCTTGGCGGGCGGGGGCGCCAACATATTCCGTGGACACACCAATGTACAGGGTGCTACCGACTGCGGACTTGACGTCACCAGTCTGCCGCTCTATTACGGCCTCACCGAGGACGCGTGGCGGCATTGGTGCCGCGTCTGGGAGGTCGACTACGATTGGGTGCTTTCGCGATTTGTCGACAAGACATTCATGCAAAGCCCGGGCATTCCCAGCACGCGCTGGTTCGATGCGACACTATTGCCGAAAGAACAAATCGCTCAACCCAATCCGCTCAAGGCCATGTTCGTCATGGGGCACGGCGCCAATACCATCACGCGCATGCCGGAGTCGGTGCAGGGCATTGAAAAGCTTGAACTATTGGTGGTATGCGATCCCTACCCGACCACCTGGTCGGTGCTCTCAGGCCGCAAGAACGGCACCTACTTGCTGCCTGCCTGCACCAGTTTTGAGATGGACGGCTCGCGGACAGCTTCCAACCGTTCGCTGCAATGGGGCGAAAAGATCGTGGAGCCGGTGTTCGAGTCGAAGAACGACTACGACGTGATGTACATGCTGGCCCGCAAGCTCGGGTTTGCCGACATGATGTTCAAGAACATCAAGGTGGACAATGGTGCGGTGCTGGCGGAAGACATCTTGCGCGAAATCAACCGCGGCGGCTGGTCGACGGGATATTGCGGCCAGTCTCCTGAGCGCCTCAAGGCGCATATGCGCAATCAGTCGAAATTCGATCTGGTGACGATGCGGGCGCCGAAAGACGACCCCGAGGTCGGAGGGGATTATTACGGTTTACCGTGGCCCTGTTGGGGCACACCTCAGTTTAGGCATCCTGGCACTCCCTTGCTGTACAACACCGGCCTGTCTATCAAGGAGGGCGGCGGCACTTTCCGGGCGCGCTTCGGCGTGGAGCGGGTGGTTAAGCGCAAGGTGATCGAGAACGGCCAGGAGGTCGACAAGGACGTGCACGAGAATCTTCTCGCCGAGGGTTCTTATTCCGTAGGTTCGGAAATCAAGGATGGCTATCCTGAGTTCACTCTCGGCGTACTCAAGAAGCTTGGATGGGACAAAGATCTTACCGCGCAAGAAATTGCCATCATCAAAAATGTAAGTCCGGATAAACCCGATACCGTGTCGTGGTCAACGGATCTTTCCGGCGGGATTCAGCGGGTCGCCATCGAACATGGCTGCAGTCCGTACGGCAATGGCAAGGCGCGTGCCGTCGCTTGGAATTTGCCGGACCCGATCCCGGTGCATCGTGAACCCATCTACACTCCGCGCCCTGACCTGGTGGCCGAATACCCCACGCTGCCCGATGCCAAGCAGTTCCGCGTCCCCAATCGCGGCTTTACCGTACAAAAGGCTGCCGTCGACAATCATGTATCCAGGGACTTCCCGCTGATCTTAAGTTCGGGACGGTTGGTTGAATATGAAGGCGGCGGTGAAGAGACCCGTTCGAACAAATGGCTGGCGGAGTTGAAGCAGGACATGTACGTGGAGATCAACACGGCCGACGCGCATGATCGCGGGATTAAGAACGGCGCATGGGTCTGGGTCACCGGCGCGGAGAACAATTCCAAGACTCGAGTCAAAGCCTTGGTGACCGAACGCGTTGGCAAAGGCGTTGCTTGGATGCCGTTTCATTTTGCCGGTTGGTTCCAGGGCGTGGACCAGCGTAGTAAATACCCCGCCGGGACCGATCCAATCGTGTTGGGAGAGAGCGTCAACACGCTCACCACCTATGGATTCGACCCAGCGACGGGTATGCAGGAGCCTAAGGCCACTCTCTGTCAAATCCGAGCTGCCTGAGGAGAGCGCATGGCCCGTATGAAATTCCTCTGTGATGCTGACCGTTGCATCGACTGCAATGCCTGCGTGACGGCCTGCAAGAACGAGAATGAAGTGCCCTGGGGCATCAATCGCCGGCGCGTCGTCACCATCAATGACGGGAAGCCCGGCGAGCGCTCAGTCTCCATGGCATGCATGCATTGCACTGATGCGCCGTGCGCGGCGGTGTGTCCGGTCAGCTGCATCTTCTCGACGGACGACGGTGTGGTATTGCATTCCAAAGACCTATGCATCGGTTGCGGATACTGCTTTTATGCGTGCCCGTTCGGCGCACCGCAGTATCCGAAGATCGGTAACTTCGGTTCGCGGGGCAAGATGGACAAATGCACCTACTGTGCAGGCGGTGGTGGCAATGAAGCTTCCGGGAGCATCGCCGAATTCAAAAAATACGGTTCGAATCGGCTGGCGCAAGGAAAACTGCCGCTGTGCGCGGAGATGTGTTCGACCAAGTCCTTGCTGGCCGGCGATGGCGAAGTTATTGCCGAGATCTATAAGGAGCGCGTGCTCAAGCGCGGCTACGGCTCGGGCGCCTGGGGCTGGATGACGGCGTATCACGAAGGAATTGCGCCGTGACCCGCCGGTCGGGGTTCGCGGGCGTACAAGGCATTCTTGCCGTCTTGATGGCATTGATCGTTCTGGTGTGCGCGTTACCGGCGGCTGCGCAACAGCGCGCGTCCGATGGGGCACCATCGCCGGACCAAAGCGCCGTCCATGAACAGCAACTATTGCAGGAGGCGCCGCGTATCGAAGGACGCATCGATATTCCCGATACCCGCGCCAGCGTACTCATGCAGCCCGCCGGCAGGCGTTGGGAATATTTCCACGAAATCACTCTGCATCGGATGGGCGCCATTGTCATTCTGGGCATGGTCGCCTTGCTGGCTGTTGCTTACTTGATTTTGGGCCGCATTCGAATATCAGCGGGCCGGTCTGGCAAGAAGATTCAACGTTTCACACCACTCGAGCGCTTCTCACACTGGTTGACGGCGGTGTCTTTCGTCATCCTCGGGCTTACGGGGCTCAATATCACGTTTGGCAAGCTCGTGTTGCTGCCGGTGCTTGGCCCTGAGAGTTTTAGTGGCTTGGCACAGTGGGCGAAGTATCTCCATAATTTCACGAGCTTCGCGTTCGTACTAGGCTTGATCCTGATCGTCTCGATGTGGATCAAGGATAATATTCCTCGCGCCATTGATATCGACTGGATTCGCCAGGGAGGCGGTTTCATCAAGAACAAGCACGCTCCCGCCGGCCGCTTTAATGCGGGCGAAAAGGCGGTGTTCTGGTGTGCCCTGGGCGCGGGGCTCGCGGTCAGCGTGTCAGGGTTTTTGCTGCTGTTTCCTTTTTACGTCACCAACATTGCCGGTATGCAAGTCGCGCAGGTAATTCACGCGGTCATCGCTGTCCTGTTCGTGGCACTCATCATTGCGCATATCTACATCGGGACGCTCGGCATGGAAGGGGCCTTCGAAGCAATGGGTACGGGCGAAGTCGATCTGAATTGGGCCAAGGAGCATCACGATCAGTGGCTCGCAGAAAAGTTGGCGCGAGACGGCGTGAGGCAGACGCCTTAAGGGTCATCTTTCAACTTTAAGCTTGCTGTCCGTTCTCGCAGGTAGTCATCCGTGGTACGGGGCCCGGACCGGGGCGGCCCGTAGGGGTCCAGATCCTGCTCGGTCACGGCCGCGACTCGGCATTCGTCGCACATTTTGATGAGTTCGAGGCGCTGACTCGAATTCTTGAACATCCAATGTTGTTGGGCGAGCTTGGCGGACACGCGTTCGATGATGCTCCTCACCCCGAAGGGCTTCGCGCAGCGGATGCAGCAAAAGGGCTGTTCAGACTTCAACACCCGGGCAGCGGCGCTCGATGGACGAAAGTCCATTTGCGGTTTGAGGCTGATGACCTTTTCAGGGCAGGTCGATTGGCACAGACCGCATTGGATGCAGGCGTCCTCGGTAAACCGCAGCATCGGCTGATCTTGATGGTCTTGCAGCGCGCTTGTGGGACAGACCGAGACGCATGACAAGCAGAGCGTGCAGCCGTCGACGTCGACTTCGACGGATCCGAATGGCGCGCCCTTAGGCAAAGCAACGACCTCCGCCACCGTCGGGCCGACACGCTGGAGTTGCCGCAGTAATTGTCGGCGCAATGACGCTTTATCGCCGCCCAGAGGCAAAAAACTCGAAGCGGGAACAACCGGTAAATCGGGAATGCCTTGTAGCGCTGACAACAGTTCTTCCGGATCGTCGGTCCTCAGGGTTGCGACGCGGACGCCGGTGAGCCCAAGACCGCTCAGCAACGCTTCGACTAACGCGACGTTCGCTTCCAAACCGCTCACGTCATGACGAGGCCGAGCCCGCACCAACAGTCGAACCGCTGCGGCACCATACAGGAAGGCCGCGATCAGAACCTCGAATCCCACCTGCGTGACTTCATTGACGGGCAGCATCACGACGTTTTGGGGTAAGGCGGGGGCGCTGGGTAGCATGCCAATGATTGGCGCTCCGTGCGCGATGTCGTGCACCAATACCACCGGCGGACTGGCATTCGATTCAAGCGCAAGAATTCGCGTGCGCAAATCGCGAATGAGCGCATCGGTTGTCGGCAACGTGTAAGCGGCCGCATCCGTGGGGCAAACGGCCGCACATTGACCGCAGCCGGCGCAGAGGTAGGGGTCGATAAGGACCTGATTGCCGGCGGGAGCGATGGCGCCGGCCGGACAGACCTCGAGACACCGAGTGCAGCCCGTGATGTGGGAGCGTGAATGGGCGCAGCGGCTGTCGGTAAACGTGATGTAGCGGGGTTTCTCGAATGTGCCGACCAACTCGCGCGCTGCGGCGACGGCCGCGAGCCAGCTGTCCCGGTGGCGAGGATCGGCCCGTAAGTAACCGTCGCGCAGATCCGGCGCGGGAAAGAGCGCTGTACCTCCATTCAGATCGAGAATGATGTCGCAGCGCGACACCGCTCCGTCGTAGGGCTTTTCGAGTGCGATGAGACCGTCGGCGGACGCTATAGGGGCTGCGTAGCGGTCGATCAAAAGCCCAAACTCGCCGAAATGGCCGTTCGCGGACCGAATCACGCCACGGGCGACGGGAAAGGCGAGAGCGTCGAGAGGCCATTGCGCCGAATCCGCGTGCAGGAGCACACTCACATCGAGATAGGGTTCCAGCAGACGCCCAGCCTCGATCGCGATTCCGTCGCTTCCATATATCAACACTACCCCGTTGCTTGAAAATTCAAGCACGGACGGCTCAACTGTGCCGGGCAGCGCGTCGGACATGGGTACTCAAGCAATAAATATTGCGGCTATTATAGCGGTTGTGAAGCTTCTAAAAACGGTTCGCGCCGACCCCTCTGACACATTCATCTTCGGCCATGCAGCCGAGGCCGGTGAGTGGGCCGTGTCGGGTGCTTTTGTGTTTGCTCACCTTGAGCCCGAGAGGCTCGAGGGGAGGATCCGTGCGGAGTTTCGGTCAGGATTCCTTGGGCTCACGTCGTTGGGGCGTTCGACTCTGGTGCAGGTGGTGGAAGCCGATGCAATTGAGCGGATGGCGGCGACAACGTTGTTGGCGCAGCAACTCGTCGATCGCTTCGGCGCCCCCGATCTGACGACCGCGATTCCTGCCGCGGCGGAGGAAATCGGCTTTGCCGCGGATCTGTGCGAGCATCCCGTCGGCATGCTGATCGCCGTCTCGCGTCGATTCGAGGAGGGTGTTCTGCGTGAATCATTTCGCGCCCTTCACCCGCGCACCGCCACGGGTCCTATCCGTGTGTTTGCCTTAGATCGCACCGGCGTCCCCGATGAGACGTGATTTCTGGCTCTCTTGCGGCCACCATCTGCTCGATCACGACTCCCGCGGCCGGTTGGTGGTAACGGACGATTTCCTCAAAGTCTATTTTGCGAGGCCCGAATTGGTGCCGCCGGACGACGCGTGCGCGGCTGAAAGGAATCTCTGGCGCTCCGTACTCGCCGATCCGCGCCTTGTCATCTCCAGCGCAGCGATTGGCTCGATCAGTGATTCGGACGCGCGCGACAATTGGCAGCTGATGCTCCAGTGGCGAGATCATCTACTCAGCTACGCGACGCTGGAAGAGGCGTACTTGAACCTTGTCCGCGATGGCCTAAAGTTTCCGCATCTCTTTTTGAACCAATTGGTTCAAGTCATCTTGCGCAATGTGTTGGACGATTGCGAGGACGCCTTTGTTCTTCGCGCTGCGGAGCTTTTTTTTCGAAGCCAACGATTAACGTCAATCCAAGGTTCGCTCATCAGCTTCGATGAGGAAACCGCTGCGGAAATGGGTTCGCAGCCGGTATCGCCTTTGCGCGCGCTGCTGGGTTTGTCGAGCGGCCCAGAGCTCGATGTCTTGAGTGATAGTAATGAGGCCGGTTATTGGGAACGCAGCGACACGTTCGATCTGGGCCTGGATCTGACTGCCGGCCGTCGAGGCTTGAGCGCCTTGGGCGAAGTGATCGCTCGGTGGACAAAACATATGTTGGATATCGAGGTATCTGTGCTGCCGCTCACCGAAGTGCGTAATGTGGCATTGAGCTGGTATGTGGGCCTTGACGCCGAAGGGACTCGGTTGGGAGATGCGCTGTGGAGAGGGGAGGCGCCGGATGAGCGTGCTCAACGGCGTCTGGTCGGTCTCTACAAACTGGATGTCATGCAAAAGGTTGAGGATGAGCCGGAGTCGGCGCCAACTTATCTATTTTTCGCGATGTCGGATGAAATGACCTTGTTCTTGAAGCCACAGAACCTTTTGATCGGGTTACCCCTGAATCAGGCGGAGGCCGTGCAATGAGTTATGCGCTCGCCACTATCAGCGTCGGGGTCACCGTCGAGCGTCGCAAGCCGGTTAGCGCCTGGTCGGCCGATTTGTGGCGTCCGGTCTCCGTCCTCGTCGGCAAACCTTCTGCCAAGGCTTGGACCATCATCCAGGCGACCTCCGATGTCACGACATTTTACGCCGGCGAGGCGTCGATCGAGCTTTTTAGGACCGAGACGGCCAACTATCTCAATAATCTTGGCATGCACGAGCCGTTCCTCTGGGTCAGTCTTCGCTCGGTTGACCGCGAACCCGGAATGCAGTTGCAGGGCGTGACCGCCGACCCGGCTGAAGGAGAGGCGCTGACCGGCAGCGGTACGGATATCGTTGAAACGGTACCCATGCCCTCATCGGTCGCTGAGCAGCTGCGCACTTTTATCGCCGAGCACCATGTCGAGAGACCCATGTACAAGCGACAACGCGAACGGTCGGAGCGCTGATGAACGAGAGTGATTTCCTGGCGCGATGGCTGAAACTCAAGGGCGAGGTTAAAACACCCGTGCCTGCCGGCTCTTCTGTGAACCTGAAGAACCTCCCGTCGATCGAGTCTCTCACGAGTGAAAGCGACATCCGCATGTTCTTGCAATCTGGCGTGCCGGCCGATTTGGTCCGGGCGGCCTTGCGCCACGCATGGACAGCCGACCCGACCATTCGCAATTTTATCGGCGTCGCCGAGACCCAGTGGGATTTTAACGATCCCGTCGCGATGCCGGGATTCGGCCCACTTGAACCTACGGTGAGTGATGCCCCCGTCGTTCGATTCAGCGCCCCACCGGAGACGACTGACGGGGAGGTGTTCAACCCCGAGCCGCAAAATCGCAATCCGCAACGAGACGGCCAGCTGGACCCGGTATGGCGAAATGCCGAGACACCGGTGGACGTCGTGAGGTCGAGCGGCGGTGCAGAGCGCGAGTTGCAAGAGGGCTTGGCTCCTGGGCTGGTCGGGGGGTCCGGGGCTCCTCGTCGCCATGGCAGCGCATTGCCGAGGCCGCTTCGATGAGTAGTCAACCGTATCCGTCCACCGCGGAGATCGATCGCGCACGGTCGCGAGAGTATTCACTGCTGTCGACGCTGCTGTTGCGTAGCCCGGATGCGCGCTTGCTAGGGCAGCTGGCCACGCTCGAAGGCGACACAACCCCTATCGGGATGGCTCATCAATCGCTAGCCGAGGCGGCGAGCCGGTTGGACGTCGAGCGGGTGGGTCGAGAATACTTTGACTTGTTCGTCGGTGTCGGACGCGGCGAGCTCTTGCCTTATGCTTCCTTTTATCTCTCGGGATCCCTGCACGGTGCGCCGTTGGCGGCATTACGACACACGCTTCATGCCTTGGGCATCGAGCGAGTTGCCGGCATGAATGAACCCGAAGATCATGCCGGGGTGTTATGCGAGATCATGGCGGGATTCGCGAGCGGGGCCATTGTTGCAGCACCAGAGGAGCGTGAAAAGCTCTTTGCGGAGCATATCGCACCCTGGATGGCTAGGATGTTCAGTGACTTGGAGCTGGCGGCATCGGCGGACTTCTATGCGCGTGTTGGAGCGCTAGGCCGATGTTTCATCGACATCGAGGTCGAATCGCTACTATTCCTCGAGCGCACGACAGACCCCTTCGGCGACTTCCGCGATCGGCCGGCGTAGGGCATGCGCCGCCTGATTGCTTCATCGCCATTTCCAGCTCCACTTGTCGTCGCAAGAGTCCCAGCGCTTCGTTGACCGTTTCCATGTTTCAATCTCCTATCGTTGTCGTGTGATGAATCAATTCGTCAATTCATAGCCGCGCTGGCGGCGGCGTTTTGTGATGGCGGCGAGCTCCGTCAACGCCGGTACGATAAGACGCCTGCGGACTCATCGGCGGCTCCTCGGCTTAATCCGTGTTGCTCGGCGGACCTTCTTGGCGCGCGCCGCCGATCGCGCGGTCGTCCGTCGTTTCTGCCCGCGTGGAGCTGCGGTGCCTTTCGGCGCTCTGGCCCGAGGTGACGGTCCGGGTTGCCGCTCGCTCCCGAGCTCGCGCAGGTGCTTTCGTGCGCGCGCTTCGGATTCGTCGAGGCGGGCGAGGGCATCGCGCGCGATCGCCTCATGGCGCACGGCCTGCGCACGCAGCTCTCCATACATCATCGACTCGCGCTCTAACTGATCGCGAAGGTTTTTCACTTGTTGACGCAACGCCTCCGCCTCTTCGGTGCGCGTGGTGAGTGCACGGGCGGTAGGACCTCCTTTGAGGTTGACCGCGGCAGCAATGGTCGCCCGTTGCGGCAACTCCTGCGCGAGATCGCTGATCTGGACCGGGATTGCCGGGGTTTCGGTGCGAGTGCCCGAGGTTGGCGCCGGCGCGAAGGACTCCTTCCACTGTTTCAACGCCGGCGCGAGGTCATTGGGCGAGCCACCGCCCAGGGCTGCGCGGACCCGCGCGACCGTCGGGGCAATCCCGCGGTCGGTGAGCGCTCGAGCCGCCTCGGCCACGCGCCGCCGCAGGACCTCCTGACGCGAGAAGTAGTCGCTTTCGCTGTGTGGCGCTGGATGGCCGGGCTATCCAGCGGATAGTAATACTCATTTTATTATTATTATGAGTCCAAAATAACATGCGATAATGGCAGTTATCGCAGGTATGGTGCGGCGCGTGTTAGAGTGCAACTATGAAATCACCCAAAAACAGGCCTGAATCTTTTGCGGTGACAACGCCTGCGCAACCGGCGAAAAAGCCGTTGGAGCGCCTGCGGGAATGGCAGGGGATGGCGGAGGGGGCGTACTCGGTGAACACCCTGCGGGCCCAGAAGGCGGACGGGGCGATATTCCAAGTGTTCTGCGAGGGGCGCGGCGAGTCGTTTTTGCCGGCGGCCCCGACCACCATACGTGCCTTCATCGAGCACGAAGTGAATGCGGGCAAGAAGCCGGCGACTGTGCGACGGTACATCGCCACTATAGGGCGCGCGCACATTGGCGCTGGGTTGCTGAATCCCTGTTCCGGCGAGGCGGTGCGCTTAGGCTTAAAAAAGATGGGCCGGGAGACCTCGGCGCGGCAGGCGCAGGCGCGCGCCTTGGGGTGGAAGGAAATCAAGGAATTCATTGGCAGCGCGGGCAAGGGGCTCCGAGCGGATCGCGAGCGCGCTATGCTCTGCGTGGCTTACGAAACGCTCGCGCGTCGCGGGGAGCTCGTGGCGCTTGAGTTGCAAGACATTGAGTTCTGGCCGAAC
>Ga0116129_1001048_pt1 | contig 15773 bp, 12 predicted proteins | sample June2015DPH_17_2_FD_89732 | JGI IMG/M metagenome (GOLD analysis project Ga0116129, IMG submission 89732) | Peatland microbial communities from SPRUCE experiment site at the Marcell Experimental Forest, Minnesota, USA - June2015DPH_17_10 | ecosystem: Environmental > Terrestrial > Soil > Wetlands...
ACCGGCTGAGTCATTGATCATCCGTTGAAGCGCGAACCCCGTGCATCGTCGGCTGCTCCGGCGGCTTGAGGGACACGTACTGATCCAGCATTATCGTCAAGTCGGCGATCCGCCTGCGTGACCTGTTTCTACAATCCTCATTTAACATAGCTCATTCGAGATAGCACCGATGATATTCTAGGCTCACATGACGCACGTTCCATTACTTGATCTTAAGGCGCAATTCGCCCAAATACGCGCGGCCGTGATGCCGGTCATCGAGCAGGTCTGCGCCAGTCAGCGCTTCATCCTCGGCGATCAGGTCAGCGCCCTGGAAGCGGAGATTGCGCGCTATTGTGGCGCAACCTTCGGCATTGGGGTGTCCTCCGGGACCGACGCGCTGTTGCTCGCGCTGATGGCGCTCGGCGTGGGGGCCGGCGACGAGGTCGTCACATCGCCCTTCACGTTCTTCGCGACCGCCGGCACGATCGCCCGTGCCGGTGCCCGACCGGTATTCTGCGACATCGATCCGCTGACATTCAATCTATCCGCCGCGGCGGTACAGAACTTCATCGATCGTCACTGCGTGCTGCAGGCGGGAAAGCTGGTCAATCGGCTTACCGGCGGTGCGATCAAAGCGCTGATGCCGGTGCATTTGTATGGCCAGAGCGCCGACATGGACCCGTTGATGGCCATCGCAAAGCAGTACCATTTGAAGGTGATCGAGGACGCCGCGCAGGCCATCGGTACCGAGTATCGCGGCGCCGTGCGCGCCGGTTCGATCGGCGATGTCGGCTGTTTTTCATTCTTTCCAAGCAAGAATCTCGGTGCGTTCGGCGATGCCGGCCTGTGTACGGCCCAGGATCCGGATCTGGCCGAGAGCATGCGCGTGCTGCGCGTGCATGGCGGTAAGCCGAAATACTTTCACGCCGTGATCGGCGGCAATTTCCGCATCGACGAACTGCAGGCGGCGGTGCTGCGTGTCAAGCTCAAGTATCTGGACGAGTGGACCGCCGGGCGGCAGCGCAACGCGGCAGTCTATGACGAGGCGTTCGCGGCCGCGGCGCTGGCGGACAAGCTGCAGACGCCCAAGGCGGTGCCAGGCTACCGGCATATCTTCAATCAATACGTGGTGCGGGCCCGCAGACGCGACGCTTTGCGCGAGTTTCTGGCGCAGCGAGGCGTCGGCACCGAGATTTACTATCCGGTGCCGCTGCACTTGCAGAAGTGCTTCGCCAATCTGCAGTACAAGCCGGGGGATTTCCCGGAGTCCGAGCGCGCGGCGCAGGAGACGCTGGCATTGCCGATTTACCCGGAACTGACCCGGGAGCAGTTGGAATATGTCATCTCCGCCGTCGGTGAGTTCTACGCCTGACCGTGGGCGGCCGCCGCGTTCAGCTCTTTTTGAAGTCGTCCGGCAGCAATTGATGGCGCGACAGTAATTTGTAGAAATCCGTGCGATTGCGTTTGGCAAGGCGTGCCGCTTGGCTGACGTTGCCCGCCGTAATCTGCAATATCTGCGACAGGTAGTTGCGTGTGAACTCATCGCGGGCTTCGTCGAAGGAGGGTAGGCGGGTCGGATTGCCGCCCAAGGACTGCTGCACCAGCTCCGCTGTGATGATGGCGCCATGCGAGAGCGCAACGTTCTGGCGTACGATGTTGTACAGCTGCCGCACGTTGCCCGGCCATTCGGCGGTGGCCAGCAATTCCACCGCTTCCGGAGCATAAATCTTGCGTTGGCCGGTCTCCTTGGCAATCTGCTCCAGGAAGTGCGCCACCAACAGCGGGATATCCTCGCGGCGGCGGCCGAGCGAGGGTACTTCGATGTGCACGACGTTCAGGCGGTAGTACAGATCCTCGCGAAACTGGCCGCCGACCATCAACTCGTGCAAATCGCGGTGCGTCGCGGAAATGATGCGCACATTGGTCGGCACGGCTTCGGTGCCGCCCACCGGGCGAATGGCGTTTTCCTGCAATACCCGCAGCAACTTCACCTGTAGGCGCATGGGCATGTCGCCGACCTCATCGAGCAGCAGGGTGCCGCCGTCGCCGGTCTCGAACAGTCCCTTCTGCGCGCGCGGGGCGCCGCTGAAGGCGCCCTGGTCGTGCCCGAACAACTCGGACTCGAGCAGATTTTCCGCCATCGCGCTGCAATTGACCGTCACGAAGGGCTTGTGGCGGCGCGGGCTGGCCTCGTGGATCGCCCGTGCCAACAGCTCCTTGCCGGTGCCGCTCTCGCCCGTCAAGAGGACTCGGGCGTCGGTGCCGGCGACCATGTTGGCCTGCGCCAACTTGTCTTCCATGAGCTGATTGCGCGTGATGATGTCCGCACGCCAATCCTCATCCACGTGCGCGAACCCGGACACCTTCAGCGCCTTTTGCACGTGATCGAGCAGGTCCTGCTTGTCCACCGGTTTGGTGAGGAAGCCGAATGCGCCGCTCTGAGTGGCATGCACGGCGTCCGGAATCGTGCCATGCGCGGTGAGGATGATCACCCGCAAGCCCGGCCAGCGGCTTTGCAGCTCCTTGAGCAGACCGATGCCGTCCATTTGGTCCATGCGCAGATCCGTGATCACCAGGTCCGGCCGGAAGCGCACACAGGCGGCCAGGGCGGCGGCCGCGCTTTCCACCGCTTCCACCTCGTAATTTTCGGCGCGCAGGCGGATGGTCAGCAGGCGCAGCAGTCCTGGGTCGTCGTCGACCACCAGAATGCGCGCCTTGCGCTTCTGCGGGGTGACCGATTCGCGCGAAGCGGCCTGCAAGCCAAAGGACAGGGGGATAGTTGCGGCAATCGAATAAGCGTTCACGTCAGGCTCTCCAGTGTCTTAAGGGGTGCGCGTGCCATTTGCACTACGATCGGTGATGGATCGCTCGATGTGGGTGACTGCCTCGAGCTTCGCCCGCGCTTCGTCCAAGGCTTTGCGCAACCTCGCGTTTTCATCGGACTCCGCCGTCAGTCGACGGTTGGCCGCTTGTAGCTTCTCACGGTCATCGGGCGGCGCTTCGTCGCGCAGTCGCGTATTTTCGGCCTGTAGTATCAGCCTCTGCTCGACCTCTTTGAGTTGCACCGTGGCCAATAAGCGTTCCACGGGGAGCAGAGTTTCAGGCCTGGCGAGCAGTTCCGACAACTGTCGCTGGGCGGCGACGGGGTCGCTGCCGTTGTACCCGGGGGTTGCCAGCGCCAGCGCATACTTCAGCCGGTTGCTGGTCGTGGGCGTCAGTTCCGCCGCATCCTTGGCCGATTGAAAGATCTCCGCCTGCCGCGCCGGGTCACCCTGGGGCAGGGCGCTCATGATTTCCAACAGGGGCGCGAGCACCGCGGCATCCTGAGGAGGAGAGGGCGCCGCCGGCGCTACCGTCTTGGGGCCGGAGAAGAGGGTGCCGCAGGCGCTCAAGCAGGCCATCATGACCCCCCACGCGGCGAGATGTGCGGCGCGGCGCAGGATGCTATGCGGCATGAGCTTTTTCACCCGCCGCCTTCTCGCCCGTCCCTGTGTTCTGGCGCATGGGCAGGCGCACGCGAAAATGCGCTCCACCGGTCTTCGCCTCCAGAATCTCGATGCTGCCGCCGTGCGCGTTGACGAACTCCGTCACCACCGAGAGCCCGATACCGGTGCCCTTGACGTGACCCCCTTGCGGGGTTTTACCCTGGTAGAACGCCTCGAATATGCGCTCGCGTTCCGCCGCGGGAATGCCGGGGCCGCTGTCCATCACATCCAGAATGAGCTGCTCGCGCTCGCCGCGCGCGTGAATCGATATGGTGCCGCCGCGCGGGGTGAACTTGATGGCGTTCGAGAGCAGATTGTCGAGAATCAAGCGTACCTTGGCGCGGTCCGCCAAGGGGTTCAAATCCTCCACCTGCACATCGAGACGCACCCGCTGCGCCACCAGAGTGAGCTGTTGGTTTTCCAGGACCGTCTTGATCAGCGGGCGCAGCTTGAACTCGGATATCTCCATACCGACGCTCTTGGCCTGCCAGGCACTGAACGACAACAAGTTTTCTATGAGCCGCTGTAGCTTCATGCCGTTTTCCCGCAAGATCGCCGTAACCTCCCTTTGGCTGCTTTGCAGCTCACCGACCGCTCCATCCATCAAGAGTTCGGTGCCTTCGCGAATATTTGCCAGCGGCGTCTTCAGCTCATGCGACATGTGCCGCAGAAAGCGGTTCTTCTCCTGAGCCAGATCCAATAAGCGTCCGCGCAGCCACTCCAGTTGCGCCGCCAGGCGCTCCAAGTCGGCCGGTCCGGTGATGGCGATGGGCCTGGAGAAGGTGCCGCGACCCAGTTCGCTGATGGCGCGATCGATGGCGCGAATGGGCCGGCCGAACAAATACGTGAATACACCGACCACCGCCAGCGTCATGGGCACCAGCAACAGCGTTTGCCACAAAAGGTTCTGCTGGGCGCGCTGTGCGGCGCGCTGCAGGCTGGTCAGCTCGCGATCGATTTGCTCAGCGATGCGATACGAAACCTCGGATGCTTGGTCGGCGAGCTGTGGAAAGGAGTTGATGACATCGGCCATTTGCTCCGAATTGGGAGCCGCCAGCCCCAATTTGGTCGCCAATTGCTTGGCCGCCGCCTCCAGGGCACGCGCATCGGATTGCGACTGCTCGTCGAGGGGCAAGGTGAGCAGCTCGTGGATGGTGGCGATGAGGCGGTCGTGGCTGCGCGTGTAGCCATCGAGCATCTCGTGATTGCCGATGATCTGATACAGGCGCGCCTGGCGCTCGAGCGCGTTCAGTTCCTCGAACATGCGCTGATTGTTGCTCGTGCCCTGCATGCCGTGCACGACCAGTTCCTGGCTGCGCACGCTGAGGCGGTTCATCTGCACGGCGCCGTTGACGATGGCAAACAGCAGCGGCGCGGCCACGACGGTGAAACCGACGAGCATCAGTCCACTTAGAGATTTTGGCCGGGGTAATCGCATGCGCAGCATTCTAACAGCGAGACCAACACTAATGAGTGGCCAGATCGCGGCCTGTAGAATCCACCTCCATGAGCAACGATGCACCATATTCCGATTTATCTCCCGAGACCGTGCTCGATGCCGTCGAAGCGCTCGGAGTCCATTGCGACGGGCGTGTGCTGGCACTCAACAGCTACGAGAACCGTGTCTATCAAGTCGGCATCGAAGGCGCCGATCCCTGGATCGCCAAATTCTATCGCCCTAAACGCTGGAGCGATGCTGCGATCCTGGAGGAACATGCCTTCGCCCTGGAGTTGGCGGCGCAGGAAATCCCTGTGGTTGCACCGCTCCTGCCCAGTGGCCGATCACTGCACGTGCACCATGAATTTCGCTACGCCGTGTTCCCGCGCCGCGGCGGCCGTTGGCCCGAGCTGGGAGTTCGCGACGACCGGGAGTGGGTCGGCCGCTTTCTTGGGCGCATCCATGCGGTGGGCCGTGCGGCTGCATTTCGCGCGCGGGGATCCCTCGACGTTCAGCAGCTGGGGCGCGAGGCCCGCGATTACGTGCTGGATGGGGACTGGATGCCGGACTATCTTGCGACGAAATACGCCGAGATCACCGATGAGCTGCTTGTGGAAATTGAAGCCAGGGCCGATGGTTGGGGCGGCGCCCGCCTGGGGCGAATTCTCGGCGACTGCCACCGTGGGAACATCCTGTGGACCGATTCGGGCCCGCACTTCGTCGATCTCGACGATGCCGTGAGCGGCCCCGCCATTCAGGATCTATGGATGCTGCTCTCCGGCGACAGCCAAGAAATGCGCAGCGAGCTTACCGATCTGCTCAAGGGCTACGAGCAATTCGCGGTCTTCGACCGCACTGAAATCGCGCTCATCGAACCATTGCGCGCGCTGCGCATGATTCACTATTGTGCATGGCTCGCGCGCCGCTGGCACGATCCGGCCTTCCCCAGGGCTTTCCCGTGGTTCGCCGAACCACGATACTGGGAGCAGCACTATCGGGCGTTGCAGGATCAGCTGGCGGCGGTGACCGCGCCGCCGCTCGAGTTGTGATCGAGGCTTTATTTGTTGATGATAGGATGGATGGCTGGCGACATAATGACAACGAGATACGCCGCGGTTGCTGCAATGGCAGCGATTTGTGCCGCAACTTTTTTGGCCTCCTGCGGCCAGGATGCGAAGGCGCCGGCAGCGAGCGCCGCGGCACCGCACGTCAGGAAGCCCGCGGCCGTGAGGAAAGGGCCGAGTGTCGAGGAGCTGACCGCCGGTATGGCGGCGGCGCCGAGGCAGGGCAAGGCAGTGCTGCCCATGGATGTTAAATTCGAGCTGGGCGACCGCCCAAAAATAGGGCAGATGCTCGAAATCAACCTGGCGCTGGTGCCGCAGATCGCCGGTGGTCCCGCCACCGTCCAGGTCACCGAGCCGGAGGGGCTTGATGCGGCGCAAGGCGAGAACCAATTCGAGATCCCGGAGGTCGAAGCCGGCCAGGTCTACCGCCATACCTTGCGCATGACCCCGAGCACCGACGGGGTGCTGCTGGTGAATCTCACGGTCGCGCTCAAGCACGACGAAGTCAGCGATTCGCAAGTTTTCTCTGTCCCGGTCATTATCGATCGCTAAAACCCAGGCGCAAGCCCGCGGTTAGGTTTATGATGGGCGGTTTACTTCCCGGGCCTCCAGCGTGACTCAGAAACTTCGCAACATCGCCATCATCGCGCACGTCGATCATGGCAAAACCACCCTGGTCGATCAGCTGCTGCGCCAGTCGGGCACCCTCGATGCCCGCAAGGATCTGCAGGAGCGCGTCATGGACTCCAACGATCTGGAGCGCGAGCGCGGCATCACCATTCTCGCCAAGAATACGGCAATCACCTGGGGCGACTACCGGATCAACATCGTCGATACGCCGGGGCACGCGGACTTCGGCGGCGAAGTCGAACGCGTGCTCGCCATGGTGGATTGCGTGCTGCTGCTGGTGGACGCGGTGGACGGGCCAATGCCCCAGACTCGCTTCGTGACGCAAAAGGCGTTCAAGCACGGGCTGCGGCCCATCGTGGTCATCAACAAGATCGACCGCGACGAAGCGCGGGCGAGCTGGGTGCTCGACCAAACCTTCGATTTGTTCGACCGCCTCGGCGCCACCAACGAGCAGCTGGATTTTCCGGTGGTGTATGCCTCCGCGCTGCGCGGATTCTCCGGGCTCGATCCGAGTGTGCGCGCCGGGGACATGCAGCCACTGTTCAAAACCATCGTCGAGCATTGCCCGCCTCCCGACGTCGATGTCGACGGACCGTTGCAACTGCAGGTGACCCTGCTCGACTACTCCAGCTATGTCGGCGCGATCGGCATCGGGCGCATCAAACGCGGCACCTTGAAGCGCGGTGCGGCGGTGACCGTGGTCAATCGCGAAGGCAGGCAACGCGGCGAGAAGATCACTCAAATTCTAGGGTTTCATGGCTTGACCCGCGTCGAGGTCGAATCCGCGGGGGCGGGCGACATCGTCGCATTTGCCGGTATTGCGGAGCCGAAGGTCTCGGACACGCTGTGCGATCCGGCCAAGGTCGAACCGCTGCCGAATCTGAACGTCGATGAACCGACCATCAGCATGACTTTCGAAGTGAACACCTCGCCGTTCCTGGGCCGCGAAGGCAAGTTCGTCACCAGCCGGCAGATTCGCGAGCGGCTCGAGCGCGAGGCCATTCACAACGTCGCCTTGCGCGTCGAACCGAGCAACGACCCGGACAAGTTCGTGGTGTTCGGCCGCGGCGAATTGCACTTAGGGGTGCTTCTCGAGAACATGCGCCGCGAGGGCTACGAAGTGGCCGTATCGCGCCCGCGGGTGGTCATCAAGCAGGTCGACGGCGCCCCGCACGAGCCTTACGAGCAGGTCACCGTCGATGCCGATGCCGATGCCCAGGGAGACATCATGTCCGCCCTCGGCAGCCGCGGCGCGGAACTCAAGGATATGCAGGCGGACGGTCGCGGCCGCATTCGCCTGGATTATATGATGCCCTCGCGCGGCTTGATCGGCTTTCAAACGGAGTTTCGTACCATGACGCGCGGCACGGGCCTGCTGCACCATGTGTTCGATCACTACGGTCCGGTGGTGCAGCGTGAACTGGGCCAGCGTGCCAATGGGGTGCTGATCGCCAACGGTCAAGGCATTGCCCTGGCCTACTCGTTGTTCAGCCTGCAGGAGCGCGGCCGGTTGTGCATCGGGCCCGGCGAAGAGGTCTACGAGGGAATGATCATCGGCCTCAATAATCGCGACAACGATTTGGTCGTCAACCCGCTCAAGGGCAAGAAATTGACGAACATGCGCGCCGCGGGCAAGGACGAGAACGTGGTGCTGACGCCCCCCATACGCTTTTCACTGGAACAGGCCATGGAATTCATCGACGACGATGAGCTGATCGAAGTCACGCCGTCGTCGATCCGGCTGCGCAAGCGCAATTTGCGCGAAACCGACCGCAAGCGTTCGGAACGCGAGACCGCAGACCAAGGTATTTAACCGTTATTGGCCGAACCGAGACGCGCGTCACACCGCTATTGGGGGATCTGCCTAACATCTACCGCATGCGGGGTGCCGGGATGCACCTTATAAGTCTCAGCGGGAGAGCCGTTCCTTGTCACGCGATATCGCCGCTGCCGTCCGCAGCGAGCCCACACCTGCGGCGGAGCATGTAAACGGATTACTCGAGCGCCAGATCGCGGAGGCGCGCGATCGTTCCGGTGCGATCGATTTGGCTGCCTTGTTCCGGGCCATCAGCAGCCACTACGACCGCATCGACGGCGAACGCCGCGGCATCGTGCGATCCATGCAGCTGATGTCCGATGAGGCGCAATCGCTGACGCGGGAAATCCGCCAACAAAACGCATCGCATCTTCAAGCCATACTCGACAACGTCAAAGACGCCATCCTCACCTTGGATGAGGGCGGGCACATCGAGACGTTCAATCCCACCGGAGAGCGCATCTTCGGCTACCTGACCGCGGAGATACTTGGCCGCGCACTCGACTTCCTGCTGCCCGACATCGATCCGAAGGACCTTGGCCCCAGCGATTATCTGGAGCGGCTGGCCACCGACATCGATGATACGCACGTCGATCTGGCGGCCCACCAAACCTGGGGGCTGACCAAGAGCGGCAACCGCGTCGCCGTGGAAATCGCGGTCAGCAAGGCCAAGCTCAACTGGCGCGATGGCTACATCGTCTGCATCCGCGACATCACCGAACGGCATATTGCCGAGGTGGCAGTGCGCGACAGCGAAGCGCGCTACCGCACCCTGGTCGAGCACGCGCCCGAAGTCATCGTCGTGTTCGACGTCGATGCGCGAAGGTTCGTGGACGTGAATGAGAACGCCTGCCGTTTCTTCAAGATGAGCCGCGACGCGTTGTTGAGCTGCGGGCCTGAAAAAATCAGTCCGGCGCAGCAGCTCGAGGGCGCGGCGCCGTTCGGCGTCAACTACATCGACGGCGCGCTGGACGGCTACATCGACAGCGCTCTGGACGGCGCGGTTCCCGTGTTCGAATGGGTGCACTGCGACTCCACCGGCCAGAACTTTCCCTGCGAGGTGCGCTTCGTGCGTCTGCCCAGCTCGCGCGGGCGGCTGCTGCGCGCCAGCATCATCGACATCACCGAGCGCAAGCGCGCGGACGCCGTTGCCGCCGGTGAACGGCGCATATTCGAAAAGATCGCGGCGAACGCACCGCTGACTGCCGCACTCGAGGCGATTTGCGAAGTGATCGAGCGCGCGCTGCCGAATGGCAGCTGCGCGATCAGCCTCTTGGATCAGGAGCGCCAATCCTTGAGTTTCGGCGTCGCGCCGAGCCTGCCGCGGCGCTTCGTCGCGGCCATGGACTTCGCCCCGGTCGGAATTCGCTATGGCTCCTGCTCGGCCGCGGTGTACTTGGGCCGTGCGGTGACAGTTGCCGACATCGATGCGGATGCCCTGTGGGAATTTCGCCGCGAGGCGGCGCGCGCCGCGGAGCTGCGGGCCGCATGGTCGCTGCCCATCACGGCTTCCGACGGGCATGTGGTCGGAACGCTGGCCGTGTACCGGCGCAAACCCGGCGTGCCGCAATCGCGCGACCATGAACTGCTGTCGCGCATGGCGCAAATCGCCGGCATCGCGATTGAACGCCGCGCCGCGGAGGATGCGCTGCGACGCAGCGAGTCGCAGTTTCGCGGCTTGTTCGAAAACGTCATGGAAGGCGTTTATCAGACCTCGCGCGAGGGCCGCATCCTGGTTGCGAACCCCGCATTCATCAGCTTGCTCGGCTATGCGTCGGCGGAGGAACTGTACCAGGTGCCGGCCGGCGCCCTGTATTGGTACCCGAGCGATCGTGAGACATTCGTGCGGCGCGTCGAGAGCGAAGGCGAATTGCGCAACGAAGAATACGTCTTGCGGCGCAAGGATGGTTCCATGCTGGTCGTGGTGGAGAACTGCCGCGTGGTGCGCGACAAGCGCGGCCGGATCAGCGGCTACGAAGGTACCCTGACCGACATCACGGAGCGCAAGAAGGCTGAGACCGCGGTGTTCCAAGCCAAGGAGCGCGCCCAGGTCACGCTGCAATCGATCGGCGATGCGGTCATCACCACCGATTCGGACGGGCGCATCGACTACATGAATCCGGTCGCGGAAAGCTTGACCGGATGGGAGAGCCGCGAGGCGCAGGGGCGCAAGATCGGCGAGGTGCTCACCGTCATCAACGACATGACGCGGGAGGCCACGGAGAGCCCGGTGGTACGCTGCCTGCGCGAAGGCCAGGTGCTGGGCTTAAGGGAGCATACCGTGCTCGTGAGCAGGCGCGGCCAGGAGATCGCGATCCAAGACTCGGCAGCACCGATACGCGATCGTGCCGGCAATCTCATCGGCGCCGTCATGGTGTTCCACGACGTGAGCAAGGAGCGCCGCCTGCATCGCGCGCTGCACTATCAAGCCAGCCACGACGCCTTGACCGGGCTCATCAATCGGCGCGAGTTCGAAAATCGACTGACCGCGGCGGTGGAGGAAGCCAAGCAGGACAAGGATGCGCGGCACGCGCTTCTGTACCTGGACCTGGACCAATTCAAACTGGTCAACGACACTTGCGGGCATCCGGCCGGCGATCAGCTGCTCAAGCAGATCACGGGCATGCTGCAATCGCGAATCAGAAACGGCGATACGCTGGCGCGCTTGGGCGGCGATGAATTCGGCATTTTGCTGCAGGACTGTGTCCTGGATCAGGCATTGCGCGTAGCCGATACGCTGCGTCAGGCGATTCGCGATTACCGCTTCGTCTGGCAGGACGGCATGCTGGCCGTGGGCGTCAGCATCGGCATCGTCCAGATCACCAGCGAGACCGCGACCGTCGCCAACCTGATGAGCGCTGCCGACGTGGCGTGCTACACGGCCAAGGATGCGGGGCGCAATCGAGTCGAACTGTACCAGGCCGACAACGTCCCGGAACGGCATCGGGAGATGCACTGGGTATCGAAATTGACCCGCGCCTGCGATGAAAGCAGCTTCGAGCTGTTCTATCAGCCGATCGTTCCGATCGGCGCCACCACCGATGAACGGGAACACTTCGAACTGATGTTGCGCCTGCGCGACGAGTCCGGTACCTGGGTGACGCCCGCCGAATTCATCCCGGCCGCGGAACGCTACAACGTCATGTCCTCGATCGACCGTTGGGTAGTGCACCAGGCCCTGGATCGGGTGGTGTATCGCGGTGCCTCAGGCATGAAGCCCTTTACCGTCGCCGTCAATTTGTCCGGCACCTCGTTGAACGATGAGCGCTTTCTCGAGTATCTGATCGCCGAACTGGGCAACCATACCCTGGCCGAAGGCTCGATGTGCTTCGAAATCACCGAAACGGCGGCCATCGCCAACCTGGGCAACGTCGTGCATTTCATGCGCGAACTGAAGACCCGAGGCTGCCGTTTCGCGCTGGATGACTTCGGCAGCGGACTCTCATCGTTCATGTATTTGAAGACCTTGCCGGTGGACTATCTGAAGATCGACGGTCAGTTCGTCGAGAACGTCGCCCGCGACCCGATCGATCGCAGCATGGTGGAGGCGATCAGTCAGGTAGGCCGCGCGATGGGGATTCGCACCATCGCAGAACGGGTGGAATCCGAGGAAGTGATGCTCGAGCTTGGCCGCTTAGGGGTAGCCTTCGCTCAGGGGTTCCACATTGCCAGACCCAAGCCGGTCAAGGATTTCCCGTATCTAAGATAGTTTTTGCGCCGGCCCTTGGGTTATGATTCTGGGGATGTCCTTGGCGGCGACGACGGCCGCCTGAGTCAGAGGATTACGTGCCGTTCGATCTGCAGCCCTCCATTCAGAATGATCTGATTCGCTTGGAGCCGCTGCGGGCGAGCGATTTCGAAGCGCTCTATGCGGTGGCGTCGGATCCGCTCATCTGGGAGCAGCATCCGTCCAAAGACCGCTACAAGCGCGAGGTATTCGCGGGCTATTTCAAGAGCGGCATCGAGTCCGGGGGCGCCTTGCGCGTCATCGACAACACCGACGGCGAATTGATCGGCAGCTCCCGGTACTACGATCTGGACGAGGCGCAACGCAAGGTTTCCGTGGGCTACACGTTCATTGCGCGCAGCCGCTGGGCGCGGCATTTCAACCGCGCGCTGAAACAGCTCATGCTGGATCACGCCTTCAGGTTCGTGGATCGGGTCACTTTTCAAGTCGGGCGCGATAACATGCGTTCGCGCAAGGCAATGGAAAAGCTCGGCGGCGTGTACATCGGCGAGGAGTCAGTGGCCTATGTCGCCGGGGAGCCAGTCAGCCCCAACGTCATCTTCAAGATCGACGCAACCGACTGGCTCGCTCAGGCTCGAATCGCGGCTGGTCAGGCTCGAATCGCGCGCTGATATCTATTGCCTGCCGCGCGTCTAGGCCTGATTTTTGCGGTGGTTTTTGCGGTGGCATGCGTCGTGGCGGCGCGTGCCGATCCAGTGCAATTGCGGCCTGCGCACCCTGCGCCGCAAGTCGTCGTGGTACGGCGCGGATGGCACATCGACGTCGGCTTCGACGTGGCGGATCTCAAGGTACCGTTGCGTTCCATTGCGTCCAACTTGCCCATGGCACATTTCATTTTTTTCGGATTCGGCGACATGCATTACCTTCTTTCCAAGAGTCACAACGCTTCGACCATGGCGGCGGCGCTATGGCCTGGCCGGGGCATCATGCTGGTGACGGGTTTGCAGGGGAGCCCGCAACAAGCCTTTGGGGCGGATCACGTCATCGAGTTGACTCTCACCGACGATGCAGCGCGCGAGCTGCAGGATTTCATCTGGGAATCGTTCGCCACGGTCGACGGGGTGGCGGGAGTCTATCGATCCGGCCCCTATGAAGGCAGCCTGTATTTTCTGGCCACGCACAAGTATTCCGCGCTGCATACCTGCAATACGTGGGCGGCGGAGGCGCTTCATGCCGCGCATTTGCACGTGCATCGCGCGGCCGTTGTGTTCGCAGGACAGTTGTGGCGGCAAGTGCGCCGCTTGCAGCGGCAGGAGCCCGCGCCATCCTTGGCGCCGCAGCCGCAGACTTCGCATTAGGTCAGTTGCAGGGCGGCCTGGTGCCGTCCTGGCAGACAACGGTCGTTCCGGAATTCTGCGGGACAACCACCGTCGTCTTCGCCGGCGGCGGCGGACTGCTGCTGCTGATGCAGCCCGAGAGCAGGGATGCCGTTAGGAACAAGCTGGAAATGATTTTCACGTGTGTACCTTTTGGTTGATTCTCCGATTGGCACCATGATGCGCGAGCAGTGCGACCAGGGACACAGGCCGACTCCGCGTGTGCTTGTACACGCGAGTCCTACATCGAGCGTTTGCTGGCCCGTGGTCGCATAGGAGAATGCCCCGCGCCAGCCTCAGCGTTTTCCGACGCGCTGCCGGGCGCAATGCCGCTCATGCCGCTCATACAGTGTTTGGCGGCGATGACTACTGGATTTACGTCATGCGCGCGCCCGACGTAAACTCACCGCCATGGCTCGAAAATTCTTTGGTTCGCAAAGCTTCAAGGGTCGAGGCGCGCTGTCGAACCTGGCGGGGCGCTTCGACTCGACCACGCTGCAGGCGACCGACGACGGTTGGTACCGGGAGGAAGTTCAAGAGGCCCCGAGCGAGACTGTTTTGCCGGACAAAGCCAAGAGCGTCATCTCCCGCAACGACTCGCCCGACGTCGGGTTCGATCAGTCCATCAACCCCTACCGAGGTTGCAGCCATGGCTGTGTTTATTGTTTCGCGCGGCCCACACATTCCTATATGGGCTTATCGCCCGGACTGGATTTCGAATCCAAGCTCTTCTACAAAGCGGATGCGGCCAGCCTGCTGGAAGCGGAACTTGCCAGGCGCAATTACGTCTGCAAGACCATCGCGCTTGGCATCAACACCGACGGCTATCAGCCGCTCGAGAAGCGGCTCGAAGTCACGCGCGGTGTGCTTGCGGTGCTGGCGCGCTGCCGGCATCCGGTAACCATCGTCACCAAGAGCGCGCTCATCGTGCGCGACATCGACTTGCTCGCGGATCTGGCCAAGGATCGATTGGTGTCCGTGAGCGTCAGTGTCACCTCGCTCGAGAACGACATAAAACGCACTCTGGAGCCGCGCGCCGCGTCGCCGCAGGCGCGCCTGCGGGTGATGCGGCAGCTGGCCGATGCCGGAATTCCGGTGAGCGTGCTCGTGGCGCCGGTGATACCCGCCATCACGGATCACGAAATGGAAGATATAATGGCGGCGGCGAAGCAGTCAGGGGCGGGCAGTGCGGGTTACGTACTGTTGCGCCTGCCATACGAAGTGAAGACCTTGTTCCGCGAATGGCTCGCGGAACACTACCCGGATCGAGCCAAGCACGTCATGTCATTGATCAATCAATCCCGAGGCGGCAAGGACTACGACGCCGAATTCGGCGTGCGCATGACCGGCACGGGCGCGTATGCCGAGTTGCTGCGCACCCGATTCGAACTGGCGAGGCGCAAGCTTGGGTTGGAGGACGCCGAAGGGCGCCACGAACTTACAACGTCGTTGTTTCGCCCGCCGGCCGCGAATCAAGCGCAACTGACCCTCGGTTTCTAGACTGCATGGCCACGATCGCGACCGAACGGGTTCTTACCGTTCATCATTGGAACCAGACCGTGTTCAGCTTCACGACCACCCGCGATCATGCCTTGCGATTCGAGAACGGCCACTTCGTGATGCTCGGGCTGCAGATCGACGGCAAGCCGCTGATGCGAGCCTACAGCATCGCCAGTGCCAATCATGAGGAGCATCTGGAGTTCTTGAGCATCAAAGTGCCGGATGGCCCGCTCACCTCGCGTCTGCGGAACATCAAGCCGGGCGATGAGGTGCTGGTGAGCCGCAAGCCCACGGGCACTCTGACGCTGCACGATTTGAAGCCGGGCAAGCGTCTATACATGCTGAGTTCGGGCACCGGACTGGCGCCGTTCATGAGCCTCATCAAGGACCCGGTGGCGTACGAGCGCTTCGAGAAAATCATTTTGGTTCACGGCGTGCGCTATCGCAGCGAGCTTGCCTATCGGGACTACATCGAATGGGAACTGACGCACCATGAGTATCTCGGCGAATCGGTGCGCAACCAGCTCATCTATTTCCCCACCGTGACGCGCGAGCGATTCCGCTACCAGGGCCGCATCACGACGCTGATCGAGTCCGGAAAATTGTTCGAACAAGTCGGCATGCCGCCGCTGGACCGGGCCGAGGACCGGGTGATGATTTGCGGCAGTCCGGCGATGTTGTCCGACTTGTCCAAGCTGCTGGAAGCGCGCGGCTTCCAGATCTCGCCGCACGTGGGCGAGCCGGGTGATTTCGTCATCGAGCGAGCGTTTGTGGCGCGATAGCTGGTGGCGCGA
>Ga0116129_1001049_pt1 | contig 15765 bp, 18 predicted proteins | sample June2015DPH_17_2_FD_89732 | JGI IMG/M metagenome (GOLD analysis project Ga0116129, IMG submission 89732) | Peatland microbial communities from SPRUCE experiment site at the Marcell Experimental Forest, Minnesota, USA - June2015DPH_17_10 | ecosystem: Environmental > Terrestrial > Soil > Wetlands...
AGCTCGCAGAAGGCCAGCCCCGAGCAAGTGGCTGAAGCCACGGTGCGCACGCTGAAGCGCCAGGTACCCTCGGCCGTACCCGGTATTGCGTTCTTGTCGGGAGGCCAGGGTCCGGTCGAAGCGACGCTGCATCTGAGCTTGATGCATGCCGCGGGTCCGTTGCCGTGGGGGCTGACGTTCAGCTACGGGCGGGCCTTGCAGGAGGATGCGCTCAATGCCTGGGGTGGGAAAACGGCCGGTTATTCCGCTGGCCAGCATGCGATCTCCGTTCGCGCCAAGATGAACGGTTTGGCGGCCGGCGGGACATACAAGAGTTCGATGGAAGGTTCCGCGGCTTGAAACTCCGTGTTCTGTTAAGGTGCTCCGCGTCATTGGGGCGCGGAAGCCGACACCCTTGAACCAAACTGCCTCCATCATCGAGATCCGTAACGTGGGTTATGCGATCAGCGGTCGCCCGGTGTTCGCCGGGCTCGACATGGATTTTCCGCGCGGCCGCGTCACGGCGGTCATGGGACCCAGCGGCACCGGCAAGACGACTCTGCTGCGTCTCATCACGGGCCAGGCTCTCGCCGACAGCGGTTCCATCGTGGTGGCGGGACAGGAATTGTGCGGGATCGGGCGAGCGGATCTCTACCTGCTGCGGCGTCGCATGGGGATGCTGTTTCAGAACGGAGCTCTGCTGACCGACCTGAGCGTTTTCGAGAACGTCGCCTTTCCATTGCGCGAGCACACGGATTTGCCGGAGCGGCTCATCCGCCAGTTGGTGCTCACGAAGCTGCAGGCGGTGGGATTGCGCGGGGCCGCCGAACTCATGCCCTCCGAGCTGTCCGGCGGAATGAGCCGGCGGGTTGCCCTGGCGCGAGCCATCGTCATGGATCCGGAAATCCTGATATATGACGAGCCCTTCGTGGGCCTGGATCCCATTTCCCTGGGGGTCATACTGCGGTTGATCCGCCACTTGAACGATGCGCTCGGCATTACCAGCATCGTCGTTTCGCACGATGTGCAGGAAATCTCGACCGTGGCCGATGCGGTTTTCCTGCTCTCCGGGGGCAAGGTGGCCGCCAAGGGCACGCCACAGGAGCTGCGATCCTATCCTTCGGAAATCGTGCGGCAATTTATCGGTGGTCTGGCCGACGGCCCGGTGCCGTTTCATTTCCCGGCGCCGGATTACTTCGGCGAACTCCTCGCCCGCGGTGAGGAGCCATGAAGGTGATAGAGGAGCTCTGGGAAAGCACGATCGAGTCCCTGGTGGGGCTCGGTTCGGTGGTGCGTTTCCTGCTGCGCCTGGTGGCCGAGTTGCCGCGCGGCTTGATGAGAATCGATTTGGTCGCGCAGCAGATATATAACGCCGGCGCGCTGTCGCTGGTCATCATCATGCTGTCGGGTTTGTTCGTCGGGATGGTGCTGGGGCTGCAAGGGTTCGAGCTGCTGCAGCGATTCGGTTCCGAAGAGGCGCTGGGCACGGCAGCGGCGATCGGGTTGGTCAAAGAGCTGGGTCCCGTGGTCACGGCGCTGCTGTTTGCAGGGCGGGCCGGCACCGCGTTGGCCTCCGAACTGGGTTTGATGCGCGCCACGGATCAGCTGTCGGCCATGGAAATGATGGCGGTGGATCCGATCCGAAGAGTGGTCGTACCGCGGTTCCTCGGCGGCGTGATCGCGATGCCGCTGCTCGCCGCCATATTCAGCGTCATCGGCATCTATGGAGCGCAGCTCATCGGAGTGCAGATCATGAGGGTCGACGCAGGCAGCTTCTGGTCGCAGATGCGCGCTTCCGTCGGCTTGTCGGACATCAATGAGGGCATAGTCAAGAGCTGCATTTTCGGAGTTGCGTGCAGCCTGATCGCGGTGTACGAGGGATATTATGCGACGCCGACGGCGGAGGGTGTCGGCCGCGCCACCACCCGCACCGTCGTCACATCCGCGGTGGTGATCTTGTTCTTCGACTATTTGATTACTGCAGCGTTTCTGTAAAGGGGTATCGTCATGCGCAAAACACGAACGTTGAATCTCGGCACCGGAACATTCGTGCTGCTGGGTTTTGCGGCGCTGTTTTTTCTAACGACACAAACCACCAGCCGCGGTTTGTCCTTCGGAAGCAAGCCTCACTACGACCTCACGGCCAAGTTCGACAATGTCGGCGATCTCAAAGTGGGTGCTCCCGTGTCCATGTCGGGAGTCGAGATGGGGCGCGTCACGAAAATCGGCTTCGACTCCAAGGAATACAAGGCAGTCGTCACGATGCGCATGGATGAGCGTTACAATCAGATTCCGACCGACAGCGACGCCAGCATCTATACGCAGGGCCTGTTGGGAGGCAAGTTCATTGGTTTGACCGCCGGCGGCGCCGACACTTATCTCAAGGACAAAGATCAAATCGACTTTACGCAGTCGGCCTTCGTGCTCGAGAACTTGATCGGGCAAGTCCTGGCGAATTTCGCAAAAAATCCCTCACAGTCGGATTCCGCCAAATCGGCGCCGGACACGCCGGCCGCTGCCGCACCGAAAGCCACGGAGAAAAAGCAATGATCAAGATAACGACCCTCGTCATGCTGGCCTCGATCATGGCCGGCGGAGCCTACGCGGCGGATACCCCGGTGGCGCCCACCGCCGCGCCCAGCAGCTTGGGTCCGCAGGAATTGGTGCAGAATTCGGCGAAGCGCATGCTCCAGGAGCTCGACGCGAACCGGGCGATGTACACGCAGGATGCGGCGAAGCTAGACGCCCTGGTCGCCAATGTGCTGCTGCCGAACTTCGACACCGAATACTCGGCGCGGCTCGTGCTCGGTCAGACTTGGCGTACGGCGACCCCCGACCAGCGCAAGCGCTTCGTCGATGCGTTCTACCACTCGTTGCTGCGCAATTATGGCGCGGCATTGGTCAATTTCACGGCCGACCGCTTCGTCATATTGCCGTACAAGGGCGATCCCAACGACAGCATGGCCACCGTTCGCACGGAAGTGAAGCGTTCTTCCGGGGAAAAAGTACCTGTGAATTTCAGCTTGCGGAAAACCGACGGGGTGTGGAAGGCCTGGGATGTGGTCATCGAAGGCATCTCCTACGTCAAGAGTTTCCGCACGGATTTCGGGGCGGAAATTCAGGCAAAGGGACTGGATGAAGTGATCAACCGGCTGGAAACCCAGGGCAAACTCGGTCCGAGTGGCGCCCCGGAGAGCAGCCGTTGAGCGCCAGATGGCCACTGACCGTCAGACGCAGGTATAACGGCGGCGCTCAACAGGACGCTTCCTTCGAGGTTCAAGGAGGCGACCGCTCTCGCGTGACCGGATCGCTGCATGTTACGACGGTGAGCGCATTGCTGTCCGTGGGCACGGAGGCGATAGGCCGCAACGAGGCCGGCGTGATCGATCTGGCCGGCGTTACCGCGAGCGACAGTGCGGGGCTCGCCTTGTTGATCGAATGGATGAGCGTGGCCAAGGGCGCCAATCGGGCCCTGCGTTACGAGAATATTCCCTGCCAGGTGCAGCAGTTGGCGCGGCTGAGCGAAGTCGAGGAACTGCTGGTTCCCGCCCGCTAGCTGCGGCAGCTGCAAAACCTGCCGTCAACCTCCGCGACGGCGCCACGTTGTACTCCTCAGGTTCAGTTGATTCGAGGAGTTTCCGCCATGCACAAATTCACTGCGCTCGCGCTCACCGTCGCTTTGGGGGTCGCTGCGATGGGTTACACCAAGTCCGCCGATGCGGGCGTCTACGTCGGAATCGGCCTGCCAGTGCCCGTGGTGGCACCGCCGGTGGTCGCCTATCCTGCCGCCGCGGGCGTGTATGCCCCATATTACTACGGGCGCCCCTACTACTATGGCCCCGGCTTCGTCGGCTACGGATATGGCTTCCGCGGCTATGGATATGGATTCCGCGGGGGAATCGGCTTCCGCGGAGGCTTCGCTCGCGGTTTCCGGCGCTAGGGGGTCTCGGAGATTCCACCACCGCCTGGCGGCGGCGTCGAAGCCGGCGGTGGTGATTCAGGCAGGGCAGGCGCTGGGGGAGGAGAGACGGGCGGTAATGGAGACGCGGGCGGCAACGCGTGGGAGTCGGGCATGTCTTCGCCGGGATCGACCAGCGGCTCCTCCGGTGCGGCTTTTCCGCCGGACACCAGGTAGGCGCGGCGTTGCAGATAGGCGTCGCGGATGAATGCATACGGGTCGTAGACATTCTTCAATGTCTCATCCAGGGACAGCAGGGACGCGCGAGTATCGAGCGCATACGGAACAAGGAGACCGTATCTCACCCAGTTGTTGTGGATGTATTGACGGGGATTGGTGTAAGTGTCCACCGCTTCGCTCAATCCATCGCGCACATCCGAGGGGCCGAGCACGGGTAGCTCCACGAAAGGACCGGGATGCACGCCCCAATGGCCCAGGGTCTGTCCGAAATCATTGTTATTGTGGGCCAATCCCGCCGGTGTGGCAGGATCGAGTATTCCGCCCAGCCCCACGGTCGTATTGAGCAGGAGGCGGCCCAGATCGGTCGCCGCCGCCAGCAGTTTTCCCTGCAAAGTGTCGTTGAACATGACCGTCGTCATATTGAGATTGGCGAAGAAATTGGTGACGCCGGTCCGGATGGGCGAGGGCACGACCCGCACATAGGTCTTGGCCACCGGCTTGACGATGGCGCGATCCACCTTATCGTTGACCTTGTAGACCCCGCGGTTCCATGACTCCCAGGGATCTTGCGGCGCGCGTGGGCTGTTGGGTGGCAACGTGACACAGGCGCTGAGGCTCAATACAAAGGCAATGCCGAGCGCAGCGCGCACGTACGATGCTTTCCATGCTTTGAGCATTTCTGAATTCTCCCTTAAATCAAATCGGGTAGCGGCACGATACAGGGGTCCGCGGCCGCAATACAGCGCCGATGGCGAAACCGTCCGTCAATGCTGGGTCAATGCCGGCCGTCGCCGTTGTCGTCGGCCACCGTGTTCTTGCGGTCTTTGGGCCTCATTGCGGCGCGTATCTCTTCGAGACGAGCGCTGATGCGCCCGCGCTGGACCGGGTCCAACCCGGGCATGCTCAGGCCCAGTTCGAGCTGGTTCGCCGCCATCTTGAGACTGCCGTTCATCACGTAGTAGAACGACATGTAGTAGTACGCATCGGCAGGATCGCCGGCGGCGTTGGCCGCCTTCGCTATCAGCTTGGTCTGCTCGGGCGTCGGTTCCACCACATTGAACAGATCGTCGAGGATCAGATGCGCACGCTTGTTGTCGCCCTCATGCATCAGGGTTTCAGCGAGGCGAATGGTGACGGGCGCATTGCGGGGAAATAATATCAAGGCCTTGTCCAGCACGGCCTGAGATTCCTTGAACTGACCGTTCGCCAGGTATGCCTGGCCCAGCGCACCGTAAAATTGATTCACCTTCGGATACTCTTTCACGAGCGCCTGCAAATCGGGGATGGCCACCGCCGCATTGCGCATCTCGATGTCCGCGACGTCATTGCCGTAGCGCTGCTCGATAGTGAGCTCGCCGACATTCTTCGCGAGGTTGACGTAGTGGTCGTGGGCCGCCCGCGGATTGGTCACGAGCGATCTGAGCCGCTCGCGCATCAGCAAATAGTCCAAGGAATCCGTATGGCGAATGCGGCCGATCTGCTCCGCGCGATTCTTGGCCTCGGCGACTCGATCGGCGGGCAGCGGGTGATCGATCAAAAATTGGACGGCGTTGATCCGGCTCGGTTCCGGGCCGCTCGATCCCAAATATTCGAAAAAGCTGGCCATCCCAAGCGGATCGTAGCCGGCGCTCGCCATGGTGCCGATGCCGATTCGGTCCGCCTCGAACTCGCTGTGGCGCGTGTAATTGATCTGATGCTGGATGGCGGCGCTCTGGGTCGCCAGGATGGCTCCCTCCATGGCGCTCGGATCGCCCCGGCCCGCAGTGGCACCCAATAGGATCGCGGCCAACATGGCGGCGGTAGACATGAGCCCGGCATGGCTTTGGTCTATGAGTTGCCGGACCAGGTGCCGTTGAGTGACGTGGGCCGTCTCGTGGGCCATGACGCCGGCGAGTTCATTTTCGTTGCGAGTCGCCAGGATCAAGCCGCTTTGGATGGCAATGAAGCCTCCCGGCATCGCAAAAGCGTTGACGATGGGGTCCTTCAAGACGAAGTAGTAGAACTGATGCTGGCCCTCTTCGGCGCGGCTCGACAGACTATGGCCGATAGTCTGAATGTAATCGCTGACCTCGGGATCCTCGAGGACTTGTCCGGTCTGGCGTATTTGGGCAAACCAGCCCACCCCGACCTCATATTCCTCTTCGAGTGACACCGCGGCGGTCGCCGGGCTGCCCAGGTCCGGCAGATCTTGGTCGACGGCGCTCGAACCGTTGCCGAGGCCGTCCGCCCAGCCGATGCTGACGCTGACACTGACCGCTGCAGCGACCGCGAACGCGGACAGGGACTTCAACAGTGACATTCGGCCTCCATAAGGCTCCTTGGAGTCCGGCTTCCGACCCAAAGTTCGCTCATTTCCCTCATCAAATCAAAGAACTTCGGAGGCGTAATCCGCCAGGCGCGAGCGCTCGCCCCTGACCAGGGTGATATGGCCCGAAAACGCCCAGCCATGGAACCGGTTGACCACATATGTGAGGCCGGACGTGGTTTCCGTCAAGTAGGGGGTATCGATCTGGGCAATATTGCCCAGACAGACCAGCTTGGTGCCGGGACCTGCGCGCGTGACCAAGGCTTTCATCTGCTTAGGAGTCAGATTCTGAGCCTCATCGATGATGATGAAGCGGTTCAGGAAGGTGCGGCCGCGCATGAAGTTCAAGGAGCGGATTTTGATGCGGTGCCTGAGCAAATCATTGGTGGCACCGCGCCCCCAGGTGCCCCCGGGCTGACCCTGGGTCAAGACTTCCAGATTGTCCATCAAGGCACCCATCCAAGGCTCCATTTTCTCCTCTTCCGTGCCCGGCAGGAATCCGATGTCCTCGCCCAAGGGGATCGTGACCCGCGTCATGATGATTTCACTGAAGCGATTGTGATCCAGCGTTTGCGCCAGCCCGGCCGCCAGAGTGAGCAGGGTTTTGCCCGTCCCGGCGGGGCCGAGCACGGTCACGAAATCGATTTCCGGGTCCATCAGCAGATTCAATGCAAAATTCTGTTCGCGGTTGCGCGCGGTCACGCCCCAGACGTTGTTGCGTTCCGCACGGTAGTCGATGTCGAGTTCCAAAATCGCGGAGTCGCCCTCGAGCTTGCGAACGATGGCCTCGACGCCGTTCTCGCCGGGATCGTAGACGAACTGGTTGGCATGCCATTCGCGCACCAAAGGTCCACGCACCCGATAGTAGGTGCGGCTCTGCTGCTGCCAGGATTCCATGCCCTTGCCGTGCTTATCCCAGAAATTCGGCGGCAGTTGCTGTACGCCGCTGGCGAGCAGATCCGCATCCTCGATGGTCTTGTCGCTGGAATAGTCCTCGGCTTGCACGCCGAGAATGGCGGCCTTGATCCGTAAATTGATGTCTTTCGATACCAGGGTGACTCGGGCGCTGCGGAACTTCTGCTGCAGCGCCAGCGTATTGGCCAGGATCGCATTGTCCGCCCCATGCCCGGGCAGGCTGTCCGGCAGCACGGACTCCAGCAACTGGGTTTGAAAGAACAGCCGCCCGCCGGGCGGGCGCTTGCCGTGATTGATCGGCACCGCGGTCGGCAGCGCTAGCCCGCGATCGATGTGCTTCTTGCTGGCGCCCTTCATCAGCTCATCGAGAAAGCGGCTGACTTGGCGTACGTTGCGCGCCGACTCCGACAGGCCCTTCTTGCCGGCGTCGAGTTCTTCCAGCACGGTCATCGGAATATAGATGTCGTGCTCTTCGAAGCGGAAGATGGCGGTCGGATCATGCATCAGCACGTTCGTGTCCAACACGAATATGCGGCGCTCTTGCTTGGCCTGGCGGCCTTTTGCGGCTGCGGCTCCCGGCCGCACATTGTCGGTCACAGTGCTTTCACCGCGGCCAAAACCGCCGCGGCGTGGCCGTTCACCTTGACTTTGCGCCACAGGTGCCGCAGCACACCCTTGCCGTCGATCAGGAAGGTGCTGCGCTCTATCCCGAGGAATTTCTTGCCATACATGCTCTTTTCCTGAATCACGTCGTACAGCTTGCAGACTTTTTTGTCCGGATCGCTGAGAAGCTCGAAGGGAAACGCCATTTTCTGCTTGAATTTCTCGTGTGCCGCCATGCTGTCGGCGGAGATGCCGACGATCTGGGCCTTGGCCCGTTTGAATTGAGCATGGGCCGCGGCAAAGTCCGCGCCTTCCTGCGTGCAACCCGGGGTGTTGTCGCGCGGATAAAAATAAATGACGACGGGGACGCCGGCCGCATCGCTCAGCGACCAACTGCCGCCGGTCCCTTCGAGGGTGAATTGCGGCGCCTTCTTGCCTACGTCGATAGTGCTCATGGGCGGTTTCAGCTCTTTACGGGTTCGAAAATGGCGTCCAAGTTCAGGTGATCACAGAAATCCATGAACTCCTCTCGCAGCACCCCGATGTGCAGCCGGCTCGGCACGTTCACGATCATCTGCACCGAAAACATCGGCGCCCCGGTATGCGCGGCCGCGTACGAACGAGTCGACAGTTCGGCGATATCGACGCCGCGCTGCGCGAAGAATCCGGACAGTCCCGCAACGATGCCGGTCTGGTCGAGGCATACCACGTCGATGGAATAGGGCAGCATGTCATTGCGCGCCGCGCGCTCTTCGGTGCGACGCAATTGAATATTCATGCCGGTGGCGTCGGCCAGCTTTTTGAACTCGCCCTCGAGCTTGGCGAGGGTGTGCCAGTTGCCGTTCACCAGCAGCAGCATGGCGAACTCGTTGCCGAGCGAAGTCATGCGGCTTTCGCTGATGCTCCCCCCACAATCGGCGATCGCCTTGGAAAGTTCATGGACCATGCCGACACGGTCCCCGCCGACCGCGGAAATCACGATATGTTGTTTCATTGCTCCAAATTCTACCGGATGGGCGCTTGCCAGGGTGAGTCACGCCACTTAAGGTAGCGATATTTCCTGCGGAGCCCCCCTCGATGTTCTCCGGAAGCATGGTAGCGATAGTGACGCCGATGACCGCCGATGGCGGCCTGGACTGGCCCGCGTGGGAGCGGTTGCTGGATTTTCATGAGCGCGAAGGCACCTCCGGCATCGTCGTCGCCGGCACCACGGGCGAGTCCCCGACGCTGACCCTGGATGAAATCGAGGAACTTACCCGCCGGGCGGTCGCGCGCTGCCGCGGCAAGGTCAAGGTGATCGTGGGATCGGGTACGCATTCGACGGCCGGTACGGTGGCACGAACCCACACTTTGTCTCGGCTCGGCGTCGATGCCGTGATGCTGGTCACTCCCTACTACAACAAGCCCACGCAAGAGGGTCTTTACAGGCATTTCATGGCGGCCGCCGAAGCCTCCGAGGTGCCCGTTATCATGTATAATGTTCCCGGCCGCACCGCGGTGGACCTGTTGCCCCCCACCGTCGCGCGGTTGGCGCAACATCCGCGGATCGTGGCCATCAAAGAAGCAACCGGATCGTTGGCCAGGGCTCGCGAAATACAGAGCGTCTGTCCGCCGGAATTCACGCTGCTGTCGGGCGACGACCCCACCGCTGTGGATTTGATGAGTGCCGGAGCGCGCGGAGTTATTTCAGTCACGGCCAACGTCGTCCCGCGCCGCATGCGCGAGGCCTGCGATGCGGCTGTTTCCGGGGATTTGGCCAAGGCACGGGCGATCGATTCGAGCCTGCAGGCCCTGCATAGGGATCTGTTTGTCGAAGCGAACCCCATAGCGGTCAAGTGGGCGGTGGCGAGAATGGGCCTCATGGGGAACGCAATCCGTTTACCATTGGTCGAATTGTCGGCTGCGCACCAAGATACCGTGCTGCGCGCAATGCAGGCCGCCGGAGTTGTTCTTGAGGACCAAGCAGCATGAGTCTTGATCGAGTTTTTATGTTGATTGCCGCCGCGGCGCTGATGAGCGGCTGTCACTTATTCAGCAAGCTGACGCCGGATTGCCACACAGCGCAGGAATATCAGCGGGCCGGTCAGGTTGCGCCCCTGAAAGTGCCTGAGGGGCTCGATTCGCCGAATACCCAGGGCGCCCTGGTGATTCCCGCCGTGGCGGTAGCACTGCCTCCGCCGGGGCCGAAAGACACCTGTCTCGACGTTCCGCCCCGTTACGAGGCCGCGCCGCCCAATAAGGCCGCCAGCGAGATGCACACGGTGCCCCCGCCGCCGACCCCGGTACCGCTGCCCGAGGGTTCGGCGCCACCGTAAATTTGATCGCTTGGGCCGCCTCCGGTACCCTTGCGGCCGTGTGGAGAGGTGGCCGAGCGGTCGAAGGCGCACGCCTGGAAAGTGTGTAACATCCTAAAAGGTGTTCGAGGGTTCGACCAAATCGCGGAGCGATTTGGGACGACGCGAACGCGTCGGTCCGGAGCGAAGCGGAGGACGAGGCGCGCAGCGCCGAGCAATCCCTCCCGGCGGATGGCGCGAATTGAGTTTTACGGAGAGGTGGCCGAGCGGTCGAAGGCGCACGCCTGGAAAGTGTGTAACATCCTAAAAGGTGTTCGAGGGTTCGAATCCCTCCCTCTCCGCCATTAGGAAGGGCAGCTCACGGTCAGCGTCTATTGAACTAACTGTTCGTGGCGTCCGCCTCATCGAAAGCATCCCGCTGGTCGGTGTGAGCAGCGGGCGCACATCGGCCAGTCGTCCTTCAGAAGGGGAACTGCCGTTGCCCCAATTGCACCGTGATCCACTTGAGCTCGGTCATCTCTTCCATTGAGTAACGGCCACCTTCGCGGCCGACGCCACTGTTCTTGATGCCGCCGAAGGGCACATGTGGCTCGTCAGAGACCGTTGTGTCATTGATGTGGACCATGCCCGATTCCAGTCTCAGTGCCAGGTCCATCGCCTTTTGCAGATCATTGGTGATGACACCTGAGGCGAGGCCGTAAGAGGAGTCGTTCGCGATGGCCAACGCTTCCTCAGAGCTCTCAACTTTGATGATAGACGTGATCGGTCCGAACGATTCCTCGGCGAAAATTCTCATCTGCGGAGTAATCCCGACGATTACCGTGGGCTGGTAGAAGTTGTCCTGATGCGTGCCGCCGGTGAGCACGCGCGCGCCCTTACTGACGGCGTCCTGGATCTGCTCGTCGATGAAGCCGCACTGGGTGCGCCGGATCAGCGGTCCGATGACGGTCTGGGGATCGTGTGGGTCACCTACTTTGTACGTGCGTGCACGGGCGGCGAACTTCTCGCAGTATTCGTCGAACACTGGAGCTTCGACAATGATTCGCGAGTTGGCCATGCATACCTGGCCTTGGTGGAAGAAGATTCCGAAGCACCCGGCGCGTACGGCATAATCGACATCTGCGTCGCGCAGGACGATGAGTGGATTTTTGCCGCCCATTTCCAACGTGATCTTCTTCAGGTGTCTGGCGGCCTCGACCGCGATCAATTTGCCGACCTGGGTGGAGCCCGTGAATGTGATCATCCTGACCCGCAGGTCGCTGAGAAGACGAAGCAATTACCGGCAGCCAACGCGAGCGCGACCTTCTTCATCGCCACCTTTCTAAGTTTTCAGCCTCAAACCCAGACCTGGAGGACGTAGTCGAAAGGCGCCTGCCCGTTCAGCAGGTCCACCCGCTGTAAAACAATTTTGAAATCATCCCCTGTGTTCTGCAGGGTATGCCGGTAGGTACCGGCAAAATGTCGGAGTTGGTCCCGCCGCAGCTCGATCATGTGGAAGCGCGAACGGACCGAGATGCGTGACTCGTCGGCGGACTCTATCACCACGTTGCCGATCGTGTGGCTGGTGCCCCACTGCGGGGCTTGTGACCAGGCATTCGGGTGTTGGACGCGGCCCATGCGGATTTCCATCATTCGCCGGTCTTCCGCGAAAATCGAGGGTGAGTCGAGCCACTCGGTCTGCTCGGGCGTTACCGGCATCCAGTAGATGCCGTCCAGTGCGAACTGGTCAATATAGGCTGCCCAGTGTTTCTGGTCGAGCAACTCTGACTGGTAGTAGAGAAATTGCTCGACACGCTGTTGAAGCGATGTCGCTGCATCGCTGCTGGGGACGACGCCACGGGATGGTAGAGGCGCGGTTTGCGTTCGGTGGCGCGGGGAATGATCCGGAGCGAGCGATTGCGCGCCCGTTTTCCGGGTCTCGTGATTCTCGAAGATGACGATATCCTCGAGTAAGCGGTCCTGAAGTTTTGAGTTACTCATAAGTGTCGGTGTCCCATCAACGCATGTACTGGGTCCAGGCTTCGAACTGGCTGCGCATGACCGCCTCCGAGGTGCCTTTGTTGGAATAAACTACGCCGTTCTCCCGGGTGTCACCGCCGTAGTTGCGATGGAAGCTCACCCAGTCTCCGCCGTTGGATTCCAGGCCCCATTGCCCTTTGGTCCAGTTCTCTAGGTCATCGGCGTTGATCATGGTTGCCGGTGAATTGACCAGGTTGAAGTACCAGAGAGCGCGCCTGTAAATGGCGGGGGAAACCCCGCGAAGGCGGAAGTGCCAGATTTCCGAGAGGGTTCTGTTCGGGGCGATTGGGCGGAGCACCCTCAGCTGCTGCAGGGGTGACTGCACCGACAGGTATGGATAGATCAGCACGTGGTGGATACTGCGTCCCAGGAAGGCCTCGGCCTGTTTCTCGCCGTAAGCTTCATACATTGCCGCGACGTATTCCTTCGTATCGGGATCATCCGGCCTCAGTCCCATGTAGCCCTTGAGGATGCCATGGCCACGTGGGAAGTTGACTGTCTGTACGGAGTCCCACTGTTCGAACGAGGAGGCGAACGTCGACAGGTAGTGGTAGTACAGGGGCGGGGACTCGCCTGCTTCTTTTAGAGCGCGCTCAACTCGGCCGGCTGCAATACCCGTGGACTGATGCGTGACCGAAGGGTGCAGGGCGTCGAGCTGGTTCTCCATGAAGAACTTCCAGTTCGAGTGCTGAATGACGCGGTGACAGACCGGAACGATATCTGCCGCCCCTTCGGGAGATCGGTCGCACATATCGTCGAAAGCAATCCTGGCCTCGCCGAGAAATTCCAACAGTGTGGGGCCCTGTGCCGCGAGGCTCGCGAACACGAACCCGCGATAGCTGCCGACCCGGGGCGCCGACTTCATGGAACAGTCGGGGTTGTCCGGTGTCATCCGCGTACCGTCATACCCATGCGACAGCGGGATACCTTTCACTCGGCCGTCGAGATGGAATGTCCAGGCGTGATAGGAGCACACGAAGGTGGTGCCGGTGTTACCTTGGCGATTGCCGCAAAGTTGTACTCCGCGATGGGGACACCGGTTGTAGAGCACGCAGATTTTGCCATCGGTGCCACGGACCATGATCATCGGCTGACGCCCGATCTGGACGGTGACGTAGTCGCCGCTTTTCTTCAGCTGCGTTTCGTGGCCGCAGTACACCCAGGCTTTTTCCCAGATGTTTTCCATCTCCCGATCGAAAATCTCCTGGTCGGTGTAGACGGACTTGTGTACGCGGTCGGCTTCGACCAGTCGTTCGAGCGGTTGCAAGCGACTTTCTCCTGATGGCCCACGTCCGGGCGTCTGATGGCGGATCGAATCTATACCGCGACTCGAGATCTTTCCATGCATGCTAGCCGCCATTTATATTACCTTGGGTTATAGATGGGAGAACGGCAGCTTGACCAGTCCTATAGATGTTGCGCGATTAAGGCAGCTCGCCGTGATCGTGCGCGAGCGTTCTTTTTCCAAGGCAGCGGAATCGCTGGGAATTTCTCAACCGGCGCTGTCCAAGAATATGCGCGGTCTGGAGCGGGCTTTGGGGGTGCAATTGCTGGAACGCGGCCGCTTTGGTGCAATCCCTACTATGTTCGGTCTCGCGCTGGTGCGTCATGCGGACGCAATCGATGCGGAGCTGCGCAGCGCCGAGCAGGAGGTCGTGGGGTTGCGTGTGGGGCGGACGGGGCATGTTTGTGTAGGTTGTGGGCCCTCTGAGGCGACCCGGCTTTTGCCCATTGCGCTCAACCGTCTTCGTGAGCGAGCGCCGGGAATCGGTGTCACGGTCTTGTACGGCTTGAATGAGGCGCTGATGCCGATGGTGAAGCACGGGGAGGTTGATTTTGCGCTTTCCTCCATTCCGCCGCGGTCGTCGGATCCGGATTTGCGGCAGATTCGGTTGCACGAGGATCGCGCAGCTGTCGTCGCCCGGTCGGGCCATCCGCTCCTGGAGCGTCGGGGGCCTCTTACAGCGCAGCATCTGGTAGGTCAGCGTTGGATTTTGGCTCGCGCACTGGAGTTGGAGCGGCGCGCTTTGGACGATGTGTTCCTCGAGACCGGCCTGGAGCCGCCGCATGTATCGCTCGAGACTACCTCGGCCGTGCTGATGAAGACCATGGTAATGCAGAGTGATTTTCTGACCTTCCTGCCGCGCGAGCTGATTTATTGGGAGGAGCGTGCGGGTCTGTTGTCGGCCTTGAAACTGGCTGTGCCCTCCTGGCATCGGCTCGTCGGACTCACTTTCCGAAGTCGCGCGGCAATCAATCCCGCAGGCCGGGCGTTGATCGATATACTGCGGGAAGTTGGTGGAGAGTTTTCATGAGTATCGATCCGTTGGATCGAGAATATAACCCTCGGTTCGGCGTGCCGGATGTCGCGAGCTTGTTTGCGCGCTGGCAGCAGAATGCCGCCGACGCGCGGGCGCAACTGGAGGGGCGCCTCGATCTGCGGTACGGGCCGGCTCTTGCGGAGACCCTGGATTTCTTTCCGGCGGGTCGTGAAACTAATCGTCCGCTGTTGATTTTTGTGCACGGGGGATATTGGCGTGCCTTGGACAAGCGGGATTTCTCGTGGGTTACCCCTGGGTATGTCGCGGCGGGGTTTGCCGTGGCTGTGCTCAACTATGGACTAGCTCCCACCACTGCGTTGTCGGAGATCGTGGCGCAGGTGCGGCGCGCTTGCGCCTGGATTTTCGCTAACGCCGGGGAGTTGGGGATCGATGCCTCGCGCATCGTGTGTTCGGGTCATTCTGCGGGTGGCCACCTTACTGCCATGATGCTGGCGACCGATTGGCCCAACATGAAGGCGGGATTGCCGCGGCGAGTGCTTTCCGGCGGCGTCAGTGTCAGCGGATTATTCGACCTGGAGCCTCTGAGTCGAGCGCCGTTCCTGCGCGATGACTTGCGGTTGGACGACGTGTTGGTGAAGGGCCTATCGCCCGTTCACCAGGAGTTGCACAACGATGTGCCGCTTCTACGTGCGGTGGGGGCGCTCGAAACCGCTGAATTTCATCGCCAATCGGAGCTCATCGCCTTGCGGTGGCCATCGGCGTGCCGAACGGCTCTCATGGACATCGCCGGGTGCAATCACTTCACGGTGTGCGAGGCCCTGGCGGCGCCTGCTTCGCCGCTGTTTGCGGCGGTGTGCAAGCTGTTGAGTGGGGCGTAGGGTCAGGGTCGAAGATATTTCGGTCCGTAGGGCGGTAGCCACTTTTCCCAAGGGAGTCGTCCCAGCATACAGCTTATTGTGGTCGCCGCAGATGGCGGCGAGGGTGCGGCCAATGGACTACTTGCCGGTGTATACGCGACCTTTTGGTCGCAGATGGCTTTCAACGTGGCGGTGATCATCGTCGTTCTCACGTGTGGCGTTATTGGGGCTTACCGCGAGATCGCCTCGCGCCTCGGCCGCGGCTGTTTCCAATAGGCTAGCGAACAATTGAGTAGGAATCACGTGGGTGGAAGCCCAATCCGGCTTCGCGATACTCGGCGGTTCGGAAGCGGGCTCAACCAGCGTGAGCTCC
>Ga0116129_1001050_pt1 | contig 15765 bp, 15 predicted proteins | sample June2015DPH_17_2_FD_89732 | JGI IMG/M metagenome (GOLD analysis project Ga0116129, IMG submission 89732) | Peatland microbial communities from SPRUCE experiment site at the Marcell Experimental Forest, Minnesota, USA - June2015DPH_17_10 | ecosystem: Environmental > Terrestrial > Soil > Wetlands...
ACGAGGCCGGCCCAGGTCGCGGTGTACATCAGGGTCTGCTGGGCGAATTGGGGGATGATGACGGCGCTGGCGTAAAGAATGCCTCCCATCGCGCCGATCATCAGGCAACCGGCGGAGAAGTTGCGGTCGGCGAACACCGCGAGATTGACGATCGGCTTTTTGGCAGTCAGCAGCCAGCCGATCGCGCCGAGAATCCCGACGAATGCCAGCAGCGCCATCAGGCAGATGAAATTCGACTCGAACCAACCGGCATCCTCGCCGCGGTCCATCATGATTTGCAGCGCTCCGAGCCCAAGCGTGATCAGCGCCAGCCCAATATAATCGATGCCGCGGCTTCGCTTGTTCCTTTCCCAGGGCGGGTCTTCGACGAGAATCGATACCGCGAATACCGCCAGCACGCCGACCGGAATGTTCAGGAAGAAGATCCAGCGCCAGCTCGCCTCGTCGGTGATGTAGCCGCCGAGCGTCGGACCGAGCACCGGTGCGACGACGATGGCGATCGCGGAGACGCCGAATGCCGCGCCGCGCCGCGCCGGTGGAAATGTGTCGAGGATGATCGATTGCTGGTTGGGCTGCAGGCCGCCGCCGAAGAAACCTTGCGCCAGGCGAAAGATGATCAGCTGTCCAAGACTGTTCGAGATGCCGCAGAGGAACGAGCAGACCGTGAACATCGCGATGCAGATCATGAAATAGCGTTTGCGTCCCAAGACGTCGCCAAGCCATCCGGAGATCGTCAACACAATTCCGTTCGCAACGAGGTAGGAAGTCAGGGCCCAGGTTGCCTCGTCACTGCTGGAGGAGAGGCTGCCTGCGATGTGGGGCAACGCCACGTTGACAATGGTGGTGTCGAGGACCTCCATAAAGGCCGCGAGTGTAACGGCTACCGCGATCAGCCATGGATTATGGCTGGGCTTCCATCCGCCGCCGGCCGCCGTTGTACCGGCTTCACTCATTGGACGGTGACCGAAGGCTGGGCGGAAATGCCAAGCGGCAGCGGGATGTCGGGATTAAGACCACTGTCGATAACGATCTTGACCGGCACGCGCTGTACGACCTTGACGAAATTGCCGGTCGCATTTTCCGGCGGAAACGCGGTGAACTTTGAGCCCGAACCCAGTTGAATGCTGTCGACGTGGCCACTCAATTCCAGCGAAGGATAGGCGTCAATCCTGATCTTGACGGCCTGGCCCTTGCGCATTTTGGCGAGTTGGCTCTCCTTGAAGTTGGCGGTCACCCAGACCTCCGGCGTCACGATCGAGAAGATCTGCTGGCCGGGCGACACATAGGTTCCGGCTTCGACGTTGCGCTTGGTGATCCAGCCGTCCTGAGGGGCAGTCACAATGGTCCACGACAAGTTCAGATCCGCCTGATCGAGCCTGGCCTGGGCCTGCTCGACCTGTCCCTTCAATTGACCGACCTGGGCATCGGTTTCGCCTATGCGCTGCGGGACGGGCGAATTCTGTGTCACTTGCGCCTCAGCCAGCATGACCTGGGCCTGCGCCTGCTTCAGCGCCGCGGTAGCCGCATCGACCTCCTGCTGGCTGGTCGCGAGTTTCGGCAAGCTCAGTTGACGATCATAGTCGGCCTGGGTTTTTGGAAGGTTGGCCCGCGCGTTGGCGAGTTGCGCCTGCGCCTGCTCGAGTTGGGCAGGAAAATTCTTCCGCGCGATCTCCGCGGCATATTGCTGGCCTTCATATTGAGCCTTCGCGGTCGCCAGCGCGCCTTCGGCCTGCTCACGATCTATCTCGTATTGCCGACGGTCGATGTGAACCAGCGGCTGACCCTGCTTGACGAACTGGTTATCGCTCACATCGAGCGACACAACAACGCCGGATACCTGCGGCGCGATCGTGATCGCACGCCCATCGGTATAGGCGTCGTCAGTGCTCTCGATATTGCGGGTCGCAAACCAGTACCAGGCTCCGCCAACAACCAACAGCGCCAACACGACGACACCGATAAGCGCAATCGTTGGACGTCGTTTCCTGCGGGTCTCTTCGTTCGCCGCCTCGCTGCCGAACTCCTTGCCGGAGTTTTCGTTCGTTTTTCCGACATCGGGGCCCGGCTGCTTTCCATCCGCGGAAGACTGCTTGACGGCATCGTCGGACGACGTATCGAGACGACCCAAAATCGACTGAGCGTCGGCAGTCGTCGGCATTGTTGGCTCCGTGTTCGATATCCCCGCAGACCGATATTTAGAAGCGATGCACCGGCGCCGATGGTTCGCATAAAAATGGCTTTCAATTCAAGAGGCAATCAAGCGGCGACGCTGCGTACAGGCATAACGAAAACGAGGCGGAAACAAGCGGCCAGCCCTTGATCGGGAGCAGCGACGGCTATTCGCTGGTATCCAGAATCAGTCCCGCGTCAACGCCAGCGACAAATGCGAATATCGCCGCAGACAAATGTCCTCCCGCTGCACGACCGGCGGCTGGATCCTCGGCAACACCATCGATGGTACGCGGGCCGAATCCGTCCGCCTTCCCTACGCCGGCACCAGTCTCTATCCGATTCCCGCAGGCGCGGGTGAAGGGGCGCTGGCGATGCTCAGCGACATTCCACCGACCGGCTTTGAGTGTGGCGCACTGAACGGAAAGGTCGCGCCGGGAAATACTGTGGCGATCGTTGGCGCCGGACCGATCTGATTCGCGGCACTGCTCACCGCCCAGTTCCATCCGCCGGCGGAGATCATCATGATCGATCTCGACGACAATCGCCTTGAAGTGGCCAAGCGCTTCGGCGCCACCACGACCATCAGCAGCGACGGCAAGGCTCAGGGCGCGGCCATGAAGATGAGCGGCAAGCGCGGCGCCGATACCGCCACCGTTCCGATCCTGGTCAAAACTGTCGGGTCGCGGGAGATCGACCCCGGGCTCCCGGTTGCCCATCACCTCAGGCTCCGCCACATCCTCGATGCCTGCGAGACATCCGGACAAGTCGCCAAACAACTTAAGGTAATCATCTAGTCCTAGCGACAATTGCGAGATCATCACCCAGGATGCAGTATTTTGCTTATATTCCGCGAGAAACTCACGGGAACCCGATGAAGGTCCCACAAGGCAGCGGCGGCCATCTTGTCATGTTTCTGTCATGAAACGTCTGCAATATTGTCGCAAATTCCCGCGCGGCGTCAGCCATATCTGACCTGTATTTGCCGCGATGACGCAATTGCGCGGCGCATTGAGTGCAGAGATCGACAGCTGAGATCGCAACACCCTGTTGAGCAGACGCTTCCCTGGTGGATTGCTCAAGGTGGTCGTAGCCCGTGCGCCGCGCGATTTGCATCGTAACGCCTTTGGTCAGGCAGCGGCCAGGCCCGTCAGTGCCAGACTGAGTTTGCGCAAGCTGGTCCGCCGAACGAGCGCGATCCGATCCCGGCATTGCTGATGAATAGGTCGAGCCGCTGTTGCCCGGCGTGCACCGCTTGCGCGAACTGTCGCGCGCCATCAAGCGAAGACAAATCGGCCTGATGGAAGATCGGTTCGCCGTGCCCCTGGCCGCGTATCTCATCGATGAGCGTTTAGGCCCGCCCCTTGTCGCGGCCATGGATCAGGACTTTCGCCCCGGCGGCGGCAAGTTTGGCGCCGACATAGCGCCCGACGCCATCGGTCGAACCGGTGATTAAAAACGTCTTGCCGTCCATTTTCATTTTCAGCGCTGTTCAAACTGATCCGCGGCCACGGAGTTGGTCAATCTCGCAGTTGGTGGTATTTCTGACGCGATATTGATATTTCGAAATGGCATCATCGCCACTCAATGGCATCTAGTTGTTGGTCGACAGGACCTGGGCGTCGTTTTCACAGGATATTTCAGACCAATCGCCTGCTTGTCGAGCCTGGGGTCTGTTTCGTCGTCGCCGGACAGCGGGATCGAAGTCCCAGTCAAGGATATCACGGCAGCATCGTCGGGGGTACCGGCGCCTGGAGTTTTTGCCTTGGGTCGAAATTCGGAGTTCAGGTGGGGCGCGCGAGATGAATGAAGTGTCAGAGGAACGAGCAAGTCTGCATCTCGAACACGCAGTCGCTGCCGATTTAATCGCGGTTCTTGTCGCCGTCACTGAAAGCGAGCCGCGCGTCATGACGGTTCGCGACGGGAACGCATTACCATCCGGACCGTTTGAGCCCGGTCATCGTTCGCTGCAGTCCGGTTTGCGGGCCTGGGTTGAGCAGCAGACCCGGCATCCACTGGGATATGTCGAGCAACTCTATACCTTCGCTGACCGAGACCGGACCGGCGAACACCCGGCGCAGCATGTGATTTCAATCAGCTATCTCGGCCTCACGCGCGAAGTCTCAACGCCGGGCGCCGTCGAGCCCGGCTGGCGGAGCTGGTACGAGTATTTTCCATGGGAAGACCACCGCGCCGGCGTACCGCTTCTGATCGCGAAGGTACTGGTGCCGGCATTGCATGCCTGGGTAAAGAAGGCGGCCGATACCGGGGCGCGGAGTGCTCGCCAGCAACGGGTAGCCATCAGCTTCGGTCTTGATGAGTATAGCTGGAACGAAGAACTGGTGCTGCAGCGCTACGAGTTGCTCTACGAAGCGGCGCTGGTGCCCGAAGCATTGCGCAATCATGCCGCGGCATCCACGATCCCCGGCCAATCGATGTCAGGCGATCATCGCCGGATTCTTGCCACCGGCATTGCAAGGCTGCGCGCCAAGATCAAATACCGGCCCGTCGTCTTCGAACTGATGCCGCCACGCTTCACCCTCCTTCAGTTGCAACGTACGGTCGAAGCGCTGGCCGGACGGCTCGTGCACAAGCAGAATTTCCGCCGGCTGATCGAGCAACAGGAACTGGTTGAGGAAGCCGGAGGAGAAATGCGCGATTCCGTCGGACGCCCCGCCAAGCTATTTCGGTTCCGTCATGCCGTGCTGGCCGAGCGGGCGGCGGCAGGGACAAAATTGCCGCTGGTCAGGTCTTGACGAAGCTTATGCTCAGATGTAGTATATATATACTCAATGTGAGTATATATCATGACACCTTCGATCCAGGTCCTGACGCGTACCGCCCCGCTCTATGAACGCGTAAGTCGCGTAATCCCGCCGTCCGAATGGCCGGCCTTCGCCGGAGATATCGATGCCATCCTCGATCTGAAACGCCGGCGCAACGCGGTGATCCTGGCTCACAACTACCAGACGCCGGAGATCTTTAATTGCGTGGCAGACATTGTCGGCGACAGTCTTGCGCTCGCGCGCAAGGCGATGACCGTCAAGGCTGACGTGATTGTGCTCGCCGGCGTGCACTTCATGGCCGAGACGGCCAAGCTGCTGAACCCGGAAAAAACCGTTCTGATCCCCGACCTGTCGGCGGGTTGCTCGCTGGCGGATTCGATCACGGCTGAGGACGTCCGGCTGATGCGCCAGCGCTATCCCGGCGTGCCTGTCGTCACCTACGTCAATACGTCGGCCGCGGTAAAGGCGGAATCCGACATTTGCTGCACCTCCGGCAATGCCCGCGCCGTGGTGGAATCGCTTGGCGTCGAGCAAGTGATCATGCTTCCCGATGAATTCCTCGCGCGCAATATCGCCAACGAGACCGACGTGAAGATCATTGCCTGGAAGGGGCATTGCGAAGTGCACGAGCGCTTCACCGCCGTGGAAGTCCAGCAATTGCGCGAGGATCATCGGGGCATTGTCGTGCTTGCCCACCCGGAATGCCCCCCCGACGTGGTGGCGGAAGCAGATTTTTCCGGCTCGACGGCGGCCCTGTCGAATTATGTGGAGACGAAAAAGCCGCCGCGCGTGGTGCTTTTGACCGAATGTTCGATGAGCGACAACGTCGCCCTGCGGCACCCGAATATCGAGTTCATTCGACCCTGCAATCTCTGCCCGCACATGAAGCGCATCACGCTCGGCAACATCCGCCAAGCGCTTGAGGAGAACCGGCACGTCGTTACCATCGATCCGGTATTGGCCGCGCGGGCGCGTCAGGCCGTCGAGAGGATGCTGGCGGTATGAACGCGGATTTTGACGCGCTCGCCGGACGTCCCGTCATCATCGGCGGCGGTCTTGCCGGACTGATGACGGCGCTGCGTCTGGCGCCGCATCCGGTCGTATTGCTGTCCAAGGCGCCACTCGGCGAGGAAGCCTCCACTCCCTGGGCGCAGGGCGGCCTTGCCGCGAGCCTGGGGCACGACGACGATCCAGCGCTGCATCTGGCGGACACGCTAGGTGCCGGCGATGGACTTTGCGATCCCGAAGCAAGTGACCGGATTTTGCGGGCGGCTCCTGCGGCAATCGACGCCTTGGTTCGATTGGGCGCAGCATTCGACCGAACCACGGATGGCGCTCTTTCGCTTGGCCTGGAGGCCGCTCACAGCCGGCGGCGCATCGTGCGCGCCGCTGGCGACGGCGCCGGCCGCGAACTCATGCGGGTGCTTGTTGAGACGGTGCGCTCGACGCCGTCGATCACCATCATCGAGAGGGCAGAGGCGCGTCGCCTTTTGGTCGAGGATAACACCATCACCGGCGTGCTCGCCGCCGGTCCGGCAGGTCCGTTCGTGCTCGCCACACGGCGCATCGTCCTGGCAACCGGCGGAATTGGCGGGCTCTTCCTTGATAGCACCAATCCCCAGGGATGTTTTGGACAGGGGCTTGCTCTGGCCGCACGCGCGGGAGCCGAACTCGGCGATCTCGAATTCATCCAGTTCCATCCGACCGCGCTCGATGGGCGGGAACGTCCGATGAAACTGATCAGCGAGGCGGTGCGCGGCGAAGGCGCCGTTCTGGTGGATGAAAACGGTCTGCGGTTTCTGGCGGGCCAGCCGGGCGCCGAACTCGCGCCGCGTGACGTCGTGGCTCGCGGCCTTTGGCGGCACCTGGCGGGGAACCATCAGGTTTTTCTCGACGCGCGCGAGAAACCGGGAGCCGATTTCGGCAGGCGCTTTCCCGCGATTGCCGGATTCTGTCGCGCGGCCGGTATCGATCCGGCAACGCAACCCATCCCGGTGCGGCCAGCGGCGCATTATCACATGGGTGGCGTCGCGGTGGATGGCGCCGGTCGTAGCTCGATCGCGGGGCTGTGGGCCTGCGGCGAAGTTGCTTGTACCGGTTTGCACGGCGCTAACCGGCTTGCCAGCAACTCGCTGACGGAAGCCGTGGTCTGCGCCGGCTGGGTCGCCGAAAGCGTTGCCGGCGCCGAGGCAGGCCGGGCGCGGACGCCAGTCCCGGTAATTTTGCCGCCGGCACCGGATCCAACGCTGGTGCGCCCGATCATGTCGCGCAGCGCCGGCCTCATGCGCCATCTCGAGGAACTGCAAGAAGCCGCGCGGGCATTGCTCGCATTGGTATCCGGGCACACCGCGGCATCCGATCCCGCGGCCGTCGGTCTCATGATCGTCGTCATGGCGCTGCGCCGCGAGGAAAGCCGCGGCGCCCATTCGCGAACCGATTTCCCGCAACGTGACGCGGTTGCGCGTCGCGCGACCCTGGGATTCGTCGATGCCATCGCGGCCGCACGGGAAATCGGCCGGCACACTTCCTCCACCGCAAGCAGGGCCCAAGCATGAATCTCTTGCCGCTTTCTCCGATCATGATCGAGCCACTGGTGCGAGCCACATTGCTCGAGGATCTGGGTCGTGCTGGCGACTTGACGACGGATGCCATCGTTCCAGTCGATCTCGTCGCGACGACAGTTCTGACGGCGCGAGAAGCAGGCGTCGTCGCCGGTCTCGCTCCGGCCACGCTGGCCTTTCGACTGGTCGAACCCGCGATCGAGGTGACGACGCGCTGCCCTGACGGCGGCGATGTATCGCCGGGACAAGTCATAGCCACCATTCGTGGGCCGGCGCGCGGCATCCTGACCGCCGAACGGACCGCCTTGAATTTCCTCAATCACCTGAGCGGGATTGCGACCGCCACGAAATCAATGGTGGCGGCGGTGCGCCCCCACAGGGCGCGCATCGTCTGCACGCGCAAGACCATGCCGGGTCTGCGGCTGGTAGAGAAATATGCCGTCCGGGCGGGCGGCGGGAGCAACCACCGCTTCGGCCTCGATGATGCGGTGCTGATCAAGGATAATCACGTGGCCATCGCGGGCAGCATCCGGGCGGCCGTCGAGCGGGCGCGAATGGGCGTCGGCCATCTAGTCAAGATCGAGGTGGAGGTCGATACGCTTGCGCAACTCGACGAAGCGCTTGGCCTTCAAGTCGATGCGGTCCTGCTCGACAACATGACGCTCGACGATCTGAGGCAAGCGGTGGCAATGGTCGGAGATCGGGCGATCACCGAGGCGTCTGGCCGCATCACCCCGGCTACGGCGGCGTCAGTCGCGGCGACCGGCGTCGATCTGATCTCGGTTGGTTGGCTTACTCACAGCGCGCCGGTGCTCGACATCGGACTCGATTTCCAGACGTAGCATCGGGGCATCCGCGCTCAGTGAATTTCCGCCGAGCGCGCCAGCGCCTCTTTCAGCTTTTCGAGCGTGAATGACGGGCTGCGCGCGATCTCAAGGATCGGCGTTTCGCGGCGACCGCAGAGTTCGGCCGCCTCGGGGAGTTTCGCCGCGATATCGACCGGAATCACGATGGCGCCGTGGCGGTCGGCGTGAATGAGATCATCGGAACGCACGGTCATTCCGGCGACGCGAACTTCGCCGCCAAAACTTTCGGCGTGGACCCAGGCGTGAGACGGTCCGATCGAGCCGGCAAGGGCGTGGAATCCGGGCGCCCATTGCGGGATGTCGCGGATCGATCCGTCGGTGATCACGCCGAGGCAGCCGAGCGCTTTATGCACGTTGCTTTGTACCTCGCCCCAGAACGCACCGTAGCCCACGTCCGCACCGTCGATATCCTGGATCACCGTGATGCGCGGCCCAAAGCCGGTGCCGACATATTCGTAATAGGCGATGCGCCGCTTGGCCTGCTCGGCGGCCGGCAGTCCGGATTGCAATACCGAACGGATCGACACGGTGCGAGCATAGCCGACCATGGGCGGCAGATCGGGGAACGGGCAAACCAGCGGCTTGGTGGTGTAACCGATCAGACGGCGTTCCGGCGCGACAATTTCCATCGCATTGCAGATCGTCGGGGTGTCATGGCGCGCCAAGGCTTCAAGGACCGAAGCGGACAGCGGCGCGGTTGCGGATTTCGTCACGGCGTTTTCTCCTGATTGCAAGGACCGGCCATTTCCCGAGAGCCCTGGTTTGGTCAGCCCTATAGCCGACATCGGGTTCGAACCCAACTCGGCGAACCCGGAAGATGGCACTATTTGAAGGATGAAATTGCCGGCCCGGCTTAGTTGAGCCGGGCCGGCCGGTTGTCCTGCTCCGGTTCGGAGATCGAGGGAACAACCGGCGTTGCCGGATTTGACGGGGCGGTCTCGGCTGGCGGCGCAGTCTGCGCGGCGGCATTACGCTCGTGGTCGCGATAAGACTTCCAGCCCATTGGCAGGCTCAAGAGATAAAGCAGCGCACCTGCCGACAGAATATGCCAGGGATATCCGATCAACAGCGCGATGAAGAAAATCACCGAGACGAAAACCGGCAGCACCATTTCAGGCGGCACGCGCATGCGCACGGTCCTGCCGGAAAATACCGGCAGGCGCGAAACCATCAGGAAGGCAATCAACAGCGTATAGAATGCGGTAAGCGTTGCCGGGGGCTTCGGCAAACCCAGGAAGGCGAGATAGATCGGCAGCAGCACGGTGATGGCGCCGAGGGGCGCCGGCACGCCGGTGAAGTAATTCGCCGCAAACGGGGGCTTGTTCGGTTCGTCCATGGTGGCGTTGAAACGTGCGAGCCGCAAGCCGCCGCTGATGGCGAAAACCATCGCCGCGATCCAGCCGCCATTGTTCAGCTCATGCAACTGCCAGAAGTACAGGATCAGGCCGGGCGCGACGCCGAAATTGACGAAATCCGCCAGACTGTCGAGTTCCGCTCCGAATTTGGATTGACCCTTGATCATCCGGGCCACCCGGCCGTCCAGACCATCGAGCACGGCGGCAAACACAATCGCCGCGACCGCCAGTTCCATCCGGCCTTCGGTCGACAGGCGAATCGCCGTCAACCCCGCGCAAATGGCCAGCAGGGTGATCACATTGGGCACCAGCATCCGCACCGGGATCGGGCGAAACCGTCGGCGGCGCAGTTCCGGATTTCTGGGATCAAAGGGCCTCGGCATGATCAACCTATATAACAAGCGCCGGCCCGCTCCGCCATTGCGGCGGGCCGACCGGCCGGTGTGGAAGCCCAAATGGTTAATCGGCGCGGTAAGTTCGCTCCCCGTCCCCAGGCCTGAAATCGGCCAGAACGGTTTCGCCGGCGACCGCGGTCTGGCCTTCGGAGACCAGCGATTTGGTGCCTTCGGGCAGATACACGTCCAGACGCGAGCCGAAGCGGATCAAGCCGAACCGTTCGCCGACGCCGATCGACTGGCCTTCGCGAACGAACGATACAATCCGCCGCGCCACCAGGCCGGCGATCTGGATCACGCCGATGCGCCCGTTCGGGGTCGAGATAACAAGCGAATTGCGCTCATTGTCCTCGCTCGCCTTGTCTAGTTCGGCATTGATGAAGGTGCCCGGCCGATAAGCAATCCGATCGATCCGCCCCGCCACCGGACTGCGGTTCACATGGCAGTTGAAGACGCTCATGAAGATCGAAATACGCGGCAGCGGCTGGTCGCCGAGGCCGAGTTCGGCCGGCGGCAATGCCTGCGTCACCATCGAGACGCGGCCATCGGCCGGCGCCACAACGATGCCCTCGCGCACCGGCGTGACCCGCACCGGATCGCGGAAAAACAGCGCGCACCAGAGCGTCAGCAAGACACCGATCCAGCCCAGCGGCGTCCAGATCCAGAACAGAATCAGGGTCGCAAGCGCGAAGCCGCCGATAAACGGATACCCCTCGGGATGGATCGGGGGAATTTGCGCACGGATGGAATTGGCAAGCGACATCAAGGTTCACGATCATCTGTCCCCTCTCCCCTTGTGGGAGAGGGTGGCGCGCCGCGAAACGGGGCGCAGGAAGAGGGGTCAAAGCGGGGATCGGCTGCAGCCATCATTGCGTCGAGGAGTCCCGCCGGTATTGTCAAACATTTCATTATTCCAGAACCTTGAAGGCTATTATTATTGCAGAATCTTAAAACGCGAAACCCCCTGATCTGAATTCCGCGCAGCGGCCTTAAAGCAAGGTGCTAACTGCCGATTGGCAGGTCGGCGAGCTTCGGCATGAACCTGACCTTGATATCCGTCTCTTTCAGCATCTCGCTGGCGATTGAAAACTGTGGTGTCCATCTCGCGTCCGACAGATCTGGCGCGTAGGCGACGAGTTCGGATATGCCCGATTGAATAATTGCCTTTGTACATTCGACGCAGGGAAACCAGGGAACATAGATTCTGGTGCCGTTCAGCGAAGTTCCGACGCGTGCCGCGTTGAAGATCGCATTTTGCTCCGCATGACAGCTCCAGACGTACTTGGCGCCCGTCTCCCGCGAATGGCGCTCCTCGACGTCGTCCCGCACTCCCCGTGGAAATCCGTTAAACCCCGTTGAACGAACCTCATTATCGGGTCCGACGATCACGGCACCGACACGCCGCCCCTTTTCCTTGCTCCAGCCGGCGAGATGATGGGCCAGAAGCATGAACCGCTGATCCCATGTCGTTTCAGACATTACCCCTCCTCTCAACTTTTTTGAGCGCTTCCCGACTCACTCCGCCGCCGCGGCCGGGCTCACCAGCGGATCGTCGACCAGCGGCGGCTCGCGGTTCGGTGCTTCGTTCTCGTCGGCAATCAGCGCCAGTCTCTCCCGCGCCTCCTGGGCCTCGCGCTGCCTGTTCCACATACTGGCATAAAGTCCGCCGCTTGCCAAAAGCCGGGAGTGAGTTCCGCGCTCGGCGATGCGGCCCTGATCGAGCACTATGATTTCGTGGGCGCCCACGACGGTGGACAGCCGATGGGCGATCACCAGTGAGGTGCGGTTGCGCGACACCCTTTCCAGCGCATCCTGAATTTCCTGCTCGGTATGGCTGTCGAGCGCCGATGTCGCCTCGTCGAGCACCAGGATCGGCGGCGCCTTCAACACCGTGCGCGCGATCGCGACGCGCTGCTTCTCGCCCCCTGACAATTTAAGTCCGCGCTCACCGACCTGGGTTTCATAACCCTTGGGCGACATCCGGATAAAATCGTCGATTTGCGCCAGCTGCGCCGCCTCTTCCACCTCGGTATCGGTGGCGTCCCAGCGGCCGTAACGGATGTTGTAGCGGATGGTGTCGTTGAACAGCACGGTGTCCTGCGGCACCATGCCGATCGACGCCCGCAACGAGGCCTGCGTGACCTTTCTTATATCCTGACCGTCGATCAGAATCCTGCCGCTCGAGACGTCATAGAGACGGAACAGCAGCCGCGAAATGGTCGATTTTCCGGCGCCGGACGGCCCGACGATCGCGACCGTCTTGCCGGCCGGCACCTCGAAGCTGAGGCCCTTGAGGATCGGGCGTTCCGGATCGTAGGAAAATCGCACGTCGTCGAAACGCACATTGCCCGACGTCACCACCAGTGGCCTGGCGCCGGGAATATCCTTGATCTCCGGATTGCGCGACAACACGCCGAACATCTTCTCGATGTCGATCACCGCCTGCTTGATCTCGCGATAGACCATGCCCATGAAATTGAGCGGCTGGTAAAGCTGGATCATCATGGCATTGATCATGACAAAATCGCCAACCGTCTTGGTTCCGTTCCGCACGGCGATCGCGCACATCAGCATCGTCGCTGTCAGGCCGGCGGTGAAAATGACCGCCTGCCCGGTGTTGAGTACCGCCAGCGAGGTGTAGGTTTTCACGCTGGCCCTCTCATAACGCTCCATCGAGCGATCGTAGCGCGTGGCTTCGCGATCCTCGGCGCTGAAATATTTGACCGTCTCGTAGTTCAACAACGAGTCGATCGCCTTGGTGTTCGCCTCGGTGTCGGAATCGTTCATCTTGCGCCGGATCTCGATGCGCCATTCGGTCGCGACGTAGGTGTAATACATGTAGACCACGACCGTGATCAGGGTGACCAGCACATAGCGCCAGTCGAACTGCCATAGCAGCACTGCCATCAGCAATGAGACTTCGACAATGGTCGGCACCAGTTGCAGGATCACCATCCGCACGATGACTTCGATGCCGAGGCGGCCGCGCTCCAGCACGCGCGTCAGGCCTCCGGTCTTGCGCTCGAGGTGAAAGCGCAGCGACAGTTCATGCATGTGGACGAAGGTCAGATAAGCGAGCTTGCGCACCGCGTGCATCGCCACGCGGGCGAAGATTCCGTCGCGCCACTGGGTCAGCACCGCCATCAGCACGCGCACCGCGCCGTAGCTTGCCGTCATGATCAGCGGCGAGGCGATCAGCCACATCTTCCAGTTCGACGATTGCACCGGCGCGGTATCCGCTCCCGTCAGTGCGTCGATCGCCCATTTGAAGGTGAACGGCACCAAAAACGTCGCCAGCTTGGCGACCAGCAGCAGCACCATCGACCAGACCACGCGCATCTTGAGGTCGACGCGATCGCCAGGCCAGATGTATGGCCGCAGATGTACCAGCGTCCCGAACAGGGTCGCACGTTGGACGGGGTCGTGGGCGGCAGGCGGCTCCTGGCCGGGGCCCCGGTTCGAATCAGCGTGAGCCATCAATTAAGGGCCTGGAGCAAAACGGCACAGCGGTTCACCGTGGCGCGCGTTATTCGGTTCATTCGCATTCGCATTCATATAGAGCGTTTGCCGGCCGCGTACAGCCTGGAAGGGCGATTCTTTGGCGATTTACAGGCGTTTGCGGCGATTCCAATAGCCTTGCGAGTCCGTTAGTCTTGACGCTTTCACATTGCAGTGCCACATGCGCGGGATGAACAAGATAAAAACCGTTTGTGTCTATTGCGGCTCCGGCCCCGGCACGAATCCCCGCTTTGTCGAAGCCGCCATCGCCCTGGGAAAAACTCTCGCCGAGAACGATATCCGCCTCATCTATGGCGGCGGCTCGCTCGGGCTGATGGGTGCCGTTGCCAAATCCACCCTGGATCATGGCGGCAAGGTGACGGGCGTTATTCCCGAGTTTCTCGCGACGCGCGAACGCCTCAATTCCGCACTTACCGAGGTGGTGATTACGAAGACGATGCATGAGCGCAAGCAAATCATGTTCGAACGCTCCGGCGCCTTTGTCGCATTGCCCGGCGGCATCGGTACGCTCGAAGAACTCGTCGAACAAATGACCTGGGCCCAGCTTGGGCACCATCAAAGGCCAATTGTCATTTTAAACGTCGATCGCTTTTGGACGCCGCTGATCGAGCTTTTGCAACACATGAAGTCGCTCGGATTCATCCATTCGGAACAACGGTTCCGGTATTTGGTGGCGGCCGACGCCGGCGACGTCTTGCCTTTGATCCGCGCGGCATCGGAAAGCTCCACGCTGGTTGATGCCATCGACCCGCTGGCCAGCGTGAACCAACTGTAGCGTTTCCCTCGGTGTTTAACGTCATTGCGCGGAGCAAAGCGACGAAGCAATCCAGACTTTCTTCGCGGTTAAATTCACGGGATTGCTTCGCGGAGCCTGTCATCGGGCGGGCGTTCGCCCGACCCGTTGGCTCGCAACGACGGGTGCAAACTCCTGGCAACCTCGCCCTCTCTCATTCGCTCGGGAATGTCACCGCTTCAATGCGATTGCCGTCGGGATCGATTACGAACGCCGCATAATAGCGCACGCGATCGTGCGGGCGCAGTCCCGGCGCACCGTCGGACCGGCCTCCGGCATTCAGCGCGGCGGAGTGGAACGCATCGACTTCGGCGGTCGATTTCGCGCGCAGACAGATATGGACCCCGCTTCCCGGCTCGACCTGCGCCATGCCGGCGCGCAAATTGATCCAGAACTCCGGATAGCTCTTGCCGAAACCGATCGTGGCCGGCCGCGTCACCAGCCGCGAAAGTCCGAGCGGCAACAGGGCTGATTGATAAAAACGCGAGGATCGTTCGAGATCAGCTACTTCGACGGAGACATGATCGATCACGAACGGCGTCCTCGGTGTTTGCCGTCATTGCTAATTTAGCCAACGGGTCGGGCGAACGCCCGCCCCATGACAGGCTCCGCGAAGCAATCCAGAATTTCGTCCGTAAGAAAAGTATGGATTGCTTCGTCGCTTCGTTCCTCGCAATGACGGTACCAGTAAGTCCCCTCACGGCGGCGCGCCTGACCTCACCAGCTTGTAGACCAGCGAATCCATCAGCGCCTGAAACGAGGCGTCGATGATATTGGGCGATACGCCGATCGTGGTCCAGCGCTCGCCCGCTTCGTCCTCGCTCTCGATTAGCACCCGCGTTACCGCCTCGGTGCCGCCATTGAGGATACGCACGCGGTAGTCGATCAGCTTCAGCCCATCGATATATTGCTGATATTTTCCGAGATCCTTGCGCAACGCCACGTCGAGCGCGTTGACGGGACCGTTGCCCTCGGCCGCCGAGATCAGCCGTTCGCCACCGACATCGACCTTCACCACGGCAAGCGCCACCGTGACGCGCTGGCCGTTGGCGTTGTAGCGCTGCTCGACATTGACATCGAATTGCTCGACCCGGAAAAATTCCGGCACCCGGCCAAGCGTGCGCCGTGCCAACAGGTCAAACGATGCGTTGGCCGACTCATAGGCATAGCCCGCGGCCTCGCGCTCCTTCAATTCCTCGACCAGACGAGCCAGCCTGGGATCGTCCTTGGCATAGGGAATGCCTGCACGTTCCAATTCAGCGATGACGTTCGATCGTCCAGCCTGATCGGAGACCAATACCTTGCGGTGATTTCCGACCGC
>Ga0116129_1001052_pt1 | contig 15756 bp, 10 predicted proteins | sample June2015DPH_17_2_FD_89732 | JGI IMG/M metagenome (GOLD analysis project Ga0116129, IMG submission 89732) | Peatland microbial communities from SPRUCE experiment site at the Marcell Experimental Forest, Minnesota, USA - June2015DPH_17_10 | ecosystem: Environmental > Terrestrial > Soil > Wetlands...
GTGCCTCCGTGCCATAGCGCAACAACATGGGTGCGCTTTGTCGATCCGCAATCCAGTGTGCGGATACGGGCGCACCCGCAGACAGCAGTTCTTCGATCACGACATAGCGCGCGAACGCCGTTGCTTGTTGGCCGCCGTAGCGTTCCGGCAACGTCATACCAATCCAGCCGCGCTCACCCAGGCGGCGGCTGAATTGCGCATCGAAACCCATCCAGGAATCGGCGCGTTTCACTGCCGGAAGATCGCGAAGCGCTTCGTCGAGAAATGCGCGCACTTCTTGGCGCAGTTCTTCCGCTATCGGCGGAATCCGGCTATATCGGAGCAGTGTCAGCATCGGGCGGTGTCGGCCCGCGAAGCGCGAGTCTCGGCGCGCAGGGTGCGGGTGCGCCAGTCCACGGGTGCGGGTTCCAGAGGATCGAAGTCCAACTCCACATCGACGCCGTTCGGGTCTACGAAAAAAAGCTGCCACATGCGAAAGGGCGCCGGCGTACGTATGATCCGGTGGGGAATCCCGCGCTCCTCCAACCACTGCGTCGTGGCAAGCAGCCCTTGCGCACGGTACGCCATATGGTCGAGGGCGCCGCGGCGAGGCTCCGGCATGCTGGGAACTTCGATCACATGCAGAATCGGTTGATCTTGTGCGTACAGCCAGGCTCCCGGCACGCCGAAGGCGGGCCTGGCACCTGCCTGCAGTCCGAGCGTTGCGTAGAACGCCAGTGTCTCGTCCAGTCGGTCAGTGACAATTGTAAAGTGATCCATGCGTTGAATTTGCATAGTTATTTCCGGCTGTATCGGCTAAAAAACCGCCGGCGATCACGAGCCGTGCGGAACCTAAAATACATTACACTGCACACAAATGGAATTTCTGTCTTGAATTAACCCCACCCTTTGCGGCACTATAGCCGCGCAGCTTGGTGAGCGCGCGCAATACCGCTCTGCAGTCGGGGGATCAGCACCACATTAAACAGCGCGGTCGAGGAGAGTATGTTCGAACTCTTGTTGTCGGCGGACATGATGGTGTCGGATCCGGATGCCATGGCCGAGTTGCTGGTCAACAGGCTCGGCATCTACAAGCATCCGCGCTGGCGCCAGGCATTCGACAATCACCCCTACATCGCCCACTTTCTGCGTGTCCATAAATCACTGGCATTGGCGCCTACGCGCGTCGAGCCGCAGGGGCACCTGGATCGACCGAACCCCGGAGATCCGTTGTTCCATGACTTCCTGGAGAGCTTGAGGGCTTACCAGGGAGCGCACCGTCCAATTCTGACCCACTCCATTGTTGTCGTGTTGCCTACATTGCAGCTTGGGCAGCTGATCGAGAGGCTCGTCAGGCGCCGTCAGCCGTTCAGATTGGCGCAGCGCACGGCAGAAATGACCTTCGATCGACTGTGGGTCGGTGCTACGCCTGAGCGACCGTGCTACCAACCTACTGTCGACGGTGGCCTGTGTGTAGAGGTCATGCCGCTCGAGCCTTTGCAGTTGCCGGCCGAGACGTTCGCGGTGCCGCCGCCTACTTTGCCGGACGCCCGTCCCGGCGAAATGATCCGAGTTACGGCCCGCGGCTTTCTGGTGCGTGATCTCGACGACACGTTGAGCCGATGCTCCTTGAATCTTGACTGGGAGCCATCGGGACCGGTAGAGGCCTTGCAGGGCGAAGGTTATCGCCGGGCGAGGATGTCGTTTCGATTGCCGCACAGCTCCTCGCTCGATGTGATCGAGCCCATACGCTGGAACAGTCCCGCGGGCCTGTATCTGCACAATTGGGGGCCCGGTCCCTACTACATACGCATCGGCGTCAACGACCTGGCAGCAAAGGCAGAGGATCTCAAGGCGCGCGATACGAGGTTCACTTGGATCTCGGAGTCTGATGCCGTTGGTGGTCGGCCGTTGATTCGGGTCGATCCGTCCTGCCTCGAGGGACAAATCTTTGAATTCGAAGAGCTGCAATGAAGGGTAAGCAGGCCGCGCCGTGAGACTCGTGACCTTCATTGGATCAGGCGCGGAGCAGCGACTCGGAGCCCTCGTCGACAACGATGCAACGGTGATCGATTTGCAGCGTGCGAATATCGCGGCGCACGGAAATCCGCGGCCGGAGCTGGCAAGCGTGCTGGCGCTTATCGAGGCGGGCGAGGAGGCTCTGCAACTTGCCCGAAAGCTTCAAGTGGGTGCGCCTGCGCAAGCGAGGATTAGCCGCAATCAGATCAAGCTTCGTGCTCCCATCCAACCGCCGCCGCAGATGCGCGACTGCTTATGTTTCGAGCTGCACTTGCGCCAGTGCTTCGAATCCGCTCGACGATTTCGCGCGCGTCGATCACCGGATCCCGAAGCGGCGATTCGTGCGATGGACACCAGCGCAGACGATCGCGCTCTCGAGACATTCAATCGGCAGCCGATCTACTACAAGGCGAACCGCTTTGCGGTCATCGGAACCGATGAGGATGTGATCTGGCCCAGCTTCAGCAAGGCCCTCGATTTTGAGCTCGAGTTCGGCTGCTACATCGGGAACAAGATCAAGGATGTCGGGCGGGAAGCCGCGCGTAAACATATTTTTGGATACACCATCTTCAACGACATCAGTGCGCGTGACGCGCAGGCTTTAGAGATGCCCGGCATGTTAGGACCGGCAAAGAGCAAGGATTTTGATACCGCTAACGTAATGGGCCCGTGTCTGGTCACGGCCGATGAGATCGAGGATCCCTACGACCTCAACATGATCGCGCGGGTCAACGGCGAGGAATGGGGGCGAGGTAACTCTCGCGACATGCGGTGGAAATTCGAAGACATCATCGCGCATGTGTCGCGATCGGAAACGCTGTATCCCGGAGAATTTCTCGGCTCCGGCACCGTGGGCAATGGGTGCGGATTCGAGCAGATGAGGTACTTGAAGGCCGACGACATCATCGAGCTCGAAGTCGAGCGGATCGGCGTGCTGCGCAGTCGTGTCGTGCGTCCCGAAGCCTTGGGCGCCATGCGATGAAGATCGCACGCATAGAAGATCGGGAGGGCAAACGGTGCTGGGCGGCGCTCGATGACGAGGCCGAGTCGCTCCGCCGAATTAATGCACCATTCGGCCAATGGGCGCCGATATTCCATGAACGGGGACGTGCTGCGCTCGATCTTGCAACCCGCGTCGAAGCGTTGTCGGAGGTGCGCTTGCTGGCGCCTGTCGATGATCAGGCGCGCATCTTCGGCGTGGGGCTGAACTATCTTACCCACCTGACCCGGCTTGGGCGGACCAAGCCTCCACCGCATACGATCGGTTACATCAAGCCTCAGTCGGCGATCGTAGGGCCGGGTGATAAAATCGCCTATCCGGCAGTGACGAGTCAGCTCGATTTTGAGATCGAGCTGGTCGCAGTCGTGGCGCGGGCGCTCGGTGAGGAGATGCAGGCGTCGGCCTGTTTGCTCGGCTATACGATCGGCAATGACATCAGTGCTCGCGACGCCGGGAAGAAGCTGGGCGTACTCGATGTATTCACGCAAAAGGCGCTGGATCGGACGGCGCCGATAGGCCCGTGGATCACCACCTTGGATGAGTTCGGCGGCCCGGGACAGCCACAAATCGATATGGTTCTGCGCGTGAACGGCGAAGAACGTCAGCGTGACAATACGGCTTCGATGCTCTTTCCGATCGATGAGATTCTAAACTTTGTCGATGCGCGCATTTCGCTGCGAACCGGCGATTTGATCTTTACCGGCTCGACTGCGGGAGTGGGTCTTGAAGATGGCCGGTTTCTGCAGCCTGGCGATCTACTTGAAGGAACTATTGAGCGCATCGGCACGCTGAGCAACCGGATCGACGAAAAGCGCGGCCTTTCGCCCATGCGAAGTGCGGGCCGGCTGGGAATCCCAGCTTGAGAGGCACCGGGCTCAATATTGGATGCACTGCGGCATGGTTTTGGCGCTGGTAGCCGGGCTCTCACTCGGCACTTCGTAGGCGACATTGGAGGGACCTTGCAGCAAAAATACGACTACATCATTGTGGGTGCCGGCTCTGCCGGGTGTGTCCTCGCGAATCGATTGTCCGAAGATCGATCTTTGTCAGTGCTGTTGATCGAGAGCGGGCCGCCCGACACCAGTCCTTTGATCGCCATGCCACGGGGCATCGGCAAACTGCTTGCGGCCGGTAATCCCCATGTGTGGGACTACCAAGTGGCGCCGCAGGTCGGACTAAAGCCCGAACTCTGGTTGAAGGGGCGTGCGTTGGGTGGATCGAGCTCCATCAATGGCATGGTTTATGTGCGCGGCGCGCCCGCCGATTACGATCATTGGGAGGCGCTCGGCTGTGCGGGTTGGGGCTGGCGACAAATGGGTCCGCTGTTCGTGGCGCTGGAGGATCACGAACTCGGTGCGGGCGAGTGGCGTGGGGTGGGCGGACCGCTAAAAGTGAGCGTGCATCCGCAAGGCAATGCGCTGTGCGAAGCGGTACTCACCGCGGCGGTTCAAGCCGGCACGCCCCGCGTGCGCGACATCAACGAGGTGAACACGCTGGGGCAGGGAGGTATGGGTTACCAACCCGTAACGACTCATAAGGGAAAGCGCTTCAGCGCAGTGCGAGCCTTCCTTGCACCGGCTCTCGATCGCCCGAACCTTGAAGTGCTTACGGGCACGGATGTGCTGCGGATCGAATTTCAAAATCGCCGCGCGATTGCCATTGTCGTGAAAGATCGCGAAAGTACGCGCACCATTCCAGTCGCCGGCGAGCTTCTATTGGCTGCCGGCGCAATCGAATCGCCCAAACTATTGCAGCTATCCGGGATCGGTCCGGGAGCGCACTTGCAGAGCTTGGGAATCCCGGTGGTGGTTGATGCGCCATTGATCGGCGCAAATCTTCGCGAACATCGATACCTCGCCATGCAGTACCGCGTCACGGGAGGGAGCCTGAATAACCGGTTCAGCGGCCTTGGCCTGCTGCGCTCCATGGTGGATTACACACTGCGCTCCAAAGGACCGCTGACGCACTCCGCTCACGAGGTCGGTGGTTTCGTGAAGACACGTCCGGAGCTCGACCGTCCGGATGCACAGATCGGACTGGGACTCTATTCCATGAGTGGCTCGGGCAGCGAAGTCAATATCGACTCGCAGCCCGGAATCACCATTGGCGGCTACTTCATGCGGCCGGAAAGCCAAGGAACTATTCGCATTCAGTCGCCAGATCCTGCCACTCGACCGCACATCGATGCCAATCATCTTTCCGCGGAGATTGACAGGAGTTCGGCGATCTCCTTGTTTCGTTGGATTCGTAAGCTGGCGGCCCAGCCGGCTCTGGCGCCGTGGCTGGTCTCTGCGACAACTCCCGGGACTGAAATTCAGTCAGATGAGCAAATCATTGACGCCTTCCTACACTCTGGCAATACGGCCTATCACGTATGCGGCACGGTACGGATGGGGGGCGATTCCACAGCGCCGCTCGATCCGCAACTCAGGTTGCGCGGCGTCGAGAACGTGCGCGTAGCCGATACATCCATCATGCCGACCATCACCTCCGGCAACACCAATGCGCCGGCCATGGTGCTGGGCATGCGGGCCGCTGCCTTGATTCTCGCGTCGCGGACCGCTGCCGCGCGCGCGGCGTAATTTTAAAGGACTTCCATGCAAGCCATTCCGTACACGCATCTCAAGCATCTGTATATCGACGGCCGCTGGGAGAAAGTGCAGGCCGCCGAACCTGTCATCAATCCGGCCACCGAAATGGAAATCGGAAACGCGCCGGTGGGCGACAGCGCGGCGGCCAGCGCGGCCATTGCGGCTGCTCGTACCGCCTTTGATAGCGGTCCGTGGCCCAATCTCGCAATGTCTGAGCGCGCTGCGATTTTGAAGCGGCTACACTCGGCGCTCGATTCCAAGCGCGAGCAAATCGCGCAGCTGATCATTGCCGAGGTTGGTTGCACGCAAGGAATCACCCATGCGATGCAAGTTGGAGCGCCGCTCAGTCACTTTGCCAGTGCGCTGACTTATTCCGGATCCGATGATCGTCGATATCTACCGCTTGAAGCGATTCCGAATCCCATGAATCCCGCGGGTCCGCGGATTCTCGGCGGCGGCACAACCGTGCGGGAGCCCGTCGGTGTGGTCGCCGGCATCACCGGCTACAATTTTCCGTTCCTCTTGAACCTGTCGAAAATTGTTCCCATATTACTTGCGGGCAATACGTTGGTGCTCAAGCCCTCGCCATTTACTCCGTATTCGGCGCTGCTCTTCGGCGAATTCGCCGAAGAGATTGGTATTCCCAAAGGCGTGCTGAATATTGTCACGGGCGGCAACGAGGTAGGCTCGCTCCTAAGCTCGCACCCCGATGTCGACATGGTCAGTTTCACGGGCTCCGAAGCCGTTGGCATCGCCATCATGCAGCAGGCGGCCACAACCCTGAAACGCGTGCATCTCGAACTCGGCGGGAAGTCTGCGCTCATCGTGCGCGCCGATGCCGACGTTCAGCAGGCCGCGCTGGGCGCCGTCGCCGGGCTTTCGGTCAATTGCGGTCAGGGTTGCGCCTTGTTGACGCGCTTCCTGGTGCACAACTCCATCCGCAAACAATTCGTAGAAATTGCAAAGGCCATCGCTGGCCAATGGAAGATTGGCGATCCTGCCGATCCCACAGTGCTCATGGGGCCGCTAATCCGCGAAACGCAGCGGGGTAAAGTGGAACGCCTCATCGGCAAAGGACGCGAGGAGGGTGCACGTTTGGTGTGCGGCGGCGGCCGACCCGAACATTTGCCGAAGGGATTTTTCACGGATATCACCTTGTTCGACGAAGTCGACAATGCAATGACCATCGCTCAGGAGGAGGTCTTCGGGCCGGTGGGCGTCACCATTGGATTCGATACGGACGACGAAGCAGTGGCCATTGCCAACGACTCGCGTTACGGCCTGAACGGCGGCATCCTAAGCGCCGACGCTGCGACGGCCTACGAGATGTCTCTGAAAATCCGCGCCGGCAGCATCTATGTCAATGGCGGCACCGGCAAGATGCCGTATGCACCCATCGGCGGCTACAAGCGCTCCGGCATCGGCCGCGAATACGGTCCTGACTGGCTCAAAGAATTTACTCAAGAGAAATCGATCTTCTATCCCGTGGGACGATGAAGCTTCGAGGGATCATCTCCGCAATGTTTGCGACCGCCGGACTCCTATCGTTTGTTCAGACGGTCCAAGCAGCACCTGGGTTTGCTAGCTCGAATCACGCGATTCAGATCAGTACGCTCTCCAGCCGGCCACAGCTCGTCAGCGGTGGCGATGTCCTCACTTCCATCAAACTGCCGCAGAGTTTAGAACAATCCCAGGTCCGCATATCGCTCAATGGGCAAGACATTACAAATGTGTTCTTTGCGGACGAGGCATCACACAGTCTTCTGGGCTTGATTACCGGTCTGCGATTGGGGAACAACGCGTTGGTTGCAGGGTCGGCAAGTTCCCGCGGTGGCACTGCGCGGGCTCGATTGACGATTATCAATCATCCGATCACGGGACCGATTATTTCGGGTCCGCATCAAGAGCCTTTCGTTTGTACGGCCGCACAATACAAGATTTACTCAGGGCTCTACGGCATAGAATTGATTGACGACACAACGCTGGGGCCGCCGACCGATGCGCAGTGTTCCGTCCCGACGAAGATTACGTACTTATATTTGCCGAAGGGCGGCACCGCGTTCAAACCGTTGCCCAATGCAAAATGGCTGCCCGACGACGTCTCACAGGTAACGACGCTTGCGGGCGTACTCGTCAATTTTGTTGTGCGTGTCGAGACCGCAACCATTGACCGGGGTATTTATCAAAGCGCAGTCCTACACGATCCGACGTCTGATGACGAACCGAGTTGGCGAACACCGCCACGAGGCTGGAACAGGCGCCTGATTGCCGTGGAAGGCGCCGGCTGTCCAGGGGGCTGGTACCAGCAAGGAACGGCCGGCGCCAGTATGAACTTGGCCGGTGTTGCCGAATTCAGCCTATTTAGCCCGGCAAGATTGGGTGAAGGCTACGCACTATTCGCTAACACCTTGCAAAACGCCTCGCAGAACTGTAACTCGGTGCTCGCGGGCGAAGCTGCGATGATGAGCAAAGAGCACTTCATCAAGACCTACGGCATGCCCAGACTCACCGTGAGCGCAGGTGTCTCGGGCGGATCCTATGGCAGCAGCCAGCTTGCGGACGCATTGCCCGGCTTATTTGACGGCATATTGATCGCTGCAACCTTTCCCGATCCTCTGAGTATCGCGTTCTCTGGTGCAGATGGTCATTTGCTGACGCACTACTTTGCCACGAACCCAGGCGCACTTACGGCCGAACAACAGATTGCCGTATCCGGATACAAAAGTAGTAAGGCGTTCATCGACGCCGCGAATCAGGCGGGACGCATTGATCCGGTTCCTAACCGTATAGACATCGAGGGCTACAAATCAGCCGTCTGGAACCCGATCATTCCCGAGACGCTGCGTTATGACCCGGTCAAGTCGCGGCGCGGTGCACGTCCAACCCTATTCGACAATGCGCGCAATATCTACGGAATTGACCCGAAGTCCGGTTTCGCGCGTCGACCCTTCGACAACGTGGGCGTGCAGTACGGTCTAAACGCGCTGAACTCGGGCGCGATAAGTCCGAAAGAGTTCCTAGCGCTCAACAAGAACATTGGCGGATACGACTCGGACCTTAACTACGTGCAGAATCGGGCGAAGGGCGACATCTACGCCATTCGTCGCGCGTACGAGAGTGGACTACAACTGAGCAGTGGCGGGGGTTTGACGGCCATCCCGATATTCGATATCACAGGCGTCATGAACGAGGATGGTGGTTATCACTATCAGTGGTTTCATTTTGCCCAGCGCGAACGCCTGATCAAAGCCGCCGGCGACGACGCGAACTTGGTGATGTGGCGCGGCAATCCCGTGCCCTTTGAAAAGGCTTGGTCTACGTTTATCGCCTGGGTGGAAGCCGCGAGCGCGGATACCTCAACATCATCAGCGCGCGAGAAAACTTTGCGAAACAAGCCAGAGTCGGCCGTGGATGGTTGCTGGAGCAGCCCGACGGAATTCATCGCCGAGCGGCAGTCATTCGATCGACTACCGAGCACCCGGTGCAACACACTGTTTCCCTCTTTTGCATTCCCGCGATATGTCGCCGGCGGACCGCTCGCGGCAGACATCATCAAATGTCAGCTCAAGCCGCTCGATCGAAAGGACTACGCGATGAAGTTCGAGGACGAGGAGTGGAGGCAGATGTCGGCCATCTTCCCGCGCGGTGTTTGCGATTGGTCGAAGCCCGGGGCGGAGAGCCGTGCCATGAGGACATGGTCGTCATTCGGTCCGTCGCCGTGACATTGCGAATGAGGAAGATCTGGGTTAACTACGGTATGGCGCTGGCCCTGGTGGCCGGCTTCTCACAGGCGCAAGGACAAGCGCCAGGACAGACACACATGATTCCTACATTGATTCCGGGACGGCCTGTTCTTTCGCTGGGCACCTTTGATCTGTCGGCCCTGCACTACGCCGTTCAGGAGTTTTTGCTCTCTGGGGAGGCCGTTTCCTACGGAGCGGTCGGCGTGCCAGCGAGTGATGGACGCTGGAACGTCGAGGTGGACAAGCATTCGCCGTTTACGACCCGTCTGGTCGTGATTCGGCCCGAGGATCCTGCTAAGTTTAATGGCACCGTTATCGTCGAATGGCTCAACGTCAGTGCCGGTATGGACGTAACGCCCGACTGGAGCTATACGCACCGCGAGCTCATCAGGCAGGGTTACGCCTATGTGGGCGTCTCGGCTCAGAAAGCCGGCATCGATGGGGGAGGCATGGCCATCGCCATCCCAGGCCTCATGCCGCTAAAGAAAGCCGATCCACAGCGATATGCTCTGCTGAACCATCCAGGGGATGCATTCGCTTACGACATCTACACGCAAGCGGCCCGAGCGGTTCGGCAATCACGCGACACCCGGTTGCTGGGCCCGTTGATTCCCAAGCACGTGCTTGCGACCGGAGAATCCCAATCTGCGGGATTTCTTACCACCTACGTGGATGCGATTGAACCGGTCGCCAAGACCTTTGATGGTTTTCTCATCCATTCAAGATTCGGTGCCGGCGCTCCGCTAGAGGGCAACTACATGCCGAATGCAGGTGCCGCCGCGGTCAAGCAGGTTCGTATCGACGGATTGCAGATCCGTACCGATATGCACAAGCCGGTCCTGGTCTTTATCTCGGAGACCGACTTGATGTTTCCGGGCGGGTATTTAGCGGCGCGGCAGCCCGATAACGACCATCTGAGAGTTTGGGAGGTAGCGGGAACCGCGCATGGCGATACCTATGTTCTTGCCGTTTCGGCCGTCGACTCAGGATCGGCATCCATTCAGACCCTCGCGAAGGCCTACGCGCCCACCAAGAGCGTCATGGGTATGACACTCGCTCAACCCATAAACTCCGCCCCGCAACACCATTATGCGATGCAAGCGGCGCTCGCGGCGCTCAATCGGTGGGTGGTTTCCGGAAAAGCGCCCCCGCACGGACAACGACTGAACGTCAACCAGTCTGCTATGCCGCAGCTGGTGTTGGACGAGAATGGCAACGCCACGGGTGGCATCCGCTCGCCTTGGGTAGACGTCCCGACGGCGCGTTTTTCCGGCATCGTATCGGGCCTTGGTCAGAGCCTGCGGGGATTGGGTGACCTGCTCGGAGTGACCGAGCCGTTCAATACCGAAAAGTTATCTGGACTCTATCCGGGCGGACAGCCGGAATATGTCGGTAAGTTCAATACGTCATTAAAGTCTGCGATTGCTGCTGGGTTCATTCTTCCTGCGGATGAGGCGGAGATCAAGGCTCTAGCCGCCTATAGCTTTTCTGCCGGACCGTAAAAGCCCGACGCTCGAGTTAGCGCTTTGCTCCGCCAAAATTGGCGGAAAAGCTCGCAACCCACGTCCGTGGATCGCCCAGCTGGATGTAGAGTTCGTTCGGATAGTTCGGCGGAACGTCCCCGAAATAGAATCCGCGCACCGGGTAACGCTTGTCCAACAGATTCCGGCCGGATAGATACGCCGACCACCGGGCCGTCTCCCAACCAATCTTCCCGTTGAGCAGTCCGTATGGATGCGAAGTCGTTTCGTTCGGCGGAAGATCGAAGTAATACCCGCCCATGCCGGTGACGTCGATCCGCGCGAACGCTCCGCGCGGGTCGCGATACGTGGCATTCACCGCGGCCTGCCAGTGCGGCGCATTCGCCAGCTCGCGCGATACCGCCAGGGTGGCCGTGCCGGAGGCGCCTTGTTGCACGAAATCCTCGAAGTAGGTCTGCAACAGCCCAAGGTCCGCGCCCAATGTCACCCGGTCCGTCGCCCGCCAGTCAGCGTCGGTCTCGAGGCCGTAGTTGTGCCCGCTCGCCGCGTTACCGGTGTAGAAAACGAAATCGTCCGGGTTTGTCGGATCGCTTTGGAAGCTCGTCTTTATCTGGGCGTCATGCCGGTAGAGATAAAAAATGTCCGCGTTGATCTTGAGGCGATGATCGAACATGTCCGCCTTATACCCCGTTTCCAGGCTGAGGTCCGTCTCCGGATTGAACGACAACTGATTCGGCAACAGACCCTGGCTCAGATTGAACCCACCGGCCTTGTATCCGCGCGATGCCGTCGCATAGATCGATTGGGTCGGGTCGAGCTTATAAGTCAGTGAGGCATGACCACCCCATAAATTGTTGACCGGGCTCAACGTCGCGGGTGTAACCGACTCGATGGCGGTCGGCAGCACGGGTGCGTTGGTGTAGCCGGTATTCGTGCCGAGGAAGTCAGTGGTGGTTCCTTGGTAAGTGGCGCTCCAACGTTCCCCGCGCAGCCCTAAGGACCAGCGCAGGTCCGTCGTGATATCGCCATCCAGCTCGCCGAACAACGCGAGATTGCGCGCCCGGTAGCCGCTGTTGATCACATCATCGCTTTGATCATCTGCGGGATCGACCGGCGTCCCCAGCGGTTGATAATCACCGAGGCTCAGATCGCTCAAGGATTCATCGAGTTGATTCCCATAGAAGCCGACGAGCCAGCCGAAGCCTTGGGATTGCTCGGTGCCGAGCCGCAATTCGATGGTCTTCGTCGTGCGGTCGCGATTCTGAATCTCCGAGTACTGATCCACCGTGGCCACCGGCGCCCACAACACCGGGTTGCCCCAGTCCCCGTCGTAGCTGTACTTGATGACAGATTTGGCGTAGGTAGTGATCGCCGTAAATCCGACAGTATCGTTTGCCAGATAGTGGACACGGGCTGATACGCCGGTGGAATGCTGCGAATCGACGCCGGGTTGGTCCGACTCCGTGTTTCGTGAATTGTCGATCGCGAACGCGTCGTAGCCGTTGTCGATGTTGACTTGCATTGCAGTCAGTTCGATGCGCAGCCTGTCCGATGGCGTGAGGACCCATTTGGCGCGATAGGTGTATTCATCTTGGGCGTTGGTGTCATCGCGGTTCAAATACAGATTATGATAGTAGCCGTTCGTGTAATAGTGCTGCACCGCCAGCCGAAACCCCGAATCGAGAGAATCAATCGGACCACTCAGCACCGCGCCCTCGGAGCGCGTGCCATAGTCGCCGCCGTCCAGATCAACCCGGCCGTAGAGCGTATCGGTCGGCTCGGCGCTTTGCAGGTAGATGAGTCCTCCCAGCGCATTCGCGCCGTAGCGGGTGGCTTGGGGCCCCCGCAGTACGTCCACTTGATCGATGTCGTAAAGAGTGCCCGCGCTGCCTAGGCCGCTGAAGTCGACGTCGTCGACTAGAAAACCAACCGAAGGGTTGGGCGCTCCTTGATATTGCTCCAGCTCGCCGATCCCGCGCAGTTGAAAGTAGCGCGGCAGCGAGGTATCGCCCGCCCAGTTGAGATTCGGAATGAGCCCAAGCACATCCTCGAAGTTGCTCCGACCGGCATCCCGCAATGTTTGACCGTTGAGGACTGTGACGCTCGCCGGCACCTCGATGGCCGGCGCGGCCCGCAGCGTGGCAGTGACGATGATCTCGTCGAGTTGCGCGTCGTTGGAGGATGAATCGCCGGCCTTAGCCGGTAACGAGACTGTGACGACAAGCAGCAGACTACAAAGCGATGAAAGTTTAACCATGCTCCCTCCGCCGGTACTAACCGGATCAGGTTCAATGGGTTCGCGGATGTGCGTCGTAACGCTGTCCGCATCTCAGGCCCTTGAGGCCGCCCCAGCTAATTCACACCAATACTGTAGAGGATTTTCGGAGGAGTACAAGTCGAACCGAGCAAGTCGAACCGGGCCGGCGCGCTTGACTTCATTGATCTTGAGATGTCGAGAGACGTTTCGAGTAAGGTCCCAATGCCCTCAAGAGGGGTTCAAGCTCGCTTGCAAACCGCGCCCACCGTCCGATGGACGTTGCGTACACGGGGCGGCGAACTTGAGCGGCGCTGGCGGTGCGGACAACTCCTGGCGCCTCATAGAAGCGCAGGCATACCGGATCCCAGTCTAGCTTGCATGCGTCCGCGACAAGCCGGCGGATTTGTCCTTCGGGATCGGCCACCAGTTTTTCGTGCTCGACCCTGATCACCCGGCCTGGCAGCACGCGGTCCCAATGCTCCATCGTGCGACGATAGCGAACATAGGCTCGACCGATTTGCCCAAGGTCGTAGAGCGTCTCATTACCTTCCGTGAACAATTGACGATAACAGGAAAGGCAGGTGTCAACCGGGTCGCGCGTGCTGTCAAGGATCACCGACTTCGGGAACATCAAGTGAATCATGCCGACGCGCAAGTGATTCTCCAGGGTTTTATCGACGAAGCGATCGGCGCCTTTCCAACCGCGCTGGCGCATTGAGCCTAAGTAGGCTTCAGCCATATCACTCCAGTTGGCCGACCGCTGAAGTTCGGTGAAGCCCTGATCGACCACCGCGGAGAGTGCCGCGTTTTCCCCCATGCTTTGAACGTGTGGATGGCTCGATAGGATCTGCTCGATGAGGCTGGATCCGGAGCGCGGCATGCCAACGACGAAGATCGGCGCCACCGACGGGTTGCCGCGGCTCGATGAGCGCTGCAGGAACGCCTCGTCAAATCGATCGATCACGAAGCGCGCCGCGAGGTCGTGCGCGCGCTCCAAGGCGTCAGGCCGAACCGCGAGGTCCGGCGAAGCCATCAGGGCGTCGTGCTTCAGCCGATTGCCGGCCTTAAGGGCCGCGAACGCTGCTGGATCAGCGCCGCGCTGCTCCAGACCCAAGCCCAGCGCGAAATAGGCTTCGATCCGCGTCGCAGGCACCGTCGCCGGATCGTCCGCCGAGCGCTGTAACACGGTCAGATCTTGCTCGTCGATCACTGCCGGATCGAGCACTGCGAGGCGCGTCAGGGCTCGAAGCCGCACGGAAGGATTAGCGGCCAGGGCGCGATAGCAGGCGCTCGATTCCCCCACGCGCCCCAGCACGGCCAGCGCGCGCGCAAGGCTGAAATGAGTCTCCACGGCGGTGGGATTCAAGCTAAGCGCGCGGCGGTACGCGTCGGCCGCCTCCTGCCACAAACCGAGGTTCTGGCAAACCGCTCCCAGATTTTGCTGCGCTGGATAGAGATTGGGATCTTGGGCAGCCACTACCCTCAACGGTTGCAGGGCGTTCTCTAGGCGGCCACGCCGGATATCGATGAGCGCCAGCGAATAGATCGGCCGCAGGTCTTTAGGATCGGCAGCGGCGGCCTGTCGATAAAGATCGGCGGCGTCGTTGAGGCGACCTTGCGCATAACAGGCGGCGGCGCCGTTCAAAAGCGCCGTCACATCTCGCGCCTGCGTTGATTTGCTCATGCCCCATCCCGCGTTGCCAATACGCTGGATGGTAGTGCTTGAGCTGACACAAGTCAGCAGCCCGCTTTTGAGATCAGTGGAAGCGGTACCGCAGCTCCACGCCGTAGACCCTGGGCGGGGTGTAGCTAACCAAGGGATCGATCGCTTGCGCAGGCCCTGGGTTCGTAACCGCCAAGCCCAATGAGGCATCCTCGCCGATCTTGTTGAAGACATTGTTGCCGTAAAGAATCACACTGTACCGATTGGCGGTATCGGTCCAGATCGCACGCAAGTTCACCAGGGAGTAGGACGGCGCCAAATTATACGGACGGTTAAAGACCGAGTCGTATGTCTGATCCCTCCAGACATAGGTGCCGGACAGGGCCAAAGAACCCGGATTAAAGTGCAGAGTATAAATTGCGTTCGCCGCGACCTTATTGCGCGGCGACGCGGGGAGTGTCGCGCCCACGATATTCTGCGTCTGCGAACCACCGGAAGCGGCCGGGCATCCTCTGGTATTCGCGCCGGGCGTGAGTGCCAGCGGGTCTGCAGCATCCTGGTAGCACACACCGTTCGTGCTGGCGATGGTCGAGTGTAGGTACGCGTAGTTCAGGAGGATATTAAGGTCGGTAATCGGGTTCCAAAGGGTTTCCAGTTCGGCACCGTAGGTGTGCACCACGGGAAGATTGAAAATGACATTGTTTATGACGTTAGTGGTCGTATCGAGCAGGGCAAAGGGCTGCTGGTCGTTTTTGTAGTCGTAGTAAAACGTAGCCACATTCGCCTGGAAGGTACGTCCGAAGGTCTCTTTGTAGCCGACTTCGAACGCATCCACGGTCTCCGCCGCCGTTTCAGGGTTGACCGCGTTGATACCGGAGTTGAAGCCGCCGGCCTTGTAGCCGCGACTGTACTTCGCGTAGGCGAGGATGTCCGTGGCCGGCGTCCAAGAGACGCCGGCTACTCCAGTCAGGGCATCCCAATGCGCGTCTAGCGTCGTTGCAGCCGCACCCGCGGCATTGATGA